>Ga0210406_10001551_pt1 | contig 27765 bp, 27 predicted proteins | sample IncBWC30MmetaG_FD_155454 | JGI IMG/M metagenome (GOLD analysis project Ga0210406, IMG submission 155454) | Forest soil microbial communities from Barre Woods Harvard Forest LTER site, Petersham, Massachusetts, United States - Inc-BW-C-30-M | ecosystem: Environmental > Terrestrial > Soil >... | reverse complement strand
CTGCTTGCTCGTCACGGCCTTGCGGGCGGGCCTGCTGTTCGCATCATTCAGGGCACCGGCGAAATCCTGGCTGTTTGCGTGGCTGGCCTGGCCCGCCGACGCCGATGCGTTGGTCTGCAGGATCTCATTGCCGCGCTGTGCTTGAAAAATCGGCGTTGTTGCATTCATACCGGTGGAAGTGCAAGCGACGTGCCAATCCCGGGGGCGGTCCAGGCTCCTAGCGGTGCGGGTTGGTGCCCCTGCCGTAGAGAACCTGGCCAGGCAGTGCGCCGGTCATTTTCCCCAATTCGATGACCGGTATGCCGTTGACCAACACGTACTTCATGCCGACCGACAATCGATTCGGGTCCTCGAACGTGGCGACCTCTTGGATGCGATCTGCATCGAACACCACGACGTCGGCCCACATGCCGAGTTTCAACACGCCGCGATCAACGAGATGCTCGCGCTGCGCCGGCAGTGCGGAGAATTTGCGGATGGCATCGCTCAAGGTCAGGGCGTGCTCATCACGCACATACTTGTGCAGAATGCGTGGGAAAGCGCCGTATGCCCGAGGGTGAGGGTGTTCGATCGCCAGCAGTCCTTCGGGCGACGCGCCGGCAGCATCGTTGTCTATGGAGACCCAGGGTTGCTGCAAGATCAGCCGTACATCGGGCTCATCCATGCCGAAGACGGCCACGCTGGTCCCCGCCAGATCCTTGATCAGAAAATCACAGATCGCATCGATCGGCTCCTCTTGCCACTCCTGTGCGATCTCGCTGACGCGCTTGCCCTGATACTTGGCCAATTCCTTGTTCACGGCCGCTGTGATGAGAATGTCCTGCGGTCCTTTGATCGCCAGCCATTCGTTATCCCACTCCTTGCTCGGTGTCATCATGTCCTTGCGAATGAGCGCGCGGGTTGCCGGATCTTTCAAGCGCGCAATCAGGGCGTCGGTGCCGCCCTCGTGCGCCCACGGTGGAATGAATGCGGAGAACGAATTTTCCCAGGCAGTGTACGCATAGGTATCCGCGGCGACATCAATACCGCGGGCGCGCGCCGCCTCAATGCTGCGAATGACCACGGGCGCGTTGCCCCAATTGAGCCGCCCCGAAACCTTCAAGTGGAATATCTCGACTGGAATATGCGCTTCGGCGCCGATGCGAAAGGTTTCCTCCAAGGCGGCCATTTCCGCATCGCCCTCGCTGCGCATGTGGGTCGCGTACACGCCGCCATACTGCGCAGCGGTGGCTGCCAGCGCGATGAGTTCGTCGGTGTGCGCATAGGGCGCCGGCGGGTATTGCAGCGCCGTCGACAATCCGAGCGCGCCCTGCTGCATCGCCTCCGCCACCAATGACTGCATGCGTTTCAGCTCCTCAGGCGAGGGCGCTCGATTGTCGTAACCTATGACCATCTCGCGCACGGTCGTCGCGCCGATGTAGTGGCCCATGTTGATGCCGATGCCCTGCTTCTGCACCCGGGCAAAGTATTGCTGCAGCGTTCGCCAGTCCGGCTTGATCTCGTAATGATTGAATTGCGGCTGCTCCTCTTTGAGGATGGCATCGTTCATCGGCGCCACCGAATTACCCTCGCCGGTAATTTCCGTGGTGATGCCCTGAAATATCTTCGAGGGCAGACGCGGATCGACCAGCACCGTAAGCTCCGACTGGCCCAGCATGTCGATGAATCCCGGCGCGACGATCATTCCGTGCGCGTCGATGGTTCGCTTGCGGGAGGCGCGCGACAAGTTGCCGATGGCCGCGATGCGCCCCGCGTTGATGGCCACATCGCCCGCGTACCAGGGAGAGCCCGTGCCGTCTATGATATGGCCGTTGGCGATGACGAGATCGTACTCCCCACCGGCCGCGTGGCTCACAGAAACGAAGAAGGCGGCCGCCATCAGCACAGCCGCAGTCGCGCGGAAAATCGATCTGGTGTTCATCGCGGGGATCGTTACTTCAGGTATTTGTCGAACCAGGCGAGTGTACGTTGCTGCGCATCGGCAAGATGCTCCGGATCACGCAGTCCATGCCCCTCGCCGGGGTAGATCATGATGGAGGTGGGCACGTTCATCGCCTTCATGGCATGCCAGAATTCCTGCGTTTGCGGCGCCGGACATTCGATATCGCGTTCCCCGACATAGGCGAATGTCGGCGTCTTTACATTGTGCATGTAGTTGATGGCGGATGACGCGGCATAGACCGCGGGATCGTCATAGGCTGACTTGCCGAAGTAAGGAATCATCCACGCATCGATGCCGTTCTCGCCGTAATAAGACAACCAATCGCTGATGCCGGCGACCGCGACAGCGGCTTTGAAGCGGTTCGTTTGCGTCACGGCCCACATGCTCATGAAGCCGCCGTAGCTTCCGCCGGTCAATCCCAGGCGCGCCGTATCAATGGGCGCAACCTTCGCGGCGGCGTCAATGCCGGCAAGAATGTCGCGCAAATCGCCATGCCCGAAATCGCGGACATTCGCTCGAGTGAAGCGCTCGCCCTGACCATAGCTGCCGCGCGGGTTCGGCCGAAACAAGGCGTAGCCGTGTTCCAGCAATGCGCTGACTGTCCCTGGGCCGGAAAAGCCGGGTGTGACGGCCGCGGCGGGCCCACCGTGAACCATGGTGATCATGGGTATCTTTCCGTCCGCCTGCAGCGGCAGCAGCAGCCAGCCTTGCACATCGAATCCATCGTTCTTCCACCAAACGCTTCGCACACGTGCCGGCAAGCTCAGGCCCGCGTTGATCGATGTCAGATTCCGCCAATGACCTATGGCGCCAATTTCGATCTCCGGCGGTTGGGTGAACGATTCGTGCGCATCGGCGGTCACTCCCGAGGGGCACGCGGTCGAAATTCCCCCGGCGCGATCGCCGAATGATTCCTCGCCGCTCCAGACGACGCGGGCGGCCGCAGTCTTGAAACCCGGGCCGGCCGGGGATCCCAAATCCGCGAATTGGGTTTTGTCGCCGGCCAGAAGCTCTGCCTGCAAGTGGCCGTCGCACCGCCAAGAGATCGCGGTGGCAGAAGCATGCATGTCGGGCGTCAGATTGGTCGCGGTTCCGTCTGCCAAGCGCAGCGCATACACATCGCCGCCCGTTGAACCGAAGTCGCTCATGATCCCGGCGATGAAAGCGACGGTTGATCCATCCCGCGACACTTTCGGCATCGCCAGCTGTTGGTGATCATCGCTCGGCGCGTAAATGACACGGGCATCAGAACCATTTTCGGGAAAGGCGTAAAGCTTGGCGGTCCACCAATTGTTATCACCGTCGCCCGGAGCTGCCGTTCCGATGAAGCCTTTGCCATCGGTTCGCCAGTCGTACTCATAGACGAACAGGTCGGGAGGCGAGACCCAGCGCAATGCACCTTTCTCCAATATTGCGATTCGCTGCTCAGGTGGGGCGGCGTCCAAATCACCGGCAATTGGCGCACCCGCCTGGGTCGCGCCGACCTCCTTGGTTGCGTTTTGAATGGCCAGCATTGCCAGACGTCCATCCGGCATGGAGCGCAAGTGTTCGATCGTCCCGCTGAAATCGAGCAGCTTGACCAATTCGCGGCCGTCAGAACCAACCGCATACACGGAGCGTGCATGGGTGCCGGGGGAACGCAAGGTGAACGCCAGGCGCTTGGCGTCAGGACTCCAGGTCGGCGAATCCGGCCAACACTGCGGCACACGGCCGCAAGGCATCGCGACGGTGACGGCGGCACCGGATCGAGCCTGTCTGATCACCAGATCGCGAACCGTCGGCGCCCCGCCGCTCTTGGATGAATCACCCTCGACCGAGGCGACGAACTCTCCGTTCGGCGAAATCTCAACGCTGAGATAGCGATGCACCAGACGCTCGGGGGCCTGTGATTCTGCCGCCGCAACCATGTGTCCGATGCCGATGCAAAGCACCGCAACTGCCAATATCTGCCTCATCTCACTCCCCTTTCCCGATTGATACGGCGTTAATTGCCGCGATTGAACTTCAGCACGAGAGTCGCGCACCCCAATAAGCCCGCACCCTCTATTCGAGCAAGCCAGCGGTTCATGTTGCCGGTCACGCCAAATCCGGCAGTGGCACGCAGCGCGCGATGCGCCAGCCACCCATATCCCGTCAAAATACAAAACTCCGGCACCATCGATGTCACCGCCAAAATCAACATTTGCGGCACCACCGGGAGCTGCGGATCTATGAACTGGGGCAATAGCGCTAGAAAAAACAGCAGCGCTTTGGGATTGGCCAGTTGCAGCGTGAGCGCTCCCAGATACACTCCGTGTAAATCACCGTCATCGGCCGCGCCCTCCCCTCCCAAGGCAACTGAATGCAGCGAATTGGCCGAGCGCAGCGCCTTCACTCCTAAATAAATCAGGTACGCGGCGCCGAGCCATTTGGCGATCGTGAAAAACCGTGCGCTGGCGGCGATGATGGCGCCCAAGCTGGTCGCCGAGAGCGCGAAATAGATGCCGTTGGCGCTGAGAATGCCGGCGGCCGCCGGCAACGTGCGGCGCAAGGCGCCGCGCACGCCTTGCGATACCACGTAGAACACCGCCGGACCGGGCGAGAGCGACAGCGCGGTTTCCATCACCAGAAAGAGCAGCCACGTCTTGAAGGACATCAAGGAGCCTGTCTGCCTATTCCGCGTGAATCGCGTTCGCTGTGATGAAGCAGCTCAAAAAGTGCAGAATGGACCGGTGTATCTTTTGTATTTTCATGGCGGCCGATGATCCACCCGCGTCGGGATCATGGCAAGCAGGCGCGGGATGAATTGAAAATCGAATTATCCACCGAGGTGCGTCGATGACGACCGGGGGCTACGAGGCCGCTGTCCTTCCGGCCGGTGCGCGTTCGCGAATGATCGAAATCGGCACCGGACTGAACATGCACGTGCTCGAGGCCGGATTCGAGGTAGAGAATCGGCCGTGCGTTGTGCTTCTGCACGGCTTTCCGGAACTTGCCTATAGTTGGCGCAAAGTGATGCCGGCACTTGCTGCCGCAGGCTTCCATGTGCTAGCTCCCGATCAGAGAGGTTACGGACGCACCTCGGGGTCGGATGACCGGTATGACGGGGATCTCGCTTCATTCCATCTACTCAACTTGGTCAAAGACACGCTGGGATTGCTGGCTGCCCTGAGGGTTCGGCACGTTGCCGCAGTGGTGGGGCATGATTTCGGATCGCCGGTCGCTGCTTGGTGCGCACTCCTGCGCCCCGACGTGTTTCAATCCGTCGTATTGCTCAGCGCCCCGTTCAGCGGCGCGCCGCGGCCACCGCAGTTCGGCACGCGATCGCCGCTGGCCGGTATCGCAGATTCCCTGGCGGCGCTGCATCCGCCGCGCAAACACTATCAGGCGTACTACTCGACGCGCGCGGCCAATGCCGACATGCAGTACTGCCCGCAGGGCATCCACGCGTTTCTGCGAGCCTACTATCATTGCAAGAGCGCGGACTGGAAGCAGAAGACCCCGTTTCCGTTGAAATCGTGGGCGGCGGACGAATTGGCCAGGATGCCCAAGTACTACATCATGGATTTGAACAAAGGGATGGCCGAGACGGTGGCGGAGCAAGCGCCGACGCCGGCCGAAATATCGGCATGCTCATGGCTGCCCGATGATGAGCTGCGGGTTTATAGCGAAGAATTCTCGCGCACATCATTCCAGGGCGGGCTGCAATGGTATCGCAGCGCGCTAGACCCGCTCGCGGTCGCGCGGCTGCAAGAGTTTTCAGGCCGCAGCATCGATGTACCGTGCTGCTTCATCGCCGGGAAAAGCGATTGGGGCACTCATCAAAGTCCCGGCGCACTCGATGCGATGACCTCATCCGCATGCACCAGGTTTCGCGGCATTCACATCATCGATGGCGCAGGTCACTGGGTACAGCAGGAACAGCCAGCAGCGGTGGGTGAACTGTTGATCGACTTTCTGAAGCGTGAAACCTAGGAACCCGCGAATACTCAGGAGCCTCAGGCAGGCTGCTATTTCTTGCCGATGCCGGCGAGAAAAGCACCCACATGCTCGTTGAGAAATTTCCCGTCCGCCGGCGCAACACCCGCACCCGCGGGATGTCCCCACAGTGAAGGAATAATGGCCAGCGTACAGTGCGGAATGAACGCGGCTTCGTATCGCGCATCGGTGATGGGGAAGTACAGGTCCGTTTCAGAGGGCATGTAAAGCACCGGCACCTTGATCGAGCGCAGCGCCGCCTCGACGTCTCCATGAAAAGGCTCGGTCTTGCCCACGTCGTGGACCTCCCAGCTGCGCATCTGCAAAATCAAGTTATTCGCGTCGGCTCCGGGAATGAAGTTGGTTCGGAAATGCTCCACCACTTCATCGAAGGTCTTGCCGAAGGTGGCATTACTGCGCCACAGCTCCCGGCGCCACCACTCCTGCGAGAACAGCCATCCGGCCCACACCATGGAGAAGGCTTGAATTCCCCTTGTCGGCTGGGTTTTGTAGTCGCCGCCATTGAACGCCGGATCGGCGGTGAGCGCAGAGATCTCGCCTTCCAGCCGGACAATGCCGTGGCCATATGTTTTCGCCGTTCCGGAGGAGGCCGCGATGCCATCCATGTAGTCGGGATAACTCACCGCCCATTGAAATGCTTGTTGGGCGCCCATGGAGAACCCAATGACCGCGCGCAAATGCCGCACATGCAGCTGCTCGGTGAGCATCCGATGCACGGCTTGAACGTTGTCGCGGATGGTCGTGATCGGAAATCGCGGCCCATCAAACGGATAAGGCGTGTTGCTGGGCGAGGATGAGCGCCCATTGCCGAAAAGCTCACTGGTGACGAGAAACAGCTTGGTCGGATCGAGCGCCTTGCCCGGCCCGATCAACCAACCGTAGCCGTGCATCTCAGCCATGTAGTGCGATGGCAGCAGGATGGCGTTATCGCCCTTCGCGTTGAGTTTCCCGTAAGTGCCGTAGACGATGCGCGCTTCGGGCAACACGGTGCCGCTTTCGGTCTTGAAATTTTTGATGATGAATTCTTGCTGAACCGGCTCGGCGTCAGGCGCGACCGCTCGTGCCTGCGCGAATTGCATACCGAACAAGGCGATGATCAACGCAATGAATCGCACAGTACCGCTCCCTGACGTGTGAAGGCCAGCCTATTCGTCAATAAAAAGACCACACGCGCGTGGTCGGCTCATGAGGTGGGGTTGATTGAAGCAGTAGATCCGTCAATGTTCAAGCATCTTGAAAAAATCGCCAGGCGAGCGACGATATAAACGTTTGCCCAATCGGAAGCTGGCGGCCTGAAGCTTTTTGCGCCGACGCTTTATTCTCTGACAAAAGACGCGGCGCGCCGTTTTGTCCGCCCGCAGCAGGCCGTTGGCATAAAACTCGTCCAGCTTCGCCTCCAGCAGCACCAAATCGTGATCCTCTCCCAACAGCACGCCGAGTTTTCGCGACCCGCGAAGAATCTTTTTCAACCCTACACCGAACAACATACGCATCAAGATGATTTCATATGACAGATACTTTACCTGCTTGCGCCATTCGTGCAGCGTTTCGGCCGCTGGGTGTCGGCGGGCGTCGGCGCAGGCGGCTTTGCCTTTCTGGTAGACGTCTTTTAGCCCGCGCTGCGCCGATTTCAGGTCCTGCGCTTTGGCACGAGCCCTTCCCAGCCGTTCGTTGATCTCGTTTAGGCGCGCCGAGTAGCGGCGCAGCGTGCTGCTGGTGAGGTGCCGTCGCCTTGATGCAAGTACCATCAAAAGCAGGCGATGCGCCTGGTCTGCGTGCGACTTACAGCGTCGCCCATGAATGCGGCGCGTTAGTTGTTTGATCGACTCTACCAAAACGGCGGCGTCGCGCACGCGGGCAAGCGGTCGCGCTGCATCACGCACATCCTCGTTGGCGGCTCGGTACGATGCCTCGCCAATCGCCGCGCGCTGCAGGCGCAAGGCCGCCCGAATGCGCTTCAGCCGCTTGCGCGCGGAGTGCACCGATTCGTCGCCTGCGTGCGGCTTGAGTTTTGCGGCTTCGCTCAGCAACGCCCGCACGATGTTGTGCAGCGAAGCGAATCGTTTTGCCATGGAAATTGCTCTTTTGAAGCATACACCAGAGGGCTCGGCATGCGCTGCTCGGCCCCGCGAAATCGCCCATGTCTCTACAGCTGAAATCAGGCGCATCGAAATCGCTGGCTGGCTGGTTCATACTCCTTCGATGATCCGCTGTATTTCAAAAATTCTGAGCCCAGCTATCGCGCTGTGTTGGCTATCCTCGAGCGTGGCCTCCACGCCCGTCTCCACGCCGAGACCCATCGCCGAGCTCGCACCCGTGGCCACGATCAAGTTGGGCGAGACCGCGGACTGGGTCGCCATCACCCCCGACGCCGTCTGGGTTGCAAGCACCGGTCCCTTTGCCGTGCATCGCATTGATCCGAAAACCAACTCGCTGGCCGCCAGCGTGATTCTTCCCGGCGAACCGTGCGCCGGTTTGGCGGTGGGCGCCGGTAGTCTGTGGGTGCCGATGTGCACGACCCCACCGTCGCTGGCCAAGGTGAATCTCAAGACCAATCAATTGACCGCAACCTTTGCGGTGGGACCTGCCGCTGCGGAGGGCGGCATCGCCTATGGCGCAGGCAGCGTGTGGCTCATCGTCGACAAGCTCGGCGATTTGGCGCGGCTCGATCCCGTACGCGGGACCACTGTCCGCACCTATCGCGTACCGGCGGGCTCGTACAACCCGATATTCAGCAGCGGCACGATTTGGGTCTCGCGCGCCGAGGGCAGCGTCGTGACGGGCATCGATGCTGCGACCGGAAAGACGACCGCAACGGTGACGACCGGACCGAATCCCCGATTCCTCACCGCGGGCGCCGGCTCCATTTGGACGCTCAATCAGGGCGACGGCACCGTGACACGCGTTGATGTGCGCAGCAACCACGCCGCGGCAATCGCGTTGGGGACACCGGGGCACGGCGGCGACATCACCTTCAGTGCGGGCCGCGTCTTCAGCACCATGCCGAAGATGCCGCTCTCGATTGTCGATGCGGCCGCGAACACGCTGCTTTGTCAGTGGTCGGGTCCGGGCGGCGATTCGCTGGGTGTTGGACACGGAGCGATATGGCTCACGGACTACCACGCGGGCAGCGTCTCGCGAATTCCCCTCGACCAGCCCCTCGCGCAATGCTCCGGGTTGCCGCAAGCGCACAAGTCATTCTGACTTGGTGGACCGGTCGAGTCGCTCGAAGACGGCCATCATGGCGCTGATGCGCTCCAAGTACGCGCGCACCTGATGATCCCCGCAGCGCTGACCCTCGATCAATCTAAACCCTCGCTTCGCGAACTCATCGCCGGCGCCCGCGCCGCACAGATGGGTCAGCGCAGCCAGTGCCTGCTTGCGCTGCAGGCTCGCCGCGCCGATTCTTTGCCGCACCAGAATAGTGGCGACGCTGCGGTCCAGATAGGCCGACGTCAGTTCGACCGCGTGACTGGGGATGACGCGTGCATATAGGCTGTTGAACCAGCACGATCGCCAATCACTCCAAGATCCATCCTCGACGACCAGGTGATCGCGGATGCAATAGCGCCTGGCCTCCGCGAAGTTGCCGTCCGTGATCTGATACATCCCCACCGCGCTCGACGCCGGCCGATACACCTCGAATGGCTGTGATGTCCACGACCAGCGCCAATAGGTGCGCGCCACGGGATTTCCCGATCCCTCCACCTGGGCGATCGCCGCCAATAGGTGCGGCGTCATCACATCGGTTGAATACCTCTTGAATATGGGCGCGTACTCAGCCCAAGTTTCCGTGGGCGATTTGTAGAGCGTCCCGCTCACCGGAAAGAAGAGCTCCGAGGGCTTGCGCACCACCTGGTAGATCCAATTACTGATGAGCCACAGGATCAGAATCATCAGCACGCCCATGATGATCTTTGCGGGGCGGGGGGCAGGGCGCCACCAACGCCTGACGCCGCGTGCAAGCTTCGCGGCACGCCGCATCAGTTTGGCGGCGCGGCGCGCGAACCTCTTGGTTGCGCCAGGCTTAGCGGCCCGGCGCGCCATCGATTCGACGATGCCCGACCACGATGGTGACGCTCGCGGATTCAGGATCAAAAACGATTTTGGCCTCGCCTCGCTTGAGCTGTGAGACGACCCTCGCCACCTTGTCCTCCAGTGAGAATTCCTTCTCGCCGTAGTCGGTACCCTCGCGCAATACAAAGGATTCGATAACCGCGTGCAGCAATTCCGGCGACAACTCGGTGTACGGGACCTCGACGGGTTCTTGAGCTGCATCACTCATTGCGAGTCTTTCTGGGCATTCCGCGTGAGCCGCGTTGGGGCTGCAAGCTTGGCCAGCCAGGTATCAAGCTGAGCCGCAAAGGCATTGCGATTGGCCTGCGTGAGGGGCGGTGGTCCGCCGCCGACCACGCCGCTGGAACGCATCGTGTCCATGAAATCACGCATGGCCAGCACCCCGCGTATGGTATCGGGCGAATAGCGCTCGCCGCGTGGATTGAGTGCCTCCCCGCCCTTGGCGATCACCTCGGCCGCGAGCGGAATATCGGCCGTCACCACCAGATCACCCGCCACGAGGCGCTTCACGATCTCGGCATCGGCCACATCGAATCCGGAGGATACCTGCAACGCCCGGACGCTGGGGATTCTTGGAATTTGCAGTGCCTGGTTGGCGACCAGGGTGACGGCTACGCCGGTACGCTTCGCCGCACGAAACAGAATTTCCTTGATTACGCCGGGACAGGCGTCGGCATCCACCCAGATATTGGCCATCGGACCGAGAGTATCACGCCGACCTAAATGCTCCCCGTATCGGTGCGCGCAGCCAGCATCAGGCGCATTGCAGCCTCGTCGCCTTCGCGCTGCTCGCGCCGGTTCGCAGCATGCTGTTCTTCCTTGCGAAAGCGGTCGACCACGCGGTTCAAAGTCTCCGCTTCGACACGCTTCTCGCTCCACTGCGCACGCCGTTTATCGAACTCCTTGCGGGCGACATCCAAGGATTTCAGGTGCTGGCGAAGCGCTTCGCCCAACCGGTCGAGAAACGAACGATAGTTCTGCAGCTTGACGGCGTCGATGGCGCCGGCGGACTGGGTGGAATTTTGCACGTATTCGTCGCGATAATTCTGCAGCTGCTGGAGCTGCCGCTCCAAATCAGCGACCTTGCGCCCGGCCTCGGCCATGACCCGGCTCAAATCCTGCGCCGCAGTCGCGGCAATTTCCTGAATCGGTTCAAAGCGTTTGGACTTGATCATGGGCTGCTCACTATCGGCCGATTGGCGTCGCAGGCGCCGAGAACTGCGTCACGAGTTGCTTCAGATCCGCGTAACTACGTTCGATTCCCACCGGTTCATACATGTCCTGGCGCAGGAATTCGAGCATTTTCGGCCATTGGTCGATGGCCAGGTCGACCCGCGCGTCCGACCCGCGCCGATACGCTCCCACGGTGATGAGGTCGCGATTCTGCTGATAGGTGGAATACACCTGCCTGAAGCGGTTGGCCAGATCGAGTTGTTCGCGCGTGGCGATCTGGTGCATGGCGCGGCTGATCGAGGCCTCCACATCGATGGCCGGATAGAGGCCGTTCTCAGCCAGACGACGCGACAACACGATGTGTCCGTCCAGGATGGCGCGCGCCGCATCTGCAATCGGATCGTTCTGATCGTCGCCTTCCACCAGCACGGTATAGAAGGCGGTGATCGACCCCACACCGCGATCGCTGTTGCCGGCTCGCTCGACGAGCTGCGGCAGGCGCGCGAACACCGACGGCGGATAGCCTTTGGTCGCCGGAGGTTCGCCGATGGCCAGTGCAATTTCGCGCTGCGCTTGCGCGAAACGCGTCAGAGAATCGAGCAGCAGCAATACCTTCAGGCCGCGATCTCGAAAATATTCTGCGATGGCTGTCGCCAACCATGCGCCGTGCAGGCGCATCAGCGGCGGATTGTCGGCCGGTGTGGCGACGACCACGGCGCGGCGCATGCCGTCGGGGCCCAAGGTGTTGCTGACGAAATCTTGGACCTCGCGGCCGCGTTCGCCGATCAAACCGACCACCGTTACATCGGCCTTGGTATATCGCGTCATCATGCCGAGCAGCACCGACTTGCCCACACCGGATCCGGCAAAAAGGCCAATGCGCTGTCCTCCACCGACCGAGAGCAGCGCGTTGATGGAGCGCACACCCACATCCAGCGGATCGCGGATCGCGCGGCGCATGAGAGGATTCAACGGCTCTCCGGTCAATGGCACCCGGTCCGTGCAGCGCAGTTCGCCGAATCCGTCGAGCGGGCGGCCGGCACCGTCGAGCACACGGCCCAGCAATTCGTCCCCCATGGCCACGGAGGATTCGCTGCGTATTGGAATGACGCGTGCGCCGGGCATCAGGCCGCGGATATCTCCCGTGGGCATCAAGAATAATTTGTCGCCGGAAAAGCCGACGACCTCCGCCTCGATTTGTTTGCCTTCCGCGGTGTCGACCAGGCAGCGCCCGCCCACGGCCGCCTCGCAGCCCACTGCTTCCAACGTCATGCCGACCATGCGATTCAGCGTGCCTTCCACCACGAATTCGGCCGTGCTCGCCACGCGCCCGCGTGCCTGAACCAGCGAGCCAAGCCACTTCGCCGGCCGCAGACCCGCGGCACTGGCCTCACTCATTTGACCCGCCGCGCGTCGCCGTGGCCTGGCGTTCGGTACCCAGCAGTTCGCTCAAGATGCTGCCGAGCCGCGTCTCCAGGCGCGCGTCGATTCGCGATGTGGCAGTGGTGATCTGGCACCCGCCACGCGCCATCACCGGATCTTCGACGATGGTCCAGGCGCGTTCGTTTTCGGTGGGGGACAGATGCTGTTTGACCACCGCGGCATCCTCCGGATGCAGATGCACCCGCACATCGCGCGTGGCCACCGGCAGCGCAGCGATGGCTTCTCGAATGATGCCGATGATCTGGGTCGGATCGGTTTTCAGTTCGCGGCGTACGATCTGCCGCGCCAACGCCATGGCCAACGTCAGCAGCTCTCGCTCAATCTCAGCATCCAGAACCTCAAAAGGCTTCGCCAGGTCATAGAACATGCCTGCCAGCCGCTCCACCTGGGCCCGTACCTCCGCGTGTCCCGCTTCGCGGCCCTCGGCCAAGCCCTGCTCGAATGCCTCTTTGTGCGCTTCCGCCTGCAGGTCGGCCAGACCGCCGACCGTGGCCAATTTTTGCTGCGCCGGCGTGCTTCCCATGTCCGGCACGGTCCACAATGCAACCGTCGCCGCCGGTTTTACTTTGCTCTCAGACAAACTCGCCGGCCCCCTTGCCGCCAAGACTGATGGTGCCCTCTTCGGCCATGCGCTGCGCGATCACAATGACTTCCTTCTGCGCGGCTTCAACATCGGCCAGTTTCACCGGACCGCGCGCTTCCATGTCGTCCTTGAGGATTTCTGCCGCTCGCTTCGACATGTTCTTGAGGACTTTCTCTTGCACTTCCGGTTCTGCCCCACGCAATGCCACGGCCAGCGTGTCGGAACCCACTTCTCGCAGCAGCGCCTGGATGCCGCGATCGTCGACATCCATGAGATTGTCGAATACGAACAGCAGATCCTTGATCTGTTGATGCATTTCGCCATCGGCCTTTTCGATCTTGCCAAGCTCTTCGCTGAGCTTGTCGCGTTCCATGGCATTCAAGATATTCGCCGCGGTGCGCGCGCCGCCCACGCGCCTCAATGTCGCGGGCGGTGCGGCATTGGCTTGTTTTTCGACCAGCTGGTCGAGCTCCGTCAGCGCCGACTGCGGCACTTCGTTCAAGCTCGCAATGCGCATCAGCACTTCGGTACGCAGGTCTTCGTTGAGCAGCGGCAGGATGGCGGCCGATTGCTCCGGTTCGAGATGCGCCAGCACGATGGCGGCGATCTGCGGATGCTCGCCGCTGATGATTTGCGCGACGGCTTTGGCCTCCATCCACTTCAAGGCTTCGATGCCTTGGCCGGTCTGGCCGTTCGAAACGCGATCGAGCAGCATGTCCGTCTTGTGCTTGCCCACCGCCTGCGTCAGCACCCGCCGTACATAGTCCTGCGATCCGCCGGCGATGTTGGCTTTGCCGTCGGCGATCCCGATGAACTTGTCGAGCACCGCGCTCATTTGCTCGCGCGACACTTCTTTGAGCTCGGCCATGGCGATGCCCAATTTCTGGACCTCGCGCGCATCGAGCTGCTTGAGCACATTGGCCGCATCCTGCTCGCCCAGGCTCATGAGCAGGATGGCGGCGCGCTGCGTTCCGGCGAGTTCGTCGTTAGCCATCGGCGGAGACCCAATCCTTTACGACCTGCGCCGCACGTCGTGGATCTTGTCCAACCAAGGTTCGTGCCGCCGCGATCTGCTGCTCAAAGCTCGGCGAGAGCTTGATCGGCTTGCCCTGAGGCGAGAGGCTTACGCGGTCGCCTTCGATATCTTCGATGGCGGTTGCCGACAATCGGCCTGCCGGTTTGGTCAGCGACTTCATCAAAGGCCGCAGGACCAGGAATGCCACGATCAGTACCAGTGCGGCCCCGGTGATTTGCTTGGCGAGCTGCGTGAGCCAGGGTTGTTGCCACAGCGGCAGAGCGTCCACGGGCCCAAGCGCCACGCTGCTCTTGAACGCTTGGTTGAGGACATTCAACTGGTCGCCGCGATCCTCTTTCAGGCCGATGGACTCCTTGATCAGCTGGGTAAAGCGTTTGATGTCGGTGTCGCTCATCGGCGCGGTGGTCGCCTTGCCGTCGGCATCGACCTTCTGCCAGTCATCCAGCACCACGCCGACATTGAGGCGCTTCAATACGCCGACCGGTTGCTTCACATAGGAGAGGGTACGATCGACTTCGAAATTACGCGTGCTGCGCTGTGCGCTCGAACTCGGTCCCGCGATGGCGGTGGTTTGTGTGCCGGCGGCCGGCGCAGCCACCGGATTTCCCGGCGTCGCGGCGCCCGCAATCGCGGGCGCACCCGAGGTGCCCGGCGGTTGATTGCTCAGGGCACCGGGTATGCCTTCAGACCCGTCGCCGCCCTTGCGCATCTCGTTGCTGGTCTGTTCGCTGCGCACCGCCGTCTTTTGCGGATCATAGTTCTCACGCGTCTCTTCGGTGACCGTGTAGTCCAGATCCGCGGTGACGGTCGCGCGAACGCGTCCCGGTCCGATCATCGGTTCGAGCAGCTCGATGATGCGCCGCTGATAGCTTTCCTCGAGTTTGCGTGTGTATTCAAATTGCCGGGTGCTGGCCGCGGCCTCCGCATTCTCGTCCGGAGAATTGAGCAAGGAGCCGGCCTGATCAACCAAGGTCACGTCGCTGGCCGCCAATTCCGGCACGCTCGATGCCACCAGATGCACGATGGCCGCGACTTGGCCGGGTTCAAGCCGCCTGCCCGGATACAGCTGCAGCATGACCGAGGCAGTGGCCTTGTGGGAGTCGCGCAAAAACACCGACGGCTTGGGCAATGCCAAGTGCACCCGCGCGCTCTGCACCCCCTGCACCTTGATAATGGTGCGCGCCAACTCCGTCTCAAGGACCGATTGATAGCGCGCGTTCTCCATCATGGTGCTGTTGCCGAGCGCGGATTCTTTTTGAATCATCTCGATTCCCATCGAATCGCTCTGCGGAAGTCCCTGGCTCGCCAGACGAATGCGCGCTTCCTGCACCTTGGATTCCGGTACCGATACCGCACCCGAAGGGTTGAGTTTGAATTCGATTCCCGCCGCCGTGAGGGCGTCCATGACCTGGCCGCTTTCGCGTTCGGAGAGCTGCCCGTAAAGCACGGTGTAGCTCTGTCCTTGCGACCACAGCACCAGCCAGATTGCGGCGGCAACCGCGGCAGCCACACCCGCCAGCAAACCGATCTGTTTGAGTCCGGGAATGTCCGCCAGGCCGCGCGCCGGTGCAGGGGTGGGTACGATGTCAGCCATGGATTAATCCTCGCGGTCGTGAGACACGGTCCTCAGACCGTCATATTCATTACTTGTTGGTAGGCGTCGACCAGCTTGTTGCGCACCTCAGTCATGGCGCGAAACGCCAGCGATGCTTTTTGAAGCTCCAGCATGACGTTGGTCAGATCGACGCTCTTGTCGCCGGATTCGTAGGCATCCGCCAGCCCGACCGCGTGGTTTTGCATCGTCGCCACCTGGTCCAGAGTACCTTTCATGATGTTGGCGAAGTCCGAGGGCCGCGCGGCGGCCGCGGGCGCCTCAGCGATACCGGAGGCTCGCGCCTGCAACGCGCGCATTTCCGCCAACACCTGTGTGATTTGCATGCTGCTCATGGATTACACCGTCATGAATTGCTGTTCATGGACCCGGGGCACCGTGACGCCCGCGGCCTTGAACTGCTGTAGCTTGTGGCGCAGCGTGCGCGGACTGATTCCCAAGCGCTCCGCGGTGAGTTTGCGGCTGCCTCCGGTCACGCGCAGCGTTGCCAGTATCAGCTCGCGCTCGCGATCTTTGAGATCGCGGTCCAACCTTAAGTCTTGCACGGCGATCGGCACTGCGGTTGACGCGGCGGTTGACGCGGCGGTTGACGCGGCGGTTGACGCGGCGGTTGACGCGGCGATCGGCGCGGCGATCGGCGCCGCGGTTGACGCCACGGGCGGCGCGGTTGCGATGGCCGCCGTACCGGTATCCAGATCCGCGGCGCCGATGATGCCTCCGGCGGCCAACCACGCGGCGCGCTGCACGATGTTGTTCAATTCGCGGGCGTTTCCCGGCCAGTCATGGCGCATCAGCTTGTCTTGCGCCTCGGCCGACAGGCTCAGCGCCGGCTGGCCTGCGCGGGCACAAGCCTGCATCGCGCGGCGCGCCAGCGGCAGGATGTCGCCGCGTCGCTCGCGCAGCGCGGGCAATCGCAGCGACATCACGTTCAGTCGATAGAAAAGATCGGCGCGAAAGCGCGCGGCACGCACCTCTTCCGGCAGATCGCGATTCGAGGTGGCGATCACGCGCACGTCCAGGCTGATGGTTCGTGTACTGCCCAGGCGCTCCACTTCGCGTTCCTGCAAGACCCGAAGGATCTTTGCCTGCAGCCCCAAATCCATTTCCGAGATCTCATCGAGCAGCAGCGTGCCACCCTGTGCCTGCTCGAATTTCCCGGCGTGCGCGGCCAGAGCGCCGGTGAAGGCGCCTTTCTCATAGCCAAATAGACTGGCTTCGAGCATGTTCTCGGGGATGGCTGCGCAATTGATGGCAACGTATGGCTCATCGGCGCGCAGCGAATTGTCGCGAATGAAGCGCGCGTACACTTCCTTGCCCGTGCCGCTCTCACCCGAGATGAGCACGGTTGCATCGTTTTCCGCGATCTTGCGCGCCAGGCCTACCAGGCGCTTCGATTCCGGATCGACGGCAATCAGTTCGTTCGGCGTGACTCGCGCCGCCAATTGGCGCTGTGCCATGTCGATCAGTGCCTGTGCATCGAAGGGTTTTACGATGTAGTCGGTGGCGCCCTCGCGCATGGCAGCGACCGCTTGCGCAACCGTGCCGTAGGCCGTCATCAGTACTACCGGCAAGTAAGGGCGCAGGCGCTTGATGGATGACAGCAGCTCGTAGCCGTTGGCTCCGGGCATGTGCACGTCGGATATCACCAGGCCGATATCTTCGCTGGCAAGCAGTTGCAGCGCACCGGGCGCATCGGCTGCGGCGAGCGCGGAGAGACCGGCCGCGCGCAGGGTGTCGAGCAGCGCCTCGCGCAGCGCGGCATCGTCCTCCACCACCAGAACTGCATCGTTCACTTTGCTCATGGATGATCCTCTGCCGGAAGTTCGATCACGAAGGTGGCGCCGCAAGCCGAATCGGCCAGTTGAACACTGCCGTCGTGCGCCTCGACCACGGACTTGACGATTGACAGCCCGATGCCGTTGCCGCGGGTTCGCGTGGTGAAAAAGGGCTCAAAAATACGTTCACGGATGGCCGCGGGCACGCCGGGACCGTTGTCGCTGACGACGATTTGCGCCCGGCCCGCCGCGGAGCGTCGCGCCAGCAATTCCAGACTGAGCGGTGCCGCGGCTGCCTGCAACGCATTGGTCGCCAGGTTCAGCACTGCGGAAACCAGGGACGGTGCATTGGCACGGACCATCAAATCCGGCGCCTGGGTGCGGATCGTCAAGCGGATCCCGTCGCGCAGCGCAGGCCGCAGCCATTGCGCCACCTGTTCCAGCAAGGCACTGACGCTGACGGCTTCGCGTGTCGCTCCGCCGTGCGCGAAGGCAAGCATGTCATTCACCAGCTTGTCGAGCTGCTTCAGGCTGCCGACCGTTTTTTCCGCGCAGCGCGCGAGGTCCGCGGGGTTTCGATCCGACAGCGTCATTTGCGAGGCGTACAGCAACGCGGCCGCCAAAGGCGTGCGGATCTGATGAGCGAGGCCTGCCGCCAGCTCGCCCAGAGTCAGCAACCGCTGTTGGCGGGTCAAGAAAATCTGCATCAAGTGCGATTCGGTCACGTCGGTCAGCAGCACCACTTCGCCGCCATTTTCGAGCTCGCGCCGCGACACGTTGACGAAGCGACCGCTGCGCAATTCCGTGTGTTCGCCGATGCCGCGCGGGTTGAGCGTGGCGCGAGCGCACACGGCCCCGAAAAGCTGGCCAAGAAGAGGCTCGCCCAATAGATCGAGCGCCGCCGGATTGAATTCCCGGATCTCGCCTCGGCTATCGAGAACGAGTACTCCGCCGGGCAGGCCTTTGACCAAGGCCGACAAGCGTGCGGCCAAATGTTCCTTCCCCGCGTGCGCCTCGCCGAGGTCGGCTCGAAGCTGCGCTACCTGGCTGCGAAGCGAATCGAAGGCGCCGGACAGGTGTTCCGAAACGGACCCGAAGGCCAGGAACGCTGCCTGAAGTTCAGAGCGACGGTTTTCAATCAGCTCGAGATTTGTGGCTGCCATGCCTTGGGAGAAAGCAACTTCTGTGCCTTGACGGTATTTGCCCTGCCTATCAACCAGTTACGGCTTGATCGGCGACGCTGTTCGAAGCAGCGTCAATAATTTGTCAGGCGCTGAGACGGTATTTGCGCAGCTTTTCGACCAGTGTGGTGCGCCGAATGCGCAACAGACGGGCCGCGCCGGCGACCGTGCCGTCCGCTTCTTCGAGCGCTTTGCGGATCAGTCCGATTTCAATCGCCGACATATGATCTTTCAAATCGATGCCGCCGCGCGGCAGGGCCGCATCTACATCCTGCATTTCGTACACCACCGTGCCTGAATCGGCTTCCGGCATCTGCGGTCCCTGCGGGTTGAAGAATTCCTCGATCGGCTCCGGCCGGGCGTCGATGCGCACCTCGCTGCCCAGCCACGCGGCGGCGCTGCGATACCGGTCCGGCAAATCAGCCGCGGTAATGATTTGCGCCGGAAACAATATGCCGAGTCTTTCCAGCAGATTCGCCAGTTCCCGCACATTGCCCGGCCAGCGATTGCGGGCCAGACACTGCATCGCGGCTTGATCCAGTTGAATTTTGCGCCCGGCACTGTGCCCCTGGCGTTGCGCCAGATGCTCGATCAACACCGGCAGATCGTCGAGGCGGTCGCGCAAGGGCGGCATCTGCAAGGGGAACACATTGAGCCGATAGTAAAGATCTTCGCGGAAACGCCCGGCGACGATGGCGGCGTCCAAGTCGCGATGCGTGGCGGCAATGATCCGCACATTGCAGCGTATGGTCTTGTTGCTGCCGACACGCTCAAAGGTTCGCTCCTGTAATACTCGCAGCAGTTTGACCTGCATTTGCAGCGACATGTCGCCGATTTCGTCCAGGAACAGGGTTCCGCCTTCGGCGAATTCGAAGCGGCCGAGCCGCGTCGATAATGCGCCGGTAAAGGCGCCTTTTTCATGGCCGAACAATTCACTTTCCAACAGATCCGCGGGGATTGCGCCGCAGTTCACCGGCACGAACGGATGTGCGGCGCGGTGCGACAGCTCGTGAATGTGCCGCGCCACCATTTCTTTGCCCGTGCCTGATTCGCCGAGAATCAGCACATTGGTATCGAAGGGCGCGACCTGTTCAATCAGCCGGTGCACCGCCCGCATGGCCTTCGATGCGCCGCTGGGCCGAAACCGATGAGTCCCCGGTTGCGTTGGATGGCCGCTGCGAACGTTTTGTGCCTGATGCAATACGGCTGACAAGCGGCGCTGTTTGACGGGTGTTTCCAATTGAAACCAAGCCAAGTCGCCGCTGCTCTCGGCAATTTTCGGCAACCCGTCCGCACTGATGCAAATGACCGGCAGTGGTTGTCGCATCTTGCGCAGCTGCGCCACGAGATCGGAGCCCAGTGCATTCACGGTCTCGCGCCGCGCGATGACCGCCAGACAATCCGGCATGTCGCAGTGCGTTGACGCGCGCAGCTCAGCCACATCGCGGACGTGGATCGGTTCTAGATCCAGAAAACGCAACAGGGCCTGGAGGGCATTCGCCTCCGATTCTGAGGGCTCGATCACAATAACTTTCGCTTCAAGCACGACTGGGACTCCTTCCCATGGATCAAAATGTGACGGAGCGCACAAATCTCGGGTCCCGTCTTAAGCTTTTCTTGTAACCCTTTGACATTGTTCAATCAATGTTGAGTTCGAACGCATACTAACTGAGGAACTTGAGAGAAAAGCAGTTGGCAAACCCCCGTAAAGGGCGTAGGGGTATCCCTTAAAATTGACTGCAGTGTTTGTCCTGCTGCTGAGCTGATAACTTAGCTTGCCGCGAGTCGGGCGCCCGCCACCAAGCGACGATGATGGCGAAAAATGAGCTTCTCCAACATGTCCACGACCGCATCGCTCAGGCCCATGAAGCGCAATTGCGTGGCATGTGAATCGTCAATAATGCGTTGGCCGGAGACCACGCAGGGAATTCTCAAAGGTTGAGGTAGCGCAGGATTGATGTAGAGCGAGAGCAGCCCCGTGGCCCCGGCGGCGGGACCCGCTTCGCCGATCCACTCCATGGCGCGCGCGGACATGCGCACCGGCTGCGCGGCGGGCAGGCCGCTGCTGCGCACCGCCAGTTCGCCCACGAGGCGCAATAAGATGTTGACCTTGTACTCGAGGCGCTGCAGCTCGTGCAGCAATGCCGGCGACTCATCTTTCAGCGCCTCGTGCACCCGCACCTCGTCGAGCGAGGATTCGGCGCCGAGCAACTGGTGGTTGTCGGCATTGAGACGTGCCAGCAGCAAGCCGTCCGCCAGTGCACCCTGAACCCAGGCCACCGGGAGCGACTCTTCGAATATCAGACCATCGCCGAGAAATGACTCAGACATGGCACCCCAGCTTTAGAACTCCGATCTGTGCTCAGCGCTGCAGCCGAATATTGGAATAGGCAGCCACAGCTCGGCGGCCGACCGCGGCCATATCGATATCGCGACCCTTGCTGCGCCGTTGGTGCTCCAACAGCCCGATCGTCCGGTCATTTATCTGAGAGATTTGCTCGAGCAGGGCCCGGTCCGCGGCATCCGCCCGTTTGGTTTCGCGCCAAAAGGACTTTAGCAGTTCCAATCGTTCGGCGTCGAGCAACTCCAGGGACCGCAAGTTGGACTGTTCGGCCGCCGCAAACATTTCCTGCGAAAGCGCCAGTGCGCGCAGAAGACCTTGATTATCCTTGCCGCCGGTCATCGGATATCGACGATCTGATCCCAGCCGCTCTTCACCTTGAGAATCAAGGAGGCCACTTCCGCGGCGATTTTCGAATCATTGGTGACATTGGCGAGCGTCAACCGCGCCAGCATATATATATAGAGCGCTCGCAGGTTCGCCGCGATTTTTTGACCGCGTTCCATATCCAGCGTGTTATTCAGCTGGTCGATCAAGCGGATCGCCTTGCCCAGCGCCTTACCCTTGGTAACGACATCGGTGAGCGGCAGATTGTCGTGGATGCGTGCCATGCAACCTTGCGCGGTCGCCAAATGCTCGAGGATTTGCTCGAACATGATCTGCACCAGTCTCGCGGGACTGGCCTCGGCGACCAGTCCGTGGCTGCGCACTGCGCGGTATTGAGCCGCTCCTCGCTGCGCGTACATGGCTAGCCGCTCACGCCCAAGCTGCCGCTGCCCAGGCTGGTATTGCTGGACGAAGTGCCCGACGCGGCATTCGCGCTGGGATTGAACTCGGCGTTAAGAAAAGTCTGTGTTTGTTTGAGAAGTGCGACCGCCTTGTCCATCGCGTTGTATTCCGCGGTCAGGGTCGCGGAGTAGGCGGACAGTTGTACGCTCAAGGCCGCTTGCTGCTTCGAGACGCTGCTCAGGCTGCTCTCGAGACCTTTGTTGATGGTATCGAGCAAGCCGCCCGGTTTCGTGTAGCCATCAACCAGATTGCTGATCTGCGTGGCGAGGCCATTTGCGCCGCCCAGCAACTTGCCGATGGACGGGAGACTGGCACTCAAGGCGTTGCCCAGTTTGCCCTCATCGGTGGCGTAGCTGCCGTTGGTGCCGGCAGTGATGCCAAGATCGGTCAGCGACTTCACGCCCGACCCGTTCGTCACCTTGCCGAGGATGATTTGCAGCTGGTTTTGGAATGCTTCCAGTGTCGCGTTGCCATTCAGCGGCCCCGCGGTTTTGGTCGACGGATCGAAGGCGGTGAGTGTATGGATGCTGCTGAGCACTCCATTCACCGCGGTCACGAACTTGTCGATCGAGGCCTGGGCTGAGGTGGTATCCGGACTGATGGTCAGTGTCGTCGGCGTGTTCGCAGCGGACGCTTGCTGCAAATTGAGGGTCACGCCCGTGATCGCGCTGCTGACCACATTGCTCGCGCTGGTTGCCGCGAAACCATTGATCGAGAAGCTGGCATCTTGCGCGGCGCGCGTTTGCGTGAACGCCAGGGAAGACAGGCCGCCGTCACCACCCGACGGAGTCACCGTGATGGCATTGGCCGCGCCGGTGGTGGTACCGGTAAGCACCAGCCGCGATCCGGTCGTGGTGGTAATGATGCTTGCGCTGACGCCGGGATTGTTGGGCGCCGAATTGATCGCGGCGGCAATGCCGGCGAGCGAATTGTTGGTCGAATCAATGGTGAGCGCCGTGGACGTACCGCCCACCGCAATGGTCAGGGTTCCGGTTCCCAGCGCCGCTGCGGTACTCGCCAGCGGCTGTGAGGTCAGCGTTGCGGACGTGGCCAGATTGTTGACTTGCAGCGCATATTGGCCTGCAACCGCACTCGAGGTGGTGGTGGCGGTGGCGATGGTCTTGTCGGCCACCGTCGCGGCAAATCCGGCCAATTGGCTCGCATCCTCGAGCGGCGGCAGCGCAAGTTTCAGGGCATCGAGCGTGGAGGTGAAGGTCCCATAAGCCGAGACCTGCGAGTCCAGCGAGCTCTGCTGATTCGTCAATTGAGTGGTTTGGGCGGCACCAAACGAGGTCGTGAGCGCCGAGACGATCGCACCGATGTTCAAGCCCGACCCGATGCCGGTGGACGTGATCAAGCTGGCACTGGGGGCGGTCGATGAATTGCCGGGGGGAATGACTGAACTCATAGGTTTTTGGCGTCCGCGCGTTTACGTTGCTCAATCTATCGGCGATCTGCGTCTAAACTTAAGCAAGCGGCGTACCAAGTACTGCCGCAAATCGCTGGTTCAGGCGTGCTGATCGACGAGAACGCCGGAAATCCCCACGCTGCGCGCCAATGCCGCAAACTCGCTGACCGGAAATTCACCGACCACGTCGCCGTTGGCGGGATTGATCTGCTGGATGAGCTTGTCATCCGAGTCGGGTGCTATGCGAAATTGATCGGGCTTGCCCGAATCGTTGAGGTATTTGTTGAGAAGCGCGACCTGGGCCCGCACGTTGGTTGCGGGTGCGGCCGCCGGCGGCTTGCCGGGTTGCGGCAAAACCTTGCCGCCCTGCGGTACTGCTACTGCGCTCGGGGCCTGGCTTCCTTGCACGAGGCTGATCGCCGGTATCTTTACCGGTTGTCCATCGCTGGCCATGGTTCACCTATTGTTTAACTCAATAACCTCTACTGCGTTCGAAATCCATTCGAAGACCACGGCCCGACCTGAAATCGGTCGAGCCGTGGGATTTTTCGACTCTCTTTCAGCTATCGGCTGTTACGCCAAAAGCTTGAGAATCAGCTGGGGCTGTTGGTTGGCCTGTGCCAACACCGAGATACCGGCTTGTTCCAACACCTGAGACTTGGTCAAGTTCGCCGTTTCCGCCGCGAAGTTCGCATCCTGAATGGTGCTGCGCGACTGAGTCAGGTTCTGCGCCGTTGACTGCAGATTGCTGACCGCTGCCGTGAAGCGATTCTGGATGGCGCCCAATTGGCTTTGGAACGCGCTGACCGTCGCGAGGGCCGCATCGACCGAGGAGATGGTGCCATTGGCACCGGCCACCGTCAGTACGTTCTGGTTCGCCAGAGTCGCGTTGCTGCCGTTGGCCTGCGCAAGCGGCGTGGTGAAGCTCGCGCCCGTGACGCCCAAGGCTGCGTTACCGCCGCCCGCGTCAATAATCGTGACCGGCTTGGAATCGGTCAGCGTTATGGAGCCGCGATTCGTCACCGCCGTTGTGCCGGCTACGGTCCCACTAAATCCCGTGGATGTACCTGCGGCTGCTGTGATGGTCTGGGTAGCGACGATGTTGCTGCCATCGGTATTGCTCAGGGTTACTTTGTTGGCCGCATCGACCGAGGCGCTGACGCCCGTCGTTCCCGTGAGGAGGTTGATCTGCGAGACGACCTGATTGACCCCCAATCCCGAGCCGGCCGTGGTACCGGCAATCGAGAAGGCGCTATAAATATTGGTGCCGTTGATGTTTAAGCTGTAGGTTGCCGGAGCAGTACCTGCCGCGGCGATGATTTCGCCGAAGCCTGCCGTATCGGCCACTTTGGTGGCGGCGCTGGCCGTAAGACCTTGCAGGCCTGCGCCGTTGATGGCGCCGGCCTTGGCAAATGCCGAATCCGCAGTTTGAAACGTGTTGGAGCCGACAAAACCCTGCGAGGCGCCCACATTGACCGTGGTCGTTCCGTCAAAGAGCTGCGCGGTCGCCGCATTCGTCAGCGCGGTCGCGGTCACTGCGCCGGTCTGGTACGTCGAATACTGACCGATCTGGCTGGCGGCGACGCCCTGCTGCAAGCTGACGGCAATCGTGTTGCCGACGTTGGCGCCGACTTGATAAACAGTCGTGCCGCTGCTGCCGTTGAGTACGTTCAAGCCGTTGAACGTGGTCTGCTGGGCGATCTGCGTGATTTCCGCAATCTGCTGCTGGACCTGGTTGTTAAGAGCTGCACGATCCGACGCGCTGTTCGAACCGTTGGCTGCTTCGACGGCCAGGGTACGAATGCTCTGCAAATTGTCGACGATGGTATTCAGTGCGCCCGCCGTTGTTTGGGCTTCCGACACGGCATCGTTCGCATTGCTCACGGCCTGATTGGTGCCGTTGATCTGCGTGGTGAATTGTTGGCTGATGGCCAGGCCGGCGGCATCGTCGGCGGCGCTGTTGATGCGCAAACCTGAAGACAACCGCTCCAAGGACTGGGACAACGAAGCCTGCGAACCGGACAGATTGTTCTGCGCGTTCAGCGAGGCAATATTGGTATTTAGAACTAGTGACATTGATGACTCCTGAAAGTTAAACCACCGGCCCCTCTTAGGCCCTATGTGTTCACTTCACCCCCTCGGGCGGACCGGTGACACATTCCAACTCCTTATCGGACCGATTCCGGGGTTCTTTAGGCCCCGATGGCGCTTCCTGGGAGGTTTTGTTTGCGCCAAGTCGCAGAATCGGCGACTTGAACTTCAACCCGGTGAAATCGCGGGCAATGAGGCCTGCAGCGGCCCTGGCGCCCTGTTATCGGCCGGAAAATGCCGTTTTGGAGTACAATTTCGTCCCGACACCTGCCACCTGTTCGCCATACCGTGAAAACCGTCAAACGCAAAAGCCCGAAAGTGGGCTTTGTCAGCTTGGGCTGTCCCAAAGCACTGGTCGATTCCGAACGCATCCTCACCCGCCTGCGCGCCGAAGGGTACGAGGTCGCCGCGAGCTATGGCGCCGCAGACCTCGTGGTGGTCAATACCTGTGGATTCATCGATTCCGCGGTGGATGAGTCGCTGGACGCGATAGGCGAAGCTCTGGCCGAGAACGGCAAGGTGATCGTGACGGGGTGCTTGGGCGCGCAGCCGCAGAAGATTCTCGATCGGCATCCGCAAGTGCTCAAGATTACCGGCCCGCAGCGCTACGAAGAAGTGGTTGCGGCCGTCCATGAACATCTGCCCCCGAAACACGAACCGTTCGTGGACTTGGTGCCCGAGCAAGGCATCAAGCTCACGCCGCGGCACTATGCGTACTTGAAGATCTCGGAGGGCTGCAACCATCGCTGCAGCTTTTGCATCATTCCTTCGATGCGCGGCGACCTGGTGAGCCGGCCGATCGGTTCAGTGCTGCGCGAAGCCGAACAACTGGTGCGCGCCGGCGTCAAGGAAATCCTCGTCATTTCCCAGGACACGAGTGCCTACGGCGTCGACCTCAAGTACGCGGCGGAAAAGTGGCGCGATGTGTCACGCCGCGCCCGCTTCTATGACTTGGCTGCCGCACTGGGCGAATTGGGCGCTTGGATCCGCCTGCACTATGTGTATCCCTACCCGCACGTCGATCAGGTCATCGAACTCATGGCGGCGGGCAAAGTCCTGCCGTATCTGGACATTCCGTTTCAGCACGCCAGCGCCCGCATTTTGAAATTGATGAAACGCCCCGCAGCGGCCGAAAACACCTTGGAGCGCATCGCTGCCTGGCGCAGCGTCGTGCCCGACATCACGATTCGCAGCACTTTCATCGTGGGTTTCCCGGGAGAAACCGCCCAGGACTTCGAGGAACTTCTCGACTGGATGCGCGTGGCGCAGCTCGATCGCGTGGGCTGCTTCGAATACTCACCGGTGGAGGGCGCCGCGGCCAATGCGCTGAAGGAAACGCCCGTGCCGCCGGAACTGAAGGCCGAACGCCGCGGGCGTTTCATGGAACTTGCGGCACAGATCAGTGCCCGGCGCCTTACGCAGAAAATCGGCCGCAAGCTGCCCGTGCTCATCGATCGCATCGACCGTGAGGCCGATGTCGCCATCGCGCGCTCCAGCAGCGATGCTCCGGAAATTGACGGCACGGTACGCATCGTGGGCGCCGGCAAGGCCGCCGGTCGCCTCAGCGTGGGCTCGCTGGTCGAGGTGCAGATCACCGCCGCGAGCGAATATGATCTCGAGGCGCGATTGCTCAATTGACAGATGAATTGGCCCGTTGTAACCCCGGTGCGCTGCACCACTTTCGGAGACAGCTTTGGAAATTTCCGCAGATAAAGTCGTACTCATTCATTACACCCTCAAGGACGACGCCGGAGGCGTCATCGACAGCTCCGCCGGCGGTGAACCGCTGGCCTATATCCAAGGGCACGGCAACCTGGTGTCGGGCTTGGAGAAGGCGCTCGAGGGCAAGCAGGACGGCAGCAGCGTGGCCGTGTCGGTTATCCCTGAGGAAGGCTACGGCAAGCATGATCCGGGTTTGATTCAGCGCGTGCCCAAGCGCAGCTTGCAGGGCTATGGCGAGGTCAAAAAGGGCATGCAATTCCAGGCCAGAACCCCGGACGGCATGCGCCTGTTTACCGTCACCGGCGTCATGGGCGATATGGTGACGCTCGATGGCAATCATCCACTGGCCGACAAGACCTTGCATTTCGATGTGCAGGTCGTGGCGGTGCGCGAGGCGACGACGGAAGAGTTGGAGCACGGGCACGTGCATGGCACCGGCGGCCACCACCACTAGGAGCCTTCTCCCAACCCCGGGCGGCACGCGCCCGAGTACTTTAGAGAAATTTGAACAGCGACAGGCCCTGCGTCAAGTTGAAGGCCTGCAAAGCCGCGCTCAAGGTGGTGTTTTGCTGATCGAGCGTGGTGATGGCGGAGGCGAAATCCAAGCTCTGCAA
>Ga0210406_10001550_pt1 | contig 27783 bp, 20 predicted proteins | sample IncBWC30MmetaG_FD_155454 | JGI IMG/M metagenome (GOLD analysis project Ga0210406, IMG submission 155454) | Forest soil microbial communities from Barre Woods Harvard Forest LTER site, Petersham, Massachusetts, United States - Inc-BW-C-30-M | ecosystem: Environmental > Terrestrial > Soil >... | reverse complement strand
GGCGCGCGGATCCTGTGGACATGTGGACGACGCTTCGCCTCGCCCACATCCCCACAGGAGAACAGAACCAGAAGAAGCGGACATATGATGTGCTACCAAAACCGGACAACTTCATTCGCTATCGACAACAAATGCAGCGCCCCTGCTGCGTTCGCTGTTGGTCGAGGCAAACTCGTAATTGGGAGAGCTGCCGTGGCTCAAGCGTGGCTCGGTCGGCCGTGCGCGTGTTAAGGGCGCTGGAGGCCCAAGGCGTTGTGCTGGAGAGGCGTCGAACACCAAGGCGTCCTTTGTCAGGGTCGGGTGGCCTACCCAAGTCCCACGCGCCCGTTCTTTCGGTCAGATGATGAAGCACCCGTGTTCGCATCGCGCGCTGCGCTGTGACGCGCGTCACAGCGCAGACATTGGATTCATCGGTAAACTGAGTGTTTTCCGGCTTATTGAGAGCCAAGGTGAACGTCAGTCATCAACGGCGCCTGCCCGAGACTGCTATGCGCCCCTTACCAATGGCTCAAGCAAGCGCTTATGGGTAGAGAACAACTTAAAATCTAAGGAAATAAGGACAGGCGTAATTACAGGAGAGACAGATGGTCGATGCGCGGCAAATTGAAGAAGACTATGATAAGGCCAATAATCGCATAGCCTATTATGACGATCGACTTCATTCTCTTGCGACCGTCAAAAGCGAGTGCTTTACAACCGCAAGAACATCATTCGGAGATTTCTTGCAATTAAAGGATGAACAAGATTCAATTATGAAGTATTCCGGGATTATCTTGCTCGGCGCCTCCCTCATATTGCCTGAAATTGGGATTGCATTGGCTATAGCAAACAGCGCGGCAAAGGCGCGGAAATTAGCGGTGGTGTTGGAAAAGGTGGAGAAAATCGAGAAAAATGTGCAATTGGTGGAGAAAGGTTTAGCAAAAGTTGAAAAAGCTCGCGCGACGGATGAATTGAAGACGAAAAAAAAGGAAGAAAAGGAAGTATCTGAACAAAAGGAGAAAGCTATTGGTATGTTTGATAATTCCATGAAAGTCGTTAAGGAAGACGCCGCACTACTCAAGAAATCTGATGAGCTTATAAGATTCACACGCGACACAATCACCGACGACAAATATTATTACTTGGACTACATCGATAAATATCGTTTCACATGTTACAAAATGCGGTTGATGATATTCTTTCAGAGACGGATATTAAAATAGCTGACGAAGAACTAGATCAAATCACGAAAAGCTATTTATACGCTCTGATTAGCGCTTACTGTGTGCAATTTTCTCCATTGGTTTGGTTACACCAATTCGGATCGAAAGATGGATATTATAACATCGACGGTCTCAATAAAAATCAACAAAGATGGCTAATAGACAATTTTGGGATTTACGTTCCACGCGGAAAGTATTTCCTTAAACCTCCCATTGTCGACCTAGAACATACCCTCTTGACTTGGGGCGTCAGGCCAGTTGATTATACAATACCACCGCCCATCAGACATTGGCACTAGACGCCTGGGCGGCGGCAGTGTGATCTGGATCACTGCCCCGAGTGCGTTGTCGGCCTAAGCGTTCGTTGCGTGTAGTTCGGCCTCAATCCAAGACTTTGGTATTGCGCTTCAGCGCCGATCACATATTCTGTGATCGGGAGTTACAACCGAGGAGAACGTGATGGCCTCGAATAGCAATTCAGGACAAAAGTTCATTTCGCGCAATCGCAAGCCGCGCGTGCACATCACCTACGAAGACCCGTATGATTCGGAAAAACTGATCGAGCTTCCCTTCGTCATGGGCGTCCTCGCCGATCTGTCCGGCAACGCTTCCCAGGTCGCCAAGCCGGACATGAACGATCGGAAATTCCTCGACATCGACATGGACAATTTCGACAAACGCATGGCGGCGATCGAGCCCGCAGTGTCGATGAAGGTGGCCAATAAGCTCGGCGGTGGTGAGGGCGGCGAAAAGCTGTCGGTCAATCTGAAATTCACAAAGATGGATGACTTCTCGCCCGCCGCGATCGCCCGTCAGGTGCCAGCGATGGCCAAGCTGCTTCAGGCGCGCGAACAACTGTCCAATCTCTTGAAATACATGGACGGCAAGGCGGCCGCCGAAGATGGCCTCAAGAAGCTGCTCGCCGATCCGCAGTTGATGGCGGCGTTGAAATCGAATCTCGAGCAGAAGTCGCCAGGCGACCTCTCGAGCCAAGAGGCGAAATAAGGAACCTCCGTTATGGCCACGCAACAGGAACAGAAGTCCGCCGCGACCGCGGTCGCCCCAGCGCCAGTCGAAGCGGAAGAGTTCGCGCAGGTGCTCAAGGGAAATTTCAAGCCGCGCACCGAACGCGCGGCGACCGAGGTTGAGAACGCGATCCAGACGCTGGTCACGCAAGCGCTCGCCGACTCGAGCCTCGTCAAGAGCGAGGTGCTCGACACGATCGAGGAAATGATCGCTCGCCTCGACGAGAAGCTTTCGGCGCAAATGAACGAAGTGCTGCACGCGCCCGAGTTCCAGCATTTGGAAAGCGCCTGGCGCGGGCTGAACTATCTGGTGTTCAACTCCGAGACCGACGCGACGCTGAAGATCCGCGTGCTCAACGTCGGCAAGATGGAGCTCTACCGCAATCTCAAGAACAACTACCCCGGCGCGCGCTGGGACCAGAGCCCGCTGTTCAAGGCTGTCTACGAAAGCGAGTTCGGGACGCTTGGCGGCGAGCCCTATGGGGCGCTCGTTGCGGACTTTGCTTTCAGTCACAATGCGGTGGACGTGCAACTGTTGCGCGACCTCTCGAAGATCGCCTCGGCCTCGCTCGCGCCGCTTGTCACCGGCGCCGATCCGAATCTGCTTGGGCTCGATTCCTGGCGGGATCTGACGAATCCGCGCGATATCGGGAAGCTTATGGACACGCCGGACTACGCCGCCTGGAAGGGGCTGCGCGGCTCCGTCGACAGCCGCTACGTCGCCTTATGCATGCCCCGCGTGCTGTCGCGCCTGCCATATGGCGCGAAGTCCGAGCCGGTGGAGGAGTTCGCGTTCGAGGAAGACACGGACGGTTACAAGGGCGAGAAATATGGCTGGATGAACGCGGCCTACGTGATGGGGACGAACATCAATCGCGCCTTCAAGGAATACGGCTGGACGGTGAGAATTCGCGGCGTCGAATCCGGCGGCGAGGTGCTGAATCTGCCGTTGCACACCTTCCCGACCGATGACGGCGGCGTCGATATGAAATGCCCGACCGAAATCTCGATCACTGACCGGCGCGAGGCCGAATTGTCGAAGGTCGGCCTTATCTCAATCGTGCATCGGAAAAACACCGACAAGGCCGCCTTCATCGGCGCCCAATCGGTGTACAAGCCGAGGCTCATGGACAAGCCCGAGGCGACGGCGTCCGAGAATTTGTCGGCGCGCATTCCTTACATGTTCGCCGTCTCGCGTTTCGCGCATTATCTCAAGTGCATGGTTCGCGATAAGATCGGCTCGACGAAGGAACAGGATCAACTCGAGCGTTGGCTCAACAACTGGATCGTCCGCTACGTGGACGCCGATCCGAAAAACTCAAGCGAACAGGTCAAGGCGATGAAGCCGCTCGCTGCGGCCAAGATCACCGTGATCCCGAATGAGGAAAATCCTGGCTATTACTCCGCCAATGTCTGGCTGCGGCCGCATTTCCAACTGGAAGGCATGGACATCGGCATGAGCCTGGTGGCGTCGCTGGCGGAGCGTAAAGGCTGACAGATGGCGGCGCGTCCGCCGCGCGTAAAGCCGCTCGGGAAACCGCGGCTTTGTTGAGTGTGCTGGTGGGTAAACATTTCATTGAAAATAACAAGGAGTGACTTGATATGGCCGTTGACATGATTCTTGAACTCGAAAACGTCACTGGAGAGTCGAAGGTCCAGGGATTCTTAAATCACATCGACATCTCTTCGTTCTCCTGGGGAGCCTCAAACAGCGGCAGCGCGCATATGGGCGGCGGCGCTTCCGGTGGCGGCAAGGGGAATATCCATGATATGTCGTTCACCAAGACCGTCGACAATTCATCGCCCATTCTGTTCAAACTCTGCTATCAGGGAAAGCATATCCCGACAGGAAAGCTGCACGTCCGCAAGGCTGCTGGCGACGAGAAACTCGAATACCAATTGTTTGTGATGACTGAGGTTTATATTACGAACGTCAGTATGGGCGACGCCGCAGGAAACGAAACGCCGAGTGAATCGTTCACGCTCACTTTCGCCAAAATAAAATACACTTATAAGCAACAAAGCGAAACCGGCGGCGATCAGGCGACCCCAGAGTTCGAGGTCGACGTTAAGTCGGGCCAGGTGACCTAGCGTCGCGGTTCGCTCAACCGCCGTCTGCGCCAGGCAGGCGCGGCCGGAAAGACCCCGGAGATGCCTGGCGAAGGTGATGATTGTCAGTAGGGCGGGACGTGGCGACGCCAACTCAGAAAAACGATCGTTGGGCGCCGCCACTCATGCACGCTTTTCGCGCCGCGCACCGGGACCGCGACGCGACCGTTAAAGTCGATATCCGCCATCAGGGCGACCGCGTCATCGCCTCCCGGCGGCTGATGGCGCGAGCCCCGATTCCCGAGACCGAACTCAGGAAGACGGTCAACACCGAGCTCGTCGCGCTGTTCAATACGACGAATCTCGAGGCGATCGAAGACTTGTCGATGGCGCCCGAGGTCCGGAAATCCATCATCAACTTCGGGTTTCCGTCTCTCACTCATAGAACAATTGACGAGAACGAAGTCAGTGGGGTCGCGCGAGAGATCGAAACGGCCCTTCGTGACTTCGAGCCGCGCCTTCTCGCCGGGTCGATCAAGGCCCGCCGGGACGACACGGTGTCGCCGGACGAGCTGAGGGTGAGATTTCTGGTCAGCGCCGCGCTCAGGACGCAGCCGGTCGAGGTTCCGGTGCAATTCGTCGCTGAGGTCGAGCTCGACTCCGGTAAGATCAAGCTCGACCGGCTCTGAGCGATGAACCGCGAATTCCTGAGGTTCTATAACCAAGAGCTCGCGATCCTGCGCGAGCAGGCGGCCGAGTTCGCTGAGGACTATCCGGGCATCGCCGAGCGTCTCGGGGGCCTCGTCGGCGACGCCGCCGACCCGATGATCTCCGGTCTTCTCGAGGGCGCCGCGTTCCTCGCCGCCCGGGTCCAACTCAAGCTCAAGCATGAGTTCGCCGATTTCACCACGAACCTCATCGACCAGCTCGCGCCGCACTATCTCGCGCCGACGCCGTCCTTCGTTCTCGTTCGGGCGAAGCCCAAATTCGGCGACCCGTCGCTACGCGACGGCCGGACCATCCCCCAGGGCTCCGTGTTCGATGCAACATATCGCGAGGCGCATCGCAATGTTGCGTGCCGGTTCACGCTCGCCGAGCCGATCACGCTCTGGCCCTTCGATATCGTCAAGGCGGAGTATCTCACGAGTTCCGGAGCCTTCCAGGCTCTGGTCCCGAACGCCCGCGCCAGCTGCGCCGCGAGCCTTCGGCTTCAGCTGACCGTGCGAAGCGCCGTGGCGGCGGATGATGAGGCCGTCGACAAGGAAGCGGAGACTCGCCCAGAGCTCCGGTTCTCATCCTACCGGGTAAAGTCGCTCCGCTTTCACCTGCTCGGCCAGGAAACCGATGCCGTCGCGCTATACGAACAGCTATTCGCGCATTGCACGGGTGTCTATTTCCGTATGCTTGACGCTTTCGGCGATCCGGTCATCACGGCGGGCCGGGCCGACATGATCCGCCAGATCGGCTTCGGCGAACGCGAGGCCCTGATCCCGAACGAGAACCAGCTCTTCCGCGGGTTCGACTTCCTTCGCGACTATTTCGCGTTTCCCCGCCGCTTCCTTGGCTTCGACCTCTCCGACCTCGATGCGGTCGTCTCGCGCCTCGACGCCAAGTCGATCGACATCGTCTTCGCCTTCGACGACGTGAACCCCCAATTGGCCGCGGCGGTGCGCAAGGAGATGTTCGCGCTCTATACGGCGCCGGGCGCCAATCTCTTCGAGAAGCGGCTGGATCGGATTCCCGTCAAGTCCAACCAGTTCGAGTTTCCGGTCATTCCCGACCGGAGCCGCACGCTCGATTTTGAGACCAATCGTGTCGTTCGGGTGTTCGCCCACGTGCCGGGCGCGCCGCAAAAGCTTGCCGTCGAGCCGCTCTATTCCGCGAGGGCGGCCCGCAGTCCGACCGGCCTCACGTACACAATTCGCCGCCTCCCCCGACGACGCACCGCGGATGAAAGGAAATACGGGCCGGTGTCTGACTACGTCGGCACGGACGTCTTTCTGTCGCTGGGCGAACGCGCGGACCCAGACGAAACTTTGCGCGTCGCCGAGCTCAGTGTCGATGCGCTCTGCACCAACCGGCATCTCGCCGCGCACCTTCCGGTCGGCGAGAGCGGCGCCGACTTCCGCTTCCTCGACGACTCGGAGCTCGAGCTCAGCTGCGTCGGTGGCCCAACCACACCGCTCGAGCCGGCGCTCACCTCAATCGAGGGAAGAGGCCTGGACGCGTCGACGGGCGAGGTCGCCTGGCGCCTCATCAGCATGTTGAGCCTCAACCACTTGGGGCTCGCTGACCGGGCCGAAGACGGCGCGATGGCGCTTCGCGAGACGCTCGTTCTGTTCGCCGATCTTTCCGACGCCGCGGCCGACGCCAAGATTCGGGGGGTGCGCAGCCTCACGACACGCCCAACCGTGCGGCGGCTGCGTCAGGCGTCGGGCGCCGCCGCGGCTCGCGGGCTTGAGATAAGGCTCGTCCTGGAAGGCAGGGCGTTCGAAGGCTCGGGCGCTTTTCTGCTTGGCGCGATCCTCGACCGCTTCTTCGCCGAATATATCGCGATCAACCACTTCACGCAGACGATCATCCGCACCGTCGAGCGGGGCGAGATGATGCGCTGGCCCCCGCGTCTGGGCTTAAGGGGCCTCCTGTGACCTTCGGCTCCGAGCTTGCAGCCGAGCCGTGGCGCTTCGATCTGCTCGCGGTGCTGCGGCGCCTCGAACGGGAAAACCCGGCCAAACCGCGCATCGGCGAGGCGCGCCGCCTTGCGGACGAATTCGTCGAGATCGCGCAAAACCCCTACCTCGAATTCCCCGACTCGAACCTCGAAGCCGCGGCGCTCGACGCGAAGGGGCGAATGCGTCTCAAGGCCCGCTTCCTGGGCATGTTCGGCCCGCAGGGCGCCCTGCCGCTGACCACGACGGAAGAAGCGTACAATTGGCTTCTCGAACGGGACGACGCGTTTCCTCGTTTCGTCGACCTCTTCCAGCGCCGCTTCCTGGCGCTTTTCTTTCGCGCCTGGGCGGACGCGCGTCCGGTCACCCAGCACGATCGGCCCGACGAGGACCGCTTCCGCGCCTATATCGGCGCCATGATCGGCATCGGAACGCCTGCTTTTCGTGACGCCGACTCGATCTCCGATTTCGCCAAGCTGCCCTATGCCGGGTTGCTCGCCGCGCGGGTCAAGAGCGTGTCGCGTCTGCGCGCATTTCTCTCCAGTTACCTCGAGACGCGCGTCGAGATCGAGGAATTCGTCGGTAGCTGGCTCGAACTCGATCCAGGCGAGCGCACGCGCATCGGGGCGGCCAACAGTCGCCTCGGCCAGGATTGCGTGGCGGGCGCAAGCATGTACACCGTGAGCGACAAGTTTCGCATTCGTGTCTTTGTGCGAGACATCAAGCATTTCCGGGAGTTTCTGCCCGGCTCGCCGGTCGCGCGGCAGATCGCCGACGCGGTCTATCTTTATCTCGGTCTCGAATACGACTGGGACATGGAGCTCGCGATTCCTGCGGGCCAGATTACCCCGGTCAGGCTCGGCCGCGACGCGCAGGTCGGGTGGACGAGCTGGATGTCGCCGAACTGGGCGAAGACCGACGAGACGTTCCGCCGAGACGCGCGGTTCCACGTGGTCAGCCGCCTTGAAAGCGCGATGTAGGGGAATTCGTCCATGGGCGCGGACATCAGCATCGAAGCGGTCGCCGGCAAGCTGAACCGCGTCGGCTACGAGTCGTTCCTACAGGGGTTGCGGCAAGCCAAGAGCGCCGGAAACCGCAACCTCGAGCTCGCCCATTGGCTGCTCCATATCCTACAGAAGGACCGCACGGACCTCGCGCTCACCGCCGACCATTTCAAGCTCGACCGCGCCAAGCTGCTGGCGGATGCAACGGCCGTCGTCAACGGATTCCGCAAGAACGAAACCGAGATGCCCGGCATCTCCAACCCCGTCGCCGACGCTCTCGACCGCGGCTGGCACTATGCAACTCTTCTGTTCGGCGAGACGCAGATTCGCACCGGGCATCTCCTCGTCGGGATCCTGAAGTCCGTCGAGTTGAGACGCGCGCTGATCGGCGTCTCACAGGAATTCGCCAAGCTTCCGGTCGATGCGGTGGCCGCCGGCCAGGGCGCGATCTGGGCAGGGTCCGACGAAGGCAACCTCCGCCCGATAGACGGTTCGGGCGTCGCCGCGGCGGGCACGGAAAGCGCGACCGCGGCGCCCGGGGCCAAGGGCACGACTGCGCTCGACCGATTCAGCCAGGATCTCACAGCCAGAGCCAAGGCCGGACAGATGGATCCTGTCCTCGGGCGCGAGGACGAGGTGCGCCAGGTCATCGATGTTCTGATGCGTAGGCGCCAGAACAATCCGATCCTGACCGGCGAAGCGGGTGTCGGCAAAACCGCCGTCGTCGAGGGGTTCGCCCAACGCATTGCATCGGGCGACGTCCCCCCGCCGCTCAAGGGGGTCAAGCTCTGCGTTCTCGACGTCGGCCTCATGCAGGCAGGCGCGTCGATGAAGGGCGAATTCGAGCAGCGGCTGCGCTCGGTGATCGACGAGGTGCAGTCCTCGCCCACGCCGATCATTCTTTTCATCGACGAGGCGCACACGCTGATCGGCGCCGGCGGCCAAGCCGGCACAGGCGACGCGGCAAATCTTTTGAAGCCAGCGCTCGCGCGCGGAACGTTGCGCACCATCGCCGCTACGACGTGGTCGGAGTACCGGCAATATATCGAGAAGGACCCGGCGCTGACCCGCCGCTTCCAGCCGATCATGGTTAATGAGCCGGACGTCGCGACCGCCGCCATCATGTTGCGCGGGCTTATCGCGCCGATGGAGAAGCACCACAAGGTGCGCGTGACCGACGAGGCGATCGTCGCCGCCGTCAACCTGTCGAACCGCTATATCCCAGCGCGGCAATTGCCCGACAAGGCGGTGAGCCTCCTCGACACCGCGTGCGCGCGCGTCGCCATCAGTCAGAACGCCAAGCCGGCGGCGGTCGAGGACGCGGAAGTCGAGATCGGCTCGCTCGAAAGCGAGAAGGAGTCGCTCATACGCGAGCGGGACCTCGGCGCCGCCAAAGAGGACCGCATTGCCGAGATCGATGCAAAGCTCGCAAGTGCCCGCGACAAGCTCGCCGCGCTGGAAGCAGATTGGGCCAAGGAGCGCGGGCTGGTCGAGGAAGTGCTTGCGCTGCGGGAGACAATCGCGAAGGGGCCCTCGCCCTCGCCCGCACCCGCGGAGGCTGCGCCATCCGCCCCCGCGGAAGCGCCGCCGCCGCTCGCCGCCGAGCCGGCGCCTGCGCTTCCCCCGGACCCCGGCGCAAAGCCTGAAGCAGAGTCGCGGCCGGACGGCGAGACCCTACGCGGCAAGGTTAGCGAGCTTGGCAAGATCGATCCGGAAAAGCGGATGATCTACGCGCATGTCGACGAGCAGGCGGTGGCCTCGGTCGTATCCGACTGGACGGGAATTCCGGTTGGCAAGATGGTCGCCGACGAGGTCGAGACCGTGCTCAACCTCGCCGGCATTCTCAACAAGCGCATCGTCGGGCAAAGCCACGGCCTTGAGATGATCGCCAAACGCATCGAGACCAACCGCGCGCGGCTCGACAATCCGATGAAGCCGATCGGCGTCTTCATGCTGTGCGGCCCCTCCGGCGTCGGCAAGACCGAGACGGCGCTCGCGCTTGCGGAGACGCTCTATGGCGGCGAGCAAAACATCATCACGATCAACATGTCGGAGTTCCAGGAAGCGCACACGGTCTCGACGCTCAAAGGCGCCCCGCCTGGCTATGTCGGCTACGGCGAGGGGGGGCGCCTGACGGAGGCGGTGCGCCGACGCCCTTACAGCGTCGTTCTGCTCGATGAGATCGAGAAGGCCCATCCCGATGTGCATGAGGTCTTCTTCCAGGTGTTCGATAAGGGTGTGATGGAGGACGGCACAGGGCGCCGCATCGACTTCAAGAACACGCTGATCCTGCTGACAACGAACGTCGGGACCGACATCATCATGCGCGCGGCGAGCGGCGCGACGCCGCCCGATCCCGAGGCGCTCGCCGCTGCGCTGCGCCCAGCGCTTCTCGAAGTGTTCCCGCCCGCGCTGCTCGGACGCATCGTCATCATTCCCTATTTTCCGCTGTCGGGCGAGATGCTGGCCGGCATCGTGCGCCTACAACTTAGCCGCATCGGCAAGCGGATCGAAGAGAACCATCGGGCAAAATTCATCACCGAGCAAAGCGCCATCGATCATATCGTGTCGCTCTGCCACGACCCGGATTCCGGCGGACGCGTCATCGACAATGTCATCACCAATACGATCCTGCCGGCTTTGTCCCGCGAGATCCTCAAGCGTTCATTGGCGCGGGAAGAGATACGCGAGGCCAAAGTCTCCTCGGCGGATGGCGCGTTCGTATATGAGGTGAATTGAGCGGAGCGGCGGCATGGCCAATCGATTCGAGCAGGTGGACGAAGTCGTCGGCGACGCGGTGACCGTCGTTCTTTCTCAAGGCGCCGACGGACAGCGGGCGACGGTCGTCTGCCCCAAGAGCGCGCATGAATCTTTGACCGCGGATCGAATAACCGAGCCAATGCCGCCGAAGGACGCCCTTTCCGGCGCCGTCAAGCTTGCGAATCAGCTCAAGATCGCGATCGTTGTTCAGGATCCGGACGGCGTCTGGAAAAAGGAATGGGGCGAACTCTACCGAGATGAAAGCGAGTGATGGCCGCAGGCATCGCCGCGCTACGCGCCTTCCTTTAGCCTTCGCCCTGCTTGCGATCGTCTCTTCGCCTGCGCGCGCGGATTTCCGCGTCTGCAACAAGACGCATGCGCTCATCAATATCGCGGTCGGGACGGACGCCGGTGAGGCGTTCAAAACGGAGGGGTGGTGGGTCGCGACGCCCGGCTCCTGCGCGACACCTGTTCGCGGCCCCTTGAAGAGCCGCTTCGTCTATCTCTACGCCACCGACATCGACGGCGTGGACCTCGTCACCGGCACGGCGACCATGTGCATCGACCGCGGCAAGTTCGTCGCGTATGGCGCGGAGAATTGCTGGCGCCGCGGCTTGCAGGCGGTGACCTTCGCCGAGATCGACACGCTTGATTCCGGCGACTGGACGACGTTCCTCACCGACCCTCGGAAGTGAGGATCACTTCCCCTTCTTCAAGGCCGCGATCGCCTCGTCCGACAGGAGGTCCTGCAGCAGGCTCAAGAAATCGCGCGTCGCGAGATTTCGCGCACGATCGAGCAGATAAGGCACAGGGCTCGACGGCTCCGCCTTTTGCATATGCGCCGCGACCGCGTCTATAAGCGCAATCGCCGCGGCGCGGCTCGCCGCCGGTTCCGAAGGCGCGCTTGGGATGGCTGCGCTTGGCGCGTTCGACAGGCTCTTCACCGGCACGGTGAAGGCGCCGTCCGGACCCACGAACACCCGCGCAGCGTCCGCGTGCGGCGGCGCGAGCAGCTTCATCACCTCGTAGAGGTTCTTGCCCAGCATTTCGCGCGCCTGCCGGATGAGAAGCAGCGCAGGACTCGTCGGCTCGGAGGTGGCGAAATAGCCGAATGCGGAAGCAAGCGCCGCGTCGACTTCGGCGCGCGACGCGAACGCAGCGGGCGTCGCCGCCGCTGCACTCGCGGCCTCGGCGTCGGTCGTCGCCCCTGTCGGTGCCTCGGGCGGCGGCGCGAGGGAGGGGTCGCGCCTCAGAAGGGCAGCGCGGAGGAACCCCGTCATGTCGCTCACAAGCGTGGCCAGCTTCGGCAGCGCGACCGCGTTCTCGAAGCCAACATGTTCAGTCGTGGCCGCGTTGATCGTTTGGATCGAAGCGCCGAGATTTGTCAGCGTCTCGACGGCGCCGGCTAGTCTTGCAATCTCGACGTCGCTCAAGACTCGCTCGATCGACTTCGCCGGCATGAACTTTTCCGGCTCCGTCGTCTGCTTCTGGCCTCTGAGATCATAGAGCGTAACAGAACGCGGCTGGACCGCGCCCGACGCCAAGAGCTGGTCGCGATAGGAGAGCGCGCCCTCGCGGTTGGTTTCGAGGAGCGGCGCGTGTTGCAGCGGCAGGAGAACGACCGCGTTATCCTCGAGCGTCGCCAATTGCGCGATGCGCCCCGAATAGTCGTCGCCGTCGCCCCTGGGATTGGCGGCCTCCCAATGCTCCCTGACGAGCCAGGCTACATTTCCGAGCCGCTGCGCGAAGCCCGCGACGTCGCGGTTGAGGATCGAGAGCTTCGCCATGAGCGCGAGCAGGCGCACGTCGAGCGTGCGCTTGAGGAGCTTCTCCGCCGCCTGCAACGCGGCCGAAAAGTCGATCGTAGCGCGATTGAAGGCATAGTAGCTCGCGGGAAGCAGCCCCTCGGTGGCCGCGATAAAATTCATGAACTCCGTGTCGCCTCCGAGATCGAGATCGGGCCCGCAGGGGTCGTCCTCCGAGACGAGCGGCAGCGTGAAGGCGTCCGGCGCGGAGCTGACGGCGGACGCGGGCGGGGCCGGCGAAGCGACGAGCAGTTCGGGCAGAGGTTCCACTGACGCCGAGGATTCGAGCGGGGGCGGCGTCACCGGCGGCGCGGCGGATTCAATCGGAGGTTCGGACTGCGGAGCGGCTTCGATGGCTTCCGCGGAGGGCTCGGCCAGCGTCTCGGCTGGCGCGGAGTCCAAGGGCTCGGCCGGCGGTGGCGAAACGGTCGACGTGGGCGCAGCCGAAGCGTCGGGAGGAGAAAGATCATTCATCGCCACTTGTCCTGTAAGCGAGGCGCGTCAGCCCGAATGATACGCGATCCTTGCGTTGCGACCAAAAGCGGGGCCACGGGCGGACGAGGGGCGGTCATGTCGCGTCGCCCAAAGCGACCGCGGCGCCGTCGGAGAACGCTCCGGTCAGCATGTCGGCGAAGCGAATCGCGGGGGGCAGGCCGACCTCCAACAAGGCGAGTGAAGGAAAGCCTTCGCCGCCGATCGTCCACCAGAAGGTCTGGGACGCAAAGGCTCGCCTTCGCCCGAACCGGCGCGCGGTGAGAAAGGCGGCGGAAACCTCGCTGCCGACGTCGCGGGCGAGGACGCCCCCCTCAGCCAGTTCCTCGAAGCCGCCGTCCTTATTTATTCGCGGCTCAAGCGCCAGCGCGGGCAAGGCCTCGACCTTCTCGGCGATCAGCTCCAGCGTCGCTCCGGGTTCGAGGGCGTCGAGAAGGACCGCCTCCGCCGCTTCGAACCAGGCGTCGTTCGGCTCGAGCTCGGGCGGCGGCAGCCACGCGTCGCCTTCGCCGACGAAAATGGCGAGGGGAAAGGACCGCCCCACCCCGTCGACCGACGGCATGAATGCGCCGATCATCGTCTCGCCGCAAAAGTCCGCGCCGAGCCAATAGCGCCAAATCGGCGCGCGGTTGTAGGTCTCGATCCACGCGTCGCCCAGCATCTGCTTCGACATCGCCACGCCCGCTTGCAGCCACGGCTCCCAAGCCTCGAGGAACCGGCGCGATGCGTTCATGCCGATGAAATCGCGCTTGGCGGGGAGCTTTCCGAAAAGTCCGGCGGACATGGGATCAGAGCCCGTTCGGGCACTTGAACTGCCTGAGCGCTGGCATGCTCAGGGGATTAGCGAGGGAAGACGAAGTGAACTGATAGGAGACCTCGCGCCCGAAAACGACGAAGCTGACTTTCAGCGCGTTCCCGCTCTCGATCGATGAGCCGGCGTCGACGAGGCGGAACAACGCCCATGCCCCGGTGCGCTCGAGTTTGGACTGTCGGTCGGGCATATCGGGCGCCATCACGATCGAGGCCTCGCCCGCGCCGGCGCCTGGCCATGGCACGGTTACAGGCGAATTCGCGGCACCCTGCTGCGCGACGACGCTCGCGCCGTTGATCGTCAGCGTCGCGGTCTGAGCGTCGCTGCTCAGCGTCAGGGGCTTCACTTCGAAGCTGACATTCGGCGTTGCCCCGCCGGTCGGGAAGAAGGCGTCGCGAATGTCCGCCGCTTGCTGGAATTGTCGTAAGGTTGTGTCGGACAGTTTGCGCGCGAGATTCGGATTGGTGCGCCAGACCCATCTCTTGCCGCTTCTGTTGACGAGCGGGTCGAGGTTGGCGGAGTAGAACTTATCGATGATGCCGTTGGGAGCAAACAGTTTCGCGAAATCGCCGAGCGGCGTGTCGCGGTCGCTCTTGGCGAAGGGGTAGCGGTTGGCGATGATCTGCTGGCAAATTCCCGTGACGTTCTGAGCCATCGCGTCGGCGATTTGGGCGACGGAGCTAGCATTGGCGTCGCCGGCGGCGTCCTTGGCGACCTTGTCGATCATCCCCGCAAGCGGCTGTGGCAGGCGCGTTGCATTGGCTCTGAGGCTCGCCACCTGCACATCGACCTGCTCCAGCGCCTGCTTGGCTTGCGCTGGGTTTTCCGCCGCAAGAACGAGCTGTCGGTAAAGTTCGTTCAGGTTGGCGAGCAATTGATCGATCGGCCGCGATCCGGGCTGCCCGTCGACCATGATCGCGATCGGTTTGAAATAGGCCTCGATCGAAGCGCCTGGCGTCTCGGGCGGCGGATCGCCCGCCTTGCGCTGCGACTTCATCGCAAGGTCGAGGGCTTCCCTTCCGACACTGCCCAGTCGGCTCCCCGCTTTGGTCATGGCCTCCTCCTTTGCCTTATCCAGCGAGGAGTCTTTCTCGGCCGGTGGCTTGGGACGTTCGCGAGTCAAAGCCGTCTCGTCGCGAATGGATTCGAAGATCAAGCGAATGGGCGAGGTCGGCGCTGAAGCAGCGCTCAGCTTCAGATATTTCGGCTTGTCGTTGAGCAGCGGCTTCAGTTGAAGATTGTTGATCGCAGCGGTCCAGGCAGCGATGAAGTCGCGGCCATAGAGCTCCAGAATGCCAGGGTAGAGACTGGCGAACTGCTGCTGCACAGCGTTCTGGTCGCCCGACGCTCCGAGGACCCAGTTGTCCTTCTGCAGCTTGTCGCGGATCGTCTGCAAATGCGCGAGCAACCCGTTGTAGAAGCCGTCGTAGGTGAAGAAGCCGGGGACCCGAACCGTGTCCAGATTGGCGCCGTTAGCCGCCTCAAACACGAGGTTCATGTCGGGCCCACCGCGCTGGGTCGCGAGCCAATCCTCGACCTCCGCATTGTGCGCCTCGGACTTCAGAAGTGTGTAGGCGCGCTCCGCCACGCGCATGCGCGCAAGCGTCGCTTGCGCCTGCTCGACCAGCGGGCCATTGAGCGAAACCTTCCTCGCTTGCCCGTCGTCCATGTCCAGCATGGCCTCAAGATGCTGGCGAAGCAGCGCCCGCCCCTGCGCGTTCGGCGCGCCCGGGAACGTGCGCTCCTCCCAGTCCCGCGTGAACCAATCGGTTATCAAATCGTTGTCGACCTGCGGCGCCTTGCCGCCGAGCATGAGATAGACCTTGAGGGCCTCATACACGAAGCTCGGATCGTCGATGTTCTTCTGGATCTGCTGCTCAAGCGACAGGATGAGCCGCGGCCGCAAAAGCCGTTCGAGGGCCTGACGGTAGAGATCGTTCGACGCGTCCTGGAGGCGCGGGCGTTGACTTAGCCCAAACGTCTGTTCGACCGGCGTGGAATCGTTGCGCTTGGCATAGCCGACCGGCAGATTCGGCAGAGAGCCGATCAGCTCGTAAATGGGCAACAGATTCGGATCGGTGACCGAATTCTGTTTGATGAACGGTCCGGCGATCGAGGCGTAATCATTGACGCCCTGCTCGGTTGCGGAAATGAGCGTGGTGTTGCGTGTGTAGCTCATCCACCACAAACCCAGGACGCCCGCAGTGGCGAGACCGATCAGCGTGAAAGCCGCGGCTCTCAGCGCGAGCGATCGGCGCACGGCGGCGATGTTGGTCGAAACCCACCCGGCCTCGCCGAAGATCACCTTCGTCAAGAGGTCATGCAGGAAAAAGCTTTTGCCAGTCCCCGAAAATCCGACGCTGCCAAGGCTCTGCACGCCGTAGCTCTTTTGCAAGGCGCCGATGACGGCGTCGAAAGGCGTGCCCTCCTGCGTCCCCGAAGTGAAGTAGAACCCGCGCAAGATTGCGGTCGTCTGGTAGCGCGTCGGCTCGAAGACGCGATTGAGGAAGTCGGCGATCGGCTTGCGGATGGCGCCGAGCTGCGCCGGAAATCCGAACAGGATCGCCCTCGATCTCAGGTCAGGCTCCTCCTGCAACCGTTCCGGCATCCTCTCCGAGATGCGCTGAATGAGGAGGTCGATTTCCTCCGGAACCTTGCCGACGTTGTTGGCCTTCTTGTCGGTGGTCTGGAACGTGGCGCCCCAAACCGCCTGTCGCTTCGTCTCGTCCAGGTCGGCGAAATATTGGGTGAAGCCCTCGACGAGATCCATCTTGGTGAAGACGGCGTAGACGGGGAAATCGATCTTCAGTTCTTCGTGCAATTCGTCGAGGCGCTTGCGGATCGCATCGGCGTGCGCCGCCACCTCCTTGGCTGACAGATTAAGAACATCCGCGATGCTGATCGCGACGATAACCCCATTGATCGGCTGCCGAGGACGATTCCGGCTCAACATGTCGAGGAAGGCAAGCCAGCTGCGGCGATCGGCCTTCGCGTCCGAATCCTGAGTGGTGTAGCGGCCTGCGGTGTCGATGAGCACCGCTTCGTCGGTGAACCACCAGTCGCAATATCGCGTCCCGCCGACTCCCTGCACGGCCATGGCCGCGTTGTCCGCAGCGAGCGGAAACTTGAGACCTGAGTTCACAAGCGCCGTCGTCTTGCCGGCGCCGGGCGGTCCTATGATGAGGTACCAGGGAAGATCGTAAAGAGCGCGCGCGTTCGACTTGCCCGTCCGTTTGAGGACTGCAAGGGCGTCCTCCATTTTCTGCTTCAAGACCGGCGCGTCGCTGTCTTCGGCGACCGTCTCGGTCATCGCCTGCGCGATCTTGGCGGCGGCGCGGCGTCGAGAAAGAATGCGCCAGGCGATGGCGCCGCCGACCGCGAGAAAGATCGCCAAGATGATGATGAGCCGGACGAGCGCGCTGTCGAACGGCTGCACATCGCCGATGGAGACCAGCGGTCCGGCCAGCCAAACGACGACTGCGAGGATGATGGCCCCAAGGAGGCTGAGCCCGATCCAGAGCCAGGCCATCAAGGTCATCAAGAGCGCTTTCTTGCTCGCAACGAATCCTCTCCTTAATCGGCTCTCGGGATCGACACTTCGACCCGGCGGTTTTTCGATTTATTCGGCTCCGTATCATTTGGAGCGATCGGATTGCCGGGACCCTTCCCCTGAACCGCGAGCCGTTCGGCATGCGCGAGGCCCGGCTTCAGCATGGCCGCGACCGACTTCGCGCGCGCCGCGGAGAGTTCGAAGTTCGACGGGAATGCGACGGTGTGAATCGGATCGGCGTCGGTGTAGCCCTCGACATGAATGGCGCCCGGCTCTCGGTCGAGAGCGGCGGCGATCTTGGCCGCGATCGGCGCAAAGGCATCGCTGACCTTCGCGCCGCCTGAAGGAAACAGAACGACATTGCCGATGCGAATGAAGATCGTGGTCGCGGATTGGTCGGCGCCCACCTTGCCGGCTACGATTTCCTTGGCCAGCGCCGCTCGGATGCGTTCGAGCTGCGTCGACGTTCTCGGCTTCGGATCGGGCGGCGGCTTGACGATGGTTTCGCGCGCGAGCGTCAATTCCCCCGCCGGATGGATCTCCGCCATTCTCAAGGCAAGGGTCTCGGCTCGCGCGGAGAGGGCGTTGCGCAGATAGAGGTAGGAGCCGAGCAGAACGACCGCCGCAAGCGCCGCGACCGCCCAGACGGGGACCTGGAGACGGCTGCTCGACAGAGGGACTGCCTGACCCCGCCAGTGCGGCGACAGATCCTCGATCGTCTTCGGCTGCGCGCGGCGGATGGTTTCGTACAGATCTCGCCGGATGCCCTGCGCCGCGCCCGGGCCGCCTGAGGCGCGGTAGACGCCTTCGAAGCCAAGGCTGAGGCACGCGTGCATGACTTCAAGCACGCCCAAATTGACCGCGGGATTCTGTTTCGCGCGCTCTAGCTCCTTGAAGAAACGGACGCCACCCATCCGTTCGTTGAAGAAGCGAACCAGCATGCTGTACTGCGTCCAGGTCCGGCTATCCGCTGTCGGCAGATTTTGCACGATGTCGTCGGCGGTGGCGGCGAGCGTATATTTCGCCGTCTCGATCTGATCGTTGGGAACGCCGGCGGCGCGCGCGTCGATTTCGAATTGCTCGATCGCCTGAGCGACCTGATCCATGAGCTGGTTCGGCCCCGCGCGCACCAGAGATCCGCGCAGGCGCCCCAGCATGACGAGAAGCGACGCGGCCGCCCGCATGAGCGGGCTCGTTGCCACCGTGACGAGGTCAACGGATACATGCGGCGACATGGGCGCCGGCGTCATCGGCGCCGCCGCCTCGGGAGCGACATAGAGGTTGTTCGGCGCTCGCGGGGTCATCCAGTCGTCCCAGCCACGCTGCCCCTGGCTGGGCGGGGGCGCGTTAAACGGCGCGGCTGGCGGCGGCGTCGGATAGGCGACGGGCGGCGTTGGTGTTGAGGCTGGCGCGGCTCCCCCGGTCGGCGAGCCTGCGGCGGGATCGCCGGGAGCCGGCGTCGGCGTGCGGCGTCCAGCCGGATTGGGACGGATGATCGTCCTGTCGCTCCGCCCGAACGGATCGTCTTCGGGGGTCATCGCCGCTCTTCCCTCACGGCCCAAAGTTCCATCTCGAGCTCTGGCCAGTCGCCTGCGAAGTGCATTCCGATAGCTGTAGCCTGACTGAACTCGGGCCACAAAGGAGACGTGCGGTCGAGGTAAAAGTAGACGTGGTCGGTGATGGCGCGGATCTGAGGCGGAGGCGTCGGCAGGTGCACGACCGAAACCCCGGGGAGGTGGGCGTGCACAATCTCGTTCATCTTGGTGTTCGGACCAACCTTGAGGAAGGCGGGCAGATTGCGCTGGATCTCGGTCAAAGGGCGGCGCGCGGAGACTTCGAGCACGAAGGTCGCGTTGGCGAACAGCGTGCGGTCGCGGATGGTCGACACATAGGCGTTCGGCGCGCGCTCAATCAGCTCCAGCCGGATGGCTCGGCGGTCGAGACGCGCGCTGAGGAAGTCCTGAATGTCGCGCAACAACGGTGTGAACACGCTTTCCAGATCGTCGTGGTCGTAGACGCCATATTCGCGCGCCCGCCGCTCGTGCGTGGTGAAAGTCGCCAATTCCCCCGCGATCCGTAGCAGCGTTTCATACAAGCGCTCCGGGTGGACGTATTTCGACGAGCGAAAGTGTTTCAGCGCAGGGATTTCGCGGTTTAAGCATTGCAGGATCAGATAGTCGGCGCTCTGCAGGCCGCCGCCCGCGGTGGGGTCGCTCGCATATCGCGAAAGCTCGTCGAGCTTGTTGCCGATCCAGCCGATGACCCGGTCAAGCCAGCCTTCGACGGTGGGATGCGCGGCGCAAACGAGCACCGGTGGAGCAAATTTCTCGTCGAACACCAGGGTGCGGTCATGCACCTCGACGATGCGGGCTATGGGCAGGCTGACATAGCCTGGCTTCGAAGTCTTGCGGATCTCATAAGCGAGGCGCGGATAGGCGACCTCGATTTCCTCCTCGATGCGGAGATTCGCGGTGGAATCGATGACGGTTTCCGCGCCGACCACATAGCGGGCGGCGTTTTCAGTCTGCTCGGCGCTCACCTCGCGAAAGTTGTCCGCACGCGCTGGCATGGTGAGCCAGATGAGCTGACCCGCAGCCGTCTCCGGCGTTGTGATCGGCGCGGGCGGCGGACACTCGGCAGGAAAATCAAACAGGCCTCCGTCCGGCATGACTCCCGAGGCCCGGCGAAGCGCAAACTTGCTCTGCTGAGCAAGATCCCGGTCGATCTCGAGCGCCGCGAAGCCCCAAGGATACGGGGTTACGTGACGTGTGCGGCTTTCGAGCGCGTTTTCGAGATAACGATCGCTTTGCTGAAGATGGTGCGGCCGAAGAAAGAGGCCCTCCGTCCAGTGAACTTTCGCGTTCCACGACATCGGCGCCGCTTCCCCGTTCTTTCCCGATCACATCGCTCCTTCAAAGCCAGCGCGACGGCTGGAGACACTACAGCGATGATCCGCTCAGCTATCCTTGTCCCGCAACCTGTCATACGCCTGCGCGAATAAAGCAATGAACGCCTCCAGGAGGCGCCCGTCGGCCCGCTTCGTCTTGGCCCGCCATCGCTCGGCGTAGATATCCCACAGCTTGGCCTTCCGGGACGATATGAGCGCGCCAATCCCGTGCTCCGGCTCCACGGAATGATCGATCCGCTCCGGCGCCAAATCCTCGAACAACGCGTCGAGGGCGGCCTGCATCGCGCTAAACGTCAGGATTTGATGGGTTTTAAGATCGCCGAAGCTGCGCTCAATCGTTGTCCGCGCGTCGAGATAATTTCGCGTGCGCGGCCCAAACATGATGCCGAGCGCCTCCGCGGGCGAACCCGCAAATTTGAGAGGGTTGTTCTCGACCGCTCGGATCATGGTGCGGCTCGATGAGCGCATCAGCGTCTTCGACTCCGCGCGCGAGGCCAGCATTTGCCCCAGGTTCTCCGCCGTCATCCGAAGAACAGCGCCGATTTCATCCGCGAGTTCATCCGGGTTGCGGGACGTGAAAACGCCCGGAGGAACGCCGGCTGCCCGAGCAATGCGATCGAGGACTTCGAGCGCCGCGGCGCTATCAGGCTGCGGCTGCGGCTCCCTGGTTAATGGCCGTCTGGGCGCCGGGTCGATGATCGCCGGCCGCGCCGGCGTCGGTATGCGAGGCTCAAGACCCTCCTGATCCAACGGAGGCGGCGGGAGGACAGGCTTAACCGCAGTCAGCCAATCGTCCTCGGATCGTTGCGGACCAAGAGACGCCTCCGGCCCGGGTTTCGGCGCCTCGAGGAACGAGGCAAAGTCAAGAAAGTCTGGCGGCGCGTCGCGCGGCGTTGTCTGACGTTTGGCGGCAATTTCCGGCGCTGCGGCCTCGCCTGCCGGCGCCCATACGTTGGCGAGACCAGGGTCCAAAGAAGCCCCGGCCGCCGAGGCCGATGTCCGAAGCTTTCGCCCCTCCTCAACCGCAACGGCGATAATGTAGGGCCCGATGTTCAGCCGATCACCATTTCGCAAGAGGTGCGGGGCGTCGATCCGGTACTCGGCGCCGTTGACAAAGGTGCCGTTGGTCGAGACGTCGTGAAGCCAGTATCCGCCGTCGCGATAGCGAATCTCGCAGTGCTTGCCCGAGATGCTTCGACTCGGGTCGGGCAAAGTCCAATCGAGGTGCGAATCGCGACCAACATCGAGACCTCGTCCCTTGACCTCGATCCGTATCGGGCCGCCGTCTGGGAGCCGATCAACGTTTTCGATCGATAGTCGAAGGGTCATCTCTGCCGAACGCGCTTGATAAGCAACATTATTTCGTCATTTGCGCGCAGCCGCAAGGGTTTATGCGTTCCGCCGATCGATAGACACAGGGACCTTTTTGTGGTGGCCAAACCCCGCCCATGCGCAGCGCAGCCGGTCACTCGATGACTAATCACGGAGAAGAGAGGCGTCATTGCGGAGGCGCCCCAGGACCAAACACCGTGGGCTCTCCGCCGCTCGCAAAGCGAACGCCAGCCTCCGCGCAGGCTTCTATCCTGTCCACGACTGCGCGCGGATCGCCAGCGGCGACAGCCATCATGATCGCCGTGTTGGCCGCCATTGCGCAGGCCCCGGCGGGCGGCGGAACGGGCGCTTGATCCGCGGGAAGGAGACTGCCGCCCGACCAGCCGGCAGCAAAAGCGAGCCATGTGGTCGGCTTCCGCCGATCAGAATCGTTAGCGGCCGATAGCGCCGCACGACGGTTGTCGTCCTCGGGCGTCCGCACCCAAACCTCGGCGGCGCCAAGAGTCTCATCGGCGGCTCTCTCGCCGAGGAGCGCCCGAACGCATTGAGCAGCCCACCAAACCGCCTCGCGGCGAGGAAGCAGGTGGCTGATGAAAAGGACCGCATCGCTTGGGCGGGGAGACCCCAACAAAGCGCGCGCATGGTTGAGCGGGTCGGTATCTTCCCCCGGAGGAGTGACGACATAGCTCAGATCCGGAAACGCCTCGAAGACGCTGCGGGCGGTGGCGAATCGGATGCGGGACTGCATCGGCGTTTTCAGGTCAGAGGCATGACGCCGCCCACGGTGCCGGCGCCGATATTCGCCACCCCAATTGTGGCGATGGGAATTGTCACTGAGGGCGATGCGAAAGTCACCGGTCCGAAAGCAACTGTCACGTTGGGCGTCATTGTGGTGATGCCGCTCGGTTGCACCATCAGTTGCGAGATTGGAGTGCCGCTGATGGTCACGCCGGTTGCGTCCATCTTGATTTGGGCGAGTAGGCCTCCGGGCCCGACGCTCAGCGTAATGCTCTCCTGATCCATCTTGATTTGGGTTAGAGGCATGTCCGACGGACCAACGTTCAGCGTGATCGACTCAAAGGCGTTGAGAGTGAAGTTTCCTCCCCCGCCCGACCCGCCAACGACGGCCGCCTCCTCGTCGACCGGCCCGACGTTGATCGTCTCGTCGCCCCCGACGGTCTCGGTTACATCAGCGCCAACGCGAATGTTTTGGTCGTTGTAAACGCGAAAATAGAGGTCTTTGCGGGCCCGAACGTAGAACTGTTCGCTTCCCTTCGCGTCGTCGAACCACCAGGCATTCGCGTTGTGGATCGTCGAACCTCCGTCCGTCGATGTCTTTCCGAGCAATCCGCTGACGGTCTTCTTCCCCGGCAGGGTGAGCGAGATCAAGTTTCCGGGGTTTTCCGACGTGCCGTTATAGACCGAACCGACAATGATCGGCCGATCGGGATCGCCGTTCTCGTATTCCACCATCACTTCGTCGCCGACGCGAGGAATAAACAGCGCGCCGCGATGGAGACCCGCCCAGACCTGGCCGACGCGAACACGCCTGGAAGGCGTCTTGTCAAACGCGTTGGAGCCCGTGCCGTCGTCCCAGTAAAACTCGACCAGGACGCGCCCATATTTGTCGACGTCGATCTCCTGGTTCTCCTTGCTGATGACCTTCGCCGGCTGCGAGCCGATAATGCTCGGCTTGGGCGTCCGGAGCGGCATCCGATACGGGACGGCGAAACGGGAAAGCTCATAGCTCCCCGTGTAGGATCCGTCAGCGGCGCCCCGCCCCCGGCCTTCCGACGCGTAGGATTGGTCGCCGTACGAGTGATGGCAACGCAAAATGAGGTAGTCGTCATCCTGGGGATCGCCGTCTTGCGATCTTCGCTGGATGGTATATCCCGGGGTCAGCGACGGCGCGTATCCGCCTGCTGTGCAGCGATCCTCGAATGGGCGCTCCGCTTCCTGCATCACTTTCGTGAGGCGGTCTCCAAGGCTCTTGTCTTCATAGCCGCCAGGGTAGTCGTAAATGCGACTGCGCTCGGGCGGGGTTGGATAGGCTTCGTGAGTCGAGAGATCGGCGCTCGGCTTTCTGTAATTGTAGTCGTTGAGTTCGAAGATTCCCGCGATAACCCCCTGTTGCCGACTCCAGTCGTTGAACAATTGGATGTCGTCCGGGCCGGCAAAGGAGGGCGGCAAATAAAGGATGGAACTCGGCGCCGGCAGGGTTTCATGGTTGACCGAGTCGGCGAGGACCAGGCGATGTTGACTGGGCGAATCGCCATCGCCTTTGTCAAACCTGAAATAGTAGTAGATTCCATACTTCTCCATCATCCGAAAAGCGAAGTCCAGCGACGTCTCTCGATACTGGACCGTGTATTCGAGCGTTGGATAGTCTTCCTGCATGAGGTCGACGATCGGGCCATATTCATTTTTGCCGAGAGCGTCTTTGACAATGTCTTTGACATTCATATTGGAGAAGATCCGGCAATAGGACCTGAGCGACATGAGCCAAGGCCAAGGCCGAAGCACCAGCTGATAAACCTGGAAGTTGAAGCGGGTTCCCGCCCACTTCGCCTTGGTCAGAATTCCACTGAAGTCGCGCCCCGCGTGATCGGTCGTTTCCAGATGGACGCTGCAGGTTTTTCCGAGCGCGGTCTTAAAATTGATGTTGGCGTCGGTGCTGAGAGCTTCGATGTGGTATTCAAACAACTCGCTGATCGCCTCAGTCCCTTCGAAGCGTGTGAGGCATAGTTTGTCCTTGCCAAGCGGCGTCGCCAGTTTGCCGATCCGCCCGTTCTGGGTTGGAGCGTCAGCCATTCTGCCCTTTATTTACTCCGTCGGTCATTGCGAGCGAAGCTAACATCGCCGCCGCCCGCCCACGCGGGGGCTTGACCCTAGGGCCCGCCGCGATCGACTGACGTTGAAAATTTACCTCGCCGCCCAATACATACATTTTTGGTCCGCTTCGGCTAGCCGCGTAACGCCGCCCATTCTCGGCGCCGCAGCAAAAGCCTTGTCGGCTGGCTCGCGCTTCAGAAGCAGCGGGAAACCTTCTCGATATAACCCGTTAGCCGGACACAAAATGTGACCTGCATCACAGCGTGTCTTTGCGCGTTGAGATAGTGCTGTCGGATGGACAGGTGGCATACGTTCACGCGATTGGCGGCGCCTACGGAAGGTTCGCGGCGCCTACAAAAGGTAAGGCGGCGAGAATGGCTAAGTTCTTCGGCGTCCTGACGCGGTTCTCCGGCCTGACGCGTCTGGCGGTTTTGGCGGCGATCGCCTTCGGCTTCGCCGCTTCAGTTTCGTTGGCGGCCGTGCAGCCGAACGACAAGCGGGTCGCGCTCGTGATTGGGAATGGCGCGTATGAGAACGCCGTTCGCCTCGACAACGCGGTCTTCGACGCGAGAGCCGTCGCGGACTCGTTCCGAAAGCTTGGGTTTCAGGTTGTGGACGGCTACGACCTCGACATCGATCAAATGAGATCAAAAGTCTCGGAATTCTCCGCCGCTTTGTCCGACTCAAAATCCGCGGTGATTTACTATGCCGGTCACGGCATTTCCGTGGACGAGGAGAACTACCTCGTTCCGACCGATATCGTTCTCAAGAGCCCGACCGACCTCGATTTGAACGCCATCAGCGTCTCGTTGCTGCTCAAGCAGATGAAGCGCGACGACCGCGTCAACATCGTCATCCTCGACGCGTGCCGTGACAATCCTTTCGCGGCGGTGCTTGCAAGGCAGAAGACGCGAGCGCTCGTGGTCGAGCGTGGATTGACCCGCATCGACGGCGATCTGGCGCGCGGCACGCTGATCGCATTCGCCAGCGACCCAAAGAGTTCGGCCCTCGACGGGCCAACTGGTGCGCACAGTCCCTTCACGGAGGCGTTTCTCGCTCATCTGTTCGATGCCGGGGTTCCCATCGACACCGTCATGAGCCGGGTTCGAAACGACGTTTGGGAGAAGACCGGACACCATCAATTGCCGTGGGTTAATACGTCGCTGATCGGCGAGTATGAGCTCAACCCTGAGTTCGCACCGGGACCGACCGCGGAAAGCGTGAAGCCGTCGACGACTCCTGCGGAAATCCTGGCCGATCCGCGACAGGCGCAAGAGAACCTCATGTGGGAATCCGCGCAGCATTCAAACCTGGGGGCCGATTATCAGGCCTATCTGAGCGCCTTTCCTGGCGGCGTGTTCGCGCAAATGGCGAAGAACAGAATCGCCAGCATGGAGAGCGCGAGAACCTCCTCCCCGCCGGCGACGCCACAGACCCTGGCCATGACGGAGCCGACAGGTCCCAAGGCGGACGAGTTGAAAGACAATCTCGGGACCGTTGAGACCGAAAAGGCGCTGAACCTCAACCCGGCGGGCGAGAAGGAAGTCCAGCAGCGTCTGACCGCGCTTGATCTCTATAAGGGGCCAGTGACCGGATCGCTGGATCCAGCGACCCGGTCTGCGATCGCGGAATGGCAGAAGAAGAGTGGCTTTGCGCCGACATCATTCCTCGATTCCGCGCAAGTAGCGGCGCTGAAGGCGGACAGTGAGACCGAGTATCAGAAGTACCTCGCCGCTCAGCCTGCGAGCCAGCCGGCCGCTGCAGAGGCGCCCCGTCGCGCTTTGGCCAGACCTTTGCCGAAGCCCCCGGTGGTGCGAGCGGCGAAGCCTCCGGCGCCAGCGGCGCCCGCTCGGCGCGTCGTCAAGCGAACGAACCCAAGTCGGCCCGAGAGCGCGGCCCAGGCTCCGCCTCCGCCTCCTATCTTTCTTGGCGGGAGTCCCGCCTGGAGGCATAGAGCGGGACTCCCTGAGTTACCAACCGACCCCGGCATGGGCGGGCGGCCGCCAGGATTTTGGCTGGGCTCGAGCGGCGGCCTGCTGCTCGGTCGGCACTAGAACCTCAACTCGCCGAGGCGTATCGGCGAGCCAGCGACGACAATCCGACAGCAAGCACCAGCACCCCGCCCTTGAAAATCGGCTGGAAGTAGGTCGGCGCGCCGAAAATGCTGAGGCCATTGAATCCGACAGCGAGAATCAGCACCCCGATCAGAGTGCCGGCGATGTGAAACTGACCTTCGCGCAAGGTCGCCGATCCGAGAAACACCGCGGCGAAAGCGTCGAGGAGGTAGCCGTCCGCGGCGGCGAGCGTTCCGCTGCCAAGGAGAGAGGTCAGCAGCACGCCTGTCAGAGCCGCGCAGAAGCCTGCGGTCGCAAAAGCGAACATCTTCGTCCGATCGACGCGAATTCCTGAAAGTCGAGCCGCTTCAATGTTGCTGCCGACCGCCTGCATCCTCTGGCCCAGATCGGTCTTGTTGAGGATGGTCCACATGACAATCAGGAGCGCCGCCATGATGAACACCGGATTTGGCACACCGAACAACGCGCGTCCGAGCGAGATTTGAGTGAAGGCGCGAGGGATGCCAATCGCAATCGGAAAGGCGCTGTAAGAGAAGCCCAGTCCGGTCAGCATGGTGCCCACGCCGATCGTCGCGATGACGGCGTTGATCCTGACCTTCGTCACCAGAAAGCCATTCACCAGGCCGATGACGACGCCGACCAGAAGCGCGAGAGCGACGGCCACTGGGATCGGCAGATGCTCCTTGGCCATGAGGCCGGCCACGACGAGGCCAATGAAGCTTGCGACGTTGCCGATGCTGAGATCGAATTCGCCAACCACCAGCGTGAATGTGAGCCCCGCGGAGATGATGGCGGTCAACGACGCTTGACTGAGGATGTTGAGAAAATTTGCCCGCGACAGAAACGTGCCGGGCGCGTTGATCGCGAAGAACCCGATCATCGCGAGAAGGCCCATAATCGTGCCGTAGCGCGAAATGAACGTGAGCGCCGCCCGCCGGCGCCGGCCTGAGTCCAGATCCGGCGTCCGCGCCTTGGCCGCTTGCATCGCGGTCGTCACATCCTCGCTCCTCAGGAACCGGTCGCGTCGTGGTAGCTCATTTCGACGATCCGCGCCTCGGTTATGTCATCGCCGATGAGCTCTCCGACGACTCGGCCCTCGCGCATCACCACGATCCGGTCGGCAAGCACCGCCAATTCCTCGACGTCGGAGGAAATGACGATGACCCCGACGCCGCTCCGCGCCAGTTTGCGAATGGCCTCATGGATCTCTTCGCGCGCGCCGATGTCGACGCCGCGGGAAGGCTCGTCGAGGATTAGGATTTTGGTGTC
>Ga0210406_10001549_pt1 | contig 27785 bp, 25 predicted proteins | sample IncBWC30MmetaG_FD_155454 | JGI IMG/M metagenome (GOLD analysis project Ga0210406, IMG submission 155454) | Forest soil microbial communities from Barre Woods Harvard Forest LTER site, Petersham, Massachusetts, United States - Inc-BW-C-30-M | ecosystem: Environmental > Terrestrial > Soil >... | reverse complement strand
GTCTTCGAAGCTCCTCGTTCAGCGCTCTCAATTTGGCGGAGAGCCGCTTGTGGATGGTCTTGCGTAGAACGAGGAATTTGCCGGTCTTCCACGTTTGCCCACAGATGTGGGTGAAACCCAGGAAGTTGAACGTCTCCGGCTTCCCTGCTCCACGCTCTTTTCGGTTTGCGACTGCGTAGCGCCCGAACTCGATCCGTCGCGTCTTGTCCGGGTGCAGCTCTAAACCGAACCGGCCGAGCCGTTCCTTCCAGTCTCGGAGGAACTGCTCCGCGTCGGCGCGGTGCTGAAATCCCAACACAGCATCGTCGGCGTATCGGACCACGATCACTTCACCTGTCGCCCGATGGCGCCGCCAGTGCTGAACCCATAGATCAAGGGCGTAATGTAGGTAAACGTTCGCAAGCAACGGAGATGCCACCGAACCTTGCGGAGTTCCCCGCTCCGTCTTCGACCATTGCCCTTTTCCGATACTCCTGCTCTCAACCACTTTCCGATGAGACGAAGTATCCGTCGATCAGCGATGCGATGCTTGACGAACTTCAGGAGCCAATCGTGTCGAATTTCATCGAAAAAGCTCCGGATGTCGGCGTCAAGAATCCAATTCACTTTCCTTCTCATGATTCCCACCCAGAGCGCATCCAGCGGCATCAGCCCGGAACGGTGATCGGCATCGTCCGGAATCCGCACTCTACAAACGTTGGCAAACTGGAGCATACAGAACAATTTCCTGACTTGAGCTATTTCCGAGTCTTAGCAAGCTATGGCATGTTTTCAAAGGAGACACGTAAATGGACGCCGGATGTCCTGCCAAAATGTTAGGCAAGTTCACCCAATTCAGCCCTGGCTTGAGCACATCCGCTCTTCCGACATGTTTCAATTTCCTGGAATGTTGCTTGACCCTACTTCAGAGACGAGATCCCAGGCTGCAGCCATGAGAAGATAAAATCCGTGATGCCCGGAAACACCCTTGTGAGTAGCCCAACCAAGGGAGCAAAGCCAAATCCAATGACCTTGAACCAAAATTCTGAACCCAACTCTCCAGGCTTCGTGTTGGTGACGTGGCTTAGCGTGGAATCGCGATGCATATCTGCATATACCTTTACGATCACCCCACCCGTGATGACGAATAGCGCGATCAGAATTGCGCTCAGCCCCTGTCGCGGGTCAAATGGATACATGGACATCGCTACAGTGGAAGCCAAGAACAGCACCACGATTGTCATGGCCATGGTCCTTATGCGTCCGAGGACATTCTGGACAAAACCCAGGTATGTCAGGCAAACAAATTCCTCGGCATTCCGTATATGCTCCTCCTTGGCTTGGGACGGCTTGTTCGGCGCAACTCCCTCTTTTTCGTCAATGGGCGTTGCCGGCGCCACAATTAACGACTTGTTCTCTTTCCTCCAGGCCGGCACGAGTACGTTCGTCAGCAGCGTTCCACTCGTCGCCGCCACACTCTTCTGAAATTTGTAAAAACTCGTCAAGTTCCCCGCGCGGGGAATCTTGTAGTTGGTTGAATACCAATCGGCAAAATTCATTCCCGTTCCTCGCATACGCAGAAGGGTCGCAAGGGAGTTCTGAACCCCGGGATCGGCAGAATTCTTGATGAATTCCTCCAGACTCGCAATCGTATGATTCATGCATTCCATTTGCCGGGAAAGTACCTTGTAGCGTACTTCCAGCACGTTTCCGCTCATCTTCCACACGCTTCCCCAGGAAAAACCGTGCAGTTCCGCCAGAGTTCGCCTCAGAGGCAGACGATCGAGAAATGTCAGCAGCCGTCTTAGCTCTTCCCATACTTTGTGCAATCGCCAGGCTTCGACAATTGACAAACTGCAGCAAACGTCAAGCCCCACGAGAAAAATAATTGAGTAGCTCTCCGCACCCAAACTGCGCACGGGGACGCTTCGCGCTATGCCACAGGCCACGACGAAAAACACCGCAAATAGCCCCGCAGTTATCGAAACGATTTTCCCGTTCAAAGGCCTTGCAGAGTCCTCAATTGTTTTTGCGGCATCTTCTTGACTGAACATTTTCAGAAATTCTTTGATGTTCCCTGCTGGGTCCTTCAACGTTAATCGATTTTTTGGGGGAAGACAGGGACGATCAGGGCCAAATAGAGCTAATCCGTGCAGCGTAAACCAAAACGACAGGTACAGCCCTATCAGAATTGAGAAGATCGGCACAAGGGGAGAAACGCCGCTGGCCAGATGCATCGCACGCCAATACGTCAAGACGCGATTTTCTGTTACGAGCGCGTATTCAAGTGGAACGACGAAAGTCAGGCAAAACAAAACTATTGCGGCAATAAAAAGCCCAGAAGCCTGATAATTCCAAATCGTATAGTCCTTTTCGGTCATTCTTGATAAATTCGGCCAGCTTGGTAGGCCCTCAGATAGTTTCAATGCGGTGTAGCTGTTTGCGCGGATGGCTACCCAAGCCATCATACAAACGAAGGCCACGCAGCCAAGGGCCAAGCACGGATACTCTAATCCAGCAGCGGGGAGGGAAAATACACCGCAGCCCCATCCCGCGACGATTGCCAGGAACGCGACACAGCAGCTCGCGCTGAACACCAGAAAGGTGTGACGCCAATCTCCCGTGCTGGCGAAGTGGGCTCGGAATGCCGGCTTGGCCGTATACGACCCCGACCAGCAGCACCATGCGTGAAACGAACAGAATCCTATCAATATGAGCAGAAATACTTTCATTCCCAGTGGCATCTCTGGCCGCCCACCAGGATCTTTTCCCCTGTCATCAGCACGATCAGTTTTGAGCTGGTCCACAGGAGGTGCCATGGGGAAATTTTTTGTCAGAGATGCCATGGGCCAATACCTGTTGACGCCAATGACTGACAACCAAGTCGCTGGCCCGGGGTAAGGACAATCCTTGCCTTTATTCGCTTTATTTGCTGAATTCTTATTCTTCAGCTCACCGCACTGATCCGAAAGCATCCAGAATGGAGCGGAATAGTCAGGAATGGGCGGATCTTCCGCACAGGAAAGCGACGGTACAAAGATCGTCCTTTCGTCGCTGTCGAGCACATGACATCGGGCGGGGTCTAGCTTCCCGTTATTGAGGCTCTTATCATTGAGCAATAGCCGGAAGGCAACATAAGTGCCCTCGGTGGTATCCGCACTAAACACTCGGTCAGCCGCTGTGCGTGACTGATGCTCTGTCCAGTCGCGCTCCAGCGGGAAAAGTGGATACGTGCTGAGGGTCATGGTGCCGCTAAGTCCGGTTGCGCCGCGTTCCCGGATGAACATCAGGTCGGAACCGAAAATCACGATGCGCCCATCGGGGTAGGCTCGGCGAAGAAAGTTGGATAGGAATAACTGGTCAAGAGTGTTGCTGCTCCGCAAGAGAATGTATCGAGCGTGAAGTTCTCGCAAGGCGGCCACGATCTCCAAAAGGAATGCCTCTTGAATCAGCGGCGTTTGATTTCCGCCATAGCTGCGGATTGAATCGTGTACTTTGCCTGACGGATCGGCCAAATCGGTGGGAAGATTTCTTCTTTGCGTGTCCGCGGGCTGTGAAGATGTTCCTGTGTCGAAGAGCGACTTGGTTTGATATGCGCCTCGCAAAGCGGAGATGTCGCGAGGATAGTAAAGCTTCAGAGCTCGGTTAGGACAAGCGTTCTTGTCGTCTTTGTCGGTTTTTTCTGAACCCATTTCGGAACTTCCATAAGCGGTTTCGTCTTCGGAGATTATCGCGACTCGCCCAGGATCAAACCCAGGCTGTTCTTTTGTTATGTACTTACAAAATTGCTGAAGAATCTCGGCGTCACTTTGCAAAAAGCTATGAAATATAACTTGGTAATCAAGCGCTTTTTGGAACGTCTCTGCTGAATTCTTGCTGCTGACACTTCCGCTGTAGATCGCAAGCCGCTGACTTTGCGGCGTCTTCGGCAAATCCAACTGCTCCCTTATTTTTTGTTCCCGGAGGACTTGCACCACGGAAGGCAAGGAGCCCGAAAATGTGGGGCCGAGGATGGCCAGGCGCTTAATCTTAGTATCCGTTTTCGGCCGCAAAGCCGCGATCCACGCCAGAGCGTTCTGGAACTGTTCCCTGTGGATTCCCTGAGTGGCTTCCTCCCCGACAACGAAGACAATCAGGCCCTCACGATAGCTTCTTGATAGAGGGTCTTCCTTCTTGTTCGCTAGCGCGTCCCAATTTATCTTACAGCCGCTCTGCGGGTCCATTGCTTCTCCTCGAATCCCTTGGAGTGGCGTCGTTTCCCTGCAGTCGAGCGACTTTCGAAAGAAAATAATCCCGGGCTGACTCTCCCTCTCTTTCTTTTCCCGATTGGAAGTCTTCTCGTCGGCGAAGAGCGCGTAATGCGAATCAACGTCATCCCAGGGAAGCCAGGAACCGTCGAAATCGTACTTCTCGTCTTGCGCGCCCTCCTGGATGGACGCAGCGAACTGGTCGAAAAGAACGGATAAGTGCGTGTGAACTGGATCGGGAAGCAAGGCGATGACGAATTTCAATTGGGACGTTTTCTGCGCTACGTTCGGTCCGGATTCTCCACGTTTAACACCCAGTTCATAGCATTGCTGGGGAGGACTCAGCCTATCGGTATCAGTATCGGTGTCAAGGCCAAGAAATTCTTCGAGTTCTTCTTCCAGGCTGCTGCAACCTGCAAGGTATTCATGAGCCGTAACCTTTCCCGCTGCGGGCTTAGTCCGCTTGATCGCACTCGCTACTTCCGACTTTCCACCTACCTCCTGCTTTGGTCCAGATTGCAGAGAAAAACCCACCACTGCCGCAAGGGCGAGGAATGTGGCCGCTCCGATTGTACCTTCTCTCTTCATCGGCCGATTCTAGGCGCAAGGGTATTGTTTACAGCGCCGTTAATCCAGCTTCTAATTTGGGTAGTGAATAACAGCTACGAATCGTTACAGCGTGGGAGCAATTTGGCAGGTCTCAGGACTCACTTGAGGCGGGATACCCCAAACAGCGGCCCTCACCATGCCCGCCAATTCGGTTTGCCACCCTAATTGAAACGGCACGGCCTCATGCCGATAGGGCAAGTGAGACATATGCTCCGAACCTAACCCTCGACGGTGGTATCGTTAGTCGTCTTCGCATCGCGAATCCCAATGATTTGCGCCATGATGCGGCTCACTTCGGCCGGCGTGTAGAATTGGCCCTTGCTCTTGCCGCTCTCCGTGGCAAAGTGCCGCATGAGGTATTCGTATGCATCGCCGAGAATGTCATCGCCTTCAGCGCGGTTTTTCGAAAAATCCAGGGCTTTGTTCTCGAATATCGCGATGAGATTGGTGAGCCTGTCCACCATTTCCTTGCCGCTGCCAAGCTTGGAGGCCTCGTTAAAGTCCGGCATGTCCGAGAGCTTGTTGGCATTGGCGAGCGGACCGATGATCTTTTTATTGATCTGATCGCCGATGTCCGGCTTGCCTTTGACCATGTCCTTGAAACTTGCGCCCTTTGGAATGGTGATCGGCGCGAAAGGCTGACCTGCGTATTTGTCGCTGACATATTTTATGAATAGCAAAACGAGGACATAGTCCTTGTATTGGCTGGCGTCCATGCCACCACGGAGCTCGTCGCAGCTTGACCACAAGGAGCTGTATAACTCAGATTTCTTGATAGCCATGTTCTAACCCGGTCCCGAATATAAAACTCATCCAGTTTACTCTGTCTAGGACTAAATGGTGCGCAGGACAATCACTCTGATAACTGTCCGTGGCAGCGGTTTCACCATGTGCAAAAAACTGACCGCTCTTAGACTGCAAGATTGAGCAAGAACCAGTCAGTTCAAGACACATGCAGCGCTGCGGTATCGCTTCGGCCCCGGTGCGGTCTTGCTACGATCTCTACGCCGTGATTAAGAGCCACCGCACCCTAGCTTGTGCGACTTCACGGATACGCATGCGCAGCTCCGTCCGCGGGTCCCGATAACTGGGATACCGGAAGGTAGCTCGATTCATCCGGGCCACCCTGCAAGCACGCCGCTCGCTCACCCGGCAGTTGCCATGCAAGTACTCGTCGAGCGTGAGGTCGGCAACCAATTGCTTTAACCGCGTGTTCTCTTCCTGGAGTTGCTTCAGCTGTCGAACCTGGTCGACTTCCAGTCCCACATACTGCTTCTTCCATCGATAAAACGTCAGTTCGGAAACGCCCACCCGCCGGAGCAGTTCCGCCAGCGGCACGCCAGCATCGGCTTGTTTCAAGACCGCGACAATCTGTTCAACAGTGAATCGTTTTTGCTTCACGGCAAATCTCCCTTCCTGGGGTCTAGATTTCGCTGGACCTTAGACGTCTTAGGTAGAGCAAGTTTTCTGATGAGCTGGCATACGCTCTACCGGGCATAAGTTCGTCAATCCTCTCCATATCTTGTCCAATCTCGCATGCGCCACCAATGGAGATCCGGGTGCAATAGTTCAGGGCTTCCCATTGTAAGGAAACAAATGTAGTTCCTGGCCCGGCGCACCACCCCATTTATGGCGATAGTGATCCCCATGCCATCGCCAGTGTGTGCCCACTTCGTCTCGCCACCACGGATTGGAATGCAGTGTTTGACTGCCGTGATGAATGACGTCCTGACCGCCGAAATCGCAGAGTTCCCAGTCTTGCAACCGTAATCGGTGATAGTAGTCGTTGTCGGAGAAATACCAGCGAAACGTTTCGTCCCAGGGACCCACGTCCCGAATAGCAGTGACGTTGAAGACCGCGAATGCATCGTAGAGCGTAAAGACCACTCCTGCGTGCGGATGCGCGCGTACCCAATCGAGGAGCTTCAAGGCCACTCCCTCGCCGCACTCGGCGTCGTTGTGCATGAAAACTAAGTACTTGACGTCCCGCTCGATGGCTTCGGCCTGCGCCCAATTCATCATCTGCGTAAATGACATGGTCCCGGACGGAGATCGAAATACGCCGGCTATGCTCTCCATCCAGGGGTGGTCCTGAACGCTCAGCCCTTCTAACGACTGATCGATAACCACAAGGGATGGCCAGAGATCATCAATGGAGGCTACGGCACGATCGAGAAGGTCGGGACGGTTTACATAGGGGATATATGTCAGGTGATCTGGGGATTCCTGAGGCGCTTTTTGTGTCGACCACAGGCCCCTCACCGGGCGCTGCTTGCGATACCACCAATTTGCGCCGTGGTTTACGAGATTTACCTCGGAGGAGGGGATGCTTTCATGCACTCCAATCAGAACACCCGGCCAATCGGCATCGTCGCCCGCGATCATCCCGTTCTTCTTGAGCTTTGGAAGCCACGCGCGAACATCATTCCGAACGCTGGCGTAGTCGTGCGCGCCGTCGATCATGACGAAATCCAGGGACTCGGGGCCAAACATTTCAGCAGCTTGCAATGACGGTTTGTGAATGGTTTTGATTCGATTCCAAACCCCGCCGCGCTGCATGTTCTCTCGAAAGTACGGAAACGCTGATCCTCCCCTGGACGCGAGGTGATTGGCCATCCAAGGCAGATCGACCGATCCGCTCCAGGAGTCAACACAGTAAAACTCGATCTGTTTTCCTGAGTTCGCGATTTCAACGGCCATGTAGGCCGCGGAGCGTCCGTACCATGAACCAACCTCCACGAAGACGGCGCCGTCTTCAGATTCGCGAAGAGCGTTGTCGTAAACTTCGCGGAAGTTAAACCATCCATCCACAGTGGCGTAAAAATGTTCCATCTCATTCTCTCCATAGTCGGTTGGGGAGTGCATAGGATGGCCACTTTCTTGCAAGTATCTGGCCAGAGCCCATGACCGTCATCGGAATACTAGTCAGTGCGCTGGCCATTTGGCGTTTGACCCATCTCATTTCAGAGGAAGACGGCCCGTGGGACATAATTGCGCGAATACGGCGAACAGTCGGTCCGGGCTGGCTCGGCCAAGCGATGGATTGCTTCTATTGCCTTTCGCTGTGGATTGCAGTTCCTTTTGCATGCTGGGCAGGAACGACCTGGAAAGAACGGGCGGTCCTGTGGCCAGCCCTGTCGGGTGCAGCGATTCTCTTGGAGCGATTCTCGGCACGAGAAAAGATATAACGCATCGACGAAATCGAATGAGGAGAAAGAGTTTGATGGGATGCTGTGGGAAAAAGAGGCAAGCACTGAACCGCGCCAAAGAGAGGCAACCCGTTAAAACAGGACCGGTAGATCGTAGCAATCCGGTGCCTCCGAAAACCGTAGAGCCGGAATCCGAAATTGTGTTCGGCTATGCGGGTTCAACCGGACTTAGCATCCGAGGGCCGATAAGCGGCCAGCTTTATGAGTTCCGGGTGACCGGCAGGAACGTTAAAGTAGACGCGAGAGATGCACCTTACCTGCAAAAAATCTCTCAGCTGCACTTGAACACAGAAGCGGCTGCTGGCGGCTCTTTGCCTCATCATCGCAGGAAGCCTGCTCCATGGCCTAGATAGCGTGCGATCTCGGCCGTGTTTTATTGAAGCATTCTGCCGGCGATTCAGAAGGGGGAGGGTCTCGACGAAGCGAGAATAGTAGTTATATGTCAAAACAATTGCCTTGCTTTCAAACCGGGTCCTCTATTAGGATTCCGGCTTCGGTTCGACAAAACTCAGCTTTCCCGCCCAGCGTGAATTCATCGAACCTCGAAGAAGGCAAGATAGCAGCGCAGAAGTTCCAGGCTGGCGATTGCTGATTTTCTCTTCCTCGGCGTATTTTCCTGGAGGATCAAACTAGAAAGAAGTGTGTCATGGCTCATTTGTAATGAGAGTCTAAAAGCTTTGCTGCTCATTACATATTTGCGGCCGTCCCTGTTCAGAATTAAAACTGACGGAGATTCACAAGGGAGCTCTTCTGCAGTAGAAGCTCAATGCAGAGCCGATGTAATGCTCCCTCTCAGCGAACTGTCCCGGACCTGAGGTGAATGGAAATAGAAGCATCCGCAGCGCCAGACATCCCAACCCTCTGGCATTCCAGTGGTCCCTACGACAGAACGCACGCCTCCCGGCGAAGCCGGAATATGCCCGGCAACTTAGTGGCGATTCCTTCCTTGGCCCGGATGAAGCAGCGAGCCTCGCGAATTATTGTGCAGGACTCACCGCTGCTGAGGTTTCTCCTCGCAAAACGTCTGTCGAGGTTTGTAAATGAGCTGCAGTCTCTTTGTGATCGAGCATTCCTGTTCCTCGCACCTTCCCGGTTGGATGGAGGAGCTGCGCCTTCCTGAGCTGAGAATTGGGCGCCGCAGCCTTTGGGAAAGCCTCGTTCCCGATCAACTCTCCTCGTGCCAGGAACAGATCGTAGTCTTGAATGCCGTACCTTATACCGACGATGCATTGAAGATGTTTCATTGGCTGCAGACGCATCCGATACACGTTCCTTCGCTTGCAATCATTCCCGCAGACAATCCGGAATTGCTGCGTCTCGCGGCGCTTTCCGTCGACGATTTCCTGGTATCGCCGATTCAAGCGGAAGAGTTCCGGCAACGGTTGATGCGACTGGTCGGACCAATCTCTCCATCGCTTGAGAACGTGCAAGACCAACTCGTCGGTGAACTAGGTCTGCATCAGGCAATCGGCCGGGCGCCGCGATTTCTAGAGGCCCTGCAGCGGGTGGCACTCTTCGGGCCCAGTCTAGCGCCCGTACTTTTGGACAGGCGAAACGGGACGGGAAAAGAACTCTTTGCGCGAATTCTTCACATGTTAAGCAAGCGTCGCCGTGGCCCGTTCATTCCCGTCGAATGCGGCGCCGTCCCAGAACATCTTTTTGAAAACGAACTGTTCGGACACGTGCGGGGCGCATTTACGGATGCTCACGCCGAGCAGCGGGGATGCGTCGGACTAGCACAGGGCGGCACGTTGTTTCTTGACGAGATTGATTGTCTCTCGATGGCCGCGCAAGGAAAGCTATTGCGACTGATTCAAGAGAACAAATATCGTCCGCTCGGCGGCGACCATTTCCGCGACGCGGACATCCGCGTTGTTGCGGCATCGAATCGAGACCTGCCGAAACTGGTCGAGACTCAACGATTCCGGGCGGATCTGTTCTTTCGGCTGGACGTGTTGCGGGTCCACCTGCCGTCGCTGCGGGAGCGCCCAGGTGATATTCCTCTGCTGGCTAGGCATTTTGCCAATGCACTGTGCGAAGCGGATGGGCACCAGAAAAAATTCCTGTCACCAGCTTCCCTGCGCAAGCTCGAATGTCACCATTGGCCGGGAAATATACGCGAGCTCCAGAACACCATTCAGCGCGCGGTACTGACGGCACAAACTTCGGAAATTACGCTCTCGCAGATTGAACTTCGTCATTCCGGGCAAGAGGAGTGCCCTGGCCCGGACAGCTTTCATTCAGCGAAGGCCGCAGCGATTGAACAGTTTCAGCGCCAGTTTGTACAACGCTTGCTCGAACGCCATGCCGGGAATGTGACGCGCGCTGCCCGTGAGGCTCGCCAGGATCGCCGCGCTTTTGGCCGTCTAGTCAAGAAATATGGACTAAAGACTGGATTGGGCTAGCGGGACACTTACGACCCACCCCGGGTGCGGTAACGACCACCAGACATAAACTCCAAAGTTTCCGATCCTTACCAGCAACGAACAGCAACAAAGGGCTCCGCAGGCTCGATCGCATCTACCCGGTGCGCGGATCAAATCGCAACACTCCTTTCCAAAAGCCGCATGAATTGTCCATTCGAAGAATTTCGCGAATGGAAATCCGATTGCAGTTTGCCTGTCATTGAAAAGGGATGTTCTTGCGCGAACCTTCACGCAATTCGGGGGAGGAGATCACCAAACACATCCTGACTTTTTTCTTGAAGACTCCAAACGTCGCCGACAGTTTCGCGGGGATTGCCCGTTGGAGACTTCTGGAAGAAGCAGTGGAACGCAGTGTTGCGCGAACAGAATCGGCTTTGCGATGGCTGATTGCAGAAGGATTTCTGATTGAGGAGACGATTGCCGGATCTCGAAGCATGTACCGCTTAAACCCCGAGAAAAGGGACGAAGCCGAACGCCTGGTGCAGGGTGGTCAGGATTCTGAGACGGGCGTCGGGACCCCTTAGTTGTCGGGCAGTCATGCAGATTTCATCGGACCACGGCTTTTTTGTTTGGAAATTGTGACCTAACACGGCGCAAAGGAGAGAGCATTCTATGCCGCTATCACTGACTTATCCGGGCGTTTATATCGAGGAAATCCCAAGTGGCATTCACACGATCATTGGCGTTGCCACTTCTATAACGGCGTTTGTCGGACGCGCTCCGCAGGGAGAGGTCAACGCACCCTACACCATAAACAGCTTCGCGGATTACGAACGCCTCTACGGCGGCCTGTCATTGCAGAGCACGATGAGTTATGCCGTAAGCGATTTCTTCGCGAATGGTGGGACGCAAGCTGTGATCGTGCGTCTCGCGAACGGCGGAACGGCGGCCGAACTCGTACTCGACGAAAATCTGAGCCCTCCGCCCAGCGCCCCGCTCAGCCCAGGGGCAGGCCCGTATCAGGCGCTATATTTGACTGCGGCAAGTGTGGGGTCGTGGGGAAACTCGATTGTGGCTCGCGTGGACCTACCAAAAACTAGCCCTGCGAAGCTGGACCCGACGCTGTTTAATCTGACCATAAAGCAACTGGACCCAACCAAACAGCGCGCTTTGCTGACAGAACGCTATCTGAATGTCACCGTCGATCCCACGCAACCGCGCTACATCGCGCGAGTTCTGGCCCAAAACTCCAATCTCGTGTATGTAACACAGAATTCCTCAAACCAGGACCAGGTTCCGCCGATCGCTCCGGCCGAAGGCGATTACACCGCGTCCCCAGGCGTGGACGACATCGATTTGATTGACGCCAATTTCATCGGCGGAAGTTCCGAGACGGACAAGCTTGGACTCTACGCACTGGAAAACGTCGATCTTTTCAACATTCTCTGCATCCCCCCCTATCCGGATCCGATCACGGGAGAGCTGGAAGTAGGGGCCAAAGTGCGCGCGCAGGCGATTGCGTATTGCGAGGCCAAGCGCGCCTTTTACATCATGGATTCGCCGACCGCATGGACGAGCAAACAGAAAGCGCTCGACGGCCTTGACACCTTCTTAATAAATCGCAGCAAGAACGCCGCATTATTTTTCCCACGCCTGTTGGAGCCGAATCTTCTTCATGACAATCAGGTCGAACCATTTGTCGCCTGCGGTGCGGTTGCCGGAATATTCGCAAAGACGGACGCCCAACGCGGGGTGTGGAAGGCGCCGGCAGGGCAAGAAACCGCGCTATCCGGGAACATCCAGGGATTCACCGTACCGCTGACCGATCCGGAGAATGGCGAACTGAATCCTCTTGGAGTGAACTGCCTACGCTCGTTCCATATCATCGGCCAGGTCGTTTGGGGTTCCCGCACACTGGAGGGAGCCGACGAGCTCACCAGCGAATGGAAATATATCCCGGTGAGGCGGACGGCTCTGTTTCTGGAAGAAAGTTTGTACCGGGGAACTAAGTGGGTAGTCTTTGAACCCAACGACGAGCCTCTGTGGGCGCAAATTCGACTTAACCTCAACGCCTTCATGCAAGGACTTTTTCTCCAAGGCGCATTTGCCGGAGCCAAAGCAAGTGACGCGTACCGCGTCAAGTGCGACAAGGAAAACAATCCGCCGGAATCCGTGGACCAAGGCATCGTAAATATTCTTGTAGCGTTTGCTCCCCTGGAGCCCGCGGAGTTCGTCGTCATTCAGATCCAGCAACTGGCTGGACAAACCGCTGCTTAAGGAGCAAGCCGATGGCTCAATTCGTAGTGAACCAACAAAGAGTGGATCCCTACAAAAACTTCAAGTTCCGTGTGAAGTGGGCCGGGAAGTATGTGGCCGGCGTGAGCAAGGTGAGCACGCTAAAACGCACGACGGAAGTGGTCAAGCACCGCCACGGAGGCGATCCCAGCAGCAGTCGGAAATCACCGGGTCGCACGGAATACGATGCGATTTCCCTGGATCGCGGCATGACCCACGATATTGAATTCGAGCAGTGGGCGAACAAAGTATGGAATTTCGGAAATGGCCTGGGCGCCGAGACCTCGCTCGCGGATTTTCGCAAGGACATCATCATCGAGGTCTACAACGAAGCAGGGCAACTCGCCATCGCCTACAAGGTGTACCGCTGCTGGGTCTCTGAATTCCAGGCCATGCCGGACCTGGATGCGAACGCAAACGCCGTGGCCATCCAACACATCAAGCTGGAAAACGAAGGTTGGGAGCGCGATCTGGAAGTCGTCGAACCGACGGAGCCGACCATCACGCAGCCGACAGCGTAACTCCAATGAGGCCCCTCTCCGCTGCGGAACTATTGGAAGCCTGGGAAAAGGCAGCGGGCCGCGATTCGCTTGAACGCTCACACATTCTGTTGAGGGCTGCCGGGGAGCGGGACTCTACGGAATTGCCCCTCGGAGAGCGTGACGCGCGGCTTTTGACACTTCGCGAGTGGACCTTTGGCACGGAAGTTAGCGCAGTCACACGTTGTCCGCAATGCAAAGAGGAGATCGAACTCGCGTTTCAAGTGGGAGATCTCCGAGTTGAAGCGAAAAGCAAAGCGGAGGAGTTCTCCATTTCGGCGGAAGAGTATGAGATCAAGTTTCACTTACCCAACAGCAAGGATATTGACGCGGTTCGAAGCGAGCCAGCGGACCGCGCTTCCATCCCCAAGCGGCTGCTGGCGCGTTGCATTTCTGGGGCAACACATGGCGGTGAGCGCATTTCTGTGGAGTCCTTGCCAGATTCTGTGGTCAAGGCGGTCTCGGATCAAATGGCGGAATCGGATCCGCAAGCGGAAATCGAACTTTGCCTGGATTGTTCGTCGTGCAAGCACTCCTGGAAGGAGCTGTTCGACGTCGAACTTTTTCTCTGGGCGGAAATCCAGGCTTGGGCTTCGCGGCTGTTGATGGAGATTCACCAGCTGGCGGCTTCGTATGGTTGGAGTGAGTCGGACATCCTGGCGATGAGCCCGGTGCGCCGCAATATCTATTTGAATTTGATCGCAGGATGATCGAGTGCCGGACTATCTGCACAACTTGGCATCGCGCATCACGGGCCCGAGGCTAACGGTAAAGCCGCGTGTACCTTCCTTGTTCGAACCGCCCCGGCAATCTGTTGGTTTGAATCTTCAGAACCCACGAATAGAGAGATCCGAAGAAAGGAGCGCCACACCGGGAGAGAGCACTTCCCTTTCAAAGTCCAACCAGCCTGCCGCGGACATTTTCGAAATACCGAGAGTGGCCCCTCAGGAGCGCTTTCGCGTACGGGATCTGAATGTATCGGAGCGACTGAACAATTCGGCACTGGTATCTCCCCCCTATCGCGAAAACTCAGGACCTTTCCTGCCTCAGATTCACTACCGCACTCCTCGAAAAGAGATCACTGAGGGCGTCGATGCCGTAGCCCCAAACCAATTGAAGCCAAAACAACTGGAGACTGGCCACCCACCCACAGCAACGCTGTCAATTAAGAAAGAGAGTGGCGAATCGGAGCGCCTGCCGTATTCGTCTCGTCTCGCGCCTGAAGTAAAACCGGCGATTCAACCTCGCATCGAGCCGGTTCCAATCGCGCAAAGTGGTCCCGAGAGAGTTCGGTCCGACGATGCGTTTCAATCCAGAAATGAATCCAGTCGTGAAGGATCTCCGGCGAACCACTTCCTGATAGACCGGCCACAATTGACGGCCGTCGATTCCGTGCGCATGCCGACATTTGAATCAGCCAAATCTGCGACGCGCGAAATTCATGTCGTCATCGGAGCCGTGACGGTGCAGGCGATCATGCCACCGCAACCCATGACTGCGGCCTCTATTCCCGCGCGAACGCCTCCGAAGTTGACGCTTGAGCAATACCTGCAACAGCGGGAGGCACGGCCGTGAGCACAGCCCTTGGCGTTGCCTCGGTTTCTTTCGTGCTCGTCGATCTGCTCAACAATGGGCTCATCGATCACAACATCGCTTCGAACATCGGCAACGACGTGTTGGTTTCCGCACTTTCTCCGGACCGCATCGACTCCTCGCAACAATCCAATGGGGCCAAGAGCCAACTCAATCTGTTTCTGTACAACATCACGCAAAACCAGGGCTGGAGGAATGTTGGATATCCTTCGCGCAACAGCAACGGCGATCGCATCGACAATCCACCGTTGGCCATAAATCTCCATTACCTCCTGACTGCTTATGGCGTCGAACAGTTTCACGCGGAGATCCTGCTCGGCTATGCGATGCAGCTCTTTCACGAAACTCCTTTTCTGCCGCGCGATGCAATCCGTAAATCGCTCGCGGCACCATCCCTGGTCGGCGCGGGCCAGGGGCTCGCGCCCTACATGTCGAATCTGTTTTCGTCTGAACTCGCCGAGCAAGTCGAGCAGATCAAGATCTGGCCGGAAACGCTATCGACGGAAGAGATTTCCCGGCTTTGGACTGCTTTTCAGGCTAAGTATCGACCCACGGCCGCTTACCAAGTTTCCGTCGTTTTGATCGAAAGCCGCGCCTCGACGAAGTCCGCGTTGCCTGTGCTTACCCGCAATATCCAGGCTATCCCGCTGCGGAATCCGGTGATCGATCAAGTGCTTTCGCAGAAAAATGCTGCCAGCCCCGCCGACCCAGATCAGATGATTCTGCCCGGCTATAACCTGGTTCTGCAGGGCAATTCCTTGAAGGGCCAGAGCACCACCTTCGTCATTATCAGCGGCACTGCGATCATTCCTCCCGCTGCAACTCTCAAGGACACATCGATTACAGTCCCATTGCCTTCGTCACTTTTGCCGGGACAGCAGGGCGCGATTGTGCAACAGTCGGTGACTTACGGCACCAGTGGAGTCCTCTATCCCGGATTCGAATCCAACCAGGTCACCTTTCTGCTGCACCCAACAATACTCAGTGTGGCCGCTGCAAACACTCAGGGAGGAGGTAGCAATCCCCGCTCTGGAGATTTGCTGCTGACCGTCAATCCGCCAATCGGCCCGAATCAGAATGTGCAGATTGCTCTCAATCAGTATCTGACGGGCAGCCCGCCGGCCGATGAGCCGCTGGCGTACACCATCCAAGTACCTCCCAGGGTCTTGCTACAAAGTCCGCCGTCCTCGCCACCGCCGCCTTCACCAAATATTCAGGCGAGTTTTGACGGCATTTTACCTGGCACCTACGTTGTACGCATCCAGGTCGATGGAGCGGATAGTCCGCTGGGAGTAGACGCAAACGGATTTTTTGCCACGCCGCAGGTGAATATCCCATGACCCCCGGAACACAAGAAGCCACACAACCGAGGACCGTAACGCTTGGAGAGCAAATCCTCGCCTCGCTGCAACGCGTTCGAGCGCTTCTCGAAGGAGAACCGCAGGCTGAAGAACAATCGGAAACGGCTGCAACAATGGAAACGCGGGCAGAACGGCCACGGTCGCCATTATCCCGCCTTTCGGAACGATTCGAACTCAGCAAGTCCGAATTGGATATCTTATTGTTTTGCGCCGCCGTTGAATTGGACCCACAGTTTACTTCCCTGATTGAACTGGCCCACGGAAACCTTCGCTTGCGCCAGCCGACCTTCCACTTGCTGCTCAATCTGTTGCCGGACGCTAACTGGAACGCGTTGCTTCCACAGAAAACGCTTCGCCGGTGGCGGTTGATCGACATCGGACCCGGGGAAACGCTGACGACCTCGCCAATCCGTATTGATGAGAATGTGCTCCATTTCCTGATGGGCGGACAAGGTAGCGATGTGAAGCTGGAGGGCTTGCTGCGAAAAGTGAGCATTCCCCGAATATTGCCCCAGTCCTACCGCCCGCATGCGGAAAAACTGGTGCGCTTGTGGAGCAGTCCTGCGACCGGCCGAGTTGTTGCGCAACTTACAGGGAACGGGCGCAAAGGAAAGATTGCGTTGGCAGCAGCGGCTTGCGCGGCAGCTAGGCTCGGCGTGCGAACGATAGGAGCCGAGAATCTGTTTTTACAGAATCATGATCGTGAATCGTTCATCCGGATACTGGAACGCGACAGCAGTCTCAACGAATACGTTTTACTGATCGACGCGGAGAATGCCGAGACAGCGGCATGGGATGCCGTTTCTTATTTCGCCGATCGTTTTGAAGGATTGCTGATTGTGAGCGGCGTAGGCAGGCTGAGCGTTAAGCAATGTGAGGTGCAGCTTTTTCTGATCGAGAAGCCCAGCGCCGAAGAACAGAGTTCTTTGTGGCACCACGCGCTCGGAGAACAGGGACAGACGCTGAATGGCGACCTGGACCGATTGTCGGAGCAGTTCTCGCTGGATCTTAGCGCGATTCTTTCCTCCGCAGAGCGCGTCTTGCGGGAATGGGAAGGATCCGGCGGCGAACTTCGTTCGATGCTTTGGGAAGCGTGCCGCAATGAATCGCGACCGGTCCTGGAGGGATTGGCGCGAAAGACAGAGACAAAAGCGCGATGGAAAGACATCGTGCTACCCGAAGGGTGTCTGGAAACGCTCCGAACGATTGTTTTTCAAATGCGGCAACGCAACACTGTACTGGAGCGGTGGGGATTCGCCACCCAGAGTTCTCGCGGGTTAGGAACGGCCGCCCTGTTTCACGGCCCGAGCGGTTCCGGGAAGACGCTTGCCGCCGAAATTCTCGCCAATGAACTCTCGCTAGACCTCTTTCATATCGATCTGAGCCAGATTGTCAGCAAATACATAGGAGAAACGGAGAAGAACCTTCGTTGCATATTCGATGCGGCCGAAGACACCGGAGCAATCCTCCTTTTCGACGAGGCCGATGCCCTGTTCGGCAAGCGCAGCGAAATCAAGGACAGTCACGACCGCTACGCCAACATTGAGGTCAGCTACCTGCTTCAGCGAATGGAAGCCTATCGAGGCCTGGCGATTCTGACCACAAATCTTCGAAGCGCGCTGGATAGCGCATTCCTGCGGCGAATCCGATACGTGGTGCACTTTCCTTATCCAGACGTTGGGCTTCGCCGGCAGATATGGGAACGCATGTTTCCTGTCGGAACTCCTATCGAGAATCTGCAGTTTGACAAACTGGCCCGTCTGAATCTGCCTGGAGGGAATATTCGCAATATCGCGGTGAACGCCGCGTACATTGCCGCCGAGAAATCAGAACCGGTGCGGATGCACCACCTGCTGATGGCCGCCCGCCAGGAGTGCAACAAACTGGAGCGACCGCTCAGCGAATCAGAGATCGGTGGTTGGGCATGAACCGGGGACAAAAAAGGAGCGAATGGCGAGCAGCCTTTCGAAACCAGAGACGCGCTTCGGGAGAAACCGTCGCCCAAAATCCCTCCTTGGACACAGCTGCACCTGTAGCTACACACCGGGATCATCCACCAGCGGGTTCCACTTTGCATCTGCGCATCGACAAGCTCGTACTTCGCGGATTTGAGCGGCGCGATGGAAGAAAAATCGCCGCTGCAACCGAAGCACACCTCCAAGAATTGATCGAAGTGCGTGGTGTACCGAGCCAGTGGCAACAGGGTAAGTCCGCAGGAGAGATCTCCGCGGAACCAGCGCGCCTGCAATCCCGTACGAATCCACTGTGGATTGGAGAAAAGATCGCAAATGCGATTTACGGCGGGTTGCGCAAGGAGCGCCGATGAGCAGTGCCGCCAAAACGGCCGGTGGCGCGGAAGCCAAGGCTTCGGTAGGTGGACTGACCCGTGTGCGGGCTCCGCTATTGCAAAGAGAATGCTCCTGTGCGCCCGGAAAACCCAAATGCGATTCGTGCGAACAAAAGGGGCAGGAAAAGAAAGTTCAGCGGGCAGCTAAGGGAGCAAACGGACCGGTAACTGCGCCTCCCTCAGTGGACCGCACGCTGGCTTCGCCGGGACGGCCACTTGAACCATCGACTCGCTCGTTCATGGAACCGCGATTCGGGCGCGATTTCAGCGACGTGCGGGTCCACACGGATGCGGCCAGCGCGGAATCGGCAAGAGCGGTAAACGCGAATGCTTACACCGTGGGGCAACATATCGTTTTCGATCAAGGAAAGTACGAACCGTCCACGCAAAGCGGGAAGCAACTGCTGGCGCACGAACTCGCCCACACCGTGCAGCAGTCCGGATTGCAGCGCTCCTCCGATGCACTAAGTTTGAATGAAAGCAGCGAATACCACCGGTCGGAACGCGAAGCGGAATCGGCTTCCGAGGCGGTGATGAGCGGACCGGGTATCGCAAACAATCCGCGAGCCATATCAGCGCGGCCTTCGGCCCCAATGGTATCTCGAGTGACAAAGCCAACTGCCGAGAGCGTTAGGCCCCCTGAAGAAGGAGTGGATTCGGTACGGGAATGGGAGAGTCCAAGTCCGGCACTCTCAAGTCAGGGCGTGAAGTCTGTGGCACGTCCCAAGAAAGACGCCAAGGATAAAGTGAGTGACAAGGTCGGAATATATAAGATGGGAAAGCTTCAGTTGCCAAATGAGAAAGGGCCCGTCTTGAATGTTTGGAAACCTCTGGCGGGCAAGGGACAACTGCAAGCAGCGATGCTTCCGGGTGCAGAGGAACCCGCTTCCGTCGAAGGACAGGGAGTGTATACAAAATCGGCGTTGAAACAGAAGCGGCCGGGCGCAAAGCAGTTAAGGGGAATCTGGTTGCAAAAGGTCGGGTGGTCCCCCAACGACGCCAACGACAAATGGAAGGATGCTGCCAAGAAATCCAAGATCGCCAAAAATGACGCGACAACGAGCTTTGAACCCTGCCAGGTGGATGGAAGTCCGTGCCAGGTCGACCACATCGTCGAACTGCAATTTGGCGGTTCTAGCGACCGGCAAAATCTGCAGATGCTCGACGGAGATGAGAACCAGGCTGCCGGACGAAATCTTTTTATCGACTTGAAAAACAAGTCCGAAGCCATCCGCAATGCGCAGAAGGCCGCCGGAAACGAAGTAAGTACCGTGATTCTTTCCTTCGAGGATGTGGATCAGGGAAAAAGCGAATGCACAGAGAAAATGAAGTGCTGCAGTCTTGAAAGCTGGGTAATGAAGAACGCTTTGAGCGCCGCGCCGGATGAAAGCAACAAGGGCCAGTCCGGTAAGCCCTACCCGCTGCGCGTGGGAGCACTGCCAGAAACGTCGCTGATTATCCCAGAAAAGGAATGGGCTCAGAAAAAGGATATTCCGATCTACAAGTCCAGCGTTGGGGAGAATCGCTCTGCGGCAACGCTTGTCTCCGGCTTTCTGTTGCAAAAGCTCACCATCAGCGGAGCAGGCATGCAAGGCAAAGACGAGATCTTTGCGACGCTCGATGCGAGAAAAGGGACGGCAATCCCGGAGAGTCTCACTGTGGACAAATCCGTTCAACTCAACGTTCAAAAGGATGGAACGCTCAAGCTTCCCTCGGACAAGGTCAATCTGAAGTTCCACTATCCCTACTTGAGCGAAGGAACCATAACGCGCTTGGAAATCGAGAAAGACGGTTCCATCAGTGGCGCTGGGTCGATAAAACCCTCGATTCCCTTCCTGCCGTTGCTGAATGTGAAGTTCGACAAAGACAGCTTCGAGCTTGTCGCTCCACTGGACGCCAAAAGACTGAAATCGCCCATACCCGGAGCCAAGATTACGGAAGGCGAATTCGGTCTGAAGCTCGCTCCGGAGTTCAAGCCTTATGGAACCCTGGGATTTGAGCTGGCCACTGGTGCAAAGAAAATTCTCGATGGAAAGGTCGAAGTCACTGCAGACGCGCAGGGGTTGCTGGCAACGGGGAAGCTGCACGCGTTTCTGCCGGGAGTGGATAACGCCGAAGGCGATATCAAATATCAGAATAAAGAGTGGACCGGCGGTGTGAAGATTGAGGCTACCCAACTACGAAACAAGCTCAAATACGTGAAAAGCGGAACAGTGACGGTTGGATTCAGCGGCAAGGGCGTTTCCGCCGAGGGCAAGGTGCTGTTGGACATTCCCGGAACTAAAGGAGTGGAGGCTTCGCTCCTGTATGAAAGTAGCAAGCATCGCTGGCTCTTCCGAGGAAAAGGGGCGTTCGAACCTCCCCGGCTAAAGCCGGTTGAAATTGAGCTGGAATATGATGGCGACCACCTGAGCGGTGAAGCCAGCACCGGATTCGAATTTCACGGGATAAATGGAAACATTCGCGTCCGATATCGCGACGAGAAATTCTCCGGGGAAGGCAAACTCGAAATACACAAAGGCAAGGCCAATGGATTCCTCCATGTGGTGATGCATCCTTTTACAGACAAACCAAAATTTTCAGGGGAAGGAGAGGTTTCCTACCAACTGACGGAAAACCTCGTCGCAAAAGCCGGTATCTCCATCGACGAACAGGAAAAGGTTCGCCTGAAGGGGGCCCTTGAATTTCCGAAACCGATCGAACTATTCAAACCCATCAAAGGCGATTACAAGATTTTCGAAATCGGAATCAGCATTCCCATTCCCGGCGCTTCTATCGGCCCCGTAGGTCTGAAGGCTCGAATCGATGGAGCGCTCTCCGCCGGCTACCAGTTGGGCCCGGGAGAATTGCGCAACACGAAATTGGAAGCGGCATTCAATCCGTTGGACGAAAAGCCGGATCTGGACGTCGTGATGACCTCTACGCTTTATGTCGGGGCGAGCGCACACATAACCGGCAAAATCAGCGGGTCGATTGTCGTGGACGCAGTCATTGCTTCGGTGTCAGGCGGGCTGACCATCTCGGCTACCGCTTTGCTCGACGGCCATGTCGCATCGGAAGTTACTCTTCACTACCAACAAAGCCGATTTGAAGTGGATGCCAAGTTCGAACTGCTGGTTGGTCTCGCCATCATCCTTGCGCTGGACGCTTTCGTTAAGGCCAAGGCAGGCATCGGCCCGTTCAGCGTGGAGAAGGAAAAAGTGTGGAACCTCGCTTCCTTCAAGTACGACACCGGTCTTCAGTTTGGTTTCAAGCTGAAGAAACCCCTCCACTACGCTTCGGACCAGGCACTGAAGCTGCCGTCACTCGATGACCTTGAGTGGACCGTCCCGAAACTCGATCCAGGGGACATTCTCAAACACTCCTTCGGTGGAGCGGGCAGCAAGGAATCGGAAAAGGGATCTTAAGGTTGGTTTCACAACGAAATTCGGAGTTCAAGTAATGACTAGTGGAGACAAATTTGAGGTAGATCGATGAGCGCATTTCCAGGATCACCGCGATTGTTGAGGGCGGGTATCGTCGTTGCGGATCAGAGCACGCTGTCGATCCAGCGCGTGATTGCGTTGCAATACAATCCGGATTCGCTGAGCCGCACGCTGCAGATTCGAGGCGCTACGGGCGATGCCGGTGACCGGCTGGACGCGCTGCGACTGACCGGGCCGCCGGTGGAAACCATCAAGCTGGACGCGGAACTTGATGCCACCGACCAACTCGAGTCTCCAACCGCTGGTTCGCTCGCCGTGAAATATGGGATTCAGCCGGATCTCGCTGCGTTGGAGATTCTGGTTTACCCGCCGAGTTCACAAATTCAAAGTGACAACACGCTGGCGACCGCAGGCACGATCGAAATCGCCCCGATGGAAGCACCTCTGACGCTTTTTGTCTGGAGCGCCATTCGGATTCTTCCGGTTCGCTTGACGGAATTCAGCGTTACGGAGGAAGGATTCGACACACTGCTGAACCCGATACGCGCAAAGGTGAGCCTGGGCATGCGCGTGCTCAGTGTCAATGACCTCAGTTTCGATCACAAAGGCAACAGCGTCTTCCTGGCCAACCAGGCTCGCAAGGAGACGCTGGTTTCGCAAATCGGGAGAGGCTCACTGAGTTCGCTTGGAATTTCGAGTCTGACTTGAGGTGAATATGTTTTTGCCGGGAAGCCGCTATGCAAATCTGCCAACGGAGACGTGGACCGATCCCGCGGGAAAGATAAACGTGTACTCTTGTCGCAGGTTCCTGCCTTCAGGCGACGAATTCGACCTGCTGCTTTTGCACACCGTCACGGAAGGCGAGCGTCTCGACAACATCACCGCGAATTACCTGGACGACCCGCAACAATTTTGGCGGGTGTGCGACGCGAATGAAGCTATGTCCCCATTTGATTTGACGGCAGAGACCGGGCAGACGATCCGCATCACTTTGCCACAAGGAATACCTGGAACGAAGAATGCTTAAAGGAATCTATCTCACGCTCTTTATCGGACCGATGATCCCGGTGCCCGCGCCTCCAGAGGTGGCGAACGCACTGATCAGCGCGCAGGTGAATACCGGCGGAGAGCGAAGCGGTTTCCAGCTGGTATTCAGCTTGAATAAGAAATCGTTGCTGCAATCGACACTGCTCCCCGCGGGCTATTTCGATCCGATGATCACGCGGGTGATTCTGGTGTGCACGCTGGGCGGGGTTCCGAATGTTTTGATCGACGGCATCGTTACCCGGCATGAAGTTGCTGCGCACAATGAAGCGGGCCAATCGACGCTCACGCTAACGGGCGAAGATCTGACGGTATTGATGGACATTGTGCAATTCCCAATGATCCGTTATCCGGCCATGCCCATCACCGCGCGTCTGTACTTGATTCTGGCGAAATACGCACTGGTCGGTATTGCACCGATCGTCATTCCACCGTTGTTCGAGGATGTACCGATTCCCACGGACAAGATTCCGACACAAACGGAGTCCGATCTCGGTTACATCAAAAAGTTGGCGCAACAGGTTGGCTACATCTTCTATCTTGAGCCTGGACTGGTGCCCGGGACGAGCGTCTTCTATTTCGGTCCCGATGTCCGCATCCCGATTCCGCAGCCGGCCCTCACAGTGAACATGGATGCAAACACGAATGTGGATTCGTTGAATTTCAGTCTGGACGGGCTGGCCAAGAAAATCCTCATTGTGACCATTATGGATCCGGTTACAGGGAAAATTCCGATTCCGATCCCGGTTCCCAATGTCAGTATCCTGCGTCCTCCATTGGGAGCACGGCTCACTCTCCCAAGCAAGATCGAATATCCCACCGATACTACAAAACTGAATTCGATTGAAGGCATTGCCCTGGGACTGGCACGAACCGCAACTAGTTCCGATGCGGTCACCGCTTCAGGAACGCTGAACGTATTGCGATACGGGCAGGTGCTCCGCGCACATCAGCTTGTCGGGGTGCGCGGCGCTGGAGGTACCTACGACGGTCTGTATTACGTTCGCACCGTTACGCACAACTTAAAACGCGGCGAATTCAAGCAGAGTTTCACGCTCTCGAGAGACGGCCTGATCTCGCAAACTCCGGTGGTGCCGGCATGAACGGAAATGGTGAAGGTCAAAAGTTTTACGGAAAATACCGCGGAACGGTGATCAACAACATCGATCCGCAACAAGTGGGACGCCTACTCGTCGAAGTGCCAGACGTTTTGTCGCTTGCGCCTTCCAGTTGGGCGGTGCCGTGCGTTCCGTTAGCCGGGCCAACGGGGCCGTCGATGGGTGTGTACATGGTTCCCCCCATTGGTGCGGGCGTATGGATTGAATTTGAGCAAGGCGACCAGGACCATCCGATCTGGGTGGGCTGCCGATGGGGCGCGCAAGGAGATATCCCAACATTGGCGCTGGCCGGATTGCCCGTTTCGCCAAGCATCGTGCTTCAGACCATGCTGCAAAACACGCTGGTGATCAGCGACCTGCCTGGTCCAACGGGCGGAATCATGTTGAAGAGCAATTCCGGCGCAATGATTTTGGTCAATAACCTGGGGATCACCATTACTACCGGCCAGGGGGCAACGATCCTGATGACCGGACCGAGTATCACGGTAAATGAAGGCGCGTTGATGATTACTTGAAGGGAGGACTAAAGAAATGCCGGGATTTCTTCTGCATCAAGGCGCAACCGTCCTGTGCTTACACGCGGGCCAAGCCCAGCCAACTGTGCCCAATCCGCGGGTAATGGTTTCCAGCATGCCGACGGTCACCCTCTCGGCGACGTATGTCGTTGCGGGATGTGCGCTACCCCCTCCGCCTGCGGCGAACGGACCGTGCGTGACCGCACAATTCGTGGTGGGGTCAACTCGAGTGCTTTCTCAGGGCCAACCACTCCTGTTGCTTGACAGCCAGGCCATTTGCGTTCCAACGGGAACTCCCCTGATGACCGTTGTCACGCAGACAAGGGTGACCGCCACTTGAGGCTGAGCATATGAACGTCGCATTTCCATACTATTTCGATGGCCGCGGCAGGACAACGGAAGTAAATCAGAACGACCATATCCGCGATCTGATCGAGCAGGTTCTTTTCACCGCGCCGGGAGAGCGCGTTAACCGCCCGGAATTTGGTTGCGGACTGCTGATGCTGGTGTTCGAACCCAACAGCGTGGAAGTCGCCACGGCCACACAATTTCTGGTTCAGGGAGCGCTGCAACAAAACCTTGGCGACTTGATTCAACTGAATAACGTCACGGTAACCGCGGACGGTGGCGTTCTCACGGTCTTGGTCGAGTACACCGTGCGGAGTTCCCAACAGCAACAGGTGGCGCAATTCACAAGCGGGGTGCCGTCATCATGATTTTCTCGTGCTGCGACAATCGACGGCTTGCCGTTCTGGCAGACCAGTCCGTTTACAACGGAATTGACTTCCTGGACGTGGTCGATGAACAGAGTCAGGCACTGGCAGATCGGCAGCGAACCTTGCGGGTCCATTTTGTTCATGCGTTGGTTCCCGGCCAACTGGACGAATCCAACGTAAAAATCTCTGGCGGTGAACGCATCACCGGTATTCACGTGTTGCAAGCCTTCGATGAAGTTCTCAGTTCCCCTTCCGGCGATCCGAATGTTCTGGTGGTTGTGGTGGACGCCGCCGGAGATTTTGCCACCTACACGTTGACGCTGGTAGATTCTGCAAATAGCTCGCACCCTCCCGCATCTTTCGACCGCGTGCTTTCTACGATCGATTTTTCATTCAAAGCCGCTTGTCCCAGTCCTTTTGATTGTGGGGCCCCAACAATCTGTCCGTCGATTGCTTCGGAGAAAATCGATATCTCTTACCTGGCAAAGGACTATGCCAGTTTCCGCGCGTTGATGCTGGATCGTCTGGCCAAGATCATCCCGCAATGGCAAGAGCGCAACCCCGCGGACCTGGGAATTGTACTGGTGGAAATACTCGCCTCCATTGGCGACTACCTCAGCTATCTGCAGGACGCCGTCGCCACGGAGGCCTATCTCGACACGGCCCGGCGAAGGACATCCATTCGGCGCCTCGCCCGGCTGGTGGATTATCCCTTGAACGACGGCCGCAACGCCCGCAGTTGGATGCACCTTGATATCCGAGCTGACATCCATGGATTGGCTCTCGCCAAGAACTCACTTCAGTTCCTGACCAGGACAAACACACCGAGCGTCATCCTCCCGAAGGATTCGGATTCATACAAGAGCGCATTGAATGAAGCGCCGCGGGTCTTTGAGCAGATGGAACCCATTGCGTTGTACGCGGAACACAACTCCATCCCTTTTTACACGTGGGGTGACCGCGGATGCTGCCTGCCAATCGGAGCGACGTACGCGTGGCTCCGCGGAAGCTACCCCAACTTGGTTGCGGGAAGTGTTTTGATCTTTGAGGAAGTGAAGGGACCGCAAACCGGGGCGAGTGAGGACGCGGACTCCCGGCATCGCGCGGCGGTCCGACTTACCGCGGTGGACGCCACGTTTATTGACCCGCTCGGCGGACAATTCGACGATCCACCAACCGCCAATCCAGTTGCCGTTACACGAATTCAATGGGGAACGGACGATGCTCTTACATTCCCGGTTTGTGTTTCCTCCGTCACGATTAACGGAGATTTTGAAGACGTCAGTTTGGTTCTCGGCAACAACGTTCTGGCCGATGAAGGCAGAACTATTAAGAACGAGTCGCTGCCTCCCGTGCCAGGTCCGAATCCTGCGCTGACCATTCCCAATGCGCCGGGCAGCGATCGCTGCCATCGAGGACAAGCCACCCTGAAGCCGGCGCGCTACCGCCCTAGCCTGGCGCAGGGGCCTTTGACGTTTGCCGATCCATTCACGTATAAACCGAGCGCATCCGCTCAAAGCGCGCTTTCCAACCGGACGTTTGATTCTCTGCTGCCGCAAGCCACGCTTGCGGTTCCATCTTCCAAGGATGTTTGGCAGCCTCAGCGGGATCTGCTCCACAGCCATAAGGAGGCGACTGAATTTGTAGCTGAAGTCGAAAATGATGGAACTGCTTTCCTGAGGTTCGGCGACGACACGTTTGGAATGCGCCCTCCAAAGGACACTCAATTTGTGGCTACTTACCGGATCGGCCAGGGTGTTGCGGGAAATGTTGGTTGCGATTCGTTCCGTCATGTCGCGAGCAGCGATCTAGTAGTGGTCGGCAGCTTGCTGGATCCAGTGATCGTGAGTGTGCGCAATCCCCTGCCCGCCACTGGTGGAGCTGATCCGGAAAGTATCGAGTCAGTCCGACAGGCCGCACCTTATGCCTTCCGGGTGCAGGAACGCGCCGTCACCGCCGACGACTATGGGCTAATGGCGGTGCGCTGTAACGATTCATTGCAGCGCGCCATGGGAACTTTTCGCTGGACGGGAAGCTGGCAAACGGTGTTCGTCTCCGTCGACCCGAAAGGCAGCGAAGCGCTTGAGGAGAAGACCAAAGAAGATGTTCAGCAGTGCATGGAAGCGTACCGGATGGCCGGGCACGACGTGGAAGTGGACGCCGCAATCTATGTGTCGCTGGAAATAGAAGTAGACGTCTGCGTAAAACCCGGATACTTCGCGGCGGATGTCGAGAGCGAGCTTCTAGATGCGCTGAGCAACCGCAATCTGCCCGATGGCACACGTGGCGTTTTTTACCCCGACAATTTCACATTTGGGCAGACCGTGTACCTCAGTCCGATATATGCGCGTATTCAGGCGACACCCGGCGTCGATTCCGTGGTCATCAGCAAGTTTCAGCGACAGGGCAAGGATTCTGATGA
>Ga0210406_10001548_pt1 | contig 27796 bp, 30 predicted proteins | sample IncBWC30MmetaG_FD_155454 | JGI IMG/M metagenome (GOLD analysis project Ga0210406, IMG submission 155454) | Forest soil microbial communities from Barre Woods Harvard Forest LTER site, Petersham, Massachusetts, United States - Inc-BW-C-30-M | ecosystem: Environmental > Terrestrial > Soil >... | reverse complement strand
GCTTGCCGTCGTACTCGAATGTCTTCGCATTCTGCTCGGGTGGGAGTCGCGAGATCTGATGCTTGGTGATTTCGTCCGAGTCCTCATAGCCGCGCTTTTTGAAAAAGCCGCGCAGCAGGAAGTTATGCTTGAGCGCCTCCATGTTCTCCTGGAAATCGGTCGCGCCCGCTTGCGCTTGCGCCGTCGCGGCACTCACTTGCTGATATATTTTCTTGTCGTTGAGCAAGGCTCCCATCGTCCCTTGCCCGTTATTTACCTTGGTGCTGATGGCGTCGACATTCTGCATCGTGTCCTTGGCCGAATCCAGAATTTGATTAGTTTTGGTAATCAGGTCCGAGATGTCGAGCGGCGGTGCGGTGTCGATAATGTCACCATTCCGGACTTTGTCTACATCCGGCGACCCAAACGAGATCTCGATATACTTGTCGCCCAGCAGTCCTTCCGACTTAATGGAAGCGACCGAATCTTTCTTGATCACGTCGTGAGTAGAATTCTCCAGGTCCATCAACACGGTTAGTTTTTCGTCAGGCCGATGCGGCAGTTGGATGGACCTTACCGTACCCTTGTGAATTCCTCCGACGCGGACATCCGCGCCATTGATAAGGCCAGAGACGTTTTGGAATTGAGCTTTTAGCCTATAAGTCGGCCGGAACAGCGATTCCGTGCTGCCGATGAAGAACACTCCAGCGCCGAAAATAACCAGCGTACCGACGATAAACAGCCCTAATCGAAATGCTCTAGACATTGGCGTTCCTCTCAGGCGGCCTCCCTCAAGAATTCGGCGACAAATTCATTACGGCTCTCTCGCAGATCGTCGAGAGCGCCGTCGGCCAGGATTTTTCCTTCGTTCATCAGCACAAAACGATCCGCGAAGATCTTTGCGCTGTGGATTTCATGGGTCACCACCACGGACGTTATATTGCGCTTCTTTTGCTCCTCTACGATTAGCTTCCCGATCTCCGCCGCCGTGATCGGATCCAAACCCGCCATCGGTTCGTCGAATAGCAGGATTTCGGGATCCAGCGCCAAGGCGCGGGCCAGTCCAACGCGCTTTTGCATCCCACCCGAAATTTCTGAAGGCAGCTTTTCCAAACCGCTCTCCATCCCCACAGCGGACAGCAGCTCGCGCGCCCGGCTCTTGCGCTCCGCTTCGGACATCCTGGTATGCCGGGCCAGCGGGAAGGCTACATTCTCCTCAATGGTCAGCGAATCGTACAGGGCCGCCGACTGAAATAGGAAACCGATCTTCTTTCGGATTTCGTTCAACTGATCCCCATCCAATCTCGCGATGTCTTGCCCCAGAACTCGGATTGAACCGGAATCCGGTTTCTGCAGGCCGACGATGAGTTTCAACAGCACGCTTTTTCCGGTGCCGCTGCGACCCAAAACCGCTAAAGTCTCCCCGCCATGGACCACCAGGTCGATTCCGTTCAGGACCTTTTGTTCGCCGAACGACTTATGAAGGTCCCCGATGACAATGGGCGATTGCTCGTTGTTTTTCATGGAAAAAACACCAAAATCAGCCGGACCAGCAGCACGTCGGCTAAGATCACGAACAACGAACAAAGAACTACGGAGCTGGTGGCGGACCGCCCTACTCCCTCGGTCCCCCCTTGCGTTCGCATTCCCTGAAAACACGCCACCACGCCGATGATCAGGCCGAAAACCGCGGTCTTCAGCAAGGGCGGAAGATAGTCGTCGAACGTCACTCCTTTCAGGCCGTTATCGAGGAAGTAACGAAAGGAAACAGGTTGAGCGAGCGTAGTGGACAGCCAGCCCATGACGATGCCGCAGAAATTCGCCGCTGCGGTCAACAACGGCAGCATCGCGATGCAGGCGATCACGCGCGTTGCCGCTAGAAACCTATACGGATCGACGGCCGAGACCTCCATGGCATCGATTTGTTCGGTCACTTTCATTGACCCCAGTTCAGCGCCGATCCCCGCGCCCACCCGTCCACTCACCACCAGCGCCGTGATGATAGGGCCGCTCTCTTTGATGATCGAAAAAATGATGACTGCCGGCAGCATCGACTTGGCTCCGAAACGCGCCAGGCTATCGCGAGTCTGCAGCGACAGGACCACGCCCGTAGCCGCACCCGCCAGCGCCACCAGCGGCAGCGACATCGACCCGATCGAATCGAGCTGCCGAACCAACTCCCGGCCTTCGTAGGGCGGAACAAACATAGCGTGCGCCAACCGGCGGCAGAACATGCCGAGCTCCCCGAACCACTCGAAAAACGACACCACAAGCGCGGCCATCCAAGAAATTGGGTGCCGATAGTATGCCAAAATAATAACGCTTGTAGAATCAGTGGATTGGATGCGCACCGCGATGAAAAACATGCAATTATTACCGGCATATGCTCCCAAAAAGCGCGCCTGGCAAACTACTTGCATCTCTCCCCGTCCAGGTAGACATTTTCATGGAGTTAAAGCGGTGTCTTCACCAGGTAACTAGGAAGATTTCTCCGGCCGTATTACCGTTTTTCCTATGTGTTGGCGCCCTTGCACAATCCGCTCAGCCTTCCAAATCTAGAGATCCGCTGGGCCGTGAATCGCCACAAAGTTCGGTTTATTCGTTCCTTCAGGCTTGTCACGCCCACGATTATGAGAAAGCCGCCAAGTATCTCGACCTCCGGAGCCTGCCTTCCGAACAGAGATTGAAAAATGGGCCCGAACTCGCTCAACAGTTGCAACAGATTCTCGATCGCGACGCTCAGTTCGATGTCGCCGACCTCAGCAACGAACCGGAGGGCAGTCGGGCCGGCGGACTTCCACCGCATCGGGAGCGGGTCGACTCTTTCACGGTGAACGGCCAGACGCTCCATCTCGAACTTGAGCGCTTCAAACTGCGCTTCGGGGTTTACGTGTGGGTGTTTTCGTCGGACAGCATCGAGCGTGTCCCGCAGATTGTGCGGTTGACCAGCGATTCGCCGGTCGAAAAGCATTTGCCCGATCCCCTCGTGAGCTGGAAGATTGCTGATACGCCAGCCTGGCGCGTCATTGGGTTGTTCCTGCTGGCGCTTGCTTTGTTGGCATTTTCGCGCCTGCTTTCGCGATTCACGCTCGCGTGCTGCGAGCCGATCCTGAAACGCATCTCGCCGAAGGCCAATCGCAGCGTGCTCGCCGAGTTCGTGGGACCGCTGGCCCTGCTGCTGGCTGTCATCCTGTTTCGAGCCGGGATGGTGTGGTTTGAGCCTTCACCCAAGCTGCACTTGTACCTCACGCGAGCCTTGACCCTCTTGTTCTTCTCGGCGCTATTCTGGTTGAGCGCGGCGATCGTCGATCTCTCCGCTGGCCGCCTGCGTGTCGCTTTAAGGGAGAAGCATCAGGGCTTTTACTCGGTACTGCCGCTGGCATCTCGAATCACAAAGCTGATTATCCTGGCACTGATGATCGTGGCCGTCCTGAGTTCCTGGGGATATAACACCACCACCATTTTGGCGGGCCTGGGAGTCGGTGGAATCGCGATCGCTCTGGCGGCGCAGAAGACTATCGAAAATCTGTTCGGCGGCGTATCTATAATCACGGATCGGCCGGTGTCCGTGGGCGACTACTGCAAGTTCGGGGACAAAGAGGGTACCGTGGAAGACATCGGCCTTCGCTCCACTCGAGTCCGCGCGCCCGATCGCACCCTGGTGACTGTTCCCAATGGTCAGTTTTCCTCCATGACGATCGACAACTTATCGGCGCGTGACAAGTTGCTGTTTCACTTTACGCTGAATTTGCACCGGGACAGTACGCCGGACCAGGTTCGTGCGTTGCTCGACGACATCAAGAAGATCTTTACCGATAATCCGAAACTGGAAGCTGGCGCCGCTCCAGTATACCTGTCGAACGTGGAGAAGGAATCGCTGGACCTGGAGATGTCGGCCTATGTTCTGACCCGGGACGGCGATGAGTTCACTCGGATCAAGCAAGATCTATATCTGCGGATTCTGGATGCGGTCGAAGCCGTGGGCACGAGAGTGGCTTCAACGCCGCCAGCCTCACCGCCGGCAGCTATCGGCAGGCCCTCGCCCCAGCCAGTGCAATCGAACGGCGGGCGATAGTCTCACCTCGCGGGCTTTTGCGCGGCCAATTCAGCTACCGGCCGCTGGTGGCAGGCCTCTCGTGAGCTCCCCTCGTACTCGTGCAGGATCTTCCAGTCTTCAAAGAACGCACGCAGCTCTCCGGGCCGCGCGCAGGTCGGAGTCGCTTGAGGTTGATCCGTATCGGCCAAATGCACAATCGCTATCACTATTCCGCCTGGCGCAACTCCCGCTTGCATCTTCGGGATCAGGCTGCGCTGTAGATAATAGCAATCGCAGATCAGTCCGTACGCCTCGGGCTCAATTGCATACTCGCCGCGCTCGAGATCGGCCACCTGGGCATCGATGGCGAGCCTTCGCTCGGCGGCCCGTCGCCGCAGGATCTCAATGGCGAGCGCCGAGCCGTCCACAGCTTGCACGCGCCAACCTTGTCCGGCCAAGTACAAAGAATTCCGCCCGGGGCCGCAAGCCAAGTCGAGAGCACGCGCCGGTTTCAAGTCGCGGCTGTACTGCATCACCAGTGGCGACGGCTCCTCAAATAATTGCTCGCCCGCGCGGTAGCGCTCGTTCCATTGCTGGATGCTCAATTGGCTTTGGCTTGCTTGGCGGCCTTCTTGAACACGCGGTTCAGGATTCGGATGCCGCGATCGATCTCGTTCTCGGTGATGATATAGGGCGGCAGAAACCGCAGTACCGTCTCGTGGGTGCAGTTCATGAGCAACCCTTGCTCCATCGCATCGAGGACCAGTTGTTTGCCGGGAATAGTCAGCTCGACGCCGATCATTAATCCCTTGCCGCGAACGTCCCGGATGAATGGATAGTGCTTCTGCAGCCCTTCGAGCTTCATGCGGAAGTAATTTCCAACCTGCTCAATGTGCGGCAGCAGGCCCTCCAGGATGTCGAGGAATTCGATGGCGACTCGGCAGGCCAAGGGTCCACCGCCGAAGGTCGATCCGTGCGATCCCTGTCCCAGTCCCAGAGCCGCTTTTTCATTGGCGACGATCACACCCAGCGGGATGCCGCAGGCCAGCGGCTTGGCGGCCACCATGATGTCCGGCAGAACGATCGGATCCGCCAGTTGATAGGCGAAGTATTTCCCAGGACGGCCGACGCCGCACTGAATTTCGTCGAACGCCAGCAATGCATCGTAGCGGTCAGCCAGTTCGCGCGCTTTGCGGGCATACTCGGTTGTGATCGGGAAGATGCCACCTTCGCCTTGAATCCATTCCATGACGATCCCAGCGGTCCGTTCGTTCACTACTTGCTCCAGCGCAATGATGTCGTTGGCAGGGACAAACTTTGCCCCGGCCACCAGCGGCTCGAAGTCCCGGCGGTATTTTTCTTGCCCGGTGATCGAGAGAGCCCCGAAAGTTCTTCCGTGAAAGGAGTTATTGAGCGCTACCACTTCGTACTTGTCGGGATGGATCTTGCGCCCGTGCGCGCGGATCATCTTCAAGGCGCCTTCCATCGACTCGGCGCCCGAGTTGCAGAAGAAGGTGCGCTGCAGCCCACTGATCTTCGCCAGCCGTTCGGCCAGCGGACCCTGGTACTCGTGGTAGTAGAGATTGGAGGTATGCAGGATCAGCGCGGCCTGCTCGCGAATCGTCCTCACCAGCCGGGGATGCGAGTGGCCCAGGGCGTTGACGCCGATTCCAGCCAGCAGGTCGAGATAACGCTTGCCGGCTGGATCATAGACATAGCAGCCCTTGCCGCGTTGTAGAACGAGCGGATAGCGGGCGTAGTTCTGGACTAGATATTGGCTCTCCAGCGCTTGGATCTGATCGAGGATGTTGGGCTGGGCCGCTGAAACAGTGGACATAGCATTCATGATAGCGCCAGCCTCCTCTCGAGGTGGCGTCTATCAAGGAGCACAGGCGGCAGATCCCTAGGGCCTTTGCAGTGCTCTGCCTTGCAGGAGCAGCTCGGATTGCGGCTCGATTCGCAAACGCCAGAGTCTCACTTCGACGAAGCCGCGATCTCGGTGTTTTCTTTGGGCTCTTGCACCGTGATGTAGACAGGTTGCTCCAGCAGCAGCGGCTGCTTGCCGGGAGTCTTCACCAACAGCTGCAGTCTGCCCGGTTTCACCGATGGCGGAATTCGGAACTCGATCGCGTCGTCCTGCTGGTCCAGCACCTTCACCTTCATGTCAAAGGTGTGATCGGTAAGATAGACCTCGTCCACCTTAGCTTTGCCTAGAAAAACGCCATGGATCCGCAAAACCGAACCGACTTTCCCTTCGTTAGGCTGCACATTGTTCATTTGCGGCGCTTGCGCCGATAGCGATCCGGCGAGCCCGAAACAGAATAGTGTGGTTACAAGCATCAGTCGCATCAAAAAGTACGCTCCGTATTAGGACTTTAATCCCAGTACGCATAGACAGCAATCCAACGAACCTATCAGATCTGTTGGGTAAAGATACTTAGGAAACAGGCTCAGGAAAGGGCTTAGACAGGCGGGAAAGCGCGGGTTGGTGGAGGAGGCCAACCCGCTGAGGAGGCTAGCGTTCTGCGTTCAAATGGAGACCTTTGTGAATGGCGTACAATGCCAGTTCCAAGCGGTCGGACACACCTAGCTTGTCGAAGATGTTATGCAGATGGTTCTTGACAGTCTGTTCGCTGATAAACATCTTTTCGGCCATCTCTTTGTTCTTATAGCCCTGAGCGACCAGTTGGACGATTTCCCGCTCGCGCTGGCTCAGGGGAGACCGCTCGCGCGATTTGCCAGAGCCGGACGCGCCAATCTCGCCGGGCGCCGCGAACTGTCGCATAACCGCGGCGGTCGTATGGGAATCCAGCCAGATCTCGCCGCCATGGACTTTGCGGATGCTTTTGATGATCAGCTCCGGGGCCGTCTGTTTCAGCACGATGCCGGAGCAGCCCAGCTTCATGGCTTGGACGAATTCGTTCTTGTCCTCGGACGCAGTAAGGATGATGACACGGGTGCGCTTGTTGGTTTGCTGGAGCGCCTGGAGAGCCGAAAGCCCGTCCAGATTGGGCATTCGTAGATCCAGCAGCAGCACGTCCGGATCGAGTTCTTGGACTTTGTCGAGCACCTCGCAGCCGTCGCAGGCCTCTCCGACCACCTGGACGTCTTCTTCCAGGGTGAGAAGCTTCTTAAGCCCGTCCCGGACAATGGGATGGTCGTCGGCGATAAGGACCCGGATCATGCCCTTCCTAGCCTCCAAGAGATTCGGTCGAACTTCGTTGTTATTTTCGATTGTCGCAAAACCTTCGCTCATAATGTTATGTATCGACCACCTGCTTCCCGATTCTACAGGGGTACTGGTACGGGATCAATTTCAGGTAATGCTTAATCCTGGGCAGCGAAATCCCTTAGATCTTCGCCCGAACCAGTTCTAATAGACCTCCTGGGGTTGCAAGAAGCATACCAGAACTATGGGTCGCCGTGGGACACCCGGCTTGGCGCCCTGGCCGGCTAGCCCGTGAACCGAAACGAAATTGCCTGTGTCAGGGCCATGGAGACTGCTAACATTGAATGGACCGGGGCTTAATCTCTGAAGGACGAGGGACAAGAAAATGGAATCAATCAAGACGATCCGGAGTCGCTCCAATAAAGAGATCGGCGACGTAATTGAGGAAGACTGGGAAATCACCGCAAAACGAGTTATCGCTGAGCCTTGCGCCGGCGGGAACAGGCAGATTCCACGTTTCGGAATATACGATTACGAAGTTAAACCCATCGTCCGCCGAGCCATCGACAAGCCGGCTCGCGCGAAGCCGCAAAAGGAGCCAGATGCTGGCGGGACGCGCCGCGAAGCCTCTTCGGTGCCGTTGACTGTGCGAAGAACATCCTGAATTCTCAGCCGCCTTTGCAGCCGGGCGACGGCGGAGTGATAAATTACGATAGAGAAGCGAGGAAGCGCCCATGGTCCGAATCTCAACGTTCGCATGCGTAATCGCGCCGGTTGTGTTAGCTGCCGCCCCGGTTCCCGTTACATTTAACAAAGACGTCCTTCCGATTCTGGAAAGGAACTGTCAGGAATGTCATCGACCCGGCGAGGTCGCGCCGATGTCCTTCATGACATACAAAGACACTCGTCCCTGGGCCAAGGCAATCAAAGCGGCGGTTATCTCTCGAAAGATGCCGCCTTGGTTCATGAATGCGGCCTACGGCCATTTCGCCAACGAACGGAAACTCTCGGACGCCGAGATCGCCGCGCTAACCACCTGGGCCGACAACGGAGCAGCCGAGGGCGATGCTAAGGACGCACCCCCGCCAGTTAAGTTCGCCGAAGGGTGGAGTATAGGCACGCCGGACATGGTGGTGGAGTTCCCTCACGATATCCAGATCCAGGCGACTAACATCCCCATGGACCAATACAATCTCTTGGTCAAGGTCAATTTCCCGCACGACGTCTGGGTAAAGGCGGCGGAAGTGCGTCCGGGCAACCCGCGCGTAGTGCATCATATGAAAGCATGGGTGCGACCTCCGGGCTCGCCGTGGAGGGCCGATGCGCCGGAAGGCGAGCTGTTCAAGCCTTCGAGCGCCCAATTTGCGGAGCCAGTAGGCCCAGCGGCGGTCCGGAAACCAGAGGCCGTCGGGAAGGTGGGTGCGGCGCCGAATGGTCCGCGGCCAGCTCAAGAGATTCTGGCAAAATACAATCCCGGGGTGAATGCTCAGGAGTTCACGCTCGGCGGCGCCGCGAAGTTCATCGCTGCCGGATCGGACATTGTGTTTGAGTGCCACTATACGCCGACAGGAAAGCCGGAAACGGACCGCTCCAGAGTCGGCATCGTGTTCGCAAGCGCGCCGCCGGAACAGCGTTATGTAACTATCACCGGCGTAAACAATGCTCGTTTTGTCATTCCCGCGCATGCTCCGAATTACGAAGTGAAGGCGGAGGCGACTGTTCAATACGATACACAGCTCGCCTGGGTGCAACCGCACATGCATCTTCGGGCGAAAGATTATCAGCTTAGCGCGTATTATCCGTCGGGCGAGTCGGAAATTCTGATGAAGGGCGGCTTCGATTTCAATTGGCAACTCGGCTACGAGTTCGCTAAGCCGATTGTGCTGCCAAAAGGTACTCGGTTGGAATCGATTGCTCACTTCGACAACTCGGAGAACAACGCTTACAATCCGAATCCAAATATTGACGTGAAATACGGCCCCCAGACCACAGATGAGATGGCCGTAAGCTTCATGGGCTTTATCATCGACGTGAAAGCCGACCCGGCCAGGTTGTTTCAGCGAAGGGGACGGGTCGAAGTGATCGAGTAACCAATAGGGCTAGCTTTGACATCTGCGTCTCTGACGTTGCGCACCGCGAAGTCCGGCGCCCGATAAGCCAAAGCCTGGATGGTAGCTGTCGGCTGTTGCCGCGCCGAGGTGCCGAAGCTACTTCCGTCCACAATCACAAGTTGGCGACGTGATGAGCCCGGTTGTGCCGCTCTACCAAGGACCGTTTCGGGTCGTCGTCCCTCCTGCTAGTGCTCGGATGACGTCCGATAGCGCGGAATTTTTGCAGCTATATCAATTACTTCCAGGAACGAACTCGGTGCTCGCGCATTAGCGCCGGTTAAGCTCAAGCCGAGCAGTTATGTCAAAGCGTTCCCATAGAATCGACCAGACCCAGGCGCTGCTTTATCATGCCCGCGGCGCGACGCCCTTTTGTTCGGAAGATGGCGAACCCTGTGCCAGCATCCCGTCGACGGTCGACTCGCGCCGCGTGTTGGCGCTTCGCTCCGCCTCATTCCGCGACTGGCTTACCGCCAACTTCTACAATGAGTACGAGACCGCGCCATCGGCCACCGCTTTCCGCGCTGCGTTGCTTATGCTGGAAGCCCGAGCGCGATACGGAGAGGAGCCGGCGCAAAAGGTTGATGGCCGGCTGAGCTTTGAAGGCGATCCGTTCATGCCTTCGCGAATCATTCTCGATCTGGCCAATTCCGACGGCGAACTCCTCGATATTTCGTCCCAAGGCTGGCAGATCACGGGCAATTTGCGTCATCCTTTCCATCAATCGCCGACAGCCCTACCTCTACCGTGCCCGGATTCACCGTCGTCTTCGCAACCGCTGGAACGGTTCGCCGAGATTTTTCGCCTTACCGCAGTCAACTGGACCCGCGCCTTGGCGTGGCTGATTGCTACTCTCCGCCCGGCTGGGCCCTATCCAGTGCTGGTGCTCCGTGGCCCCGCCGCTAGCGGGAAATCTGTATTCGCTCGCGCTCTGCGCGCTCTTATCGATCCCTCGACCGTGCCGCTGCGGCGGCTGCCCGTCCGCCATGGTGAATTGCTTCAACTGGCACGCCAAAACTGGATACTGGTCTTCGATCAGGTGTATCGCGTGCCGCGCAAAATGTCGGAAGCGCTGCGCGCGCTCTCATCTGGCGATGCACCGGAAATCGCGCGCTCCGCGCGGCCTCTGATTCTGATCACACCCACCGACGAAACGCGTACTTCCTGGACTCCATCTCGAACTCTCGCCAATCGCACTGTGACCATTGATCTACCAGCCCTCACTGCGTTGCACCCCGAAGCTTCGCTGTGGGAGCAGTTCGACGCTCTGCGGCCCAGCATACTGGGCACCCTGGCTACAGGAGTCGCGACGGCTCTCGGCCACATCCGCGAAGTCGATCTTGGCAACGTGGCACGCTTTCCCGATTGCGCCGCCTGGGCCGCCGCGGCAGCTCCGGCGCTCGGCTTAGACCGAGCCGCAATCGTCAATGCTTTTGCCGATATCACCTCCATGTGGGCCGGCTCCAATCCGCTTCACGAGACCATTCATGAGTTTCTTCGTCGGGATAACGGCGCTTGGACCGGCAGTGCCACCGACTTGCTCAGTCAACTCCGGAAGATGGACCCGTTGGCAGCCCTCCCGGCCACTGCCAAAGGCCTGTCGCAGGCGCTTCCGCGGGTGGCGAGCATCGTGGTAACGCGAAAACGCGATGCTCGCGGCAATCGCGTGCTCAGCATTCATTCAGCTTCCGGCAGCTCCGCGAAAAGCGCGCGAAATTAGGAACATACTGGCAATCTTCCTGGGCACGAAGTTCCTAAGAATGGGCGTTAAGTTGCACTCTAGTAACGCGTGGCCGACTTTTGGAGAACGTTACACGAGCGTTAGAGAGGAGAGATTATGTCGCTAATTCTGTTCATTATCCTGATCGTGCTGTTGTTCGGGGCGCTTCCTACGTGGCCCTATAGCAGGGGTTGGGGTTACTATCCGAGTGGTGGTCTGGGGCTGGTGGTCCTGATCCTGATCATTCTTTTATTGCTGGGCCGCATTTGAGAGCAAAATCTTCAAACTGCGGGAGGATTTGCCTTCGCCACTACTGATCTTTGTGTTCTGATGCGGCCACGGTTGGCGCCGGCTCCGTTGGTTTGCCTTCCGTTGGCCGCGATTTACGTAGAATGTCGGCGACGTAGTTGAGCGTTTCGGCGATCGGCGGAATGCCGCCTTCCTGATCAACGCGTCCCGATCCCGCGTTGTATGCGCTCAACGCCAGGCCGAGATCGTCGTCGTATTTTGTCAGCAGCAGTCTGAGCATCTTAGCTCCAGCATTGATGTTCTGTTCCGGATCGAACGGGTCCTGGACATTGAACTGTTCGGCCGTAGCCGGCATTAGCTGCATCAGGCCCTCCGCCCCCTGGAACGAGACTGCACACGGGCGGGCAGCGGACTCCTCTTCGACCACCGCTTTAATCAAATCAAAGCTTACTTTTTCTTTTTGCGCTGCGCCTGTAATAATTCCGTTTAGCTGATCGGGGGTAAGCGGATCACACTCCGCCAGTAACCCCAGACCTATGGGCGGAGCCTCGGTAAAGAACGACGATCCAACCGCGCTTGCGGCAGCCATTTTTGCAGCGACGACTGCCTGAGCCCGAACGGATGCTCGTTGCTGGGCCAGCGAAGGCGCCATGGCCGCGTGCACGCCGACCTCGAAATTCGCGGTCGTCTGCGCGTAAGCGCTTACGACGCACACTAACGCAAGCTCGAATTTCATGACCTACACTGCGATTGAGCCCGCGGGCCGATTTGTTGGATCGTACGCTTGCGAGCCGTTGCTAAGACCCGGCGCCGCCGCTACCGGACTCTGGAAAGCGGAAGGTACCCAGGTGTAGCCCATGTCCTGCCTCAAGGTTGCGACCTTGGAAGGGTCCCAGCCCCAGACCATGATCGGCGTGTCAATCTGATAGCCGGAGGCAGCCAGTTGCGCGGCGGCCATCGCGCGCTGGGTTGGATCGTCGATGTTCTGCAAAGCCTGCACGGCCGGCGGCTGTTTGGCCCAATAGGCGGCGTCGAAAGATAGCACGGGGTCTTGCGAGGCCAGCGTACCGTCGCTCGATTGCGCGGCGGTAGCAGTTTCTGCGGCGGCGGTGAACGGCGTTTGTGCCGCGGCTGTCGCGATCGGCGCTATCGACAGATTCACCGAATTCGGATTGATGCCGAACTGTTCCAGCGTGCTGGTGAGGGCCGCTGAAAGCTGGCTTTGAAAACTAGTTCCGTCAGCTTGGCCGGCCGCATTGATCAGCGTAGGCTCGTTGGCCGCGTTGATTGAAAATGGCGAAACGCCGTTGAGTTGGATCATGATTAATTACTCCTGATGAAAATTCGCACTCCATTTCCTAAGTTCACGAGATTGTCTTGGCGCCCATCAGCTTGTAGATATAGGCCAGAATCTCGGCCACCGCGCGATAGAGATCCGGGGGAATCTGCTGCCCCACGTCCACGGACTTGTACAAAGCTTGTGCCAGCGGGGGATTCTCGATTAACGGAACCTGATGTTCCATCGCCAGCGCGCGAATGCGCAGGGCCAGGTAGTTTTTGCCTTTGGCCACCACCACCGGCGCCGACATCATTTCGTGCTGATAGCGGATCGCGACCGCGTAGTGAGTTGGGTTCACGACTACAGCGGTGGCGGTCTTGATATCCTCCATCATCCTGCGGCGGCGCGCATCGCGTTGCAGGCGCCGGATGCGCATCTTGATTTGCGGGTTGCCCTCGGTGTCTTTCAGTTCGTCGCGAACTTCCTGCTTGCTCATCTTCATCTGCTGATTGAAGCGGCGCTGCTGCCGAAACATATCGATCATTCCGAAGAGAAGAAAGAAGGCTACCCCTTTCCAAAGCAAATTGAAACAGAGTGAGCGCATGGTCCCGAGCCCAACCTGCAGGCTGGCCAGTGGAAGCGCCAGCAGAAGGCTGGCGTTTTGCACGACGATCCAGTAAAGCAATACCCCGAATACAACCACTAGCGCCACCGCTTGAACGGCCGAAGAGAAGCCCTTCTGCGGCGCCGATTTCAGTTTGGAAATGGGGTTGAAGTTTACAGGTTTTGGCGCCAGCCGCTGGAGGCTGAAGGAAAAGCGCGTCGATATAAGTTGAAACACGACGCCTGTAGCCACCAGAATCGTGCTGCCGGCTATCAATGGAAATATGGTTTGCGCGAACGCTTGATGAACCACTTCCAATAGCGTGTCGTTGCCCTGGTCGGTACGGAACGCCTGTTGCAGAACCACGCCCGCGGCGTCTTTGAACCCGGCGAACAACTTCGGACCCATCTCGCCCAGCAACACGACAAATACCGTGAATTGCAGGCCGCTGACAAAGTCCTTCGACGAAGGAAATTGGCCCTCGCGGCGGGCTTTGATTAGTTTCCGCGGTGAGGGTTTCTCTGTTCGGTCGCTGTTGCTCGACATATCGGATCACCGGTGCGATCAAAATCCAAGGACCTTGGCGAGAGCGCCGAAGGCGACGCCGGCGGACTGCTGGTAGATCTTAGGAACCAGCAGAATCAGAAAGCTCAAGGCAGCTAAAGACGCCACCATTTTGATCGGGAACGCGAGCGCGACCAATTGCAATTGGGAATTGAGCCGGCCAAGAAGCCCGATCGAAAGATCGATCAAGAACATCAGTATCATCACTGGCAGCACCAGCCGCAGGCCGGTGGAGAAAGCGCTGGAGCCGAGCATCGCCAAAGTCTCGACCGCCGAGCGCGAAAGGACTAGCGATCCGGGTGGATGGGTTTGGAGGCTGCGGGCTAAGATTGACAGCAGTTGGCGATCCAGGCCAAGAGCGAAAAACAGCAGGCCTGCGGTGAGCTGAGCCACCATGATGAGCACCGTGGAGTCGGCTTCCGTATTCGGATCCACCAGGGCGGCATAAGAGAAGCCGGCCTGGGTGCTGATGGCCTGTGCAGCCACATAAATGCCTTCGATGATGAATGCCACGGCCAGCCCGGCGGCCAGGCCGATGGCTGCTTCAACAAAGATCCAACCACTTACTTCCAGTATCGAGGCCGGAATAGTCGCCACTTTGGGCCACAGCGGGAATAATGCAAAAGTCAATGCCAGCGCGAGTACAATCTTGGCGGCGCTGGGTCCGGCCTTGAATGTCGGCAGCGGAATAAAAATAAAGACTCCGGAAACTCGCGCCAAGACTAGCAGAAATCCGTAGAGCAGCGAGACCGATAGCCCCGGGTTACCGTGCATAGCGCGAAAGATCGCCCAGCAAAGCGATCGAATAAGCCGAGATCTGTTTTAGCATCCAAGGCATCAGGAGCAGAAAGCCGAATAGGAAGGCGGCCAAACGTGGGATGGTGCTGAATGCCGCGTCCTGCATCGAGGTCGCAATCTGGATAATGTTGACCACGATCCCCACCGCGAATCCGATCAACAACAAAGGAGCGCAGAGCACAACTGTAGTCCAGAAGGCCTGGCTGATAAGATGTACTGCAAAATCGGGACTCATGGGTTCCTCAATAAAAGCTCTTCATCAACGAGCCGATCACCAGATTCCATCCGTCCACCAGAACGAACAGGAGAATCTTGAACGGCGCCGAAATCATCACCGGCGGTAACTGGATCATGCCGATGGAAAGCGTGACCGAAGCCACTACCAGATCGATAATCAGAAAAGGCAAGAACAAGACTGCGCCGATCTGGAATCCGGCTTTCATTTCCGAAAGGATGTAGGCCGGGACCAGGACGCTCAGCTCCAGATCGCCGGGTGTTCGGGGCGCTGCCGCCTTGGAAATCTCCAGACAGGTCTTGATATCTTTCTCGCGCGCGAAACGCAGTAGGAAAGCTTTCAGAGGCTTGGAGCCTTCCTCGAACCCCTGCTGCCAGGCAAGCTGTCCCTTCTCGACCGGCTCCCAGCCGCGATGATAGATGTCCATCACAACAGGCTGCATGATCAGGAATGCTAGAAATAGTGCGAGTCCGATGGTCACCTGATTGGATGGCGTGGTCTGAGTGCCGAGCGCTTGCCGGAGGAAGTGCAAAACGATGATGATCCTGAGAAACGGGCTGACCGACATGACCACTGCCGGTAGCAGCGTCAGCATCGTAAGCAGTATCACGATCTGCATGGGCGTGCTGAGGTTTACGCCGCCTTTTGCGGTAGCTGCTCCGAAGACCGGAATCACAGGATCCGCGGGCGCGGCCCATGCGGACCCAGCCGCTAATAGCAAGAGCAGGATTGCAACTATTCGGGTCATTGGGAGAGGCGAGCCAGATCCTGGCCGAATGACGTGGCTTGTTCCTTGATGGCGGGCTCACTGAGAAGCGTGCAGCCGGATGGCGCAGTGCCGATCAGCAGAACCTTATCGGAGACTCGCACTAGATGCAAGGCATGCTGCGGCGTCAGCGGAACGCGCTCCAGCACTTCGACACGACGGCCGTTGCCGCCTCGCCGCGGTCCGAGGTTTAGGGACGCCAACCCCCGGCGTTTGAGAAACCAAAGCAGCAGTCCCAAGAGCGCGAAGACCGCCAGCACCATCGCGACTTGTTCAGCTAATTCCATTGCCGCCAGAGGATGATTTGCTGTTATCGATGAGGCGGGTGATGCGAATGGACAAAGAATCATCCACTACTACAATGTCGGCCGCCGCCAACTCGACGCCGCCCACCTGCAGCGCGACGGGTGCGCCGGCGGGGTGTTCGGTTCGCAGCACGGACCCCTCGCGAAGCTCGAAGATTTCGCCGATGGTCATGACCAGGCTGCCCAATTCGACCTCGGCCGGGAATGGCAAATCTTCGAAGCGCTGTAATGCCTGGGAAGCGTTCATCGGTTAGTGGATGAGGGAAATCAGGTCTTGGACGATTTGGTCAGTGGTTGAAATAACCCGGGAATTCGCCTGGTAGGCGCGTTGGTAGACGATCAGGTTCGTGAACTCTTTGGCGATATCAACCGTGGAAGCTTCCAGCGCTCCGCCTTCAATGGATCCTCGCGAACCAGTCGCGGGAGTTCCCACTACCGGTGTCGCGGTAGTGGCGCTCACCTGGAAATTGTTGTTGCCGACCGAGACCAACGACTCGGGGTTGCTGATGCCGGCCAGCGCTACTTGCGCGAGCACTAATGAGGATCCATTGGAATAATGGGCGAGCACTTGACCATTGCTATCGAGGCCGACTTGAGTCAATTGGGCGGCCGCGACTCCGTCCTGCGTGCTTCCCGACAGCGCCGACGCGGCGGAAAACTGCGTCAGAGTGGACGCGCCAGTAGCGCCGTAAAGATTCCAGTTGAGATTGAGATCCGCTGCGCCGTCCGCCATGCCGGTGATCGCGACTGCCACAGGACTTCCGGCCGCCGGAGCCGTGAGCTGTCCCTGAGCATTGAACGTGAGGTTACCTTTGGCGACCGAGGAAGGCGTTCCGGCTTTTCCCGAGGCCAGGTCTTGACCCGGAATGGTAACGTTGTAGCTCCACGCGTTGGGGCCGGTCTTGGTAAAGTCCACCGTCAGCGTGTGCGTGCTGCCGAGAGAATCGACCACCTGGATGGGAGACGAAAAGCTGCCGGTGGTGGGATCTCCCACTACGCCATTCGAGTTCAGGTTCAGGTTGAGCGAGAACTGAGTGGATGCCGACGGGTTCACGAGAGCGTTGCTGGGGACGACGATATTTCCGATCGGCCCGGTGGTGTTCAAGACCCCGTTGGTCGCGCTCCAACCCTGCACGTTCTCCCCGGTGGCGGTTTGCAAGGTGCCATTGGCGGATAGTTGAAAATTGCCCGCCCGAGTGTACTCAGTCGAACCCGCGCTATTCTGGACGACGAAAAACCCGTTGCCCTGAATCGCGGCGTCGAACGCACCCGAGGTGAGCTGAAGGGACCCCTGCAGGAACTGCCGCTCCGTGAGGGGCGGCGAAACGCCTTCGCCGACTTGCGACGTACCTTGTCCGATTTCTTGCGCGATGAGGTCAGTGAACTGCGTTGAGACATCCTTGAAGCCTACTGTGTTCAGATTGGCCAAGTTGTTTCCTACGACGTTCAGAGCGGTTGTGGCCGCGTTGAGTCCGGTTAAAGCGATTGAAAAGGCTCCCATTGTTCTTCTCCGTTTTATTGCAGTATTGAATTATTAGTAATGATCGACGCCGGCGTCGGGCTGGTCGTGGTTGACGCCGGCAGCGTTATAGGTGTTGTTGGTGTCGTCGGTGTAGTGGGCGTGGACGTTGGAGTCGACGCGTCTGTGACCAAGGTCGAGACCCCCTGATTGATGCCGAGTAGTTGCTCGAGTTGGCTGAATGACACCAGTTGCCCGACGAATTGCGTGCTGTCAGTGGGATTCATCGGATCCTGATTCTGGACCTGCGCCATGAGCAGCTGCAGAAACGTGGTCTCGTTGGTAAGCGAGCCAGGCGCATTGGGGTTCGTGACGCTGGATAGCGAATTGGATGGCGAAGGCGTAGTGGGCGTCGCCGGCACCGCGGGATTCGCGGCAATGGCAGGTGTATTTAATACTTGCATTAGCTCTTACCTCCTGGTGCGCCGGGAGTACCGGACCTTTCTTGTTCAAGCTGGTCGCGCCAGCGGCCGGAATTGGCACGCCGATCGCGTGGGTTCTGGCGGTCGTCTGGCGTGGATTGGTGTTGTTGTTGCTGGCCGGAAGCATCCCGGCCGCTCTGTCGCGAATCGTGTTGGTTGTCCGCGTTGGCTGCCAAAACCGCGGGCTTGACCATTTCTGTCTTGTAGCCCTGGCCGGTGAGTTGTGAAGCCAGGTCGCTAAGATTGGAGCGTAGAGAGCTTCTCAGATCGGGGTCGGCGGCGTGCACGGTAACGTTGATAGTGCCCATCCGGTCCACTACGCGCACCGAAGCAGTGGATTGATTCTGGCCGGCGAGCTGCAGCATAATTTCGGTGCTCGCGGGCGGCTTAGGCATCTCCGGCAAAGTCGGCTGGATGTCCTGAATGGCGAGGCCGCGCGCAGACATCGCCGGCGTTGGCTCGGCGTGTTGAGGCGCCGAAGTCGGCTGCCGAAGATCAAGCACCGAAGCGGAAGAAATCTCACGGACCGGCTGCACCGTCTGCGGGGCGTCTGCTTTTTTGACATCGGCCGTTTGATAGGGGTCCTTACCGGACGGCGCCGCTGCGGTTGGCTCGGCAGCGGTCCGGGTTTGTTCGCTTGTCTGCGAGCGGCTCGGCGGAGGAGTTGATATTCGTGTTGCTTGCACCGGCGCAGATGGCGCGTCAGGTTGCGTTAGTCGAGCTGAAAAGGCCAGCGTTTCGTCCGCCGGAGCCGAAACGAGAGGCACGACCGGGCCGGGCTTTGGAAGCGGCAGGTTAAAGGCAGGGACAGCGGCGGAGGTAGCGTTGCTACCACCGGACTGCATAGGAGACTGGGACTGATTCTCGGCCGGGCTGGGCGTTTCATCTGAAATTACTTGCGATTCGACCTCATGCCCCAGAAATGCAATCGAGAACGTTAAAGGGTTTTTCTGGACTACGAGTAGCTGAGGCGTAGGAGTTGCCGTCACGTCTATCTTCTCGCTCCCGTCGCTGGCGTCAGTCTTCTTGGATTTGGCAACCGTCGAAGCGGTGGTTTTCTGCTTCGGTGCGGTATCACTTTGCGATTGGTCTTCGCTAGGAACGCTCTGATAGACATCTTTGAAACTTTCGCGCCTGGTCGATTGCGTACTGCCCGTAGTACTCGGAGGAGAGGTTGGGACGGATTGCGCAACCGGACCAGAAGGCGCGAGAGCGGTAAGCATTACGGCGCCACTAATGCAGGTTCGCGGCCACAAAACGAGGCAAGGTTTTCAGCGGCTTAGAGTGCGGAATCGTCGAGAAATCGCCGACGGGCGACTTAGTCTCGACGAAATTCGAGGCCCATCTGTAGTGGTCATATCGCAAAAGCGAAAGCAACTTATAAACTTTCTTTGCGCGACTTACTTTGGCCGCGCACTTGCAAACGCAATAGTCACTCTATGGATCAGATCAGTGTTATAGCCGCGAGTTCCATGCGGGCAAGCCTGCAGTCACTGGATCTGCTGGCGAACAACATCGCCAACAGCTCCACCAGCGGATACAAGGGCGATGGCGAGTTCCATTCGCTGTACACCTCCGAAGCAGCCATCGGAGACGAGACGACCCCCGCTGCCACACTGCCCACGGTGGAGCGGCAATGGACGGATTTCGGGCAAGGTCTGCTGGAGCCCACTAATAACCCTTTGGACTTCGGTCTCTCCGGTAAAGGTTTTTTCGTCGTCAACGGCCCCTCGGGTCCGCTTTATACGCGCAACGGAAGTTTTCACATTTCGAAGAAGGGCACGCTGGTGACCGGCGACGGCTACACGCTGCTAGACCAAAATGGACAACCGATCGAGGCAGAATTCACCGCGCCACTCGATGTGGCGCAGGATGGCAGCATCCACCAGCACGGGCAGCTCCTGGGACAGTTCAAGCTTGTCAACTTCAATGACCCGTCGGTTCTGACCAAGCAAGCCAACACATATTTCAGGAATCCCAGTGACCAGAAACCCGTGGACGCTACGGATATCGAGGTCCATCAGGGAAAAATTGAAGACGCCAATATCAGTCCCGCCAAAGGTGCGGTACGGCTGGTAAGCGTCACCCGGCAGTTCGAAATGATGCAGAAGGCACTGTCGCTTTCCAGTGACATGAATCGCCAGGCCATCGAGGAAGTAGCCAAGGTTTAGTAACCGAGGATTGTAACGAGACCGAGGATTGGTACTAGATAAAGGAGACAGAAAATGATTCGAGCTCTTTTTAGCGCAGCCAGCGGAATGAACGCGGAGCAGTTGAACGTAGACAACATTGCCAACAACATCGCCAATGCGAACACCACGGGCTTCAAATCGCGGCGCGCGCAGTTTCAAGACTTGCTTTATCAGAATTTGATCCAGCCCGGCGCGGCCGCCAGCCAGCAAACCACCGTTCCTACCGGCCTCCAATTAGGATTGGGCACCAAGGCCGTATCCAACGAGGTCGTGTTCTCACAGGGCGATTTCTCGGAAACGAACAATCCATTGGACCTGGTCATTCAGGGCCAGGGCTTCTTCCAGATCCAGCGAGCCACCGGCGACCTGGCGTATACGCGCTCCGGAAATTTTCATTTGGACCGGAATGGCCAGGTTGTAGACGCGGCCGGTGACTTACTCAATCCGCCCATCACGGTTCCACAAAATGCAACCTCACTTACAATCGCCCCCGATGGAACGGTCAGTTATTCGCAGGTTGGACAAACGGCGTCGCAGCAAGCCGGCCAGATTCAGCTCGCCACTTTCGCCAATCCCTCTGGTTTGAATAGCATCGGGAGCAATCTTTTTCAGCCGACTGACGCGTCCGGCGACCCGGTGATTGGCCTCCCTGGCGGCCAGGAAGGCATTGGCCAGTTGCTGCAAGGCTATACCGAACAATCGAACGTGAGCGTAGTGAATGAGTTCATCAACCTGATCGTCAGCCAACGAGCCTATGAGGCCAACTCCAAAGTAGTAAAGGCCGCCGACGACATGTACCAGCAAGTCAACAATCTCAAGCAATGATCCCCTGGTTTGTCTTGGTAACAATGATGGGTCATCCCGCATGTCAGATTGTAAGTGGCGAGCAGATATTCGGCGCCGACCTAGCCAACGCTTTGCCCATGTTCGCGGCTATGCCCCGGGACGCGGTTATCGGTTATTCCCCGGCTCCAGGCGCGCGCCGGTTTTTCCAAATCGCCGAGTTGAAACGCATTGGGGCCTCATATGGCATCCCGGTTCCCAACGACTCGCGGGCGTGCTTCGAATGGAAATTGCGGCGCCTCACCGAAGACGCCGTGCGAAGCGCGATTCGTGACGGTCTCAAAAATCCCGAAGCGCGCGTGGAGGTTCTCGCGATGAGCAACGCGCCGGCGCCCGAGGGCACGCTGGTTTTTCCACCCAGCGGGTTAACGGCAGCCACCAACACCGATCCATCGACAGCCGTGACTTGGAAAGGCTATATCCTCTATCAATCCCCACGGAGATTCTTCGTTTGGGCGCGCGTGAGGATGGCGGCGACAATGACACGCGTAATCACAGTAAAGGGCTTGGCCGCTGGCAAACCGGTAGAAAAAGACCAGGTGCGAATCGAGACCTTTGAAGACTTCCCGCTGCGGAACGACACTGCCCGTACTTTGGAAGAGGTGATCGGACGGATGTCGCTACGGCCCATTCGCGCGGGATTGCCGATTCGGCGGTCGGACCTCGCGGAAGCGTTTCAGGTGGAAAGAGGAGACATGGTGGACGTGACGGTAGTCTCGGGAGCGGCCCAATTGGAACTACAGGCCGTGGCGGAAGCGACTGGAAGACAGGGCGATGTGATTTCCCTGCGCAATCCCGGCACCGGAAAGCTGTTCCGCGCGCGTATCGAGGCCAAGGGACGGGCCTTCGTGATGGTTGACGCAGCCGGCTTACTAGCGAGGGTGCAATGAAGACGCGTCTCTTGATTGTTCTGTTGCTACAAATATCGGCGTCGGCCGGCATATTCAGCAAAAAGAAAAAGCCGGAAGCAGAGACTCCTTCTCCGCTGAAGCAATACATCACCGAGGCGAACAAGAACAATAGCGCGTCGCAGGCGGCGCGAGCACCGGGCGCCATTTGGTCGTCCAACGCCATCTACACCAATTTGGGATTGGATCTGAGAGCAAGTCGCGTAGACGACCTGGTTACCATTGTCGTTATCGAAAAGGCCTCGGCCGTTGCCACCGGCGATCTAAAGACCCAGCGGACGTCCTCCGTTCAAAGTGCCATTACGGCGGCCGGCGGCATAACCAAAGCCACCGGCCCAGCGGCAAATCTGGCGAAGGTCAACACAGCTACACAACTGCAAGGCACCGGCGAAACCAGCCGCGGAACCACCTTGACCGCCACCGTGAGCGCTCGTGTGGTCAACGTGCTGCCCAACGGCTACCTGGTGGTGGAGGGAATCAAGCGGGTGCAGGTGAATTCAGAAAATCAGGTGATCACGATTCGCGGAGTGGTGCGGCCGGTCGATATAGACACCACCAACTCCATCCCTTCCGACCGCGTCGCGCAGATGGAACTGCTGGTGAACGGCAAGGGTGTGATTGGAGATTCGGTCCACAGGCCGTTCATCCTGTACCGCCTGCTTTTGGGTTTGTTGCCCTTCTAGCCATGTGGATTCGATCCAAACAAGTTTTATCGATTCTTGTAGCTGTGCTGCCGGCGCTGGCCGGAACGCGTGAAGTGCGGCTGAAGGAACTTGTGTCGCTGGAGGGAGTGCGGGACAACCAACTGGTGGGCTATGGCTTGGTGGTGGGCCTCAATGGCACCGGCGACAAGCGCCAGACTTTATTCACCGCGCAGAGCCTCACTAATATCCTGCAACAGATGGGTGTAACGGTCCAGCCTTTGCAGATCCTCATTCGTAACACCGCCGCTGCGTTGGTCACCGCGACGCTGCCGCCTTTTGCGCAACCCGGATCGCACATTGACGCGACGGTGGCCGCCATCGGCGACGCTTCCAACCTCCAGGGCGGCCTTCTAATAATGACCAGCCTGCGGGGCATCGACGGCCAAGTGTATTCTGTTGCGCAAGGCCCCGTGGTAACCGGCGGGTTTGTGGTCGGCGCGGCAGGCAGTAGCCAGACGGTCAATCATCCCACCGTCGGACGCATACCGGCCGGCGCCAGCATCGAGCGCCTGGCGCCTTCAGCGGCGCCCGCCAATCAGGTCAAGCTGCAACTGCATGACGCCGACTTCACCACTGCCGTGAGAATCGCCGAAGCCGTGAATCATCACTTCTCGGCCTCGCCATCCATCGCTCACGCAGACAATTCAGGTCTGGTGAGCATTGCGGTTCCGCCCACCTTCTCCTCGCGGGGCGCCGAATTCGTCGCTGAGCTGGAAAGCCTGACAGTGGAAACAGATCGGCCGGCCAAGGTAGTAATAAACGAGCGGACTGGAACGATCGTGATGGGCAAGGAGGTCCGCGTTTCACCGGTTGCCATCATGCACGGCAGTCTGACCGTGGAAATTCAGACCGCGTTCAACGTTTCGCAACCCAACCCACTGTCGACCGGCACCACCGAGGTTATTCCGCAAGCGAATGTGGGGGCCAAGGAACAGAAGGCGCGCAATGTCGTCCTCAAAGAGGGTGCCACGGTGGAGGAGCTGGTGCGCGCGCTCAGTTCTATCGGATCGACGGCGCGCGACATCATCGCGATCCTGCAGGCGCTGCGGAGCGCGGGAGCTTTGGAATCGGAAATTGAGGTGATCTAGCTATGCGTCAAGACTACGAGGCCCTATGAATATTGAACCTACTCACTCCCTTTCGATTCTTCCTCAACGGACGGAAGCCACCTCCAACCCATCCGGCGCTGGCTTCCAGGAGGCGTTGACCAAGGCATCCTCTTCCGACCCATCCAAAATCGCTGGCGCGGCCAAGCAATTCGAGGCTCTGATGCTGGGCCAGATTTTGAAAGCCTCCCGCGATTCATCCGATGGCGGGTGGCTGGGAACGGGCGACGATCAGGCCGGGTCGCTGGCGGTGGAAATGGCGGAACAGCAATTTGCCCAGGCGATGAGCGCGAAGGGAGGATTCGGAATTGCAAAGCTAGTGACCGCGGGAATCGATCGCGGCGCCGCTAAAGCTGCCAAGTCCGGCTCTCCAGCCTCGGGCCTGGCGACGCCGACGAATACGGATTCGCTGCCATAACGGGTTCCGCCGCCTGGCTTACGTCGCCGGCGCTCCCTGTCTCCTTGGTGGCGCTGGATTTGTCGATCGCGCCGGACCAGCCTTCCAGCAAAGTGTTGAGCAGCCGCGAAGCTTCCTGGAGAAGGCTCTCGGACTGCTCGGCATGGGCCCGAATCAATTGGTGCTGGATATAGCCATACAGCTCAGCAAGGGTGTTTGAGTACTGCTCCTCGACGTCGCGGCGCAAGGAAACGCGTAGTTCGGCGAGAATCTCGATGGCTTTGTTTATGGCTTGACCACGGCCCAGAATGTCGCCGGAATGAAGCGCCCGGATGGCCTCTTCGACCGACTGCACGGCGCCTTCGTACAGGATGCGGACCAGCTCCATCGGCGATGCGGTCGCGATCCGAATCGCAAGATATTCCTTTTGGCGGGTCGACGGAGTCATGTTCCGCTTTCCGTATCGATGACGTTTAGAACTTTTAGAGGAAATCTTAGCGCTCCCCCCGCATTTGAGGGGAACAGGGCGCTCCCTCATAAGAAAAGTTACTGAAGTATCAAGTGTTACACCCGAACCACCGATTTCTAGTCTTAAGGTAAAAACTCAAGGTGGCTGACTACTATTCGGTGGTGAGTTGTAGTGTGGACAGGGTACTGTGGATATCCAGCGATGCGCCAGCGCCAGATACTTTCCTAGACCCTCACACCGGCGGCAAATTCGAACCTGTTTTTGCGGAAAATCTCGCTTCAGCCCTGGAGCTTTTGCGGCGGAGCCCGGTACAGGCGATTCTGATTCACCTGCCCATCCAGAATACTTCGGCCGAAGAGTTGTTGACCCAACTTCGCAATGCCGGCAACCCCGCCCCGGTGGTGGTGTATGAGCCGGACGGTCAAGTCACCCGTAGCGCCGGAATGACACTCCTGGGCGCCTTTCAGTACATCTCCCAGCCCGTACCGCTGGGAGAACTTCGAGAGGTGTTGTTGGCTGCGCTCCGGCACCGATCCTCGCCGCCCAGTAGCCTGACGAAGCGGCCCCCGGGCTGGAGCAATCAGCTGGTGGGTTCGAGCGAGCCGATGCGCGAGGTGATCGAGGTGATCGGTTTGGTTGGGGACCGCCGGTCCACGGTCTTGATTACCGGAGAGACCGGAACTGGCAAGGAAGTGGCCGCCCGCGCCATCCACCTGGCCAGCAATCGCTCGTCGTCGAGAATGGTGGCCATTAATTGCGCCGCTCTGCCGGACCATTTGCTGGAGGCCGAACTCTTCGGGCACACCAAAGGGGCGTTCACTGGGGCGGTGAATGCACGAGTCGGACTGTTCGAACAGGCTCACCGCGGGACGATCTTCCTAGACGAAATCGGAGAGATGCCGCTACAGCTGCAAACCAAGATTCTACGCGTTTTACAAGAGCGCGAGGTGCAGCGCATCGGCAGCTCGGAACCGCTCACTGTGGATGTTCGAGTAATCGCGGCCTCGAACCAGAACCTGATCAGAGCCGTCGCCCAGCGCCGTTTTCGCGAGGATCTCTATTATCGGCTGAACGTCGTCGCGCTGAAGATGCCGGCTCTCCGTGAGAGACTTTCGGACATTCCGGAGCTGGCCCAGCATTTTCTCGAAAAAGTTGCCGAGCAGGAATCCGCGGCTCCGAAGCGAATTGATCCAGCGGCTCTGGAAGTGCTGATGCGCTATGGCTGGCCGGGCAACGTTCGACAGCTCGAGCATGCGCTCGAATCGGCAGTGGCACTGAGCGGTGCACGCACTACTTTGTATCCGAAGGATTTTGATCTTCCCATGGACATGCTCGCGGCTGAGCTGGATCCTCTGGCTTTGCTGGACGTGCCCGAATCCGGAATCAACTTCGATGAGCTCATCATGGGGATCGAGCGGCGGCTGCTGGAAAGGGCACTGCAAAAATCCGGCGGCAACAAAGCGCGGGCCGCCAGCATGTTGAACATGAAACGCACCACGCTGATCTCGAAGTTCAAATCACTCGAAGCGTGCGTGTAATTTTGTTATGGCTGAGGCGCAAGCAATGACGGCTACCCCGGCGCAATCACCCGCGCTGGTTGCCGCGCGTTTGTCCAACTTAGGCGAGCTCGGCGTCCCGATCGCGGTACTCATGATCGTGATTGCGCTCATCACGCCGCTGCCCAGCTTCATCCTGGACTTCCTGATCGTGATGGACCTGATGATGTCGGTCATCGTGATGATGGTGGCGATGTACATCGGCCGGCCTGTGGAATTCAGCGTCTTCCCCACGGTACTCCTGCTGCTGACGCTGTTCCGGCTGGCGCTGAACGTATCCTCCGCGCGTCTCATTCTGCTCAACGGAAATACCGGAACCTCCGCGGCCGGACGAGTGATCGAAGCCTTCGGCAGCTTCGTGGTGGGGGGCAACTATATCATCGGCGCGGTGATCTTCTGCGTATTGATCGCCATTCAATATGTGGTCATCAATCACGGTTCAGTCCGCATTTCGGAAGTGACCGCCCGCTTCACCTTGGATGCCATGCCAGGTAAGCAAATGTCCATCGATGCCGACCTCAACGGCGGCTTGATCGACGAAACCGAAGCGCGGCGGCGGCGCAAGGAACTGAGCGGGGAAGCCGAGTTCTACGGCGCCATGGACGGGGCATCACGTTTTACCCAGCGCGATGCCATCGCCAGCATCATCATCACCGGCGTGAATATCATCGCCGGGTTTCTCATCGGCGTTCTGCAGCATCACATGGACCTCGGACACGCTCTGCAGACGTACACCGTGCTCACCATCGGGGATGGGCTGGTCACCGTAATTCCGGCCTTGATGATCTCGATCTCAGGAGGCTTGATTGTCACCCGCGCCAGCTCCGACAATCGCCTCGGAGCGCTGGTTCATAGCCAAGTGTTCGGGAAGCCGGAGCCGTTGCTGCTCGCCAGTGGAGTGCTGGTAGCGTTGGCTTTGATGCCTGGCTTGCCTACCATTCCATTCCTGGCGTTGGGTGGCGGGCTGGGTGCGCTTTCCTGGCAAAAGCGTCGAAAACAAGACAATGGTGTCGCGCTTTCGACGGATTTAGCAGGGAAGCCAGCCAAGGAAAATGTCGAGGCTCTGCTGCAGGTAGATCCGCTGACGGTCGAGGTCGGATTGGGCCTGGTCCGGCTGGTGGATGGCGGGGCGAACTCGCCTCTGTTGCAGCGCATCGCTGGAATTCGAAAGAACCTGGCGACGCAATTAGGCTACTATCTGCCGCCGGTGAAGGTGAACGACAACCTGGCGCTGCGATCGCGCGAATACTCGATCGTCCTGAAGGGCGTCGAGATCGCGCGCTATGAACTTCCAGCCGGCCACGAGCTTGCCATTCCCGCCGGCGGAATGGACGGCAGCGTGGAAGGCAAACCCACCAAAGACCCGGCCTTCGGTTTGGCGGCGCTCTGGATTCCTAATGAGCGCGCCGGTTTCGCGCGCTCGCGCGGCTATACCGTGGTCGACGATGTCAGCGTCCTCGGAACCCACCTCTCGGAGGTAGTCCGGCGGCACGCCCATGAGCTGTTTACCAGGCAGGACACCAAGAGCTTCTGTGATCGCGTGGCGCAGGGCAATCCCAAAGTAGTGGAGGAGCTGGTCCCCAAGCTTCTTTCCCTCGCCGTGGTGCAGCGTGTCCTCCAGAATTTGTTGCGCGAGCGGGTTCCGATTCGCGACTCCGTGACCATCCTGGAGGCCCTCAGCGAAGCCGCGCAGATGAGCAAGAATCCCGTATTGTTGACCGAGTATGTGCGCCAGGCTATCCGCAGAGTGATCGTGAAGTCGCACGCCAATCCACAGGGCGAGATAGCCGCCTATCTGGTAGAGCCATCGGCCGAACAGACCGTGGAGTCGGCTGTGGAGCATAGTGAACACAACAGTGTATTGAGTC
>Ga0210406_10001545_pt1 | contig 27846 bp, 17 predicted proteins | sample IncBWC30MmetaG_FD_155454 | JGI IMG/M metagenome (GOLD analysis project Ga0210406, IMG submission 155454) | Forest soil microbial communities from Barre Woods Harvard Forest LTER site, Petersham, Massachusetts, United States - Inc-BW-C-30-M | ecosystem: Environmental > Terrestrial > Soil >... | reverse complement strand
TTCCTCCCGAATCTCCCGCTGTCCGCATCACGATCATGCGATTGCCCCCTCCTGTCAGCGTATGCGGAAGATAGGCCTCAGGACGTGGCGGATCTTCTAATCCACTGTTATTGGCGTCCGCAACAACCCCGACGATTTCAAGGTAGGCGTCACGCGGCCAATCGGAAAAGTACATTTCGAAAGTGCTGAGTTTAATTCCTCTGCCGAGCGGATTTTCATCTCGGAAATAAGCCCTTGCCAGGGTTTCATTGATGACTGCCACATGCCGCGCTGAATCAATGTCGCGTTGCCTCAGCAGCCTGCCGCGTAATAAGTGCCGGCGCAGAGTCTCAAAGTAGTCTTCGCTGCACATAGTGAAGGTAATGCCCGAAGGCTCGTCCTGCGGTCTTCCTTCCACTCTCACATCGGTCCCTCCCCACGAATAGGGTGGAAGGGAGCTAGCCACGGCAGCGGCGGTCACTCCCGGAATCGCGTTGATGCGGTCAACTATTTTCCGAAAAATCGTTTCGATTTGACCGGCGGTATCGTACCGTCCTTCCGGAAGAGCCAAGTTCACGTACAGAACGTTGCCCGGATCAAAACCAAGGTTAATCCGTTCCAGTGCAAGAAGACTCCGCACCATCAATCCACTGCCGATCAGCAGCACGATCGACACGGCCACCTCAGCGATCACTAGGCCCGAACGCAATTTCCCGTGCCGCACGGCCTCTGTTGTGCCCTCTCCGGCGCCCGCCAGGCCAATCCGCAAATCGCGACGCGCCGCATGGATCGCTGGTGTCACACCACACAACAAGGCCGTCACAACTGCCACGCCCATAGCAAAGATCAAGGTGGCTGGGTGGAGTGCGATGTCCACTTCGGACGGAACCATACCCGCAGGAATGACCGCCGCCACGCCTTTCAATTCCCAAAAGGCCAAGACGCAACCGGCGATGCAGCTTGCCGTTGCCATAATGAAACTCTCGACCAACAATTGCCGCACAAGTCTGCTGCGGCTCGCGCCCAGCGATGCCCGGATGGCAATTTCTTTTTCACGCACGGTGGCCTGGGCCAGCAAGAGATTGGCGACATTGCTGCACGCAATCATTAGCAACATCCCGACCGCACCCATTAACGCAAATAAGGTCGGTTTGAATCGCCCCACGGAGTAATTCTGCAACGTATTTACGCTCATCGTGTATTGGGGTCGAAAAAATGCTGGATACTCTCTTTCCCTTTGCTTTGCAATTACCTGGAGATCCGACTCGGCAGTTTGTGCCCTTACACCTCGCTTCAGGTGCCCAAGCATCCATAGTTCGTTGGGCACAATACCGAATCCGGGAATGAAAGTGTCTCGATTCAAGCTGAGGGGAATCCAAATTTCACAACCCCCGAAATGAAATCGCGGTGGCATGACCGCAATCAACGTCCTCGGCGTGCCGTTGAGATCCAGTATGGTTCCGAGCGCTTTCGGGTCCTTGTTGAACTGCTTGATCCATAGTTGATAACTCATGACGAATACAGGCGGGGAACCAGGTTTCCCGTCTTCGGATGTGAGGGGCCGCCCCAATAGGGGTCTGCTGCCAAGAACTCCAAACGCATCCGGCGTCACCCAGCCGCCTTGAACCTGTTGAGTCCCTTCACGACTGGCATAGCGCACGCTCAGGTACGCCAGCCCGATCATATCGTCGAACGTGTGGTTCTGCTCTCTGAAATCGAGGAACGCTGCCACCGGAAATCGCGGGATTTCGCCTCCGCCACGCAAACGGATAGAAGGAGTCGCTAGCCTGTCCGCATTTTTGTACGGGAGCGGATTGAGCAGAACACTGTCGATGACGCTGAAAATCGTGGTTGTCGCGCCGATTCCCAGCGCAAGAGTCAGGATGGCAATAGCAGTGAAGCCAGGACTCTTCGCAAGCACCCTCAGACCGTAGCGAACATCTTGCCAAACACTGGTCATTGGCATACCCCGCAGAGCCTGGATGAAAACCTATAACTTCCCAAAGGCTTTCATGCAAGACTTTTCACGAAAACCAGCTCAACGGAGTGATGAAACCGATCGCTGCAATAACCCTTGAACCGGCGAATGTGCCCGAATCCGACACAAGCAAATCCCAAAACCGACCGCGGTGCCTATTGCTACCACCCGCGAGGCGGAGCTAAGCGCTTTGCTATCTACGACTACGGCTATGCCCCACTGGGACTCCAATGTGCTCAGATCTGCCGCGGATTGGTGCGTGGAGGTGAATCCCATGGAAACTCTCTGGAAAGATCTGCGCTATGCCGCGCGCATGCTGGCGAACAGCCCCGGCTTCGCCCTGATTGCCGTATTCACGCTGGCGCTGGGCATTGGTGCCAACACCGCCATCTTTAGCGTGCTCGATTCGGTCCTGCTGCGTTCCCTGCCGGTAGCGCACCCCGAGGAGTTGGCGGTGCTCACCGATCCTGACTTCCATGGAGGGAGTTTCGGCAACCAAACGGGAGAGCGCTCGGCACTCGCCTATTCGGAATTCGAGTATCTGCGCGACCACAATGATGTCCTTTGCGACATTTTTGCCGCCGACAGTCAACTACCGGACGTTGAAGTAACCATTGGAGATTCTTCCAATGGCGCCGGCGCAGACAACGAGACCGCGCGCGTCAAGTTAGTGAGTGGAAACTATTTTGCGACTCTCGGCGTGCAACCGGTTGCTGGCCGCACCTTCCATTCCGAAGTAGATCGCGTGCGAGGCGGCTCTCCTATCGCAGTGGTGAGTTACGCTTTCTGGAAACAGCGTTTTGGCTTGAGTCCCGACGTGCTCGGGCGAACCGTGAAGATTCACCGCACGTCGTTCCAGATTGTGGGCGTGACGCCGCCAGGATTTTTCGGCGAGACAGTCGGCGAAACTCCGGACATCTGGGTGCCGATGATGATGCAGGACGCGATCTATCCTGGACGGGATTATCTTAGCGCGTCGCCGCTGGGCGTCCTGAACCAACACATGTGGCTCCAAATAATGGGCCGCTTGAAACCCGGGATCTCCTTTGCGCAGGCCAAGGCCAGCATCAACGTAAGCTTCAAGCAATTGTTGGAATCTGCCGCGGGCGCGCAGTTGACGCCGGACCAACGCAAAGAAGCGCTGGACCAGCAGATCAACCTGCAACCGGGAGCGCGTGGTTCTTCCACGCTTCACTCCGAGTTCGGTAAGCCGCTCATCTTTCTAATGGTGTTGGTCGGGTTGGTTTTGCTGATTGCCTGCGCCAATGTGGCGAACCTGCTGCTCGCCCGTGGAGCGGCTCGCCAAAAAGAATTCGCGATGCGCGTGGCTATGGGCGCTGGGCGTGGGCGTCTGGTTCGGCAACTTCTCACCGAAAGCCTGCTCCTGGCCGTCCTGGGCGCCGCCGCAGGAATATTGCTGGCGTACTGGGCAGACGACTTGTTAGTGCGCATGGTTTCGGGAGCAGCGACGCCTGCGGCAGTGCAACTGAATCTGCAACCCGACGCGCGAGTGCTGGGATTCACGCTCGGAGTCACGCTGCTTACCGCCATCCTGTTTGGATTGATCCCTTCACTGTACGTCACACGACTCGATCTGTCGCCCGTTCTGAAGTCCGCCACGCTGAGAATGGCAGGCGAGTCTTTGTCGCGGCGATTGCCCGTGGGCAAATCGCTGGTAGTTGTGCAGATGGCGGTGTCGCTGATGTTGTTGGTTGCGGCAGGCGTGTTTGTCCGCAGCCTCTCCAGGCTCGGCGAGGTTGACTTGGGTTACCAGCGTGAAAATCTTTTGTTGTTCCGCGTGAATGCTGCGGCCGGCGGGTACAAGGGTGCCGCGGCCACGCGCCTCTACCAGGATCTGCTGGACAAACTCGCTGCCATCCCCGGTTTGCGCGGAGTCACTGTCTCGCACAATGGCGTGTTCATCGGTTCGGAATCTGGCGACCCGATCGCCGTTGAAGGTTACACGCCGAAGCCGGACGAAGAGATGAATTCGCGAATGGATCACGTAGGTCCCGGCTATTTCTCCACCATGGGCATTCCCATCCTGTTGGGACGCGAAATCGAGCCACAGGACAGCGGAAATGGGCCGCGCGCCGCCGTCATCAACCAGACTTTCGCGCGGCGGTTCTTTCCGAACTCAAGCCCCATCGGTAAACACGTTCGCGATACGTATCCCGGAAACCCGGCGGAAATGTTCGTCGTGGGTGTGGTCTCAGATGCGAAGTACAACAGTTTGCGAGAAAAAATGCGGCCGCGGATCTACGCGCCTCTCTTCAATCCCATGTGGGAAATGAGCGCCGCGGTTTATGAAGTCCGCACCTTTGCCAACCCCACGAATGTGAGCGCGGCGCTTCGGCAGGCCGTGCAAGCTACGGGGACTTCCCTGCCGCCCGTGGAAATTCGTACCATGTCGGGATTGCTGAGTGATTCGCTACAAACGGACCGCTTCCTCGAACAACTTTCGGAAGTCTTCGGCCTTTTAGCCATGCTGCTCGCCAGCATCGGCCTGTACGGCATCATGGCCTACACCGTCGCTCGCCGCACGCGCGACATCGGAATCCGCCTGGCGCTGGGCGCGGCGCCGGGAAGTGTGCTTTGGCAAGTGTTGCGCGAGACGCTGCTACTCGTCGTGATCGGCATCATCATTGGCGTGCCGCTCGCGCTGGGCGGCACTCATTTGGTTCGCAGCATGATATTTGGCTTGGGCTTTGCTGACCCCGTTGCGATTCTTGTTGCGGCCGCTCTACTGGCTATGGTCGCTGCGCTGGCAGGCGTTTTGCCAGCGTGGCGCGCGTCTCGCGTCGATCCAATGGTCGCGCTGCGATACGAATGAACCTTCACCATCCGGCCCTACTCGCAACCGAGTGTTTCATCTTTAAGATCACTACCGGGACGCCGATCCGGTTTTGTTCGATTCGGTTTCCTTGAAAATTCCGAACGTCTGCGCTTACGAACGGGATAAGATCGCCTGTACTTTCCAGTTCGTTGAGTGGTGCTTCAATCGGCTTGGGGAACGCGGGCGAGCGCACAACATAGCCAATGTTGTTTTCTTCAGGAGAGCTCTACATTGCTGCGTCGTTTGCATGCGCTCCGGGTCGACTTCAAAGCTTGTTTCTGGATCACCATTTACGAACCGGCGGCACCGGCGACGACCATCAGACCGACCAGGGCGGTCGCCGTCCCGCTTGCAAGTTTCCACTTTTCCCGCAAGGCGCGTTCAAATCCAGCCGCCACGCACGCCAGTGCGATCGGGCAGAGCGGCAAAGAAGTCGCGGTAATCCGGAAGCCAAGAGGAGTGTCTCAGAGTACAGGGCCATGCGTAAGCCCAGCGCATCGGGAAAAAGCACGACCAGCAGCACCCGCCAGCGCAGTGGCGATCCCAATTCGCCTCAGTGACCTTAAAACCCGGATGACTTCTCGTTCCCGCCACGGAGCGCTCCATACAAACGCAATGCAGACCACAATGCTATCAATGAACAGCCACACAAGAAACGCCGCGGCCTCGCTCGGTTGACTTCCGCTCGAAAGTTTTTTACCTTCATTTCCAGCGCGAAAGGGCGCATCCAGTCCGCGGAAAGGGCCGTGCCCACCTTCAGTTCGACAATTCGACGAATCTTCTTTCCAGCCTGATGCGTGCGGACTCCAGGCGAAACGCGAAAGGAGCTTCCTATGCCTGATAGAGATCTGCCCGCTCGCCCAAACCTCGAACAATACAAAAAACAAGCCAAGGATCTGGTCAAGAGTTTTGCTTTCGCGGATCCTCAGGCGCTTGCTCGGATCCAACGGCATCATCCCCGCTTTCACAAACTGCCCGAACCGAATCTTCCTAGCGCGCCATTTGCTCTCACCGATTCACAACTAGTTATCGCGCGCGAGCATGGCTTCGAGAGCTGGCCGAAATTTGCCCATCACATCGAAACGCTAAATCTGATTCGTTCCCTCGCTTCTCTCACCGATCCGGTCGCGGCGTTCATTGAAGTGGCTTGCGTGCCCCGCCACTCCTCGCACGGTTCCGGCACCCTGGAACACGCCGAGATGATCCTGTCGCGCTACCCACAAGTTGCCACCAGCAACATCTACACTTCGGCGATACTCGCAGACGAAGCAAGCGTGCGCAGCTTTCTCTCTCGCGATCCCAAAAGCGCCACAGCCACAGGTGGTGCATACGGTTGGGACGCGCTCACGTGTCTCTGCTACTCGCGCTATCTCAGGCTCGACCACCGGCGCTCGGATGCGTTCGTAGCCACCGCTCGGGTTCTCCTCGATGCCGGCGCCAATGCGAACACGGGCTGGTACGAGATGATCGATCAGCCCAATCCTCGGCCTCTGCGGGAGAGCGCGATCTATGGCGCGGCAGGCGTTGCGCGGCATCCAGGCCTCACGCGCTTGCTGCTCGAGCGCGGAGCCGATCCCAACGACGAGGAAACTCCCTACCATGTTCCGGAAACCTACGACAACACGGTCATGAAGATCGTTCTGGAAAGCGGCAAGCTGAACGCGCTCAGCCTCACCTGTCTGCTCCTGCGCAAAACCGACTGGCACGACAAGCAGGGCCTGCGGCTTTTGCTTGAGAGTGGGGCCGATCCGAATGCCATGACCCAGTGGGGAGACAACGCGCTGCATCATGCGCTGCGACGCGACAATTCTCTGGAGATCATCGAGCTGCTAGTCGACCACGCAGCCGACCCAGCGCTGAAAAGTCCGCGCGACGGCAGGTCGGCCATCGCAATGGCCGCGCACAGGGGACGCGGCGATGTTTTGGCCTTGTTCGACCTGCGCGGTGTTGCTCTCGATCTTCGCGGCGTCGACCGCCTGCTTGCCGCCTGTGCCATGGGGGACGGCGGAACGACTGCCTCGCTAGTCGCACAGGAACCTCATCTCGCTAACGAACTTGTTGCACACGGCGGAACACTCCTCGCGCAGTTCGCAGGCAACAATAACGTTGCAGGACTGCGCTGCCTCCTCGACTTAGGCGTCAGCGTCTCCGCGCTGTACCGCGAGGGTGACCTCTACTTCGACGTTGCCAACGACAGCACCGCCTTGCACGTAGCCTCGTGGCGCGCCTGGCCCGATGCCGTGAAGGAATTGATCAAGCGCGGCGCGCCCGTGAATGCTCTCGATGGAAAGGGCCGTACCGCTCTCTTTCTCGCCGTCAGAGCCTGCGTAGATTCCTATTGGACCGCTCGCCGCTCGCCTGATTCTGTGGGAGCTTTGCTTCGCGCCGGCGCCACACCCTCCGGAATTGAGATACCTTCTGGCTACAAGGAGGTTGACGATTTGCTTCGTCTATCTGCCAGCTAATTGCAATTGGGACGCAGGAAATTCTCCTCTTACCTTCTCGCCTTTCTCGCTGCCCAGGAACAACTTGCTCCCACGCGTTCCCCGGATTCTGGAAACTTGGGAAGCCCAGGGCCTTCCAAATCAGGTATTTGCCTGTCTTGCGCGTCTATATTCTCAGATGCTACGCTTTCCGTCTCGGCGCAATTGGAGTGGTGTCACGTGCATGCCAGTACGGGTTCGCTCTGTACTCGGAGTTTCGGTGTATTTGAAGTTGATTTGTGGGCGGCGGAGCTGCGCAAGTTCGGAATCAAGAGCAAACTCCTGGAGCCGCCCTTCCAGCTGCTAGCACTCCTCCTCCCCCATCCGGGAGAATTGCTTACGCGCGACGAGATCCGCCAAGCCCTTTGGCCAGAGCACAGCTTCGTCGATTTTGACCGTGCCTCCCACAGAGCACTCGATGTCGTGCTCGCCGAAGCCACCGCTCGATCTGTCGAGTCTGTCGCTCGGGAAACGGGCTTGGCCCTCGGACAGATTGAGTTGAACTCCCGCAATCAATCTTCAGGCCGTCCTCATCTGGCCGCTCTGGAGAAAGAGGCAGACCGCCGCGGCCTCCAGTTGGTCGCAGGGAAAGCCGCCGCGGCTTTGCATATTGCGCACGAGCAAGCGCCAGGCCACCCGCCGAATCAGGACAGGAATCGTGGACTGCCGCGGTCCACTCGGGCTTGACGTGCTCTCACCCCCAGCCAGGGTTCAAACGCTTCTTCGTCGCGCGCTCGCTCTCAGTGCGGTGATTTTTTCCACCTTGTGCTTCGCACAGGACGTCCCAAAGCCCGAGAAAACTCCGCCCGTGCCTGATGTCCCTGGCCATTTCGCGGACATCACCAAAAAATCGGGCGTCAATTTTCAGTATCAGTCCTCGCATACCTCCAGGAAATATCTGATCGAAACGATGGGCGCCGGCGTCGCGCTGTTCGACTACGACAACGATGGCAGGCTCGACATTTTCCTGGTCAACGGCGCGCCGCTGCAGGATCCTACGCCCAAGGGCACCATCCCCAAAAAGTCTGGGCCGGCGTATTGGAACCGTCTCTATCATCAGAAGGCCGACGGCACCTTCGAGGATGTTACGGAAAGAGCTGGCTTGCAGGGCGCCGGGTACGGCATGGGCGTCGCCGTGGGCGACTATGACAACGATGGCTTCGAGGATCTCTACGTTAGTGCGTACGGCGGCAACAAGCTTTATCACAACAACGGAAACGGTACCTTCACCGATGTCACGGACAAAGCCGGCGTCCAGGGCAGCGGTTGGTCCAGCAGCGCTGCCTGGGTCGATCTCGACAACGATGGCAAGCTCGACCTCGTCGTCCTCCGTTATCTCGAGTGGGACTTCGACGACATCTGGTGCGGCGAGCACAAGGAGAACGCGCGCGCCTACTGCCATCCGGATGTCTTCAAGCCTGTTTCCCCGCTCGTCTATCACAACAACGGCGACGGAACATTCACCGAAGTGGCGAAACAACTAGGTCTTGACAAGCCAGCCAAAGGGTTGGGCATCGCCATCGCCGATTACGATCACGACGGACATATCGACCTTTTTGTCGCCAACGATTCCATGCTCGAATTTCTCTTTCACAATAAGGGCGACGGCACCTTTGAAGAAGTCGGCCTTGCCGCCGGCGTCGCCGTCGACGGTGACGGTCGAACCTTCGCCGGCATGGGCGTCGACTTCTCGGATTTCAACAATGATGGCTGGCCCGATGTGATCGTCACGGATCTTGCCAACCAGCGCTACGCCTTGTATCAGAACAACGGCGATGGCTCCTTCACGTATGCCAGTCAGGTTTCCGGTATTGGCCGTATCACCATGACGCACTCCGGCTGGGGCAATCGTTTCTTTGATTACGACAATGACGGCTGGAAAGATCTCCTGGTCGCGCAGGGCCATGATCTGGACACCATCGAAATGAACTATCCCAATCTTCATTATCGTGAACCCATGCTGCTGGCCCACAATTCCGGCAAACTTTTTGTCGATGTGTCCCGGGAATCCGGTGACGTATTCCAGCAATTTTGGGTAGCTCGCGGATTGGCCATCGGAGATTTGGACAACGATGGGCGCGTGGATGCCGTCGTCACCACCAACGACGGCCCTGCCTTTCTTCTGCACAACGAGATACCGTCACAAAATCACTGGCTCCTGCTGAACCTCGTCGGACACAAAAGCAATCGCGACGCAATCGGCACTGCGGTAACTCTGACGACGAACGCTACTACGCAATATGCCACCGTCTCGACCGCCGGCAGCTATCAGTCTTCCAGCGACAAGCGCGTACATTTCGGCCTCGGCAAGGAAACCGTCGTTTCGCGCATCGGAATTCGGTGGCCCAGCGGAATCATTCAAGTACTCAAGGATGTGAAAGCCGATCAACTCCTGCGAATCGACGAGCCCACGGCGAGTTCGGTTCCCTAGGTCACCCTCGACCATAAGCCACAATTTGACTTAATATAAGCGCCGCGGAGGGTGCCCTACATGGAAGAGCAGCTTAGTCTGGAATTTTTGCGCGTAGTCGAAAACGCCGCCATTGCCGCGGCGCGCACCATGGGTTTTGGCGATGGACACAAAGCCGATGAAGCCGCCGTCGAAGCCATGCGCAAAACCATGGACCAGGTCGAGATGGACGGCACCATCGTCATCGGCGAAGGCGAGCGCGACAAGGCGCCGATGCTCTACATCGGCGAAAAAGTGGGCCTCGCCACCCACGCGCCGAAATCACTTTTCCCTTCCGTGGACATCGCTGTCGATCCGCTCGAGGGCACGAATCTTTGTGCTACCGGCGCTCCCAATGCCATTGCCGTCCTTGCCGCCAGCGAGCGCGGCGGCCTGCTCCACGCTCCCGATCTGTACATGGACAAAATCATTGTCGGCCCCAGTTGCAAAGGTGCCGTTGATCTCGATGCTCCCGTCGCCGACAACTTGAAAGCCGTCGCCAAGCGCCTCGACCGCGACGTAGAAGACCTCGTGGTCATCGTTCTCGATCGTCCCCGGCACGAAAAACTTATCGCCGACATTCGTGCCGCCGGCGCGCGCATTCGCCTGATTGGTGACGGTGATCTCTCCGCGGGAATTTCCGCGGCCGTCATCGGCACTGGCGTGCACCTGGTCATGGGCACCGGCGGCGCACCCGAGGGCGTTCTCACCGCCGCTGCGCTTCGCTGCCTCAATGGCCAGATTCTCGCGCGCCTCGTCGTCAGCGCACCGGAGCATCACCAGCGCCTCGAAAAAATGGGCGTCAAAGATCCCAAGCGCATTTACGACACCGCTGACCTTGCTCCCGGCGGGAAAATGATTTTTGCCTGTTCCGGCGTTACTGACGGTAATCTCCTCAAAGGCGTCCGATTCTTTGGCGACGGCGTTCGCACTTCTTCCATGATTCTCACTCTCGACGAGCGCCAAGTCCGCTTCATCGAATCCGTCCACCTCGAAAATCGCCCCGACATCAAGGTCCGCTTCAACTAACGCTTGTTCTTAAATGTAGCGCTGACTTTTATGTCAGCCACTGCCACGTAATCCTGTAGCTCACCCTTCAGGGGTGAGGCTGTTCCTTGTGCGTACCGACCACTTTCCAATGCGACTTTGGCATTTCTCCGCAGCGCGTTCGCTCGTGGCACCGGGAGGGCACGACAACGCTAGCCACGCCCCTTGCGCATTCCTTAGGTCATTCGCGGTACCATCCCATCGCAAGCAAATGGACAGGTGACGAGAGAAAACAGGTTATGGACATTTTCAGGCAGGGTCAGGGCGACAATACCGAGTCTAAGCTACGGCCGGCCTCCGCAACATCATGATCGGCGTCGCAGTCGAATTGGCTACCACGCAAGCGGCGAAGAAAATTGCCGAAGCCGAAGGCGACGCTAAGTCTATGGTGACGCGTGCGCAGGGCGAAGCCGATGCCAACCGTATTCGTCAGAATTCATTGACGCCGCAACTCCTGGATTTGCGCCGCATCGAAAATTCCCGCGCGCTGATCGACAAGTGGAATGGCCAGTTGCCAACTGTAGAGTCCGGCCAAGGCAGCGGCATGATGCTGCAGCTGCCTAAGCCGTAGCACGCAACCTGCTTGCTTTGTCATCTCCATCCCGAGCGAAGCGAGGGATCTGCTTTCCCGCAATACGATCGTGATGTCGCGTGGATCAGGCCGGCGTGACTAGCGAGAATTCAACGCGGTGGCGCATGGGGTCGATCCGTTCCGCACGAACGCGCACGCGATCGCCTAGTTTCCACTCGAGCGGCGAGGCCTTTTTCCCGCGCCGCCCACGGCGATCGCCATCCCTTCCAGGCAGCGCCACGATGGCGTGATCGCGTTCTCGGAACACGCAGTGCGCTCCGGCAGCCCCTTCGAGCGCATTGATCGTCAGCAACCCTTCCACAAAAATGTCAAACAGCTCCACAAAGCAGCCGTATTTCTGCACGGAAATAATCAGCGCGTCAAACTCATCGCCCAACCGCTGCTCCATGTATTGCGCTGTCTTCCAGTCGAGCAGTTCGCGTTCTGCATTCGCGGCGCGCCGCTCCGTCTCAGACGTTTCCACGGCGATCTCCTCCAGATGTTTCTGCGAGTACAGCGAAGCTTCCTCATCGATGGCAGGCTTGATGAATGTCGGCGCCGGGGCGTCGGGATGCGCCAGCGCCCATTTCAGAATGCGGTGAACAATAAGGTCGGGATAGCGCCGAATCGGCGAAGTGAAATGCGTGTACTCGTCGAAGCCCAGAGCGAAGTGCCCCAGTGGTTCAGCGGCGTAGCGAGCCTGCTTCAACGAGCGCAACATCAAATACGAAAGGATGCGTTCTTCAGGTTTCCCGGAAATCTTCTCAATCAGCCGCTGATAATGCTGCGGCGTGATGCTGACTTCCGTGCCGGGAAGCGCAACGCGTTGCTGCCGCTCACGCCCTTTCCCGTGCGAGTCCGGCCGCCCGGCACGCGCAGGCGCGGGCACTTTCCCGTGCCTTACCGTCACTTCGCGCTGATGAAGATCAGCCACGCCGAGCGAATAACCGAACGCCTGCGCGATCTCTTCAAACTCCAGCACCTTGCGCGCGTCGGGCTTTTCGTGCACGCGATGCAGTGACTTGGTGCCCCGCGACAGCAGGTAGTGCGCGACCGCTCGATTGGCTGCCAGCATGAACTCCTCGATGATGCGATGAGCGATGTTTCGCTCGCTGCGAGACACACCGGTCATGCGCTGCTGCTCGTCGAATTCGATCACCCGCTCCGGCAGATCGAAGTCAATCGAACCGTTTTCCTGCCGCCGTGCGTTCAGCAAAAGCGCCAGGCCCTTCATCCCGCGGAAGTGGTGATTCAGGTGCGCGTAACGCGCGGTCATCTCCGGATCGCCGCTCAGCACCTTGTTCACGTTCTTGTATGTCATCCGCTCCGTCGAGCGAATCATTCCCGGCACCATCGACGAGTTCGTCATTCGCCCCGCGGCATCGAAGTGCATGATCGCGCTCATCACCAGCCGCTCTTCCCGTGGATTCAGCGAACACATCCCGTTGGAAAGTGATTCGGGCAGCATAGGCACGGCGCGATCAATAAAATACACGGAGTTGCCGCGCAGCCGCGCTTCGCGATCCAGCGGCGATTCGGGGCGAACGTAATGCGCCACGTCGGCGATGTGTACTTGCAGCAACCAGCCGCCGTCCTCTCGCCGCTCAACGTACACCGCGTCGTCGAAATCACGGGCGGTCTCGCCATCGATTGTCACAATCGGTAGCAGGCGGAAATCTTCGCGCCCCACGCGGTCGGCTTCGGTCAGCGGAAGCGCCAGCCGCGCCGCATCTTGCAGAACGTCCGCGGTGAAGGTGTGCGGAAGATGGTGCTTGCGAATGATGATCTCAGTATCGACACCCAGGTCCCCGGGACGGCCCAGAATTTCGATAACGCGGCCAACCGGAGCGGCGCCTCCGCGCGGATAGTGCAGCAGCTCAACGTTAACAACAGCTCCATCGAGCTTCGGGATGTGCGGCAGGCGCCGGTTGCGTGGCGAGTGTTCCTTGGCGGTAGGAAGTAGCTGTTCGCGCAGCGCCGCAGAAAGCTCCTCGCCAGGCAGCAGTTCGATTTCGTGCTGCACGCGTGGGTCGTAAGGCACCACCACGGCGCCGCGGGATACATAACGGAATTGGCCAACCACGGAAGGGTGCGCGCGCCCAATGATGCGCGCAATGCGCCCCTCGGCGCGCCGCGCACCGGCCTGCCCGCTCAGCCGCGTGATTTTCACGACCACATGATCGCCGTGCATGGCATCTTCGATCTGATCGCGTGGGATAAAAATGTCGCCATCGACGTTCGGCAGCGCCAAGTCGGGCACCACGAACCCATATCCATCCGCATGGTGCACTAAGCGGCCGCGGATTTCGTCGCGCGCGGTGGTTTTGTATTGTGGATTTTTTTCGGGTGCAGAAGCGGCCGTGGCAGCGGGTGCAGGCGACGGGTTGCGCTGCTCACGCCGAAAAAGGAACCGGTCGTGCGACAACGCCTCTACCAGACCCCGTTTCTTCAATTTGGCTAGCATGGACAGCAGCGCCCCACGGTTACCTTTCTTCACGTGGAGCGACCGCGCCAGGTCCTCCAGCGCAACCGGGTCGCTCCTAAGTTGCAGCAAACGCAGTATGTTATCAGGGCTTAGTTGTGTGGAACGGGGCATTCGCGATTGGTCCCTTTCCGGGAGCGAGGAAGCCATCAAGATTTTAGTCATTTTTTTCAGTTGGGTGTAACTTTTTTCACGTCTCTTCCATTTCATAGGTAGGCCAACACACGACCGGCTAGCCGCCCTCCGTCAGGCTAGTCGGATTCGCCGAAAGGCGAATATGGGGAGGCGGGAAGACCTGGCCCGCCTCCCTTCTTTATTTTTCCTTTAGGATTGACGGTTTTCGTGGGGTCACTAGGTTGCAGCGACCGAATGCGGCCAAGACTTTTTGAGTTCGCCTTCGAGTTTCTCTTGCCGACCAGTCATCTCCTGGCGATTCTTGACGGTGCATCCCGGGATGTGGCGTCGGCGAATGAAGATCATCGGGTTTGTGGCAGAGCAGAAAGTCGCGCGTGAACGCGAACGCGGATGGTTTGCGGGATGCGCAGTGTCACGTATCCGCGGACTCGCTTGTCACCGTTCGTGCCCAAACGCAATACGCCTGGTTCATTTCTGAAGATCTATCGAACCCTTTCCGCGGAGACGCCTCAAGCTTTAGCGAGATCAGCTGGCGAGAAGTGTTTCTCGTCCACCGCAAGATTGCTTTAACGGCTAATGAGTTTTGCTCAGCGATGTCGCGAGGCCTTCGCACAAACCGGACATGCGCCTTGGATTCCGATTGACCTATTCCCGTAGCGACACGGGATCGGAGTCGTTCTTTGGCGACTGCTTGTTTAGGAGGGACACTAACTCACGTCCGCATGCGGGCACGCCTGCTTTGCCCTCGCGAACAATCTCTTTCGCAGTGAGGCTTCGGCCATAGAGCTTTCTGTTCGCACTTCCATCTGACCGCAGTGTCGAGCCCTCAAGCGAAATGCCCGCGAATAAACCTCGTGAGCGAGAATAACTGAGGATTTCTGCCCTCATAATGATGTCGGTATCTGCGGCCGCTGAGCGCCCCTTGGGGCCGGCGGCTGCAGAAGCCTCGCCTCCGAGCTTCACTTTGCTGCTCAGAATGGAGTTCGCCCCCCTGGGATTCATGACCAAGAGGACGAAGTCGGTGGCTTGGCCGCCCAGCTGAAAACCAATGTTCGCACCTTCGAGAGCGAACAGCGCGGGGGCGCTCCAAGGCCCCGTGAAGTGCTGGCCGGTCCGGCAGGTGATCGCACCCCGGCCGAAATCGCCTCCGACGCCGAATGCGAACTTCAGGACCGAAGGAATCACGATGACACACTCGGCCTTGTTGAGCAGATCCTTCGGCAGCCCATCGGGGATGTCCATTATTTCCTTGAACACTTGGCCGCAGGCTTCCAAGCGCTTTTGCTCCCGGCTTTCATTGGCTGCGAAAGTGGGGCAGGTCAGAAAAATAGCCATGACAAAAACACTGACTCTTCTCATAATACGGCTCCTAGATTTCTGCTCGATTCTTGCTGGATGACTTCGCCGAATTCAGCCAGTTCTGCAGGTGACATTGGCTGAGACAAGACGAAGTGTCATCACCTGTCTAATTCACTTCAAAGCGGAAAATATCAACGACGACGTTAGTACTGTGATTCAACAGAACAACGTGGCTACCAATTTCGACGTTCACGCAGTCAGGTGGTGGAGGAGGCAGACGTCGTTCCAGTTCCACTGGGCAGGGCTGAACACGCTTCTGGAGCCCTGGAGGCAGAGAACCGCGCGGGACAAGTTGCTTTTCCAATCCTGGAGGGAGCCGATCTTTCTTAGCCAAGCCAGGAGGAAGGTGCCTCTCATTCTCGGAATACCAGGCGCGGACCGCTTCTTCATCGTGATGCTGATAGTAATGGTCGGAATGCTCGCCATCGTCATCACGGTCGTGTTTAGTGTGACCATCTTGTGCCTGCGTCACTGCAGGATTGCTACTGACCACGATGACACCCAATGCCCCGGCGATCATCCACTTAATGAATTCCATTACTCCTCCTGAAGGGGACTGGTGTATTTGAGCGTAACGCGGAACAGGGGTGGCCGCGATTCAGTTCACATCTCCACGTGCTCTATTGACGACTTGGACGAAGGTACAGCTTGGCAGCCTGGCCTTTAATTGTGTTTCTCCTTGGGTTGCGTCGTCCGAGCGCGTGGCGAACGTGTGACCTCTATTGGTGAGACGGAGCTGTGCTGCTCGTCTCAGGGCGTTATTTATTTGTAGCAGCGAAATCGAATTTCCCCGGCAGGAACGGGTGTGATGTAGGTGCTTTGGTATTTTCCCGTTGCGTCGATGGAACGGCTCCTGGGTCAACGTTGGAAATCCCCAGATGTTGCCGTTGCGGGGATCAACCATTACCTTACCTAACACCTGGCGGCCGTTATTAGGTGCCCTCAGCATGCGCGTGCCCGGCTCAATATAAAACGGATAGATATCTGACGAGGAGTGACGACAACTTGGGAACTAAGCGCGGAATTCGGCGGAAAGCCCTGGAAATCTAACGTGAAGTCGCCCTGAACGGACTACCCACCAAAAATCCGCAAGTAACTCCGGGGATGCCGGAAAAATCGATTGTGAGTGACAAAATAGCCTGGCCAGGGGCAATTTCGTTTTAGAATAGCCAGGATGGGGAATTGGTTTGCATGGCGCCCTGCACCTGAATGCACGGGCTCGTGCCGGGGCTAGTTCCGGTCGGCGACGCGATGGTCAAAACAGAGGTGAGGATGGCGGAGCCTGCACCCGAGCCACCTCCCATGTCAATGGAATCCGCACACAGCCATTTCGCAGACAACATCAAGAGCGTGATCAAGACTACAACACGAATCTTCATAGGGAACCCCACGAGACCTCGGTATGCAAGTTTCCGGTAAGCTCTTCCGGAGTTGACGCGGGAAATTAGCAGGAATTCCTAACGCTAAGCTACGCGTAAGGGCGTGGATCGGCACTGCGTCATTGGGCAAGCTGACTGGAGTTCCCTAAGGTGGAGGTCCTACTGCCCGAGTAGAGTGAGGTACAAGGGCGCAGGAATGCTGGATGTGGCTGGAGTTGATCAAAAGATCTATGGAACAAAAATCGTTCCTCTCCTAAAACTCAAGACCGCCACGACAAGAACGACGATTAGCGCCGGCACAACATTTAAGATCTTCATTGCGACACGATATCGCTGCGCAGAAATCGCGTCTGTCCAAAATTGCACATGCCGAAATTCTCGAAATAGCCTTTGTGTCGCGAGATGTTGTGTCGCGAGATTGACGAGAGAGGGTGGCGGGCATTATGGTTTCTTGAACAGGGATACACCTGAGGTCGGAAATTCTCGCTCAAAGGGAGATCGTATGCACTCCTCCGGGGCCGCCATAATTCTTGCGCTATGCGGTCTTCTTGGGGGCCTGCTAACGGCTGGGCAGGTCGGCCAGACAGCAGAGACAAGAACCGGTGCACTCACGAGCACTGGTCTATTAGAGAGCCAAGAAGTCGTAATCGCCAAGGAAGCCAAGACGGCAAATTCGCACGAAGCAAGAATTCTGGTGAGGGTCCAGGCACATACGGCTACTTCGCAGAATGGTGCCCCGGGAGTGGCAAACGCTGCAGCGAACACCGAGTCGAGACGGATTCAAAACATTGCCCCGGAGGAAATGTGGAACCGAGTAGCGCAGTGCGTTTTTCCTGAGTATCCCGTGTTGGCCATCGACTCTCATATAACCGGCACAGTAGACATAGCCATCGGCGTTTCGCCGGAGGGTGATGTAGGCAAAAACTCGCGCGTGCTCGATGGTCCTCCGTTGCTCGTTCCGTCTGCGATGGATGCAATCCGTCAATGGAAGTTCCGGCCGAATGAAGTACAAGGACAGGTGACTTGGTCTCGGGCGCGAGCATTGGTACGTTTCAACACCGATGGGACGACTGCCGTGGACTTCGCCCCAGCAATTCTAGCGGACAATTTTGGTGACCCGGGCACACCGAAGTCAGCGGCAGCAGCGTTTCCGAGACCGTCGAGTTCGCCCGCGTGCAAGTCCGTGGATAAGCCTGCCCAAGCCCCAATGTTCGTAGACGGCGCTTATATAGTAGGTATGCCAAGTCAAACGTTCGCTGGGTTACGGCTTGGACGAAAACGCAATCGAGGCCGTAAGAAACTGGCAGTTCAAGCCCGTCGTTGGCCTGGAGGACAAACCTGTGCCTGTTTGGACTGACATCGAGGTTAACTTCCGAATTAAATAGGCGCTCGCAATGATCTTTGTCTGAGACTCCCAGCACACAAGTCCGCGTAGCGCTGTAATCGGAAACGCCGTTGCTAGCAGCAAAAATCTCCGGTTTGCCCGACGCACTAACCAGACGCCGACGGTGAGGCTGAGACGGCCGGCGCTTGCCGCTTTGCTCGGCCGCACGCGAATGGGTCAGATGTTCCAACCAGTTGCTCTGGAGCGAGATTAAAGATCTCCGCCGCTATGCCTGATGGGCACTAATGTAAGTACGCTTGGTGGTATACTCCCCGCTCTGCGGCAAGGGACGGCGCTATAGGCTTACCTCCTCGCCCACATGTCCCAAAACAACTTGACCGTACCCGGCCCGTGTCCGGCGTAGTGATTATTTGCATAGGCATAGACCTTGAGATTCCTCGAAAGGAACTTCCGGAATAGCGCGGCCCAGTTTCTCAGATCCCCGGTCCTGTCGATAACCGTTTTATCCCACCTCATCGTCAGTGCCTCGATACCCTTCCGGTCTCCCAGCCAACGCACATAAACAAAATCAGTCGTCACCAAATCAAGTCCATTCTTGACTTCCCACGGTCGCGGCATGTTGGACAGATCAGTCAGTGCCAGTGCCACGTTGTACTCGCGGAGCAGATCCGTTATTCGCTTATCCAGCCACGCCCTGTTGCGGATCTCCACGACCAGCCGCACGGTCGGCAAATGCTTCACGTGTTTCAAAAAAAGGTGCAGACGACGGAAGAACTCATCTGCTTGAATCTCATATCTGTTGAACCTCGGGAATTGCAACAGCAACGGCCCTAACTTCTCGCCCAGCAGATGCATCCGGCCAATGAATTCATCGAACTCTGCTTCGCAGTTCACCATCATCTTCTCATGCGTAATTATTTGCGGGACCTTTGCCGCAATGATGAAATCAGGCGGTGTGCGCTCGTACCAGTTGGTGACTGTAGCTGCACTCGGTGTGCCATAGTACGTGCTGTCGATTTCGACGGTCTTGAATTGCGTCGCGTAGTAAGAGAGGAAGTTGCCCGTCTGCATGCCCGGTGGGTAGAACGAGCCTTGCCAGCCGTCCGCGGTGAATGATGAGGTGCCAAGCAGAAGCCCGGGTTCAGAGTATCGTCGCTCAACTTTGAGCGAAGTCTCAAGCTGAGGCGCACGCTCTAGCTTCTCCATCTCGAACAAGGTTGGGTTGCGGATGGGCTCGATTTTTGGCCGTCTGGGCGTCATGGCGAGAGGCTAGCATTCGTGGTATAGGGAGATCAACGGACGGTCCTGTGAAGCTTATTTGCAAGTTCGGGGAGATGTGGGCAAGGAACCAAGAGAATATCAATAAGGTTCCAGTCAAAGAGGGCGGCAAGGGCATTTGCATACTCTACGATGGCTCCATGACGTCTACGTGGGCAAGAGCGGCGGTGGGAAGAGCAGCAAATCTCCGGCAAAAATCGCTCTGGCCGCCGATAACCCGCCGGCTTTTTCGCGATTGTCTGTATGCCGCGATTCGGTTATCGTGCATCCACAATTTTGGGAGACACTCGTGAAGAAAAGTTGCGCGTGGAAGATACTGCTTGGCGCTTTGCTGACGATCACTGCATCCCGCGCCCTGGCCCAGCCTGGGCCGGAAGGTGCCAGCAGCGAATGGCAGGTCTGGACCGGCGGAGGGCACGGAATCAACGGCAGCACCTCAGACACAGGGGTGTGGAACCTCGGCTTGCGTTACGGAATCGTGATTACTTCGCCCCATGGCCCGGGATTTCTGCGAGGCCAACTGGAGTATGCGCTAGACGTTGTGCCCGCGTGGGTGATTGTGCAGAAGACGAACACCGCCTACGGCGGAGGCGTCAATCCCTTCGCCTTCAAATGGATTCTGACCTCACCGAAAAAAGTGAAACCGTACTTCGAAATCGAAGGCGGAACTCTCTTCACCAACACCAAGGTCCCGGAAGGTACTTCGCAGATTAATTTCACGTCCAGCGGGGTCTTTGGCGTTCACTTCCTCCGCGCAAAACACAACTTCAGCGCCGAAGCCAGGTTCATGCACATTTCCAACGCCGGAATGACCAAGCCCAATCCCGGCATCAACACCATCCAGGTGAGAATCGGCTTCGGCGCCTTCCGCCGTTAAACCGAGTTCGGGTACAGGGGCACAATACATGGTGCCCTCTTGGGTCTGCCGTTGTCGTTGCCTTTGCCGTTCGGTTTGCCTTTGCCTTGGCCTTTGTTTTTCTCTTTGTAGTGGCCGACCCTTAGGTTGGTCCCCCTCGGCCCTTGTATCGGCCCGAGGCAGGAACTTGTAGTTGCCTTTGGGAGCTTCGATCAGCTAAACGCCGAGCTTTCGCCCGGTTTGACCGCCACGTAGACATAGCGCAACAGCCGCTTTTCACTGGTCAGCGCATGCACCATGGAAAGAAATTGTTGTAATCCTTCGTAGTTTGCCGGGCTTTCGATGGCCAGCAGCGCGTCTTTTCTCCTTTCCCGCGCGTCTCGCCACCGGCTCGCTATCAACGCCGCCTGCTCGCTTGTGTCCGATACGCTCTCCAATCGTAAACCTGCCTCCTCTATGATTCGTTCGTTCTCCCCCGGTGGACTGAAAACATAGAAGCCGATCGAGCTGCGCGTCGCAATTTCCTGCTGCGAAATCAACCCGCCGATCACCAGAGCGTCACTGAACAGCATCCGTCCGCCAGATTTAAGCACACGGACAATTTCACGTAGAACGCTCGGTCGTCCAGGAACATGACACAGAACGTCGTTCGCAAAAGCCGCGTCAAACGTCGGATCGCTAAACGGCAGCTTCTTCGCGGCATCGCAAATCTCAAACCGCACCTGCGACGCCATGTTTCGCGCCGCCGCAAGCTGGCTGGCCGTCTGGATGCCCGGTGCGTTGGTGTCCAAACCAACCACGCGACAACCCACTGTCGCCGCAACCTGCAGCGCATAGCGCCCCGAACCGCACCCGATCTCCAGCACGCAGGAACGGGGCGTGAGATGCAGCGCCCGAGGTATTTCTTGGGATTCTTCCGTGGTTACCCAGCTTGTCTGCCCGAGATCTTCTCCATACGTCTCGACGCGTATCTGCCGGTACACCTCGGCATCATAGTTCGCGTAAGCGCTGTCGTAGAGGTCCACTCTTCCTGGCATGGAACTTCCTTCAGGTGCACCCCAACGAATCTCAATCGCCGGGGTTCACGAACTTGAACGTCAGCGCCGCCACCGCTCCGCCCACGAAATCGGCCACCAGAAATATCCAGATGTTCGACCACGCGGAAAGTCCCATAATGCTGATTCCGATCGCGACTGCGGGATTGAACGCGCCTCCAGAAATGTTCCCAACAGCAAACGCACCGGTCATCACTGTCATACCGATCGCCAGTCCGTAAAACGAATTCCCAGCGGTGCCCTTGGCGGTGGCGGAGTTCAGAACAACAAACACCAGCGCAAAGGTAAACAGAAACTCAGCCAGCAGCGCCGCACCCATGGCAGGTTCGCCAGGAGTCACCGTCACGCCGACCTTAAAAAATTTCACCACGGCCGCTGCCAGCACCGCGCCCACAATCTGAAACGCCATGTACGGCCCCACATCCTTCGTGTCGCATTTTCCGCGCATCCAAACACCCAGCGTTACCGCGGGATTGTAGTGGCCGCCCGAAATGTGTCCGCCGGCATAAATCATTACCATCAGCGCGGCGCCAATTGCGATCGGCGCCAACGGGCCCGCTCCTTTTTCGATGACCGTGCAACCAACCGTCAAAACCAGGAAGAAGGTTCCAATCAGTTCCACCAGGTATTTGTTCATTGTGTTCTCCGAAGTGTGAGTGGATTCGCGAAGCGGTCACACGGCGTGTCGCGTTCCAAGTCGGGCGGGAGTCGAGCAGGAACGTGGCACGTCGCCAAGAATGGCGAGAGGCACACGCCTCGCAATCCGGGGGCTACTCTATGCGAACCGGCGCTTGCGTGCCAGCGAAATTTCTACGAACAGGTAGTCTTCGACTGATCCGAGTGACGGCGGGCCTCAACAGTGATTTAACGAGCGTCGGCGGCTTTCCCTTTTTCCGGCGATTCTTCCGCAGGCCCGACAAACGTGCCGCCGATCTTGTGCGCAAACTCCTCAAGGCCATCCAGATTTGCTTCCGTCCCGCGGAAGCCAACATATCCGTCCGGCCGAACAACGATCACGCCGCTCTCGCCGATCAGCCCGTTCAATTCCTCTTTCCCCATTTGCAGATCGTCGGAATTCAGGAACAGATGCCCGGCGCGCGGCAAAAGCGCTTGTTGCCGAAACGGCTCTTGCACATCAAACCCCACCAGCAGCGCTCGCGCACTCGTCAACGGATCCAGCAGCCGCATCCGCCGCCCTTTCCACACCAGCTCCGGATTCGGCATGCGATCACCCGCACGCAACGACCCGAGTCCAATCACATCCATCACGATCGGCGAATGCCGGTAGTTAATCGCCGTTTCCGACACGAATCCCACAATTTCCTCTTGCACAAACGGAATCTGCGTCGCCGTATGCACAAAAGCGTCGCGCAACTTCTCCAGCAAAACACTTGTGCTTGTGACCGCTTTCAGCACGCGCGACGTGTTGCTTAGCAGCTGCTCGCTCACCTTCCCCCGCTCTTCTTCATAGCTTTCCAGCAGACTCTCGTCCGCCCCATTCTCAACCGCGGCAATCTTCCACCCCAGATTGGCGGTGTCCTGAATGCCCGTATTCATTCCTTGCCCCGCCACCGGCGAATGAATGTGCGATGCGTCGCCCGCTAGGAAAATGTGCCCGCACCGGATGTGTTCCGCGCGACGATCGCTCACCCGGAAAGGCGTCATCCACAACGCAGAGGTTGCCCGCAAACAAATTCCCGCGCGGTCCATGGGCTCCTGAAAATCAGAAAGCTGCAGTTGCCTTTCGCGTTCTGGCGCTCCCTGCTCGGAATGCAGCGCCACAATCACTCGAAACACTTTTTCCTTCAGCCGCCCGATGAACACCACATCTCCGTGGTGCAGGTAAATTCGCAGCTCGTCGCCCAGCAGGTCCGCCCCTTCCAACTCCAGATCGCCCAGAAAGAAGTTCAAGCCCACTTTGGCTCCAGAAAACGGAATCTTCAGACCTTCGCGGACGGTGCTGTGCGCTCCATCGCATCCCACCACCCATCGAGCTGCTGTGTTCTCAACATTGCCGTCTGCCGTGCGCAGTTGCACCTCAGCCCCATTGTCCTTCTCCTTGATCGATAACATCTCTGTTCCGCGCTCAATTTTCCCTCCCAGCGATTCCAGATGCTCGATCAGCAATGCTTCTGTTTCGTTTTGCGGTAGAAATAAAACGAATGGATAGTGGCCTGGAATTTTGTCGAACGGAAACGAAACAATGGTGCGCCCTTCACTGATCACCGCAGCGTGCTTCAGCGGTACCCCTCGTCGCACCGCGGCGTCTGCAATGCCATAGCGCTCGAATTGCTCCAGCGTCCGAGCCTGCACCACCAAAGCCTGCGAATATTGCGCCGCCTGCAGCGATTTTTCCACCAGCCGAAACGGCACTCCCAGCCTCTTTAACTCGATTGCCGCGCTGAGTCCCGTAGGCCCGGCTCCCACGATCAGCACTTCTTGATCTCGCATTTTCTTGCACTCCTCGAACGGTTAGATGCTCGAGAATGCCGGAACGCCTCACACCGAAATCGGTTCGACTCGAAACACCAGCGGGCTCGCTGTCTTTGATCCTTTATGTAGCGCCGGGTTTTACCGGCTTACATTGCGTTGCGTCGTTGCGCACTCTTCAGTGGTCGGTAGGCTCCTGATAGCGTCGGTTATCGCTGAGCTTCGGAAACGCTGTCAAGTTGCCGGTCACCTTGACGGGAAAATTCCGCACCGCGGGCACGCCGTCCACTCCATCTACCGTCAAACGAACTGTGAACTGCGCCGCTCGCGTATACGCGTGAGAAACCTTGGAACCGCTTGCGCTAGTACCGTCTCCAAAATCCCAGCGATACGCTAGTCCCGGCGCACCCGCGATTTCGCTTTGCGCCGAGAAGTGAATGATCTCTCCAGCGTTGGCGCCCGCGGGCACCTCGGCCTTAGCGGTTGGCGCGGCCGGCGAAACGCTGCTGTCGATCAGCTTGATCACCCTCACCGATTCAGGCGCTTGATTCTCGATGCGCACGGTGCCGTCGGTGACAATCGTCGGCGCATTCTGGTTCAGCACGTCCGACGCCGCGTACGTATGCTCGCCAAGCAACCCCAGGTTCGCCAACTTCAACGTGTGCGACCGCGGACTCTTGGTCCAATTAAACACCGTCAGGATCGACTGCCGCGGACTCTCCTGCAAAAAGAAAACACTCGGCTGCTCGTCCTCGGCTTCGTACGTCAACAGATCGATGGGCGTGGAAGCTCGTCCAATCTTCGCCACATTAAGAAGGTCCACGTTCTCAACCAGCGCCAGCCGATCTTTCTGTGAACCCAGCACAACCATGTCGTCGCCAATTTCATACATCCCGCCGGACACTGCCGAAAGCGCAATCGAAGCCTGCGCCGCTGATAGTTCAAGCGAAGCCGGCAGCTCGCGGCGCATATCGGGAAACGCTTGCGACGTCGTGTTGAACGCATCCGGATCATTCACGAAAAAATTGCGGTGCATGTAAAAGCGCGCCGCAATCCCTGGTGCCGCTTCCTTCGTCGCCTCAAACGCGTGCGCCGTGTCCGTTGAGATGCGCCCTGTGTCCACCAACCCCACCGCGTTCAGCATCGGGCTTCCATCCTTGTCCAGCACCACGTCCTCGCCGACCGTGTCGCGAATAATCTGCAACCCGATGCGTTGCGCTTCCAACGCCGTCGTATTCGGCCGGTAACGATATCCTTCGATCGCGGTCGTATCCATAAAATCGAGTTTAATGAAACGCACTCCCCATTGCCGCACCAGCGTTTTGTACGTCTGTCGCAGATATTCCTGCGCGCCGGGATTTGTGGTATCCAGCGTGTACAGCACATCCGTTTTCTGGTTCCACACCTGGCGATTGCGGATGGGACCGCCCTTGGCGTTGTGCACCAGCCAATCCTTGTGGTGCTCGTACACCCACGCCCGGCTGGTCACTTCAAACGGACCGGTCCAGATTCCGAACGTCAGTCCGTCCCCGGTAATGCGATGCCCCACGAAGCGCAGTCCATCGGGAAATTGTGTGGCGTTCGCCGTAGCGTACTCTCCACGAGCGTACTGGTAGCCTTCGTCGATCTGGAAATATTTGTAGCCCAGTGCTTTCAGATGCTCGGCTTGCCAATCGGCGTTCGCAAGCGTCACACCTTCGTTAATGCCCCCGTAGAATGCGGTCCAACTCCACCAGCCGATTGGCGTGTCCACGGAAACGCGCGCGTGATGCAGTCGCCGAATCGTCTCGCCGTACGCCAGCAGCTGATTGTGGTAGTCCGGCCCGGCCTGCAGCATCAGCCTCTCGGAATGCATTTCTGCTTCGGGCGCAACGGGAAGACTCAGCTCGATCAGATCCTCTGCCGGGGCATTTTTCATATCGAACTCTTTCTGCACTTCTGTGGTTCCGGTGGAGTCCACACTAAAGGATGCGATTTTCGTTTCCGCGCCCGTGCCCGCAGCTTGCAGGTGTAGCAGCGTGAGAAACCGCTCAGAGCTCAGGGCGCCGAGAAAGAGACTTTGCTTGCTCTCGCGGTTGTAAATCAGTTGACTGCCCGCACCGCGGTGCATTCCTCCCGGCGCTTTTCCCAGGTCATACACATGCAGCTCGGGCCAGTCTTCGCTGAAACTATCAGAGAGGATGCGATCGGCCGACGCGCTGCCACCCAGATTGACTAATGCATCTCCAATCGCGTCGACGCTTCGGATGGCTTGCACCGTCAATTCCCGATTCGTGGTATTCCTCACCTGCACTTGTACGGCAGCATAGGGATGCTGGTCATAAACCTGCCCCACATAAATCAGCTCGGGTTTGCCATCGAGCCCGCTGAACGTCACGGTGATTGCATGTCCCGGTCCTAGCTCATCGCTGAACGTAGATTCGGAAACCTGGTGACGAGGGTACTCGCTCGAGCGCAGCAACTGGTGATCGACCTGCGCCGCCACTTGGCTGGTGAATATAGGCTGACCACCACGCACAGCCAATTGATACGATCCGTCCTTCGCATTGACGCTCAATGACAGCGTTTCGTTCGTCAATTGCTGCGCCGCGCCAGGCGCCGCAACCATCAGCCCTCCAACGATCGTCACAATTCCCACAACACAAAATAGCCCGCAGCTCTTCTTCGACACGGCGATCGCCTCTCTTCCACCTATCTTCTTCTTGACCGAGGCCAATACTACACCGCCAACCCCGGATACGGCGAAGCCGGTGCACGATTGACTTCGTCAACTGACGCACCTACAGTGGCGTCTCCAAGAAACAAACGCAAGCGGCGGCGGGCGCCCACGTTGATCGAGAAGCTATTTCAACTCAAACAGAATCAGACCACCCTGCGGCAAGAAATCTTGGGTGGTATGACCACGTTCCTCACGATGGCCTACATTGTGGTCGTCAATCCGCAAATCCTGGCGCAAGCGGGTATGCCGCCCGCAGGCGTGGTCTTTGCCACCTGCCTTTCCGCGGCCGTCGCGACGCTGGTGATGGGCCTGTATGCGAACTATCCCATTGCACTGGCCCCGGGAATGTCGTTGAACGCCTATTTCACCTACTCGGTGTGCCTGGGAATGCATGTGCCGTGGCCCGTGGCGCTGGGCGCGGTCTTCTTTTCCGGTGTCCTGTTTGTGCTCCTGACCGTCACACGCGTGCGCGAACAAATCGTGAACGGCATCCCGGAAAGCTTGAAGCACGCCACCGCCGGCGGCATCGGAATGTTCATCGCGTTTGTGGGATTGCGCAGCGCGAAACTCGTCGTCGCCAATCCGGCCACATTTGTGAGTCTGGGAAATTTCAGTAACCGCGAAGTACAAGCAGCTTGCGTCGGCCTTGTTCTGATCCTGGTGCTGACGGTGCGCCGCGTGAATGGAGCGATCCTCCTGGGAATCCTGGGCGCAACCTTATTCGGAATCTTTCGAGGCCTCGCGCATTGGCCAACGGCGTTCATGGCCCTGCCGCACCCGTCAGCCACCTTTCTGAAGCTGGATTTGCACGCAGCGTTGCACCTCGGCTTGATTGAAATCATCTTCATTTTTCTCTTCGTGGATTTGTTCGACAACGTGGGCACCCTGGTTGGTGTCTGCGAGCAGGGTGGGTTCGTCAAGGATGGCAAAATCCCACGCGTAGGAAAAGCGTTGCTCGCCGATGGAGTCGGCACGATTTTCGGAGCCCTGACCGGAACCTCAACGGTAACGAGTTACATCGAGAGCGCCGCGGGCGTCGCTGCAGGGGCGCGCACCGGTCTAGGCAACGTGGTTATAGCAGGACTATTTCTGGCTGCCATGTTTTTCTCTCCGCTCGCGGCTTCCATTCCAGCATTTGCAACGGCCCCGGCATTGATCTTAGTGGGCGCCCTGATGACGCAGTCGATCGCCAAGGTCGACTGGACAGAATTCACCGAGGCGTTTCCCGCGTTCGTCACGCTCCTGGCCACGCCATTAACCTTCAGCATAGCCACAGGATTAAGTTTGGGCGTGATTACCTATGCGCTCGCAAAAGTTGCGGCCGGCAAGTGGCGCGAAGTCAGCCTCCTGTTGTGGATCCTCACCGCGCTGTTCATCTTGCGCTACGCCTACTTGGCCGCTGAATGAGAGAATCTCGGTCGTTGCCTGCCCTTAGCGTGCAACACACCGAAAATAACAGAGTTAC
>Ga0210406_10001544_pt1 | contig 27857 bp, 26 predicted proteins | sample IncBWC30MmetaG_FD_155454 | JGI IMG/M metagenome (GOLD analysis project Ga0210406, IMG submission 155454) | Forest soil microbial communities from Barre Woods Harvard Forest LTER site, Petersham, Massachusetts, United States - Inc-BW-C-30-M | ecosystem: Environmental > Terrestrial > Soil >... | reverse complement strand
GAGCAACAAGACTGCTGATCGTGTGTGCCGCATAGCGTCACCTTTCTGGTTGCATGTAACTAGGGAATGGCCCGGACACGATTTCTTGCGTGCCACCGCGATGACTGTCGATAAATCGCTATTACACTCTCCGCTCCAGTTTTTCCACTGCTTGCGCCCGCAACGAGCCAAACGTTTGTAGCACAATCGAGCCATTTGCATTCAGTTGCAAGCCGTGACATGATCCTCGCGTCTTTACGAGAGAGGATTCTTATGAAGCGCATTGTTCTGCTGTTAGCGATGCTCCTTGCTGTAGTTCCCTTCGGATTTGCAAGAGGCCCCGGTGGGCACAGTGGCCACGGACACCATTCTTCCCACTCAAGCAGCCACGTTTCAAAAAAGTCGCACGCTTCCGGATCGCACGATGGCACTTACGAAGGAGGCCGAGGAAGTAGTCATAAGGGTGGACATTATAAAAACCCGAAAACCCGCAACCACTATCGAGACAGGAAGCATGGAACACCACAGTAGAATCGGCTCAATGAATACGAGAAAACTCTCTTTTCAAAAGAAGCGACGGGCTGACTGGTATCCCCTGAGAGCGGAAACTTCGTAATCTTGCTTCGGCTCAAAAAGTTGTACCCTCGGCACCTTAAGGTCAGCGACCGGTCTCTCAGAAATTTGGCTCGCTTATGTCATTGGTTCCAATAGCTTATTTCCATTTCATCTTTTGGGGTCCAGACTTTCACGTTCTCAAGCCGGGCTTTCATCATTTGCGCACGCCCACATCGATACTCCCCGATACTCCCCGCGCCACCATTTTCCCCGCCTCATCCTTGCCGACATAAGCCCAAGGCGTCGTCGCATCGTGGGTGAAGACCGTGAGCCACTTCTCGGGGATCGCCTGCGCGTAATATTCCTTCTTGCTCTCGATCGTCTGCAGCGGATACAGATCAAAGCTCATGCCCCAGGTGAGATCGATGTGCGCCGTGGTAGGGATTAAGTCGGAGATGTAGCAGGCCATCGCGCCTTCGGGGGCTGAAGGCCGGTGTTCATGCGTGGCCTCCGACGGCGCGGCTTGAAGCCGCACCCTTTCAGAGCTGTGAACCGCTGAGGTGGCAGGAGGCGTGCCTTTCCCCAGGCCTCCGCAAATGATCACGGCCTGCATGTGTGCCGTGTGTCCGGGGAAGGTTTTCACCGAAATGCCGGGGACAATTTCTTCGCCGCCCTTAAGCAGCATCATCTGCCCGCTTTCGACCAGCGGGTCGTAATTCTCGGGGATGAAGCTGATGGCGTCGCGGTCGCTGGGATGGCGCGCATATTGCCATTCGCCCTCGGGAGCGTAGTATTTCGCGCGCGGAAATGTGGGAACGATTTTGCCATTCTTGTCGCGCACGGTGTTCCATCCGCAATGATCAAAATGCAGATGCGAGTTGATGACGATGTCGACATCCTCGGGTGCCACTCCGGCTTCGGCTAGATTGTCGAGCAACCTGGCCGGCTGCCCGTAAAATTTGACCATGCGCTCGGAAAGTTTGTTGCCCATCCCGGTCTCGATCAGCACGGTCTGTTTGCCGGTGCGAATGAGCAGCGAGTTGAGCCCGGCGGTGACATAATTTCTGTCGTCGGCCTCAAGCTTGCGCGACCACATCAGTTTGGGCACCACGCCAAAAAACGCGCCGCCATCGAGCGGGTAAGTGCCGTCAGAAAAAACGCTGAGTTCAAAGTGGCCCAGCATGAGGCGTTGCATAAACCTAGTGTGCCACAAGCTATGGGCCAGGGATTTACCCGGATTCTCAGGGAAAATTCTTAAAGGCTTAGCCGTCAAGATGCGAGAGGTTCGCGGCAGTGTTTTGCTAGTCTCTTCCTATGCGGCAGCCCTCAGGCGTTATTGCCATTTCGGTTGTCTTCTTTCTGGCTGCGATTTATCTGTGGACCATCGGCGCCGTGATGTTGTTTGCTCCCGGTGCGATCTCGCTGATGAGCGGATCGCAGTTCATGTACGGATTAGAGTTAGCGGGTCCGTATATGGCGCTGCTCGTGGGCTGCGGATGGGCGCTCGTCGGGTGGGGACTGTTCCGGTTGCACAATTGGGCGCGCTGGGCGGCAATGCTGGTAATGACTTGGGGGATTGCGTGGCTGGTTCCCAAGATATCGGCTGCGGAGTTGGGTGTGCCGCTGCTGTGGTATGGATTGCAGATCGCTGTGCGGGCCGCCGCGGCGTGGTATTTAGCTCAATCGTCCGCGGTGCTTGAGAGCTTCAAGAGGCAGTCGCGGCCCGACACAAAATCTTAGCGCTTCGCTTTGGCAGGTTGTTTCTCGCCGACGCGTTGACTCACTTCAAATTTCATCTTGCCGGCTTTCTTGTCGGCGTCGACGATTACGTGATCGCCGTGAAGGATCTCGCCATCGAGAATCTTAATCGCCAGCGGATCCTGCACCAGCTTTTGAATCGCGCGCTTCAAGGGACGCGCGCCGAAGTTCGGGTCGTAGCCTTGGGTGAAGAGCAAGTCTTTCGCCGCGTCCGTGAGCTCCAGCGAGATTTTGCGATCGGCCAGCAAGCGGCGAACATCTTCCAGGCGCAGCTCGATGATGCGCACCAGTTGTTCCTTGCCCAGCGGGCGAAAGACGATGATATCGTCGACCCGGTTGAGGAACTCGGGCTTGAAATGCGTGTGCAGCAGGGCCTGCACCTGCTCGCTGGCTTTCTCAAACTCTTCCGGCGTGCCCACCTGATCGGCCTGCAGATAACTGGAGCCGAGGTTCGAGGTCATGATGATGATCGTGTTCTTGAAATCGACGACGCGGCCTTTGCCGTCGGTCAATCGGCCGTCGTCCATCATTTGCAAGAGCACGTTGAAGACGTCGGGATGAGCTTTTTCGATTTCGTCGAAGAGCACTACCGCATACGGACGGCGGCGAACCTGCTCGGTGAGTTGGCCGCCTTCTTCGTAGCCGACATATCCCGGAGGCGCGCCGATCAGGCGCGCGACCGAGTGTTTCTCCATGTATTCCGACATGTCGATGCGCAGCAAAGCGTGCTCGTCGTCGAACAGAAATTCGGCCAGGGCGCGTGCCAGCTCAGTCTTGCCCACCCCGGTTGAGCCGAGGAAGATGAAGGAGCCGATCGGACGCTTGGGATCGCTGAGTCCCGCGCGCGACCGGCGAATGGCATTGGCCACACGCTCCAGAGCCGGATCCTGGCCGACGACGCGCTGGCGCAGGCGTTCCTCCATGGTGACCAGCTTTTTCACTTCGCCTTCGAGCATCTTTGAGACCGGGATTCCTGTCCACTTGGAGACGATGCGCGCCACGTCTTCTTCGTCGACTTCTTCCTTGAGCATGCGCTTGCCGCCCTGGCTCTCCATTTGCCGGCTGAGTTTGGCCAGTTCTTCTTCGGCCTGGCGAATGAGGCTGTAGCGGATTTCGGCGACGCGCTGCAGGTTCCCTTTGCGCTCTTCGGACTGCTCCTCAACCTTCAGCTTTTCGATCTGCTCCTTGAGGGCGCGGACGCGGGCGATGAGATCTTTTTCTTTTTTCCAGTTGGCCTTCAGGGTGTTGGCCTTCTCGCGAATCTCGGCGAGCTCTTTCTCGATCACCGAGAGCCGTTCCCGCGAGTTCGCGTCGTCTTCCTTTTTCAGGGCCTGCTTTTCGATTTCCAGCTGCATGGCTTTGCGCTCCAGCTGATCGATGTCGGTGGGCAACGAATCGATCTGGATACGCAGCGAGGCGGCTGCTTCGTCGATCAGGTCGATCGCCTTGTCGGGCAGAAAACGGTCGGTGATGTAGCGGTGCGAGAGGGTGGCTGCGGCGATGATGGCCGAGTCTTTGATGCGCACGCCGTGATGCACCTCGTATTTCTCCTTCAGGCCGCGAAGGATGGAGACGGTGTCTTCGACGTTGGGTTCGCCAACGAAAACAATCTGGAAGCGGCGCTCGAGAGCTGCATCTTTTTCGATGTACTTGCGGTACTCGTTTAGGGTGGTGGCGCCGATGGCGCGCAGCTCACCGCGAGCCAGTGCGGGCTTCAACATGTTGGAGGCGTCAATGGCGCCTTCCGCCGCACCTGCGCCCACCAGCGTATGTAGCTCGTCGATGAAGAGGATGATCTGGCCCTGCGAGTCTTCGATTTCCTTGAGCACGGCTTTGAGCCGGTCTTCGAATTCGCCACGATATTTTGCCCCGGCCAACATCGCCCCGAGATCGAGTCCGACCACGCGTTTGTTCTTGAGAACTTCGGGCACGTCGCCGGAGATAATTCGCTGGGCAAGGCCTTCCACAATGGCTGTCTTGCCGACGCCGGGCTCCCCGATAAGCACGGGATTGTTCTTCGTCCGGCGCGAAAGAACCTGCACGACGCGGCGGATTTCTTCATCGCGTCCAATGACGGGGTCAAGCTTGCCGCGGCGGGCCTGCTCGGTCAGATCGCGGGCGTAGCGGTCTAGCGCTTGATACTTAGCCTCCGGATTCTGGTCGGTAACTTTTTGCGAGCCGCGGACCACGGTGAGCGCCTTCAAAATCGCGTCGTAGGTCGCGCCCTGGCGGGCCAGGATTTGTTGCGCGACGTCCCGCTTGAGGTGGGTGATGGCCAGCAGCAGGTGCTCGGTGGAAACGTATTCATCCTTGAAGTTGGAGGCTTCTTTGAAGGCTTGATCGAGCAATTTGTTGACTTCGTTCGAGAGCGTGGCCTGGGCGGCTTGTCCGGAGACCTTCGGAAGTTTGTCGAGCTCTTGGTAGACGTCGGACAAAACGGCTTGCGGGCCGATGCCGATCTTTTCGAGCACGGGCGGGACGATGCCTTCTTTATCTTCGAGCAGCGCCGCCAGGAGATGGAGCGGCTGCAGTTCGGGATTGCCGTGCTCGGAGGCGAGCTCGTTGGCTCGCTGGACGGCTTGCTGCGCTTTGACGGTGAATTTGTCCCAACGGATTGGCATAAATTTATTCCTTGCTAGACCATTTGTTCTGTTGCATTTCCGGTTTGCCGATCATTGCCTTCGAAATACTTGCGCTCGAATTGCTTCCGCTTCGGAGTCAAGCCATGGCGTTCTAGCTCGCTGTGCGGTACCGTGCCGCCGAGGGCCTCGAGATAGCCATAGAGGCGCACACGACTGAGCAACCAACCAGCCGGAGCCGATGGCGGTGTCACAAAAATGTCCACATCCGGGGGTTGCCGCAGGCTCCAAGTACGGGGTCGCACCAACGGCTCCGGCGATGGCGTATTGGCCGAGGACGCCGTCGGCTTGCATTGGGTTGATCGCTTCGAGCGTCGCGTTCACGAATCTACCACCTTGGCATCATTGTGAACGAATACTGCCCGCTTCGCCAAGTTTTCAGCGACGTCAAAAGGAATCGGGAGGGCCGGCAGGTGTGCCGCCCCTCCTGTCAAAACCCCGCTCCGCCGGGAGCGGACGAATGCGTCCATCCCTCGGGGAGCCTCGTGCTTATGCGGCTTTGCTGGGGCCCTTGCTTTCCGTCGGTTTGCCTTCGACGGACTTCCCTGTCCCTCGATTGGCTTCGCCGACGGTTACTTTTATCTGCTTGGGCTTGGCTTCGGCCTTTTTAGGCAGATTGACCTTCAACACGCCTTTATCGTAGGTCGCCGAAACGTTCTCGGAGTCTACGGTGGTGGGCAGAGCGAAGGTGCGGGTAAAGCTGCCGTAGTGACGCTCCACGCGGCGGTAGTTCTCTTCTTTTTCTTCTTTTTCGATCTTCCGCTCGCCGTGCACGGTGAGGGTGGTGTTCTCCACCCGTACGTCGATATCTTTTTCGTCGATTCCGGGCACTTCGATCTTAAGCGTTACAGTGTGCTCATCCTCGTAGACGTCGACGGCGGGGGCGAAGCTCGATGTGGTCAAGGACTCGTCCTGGCCTTCTCCGCGATAGGACTCGCGGAAGACACGGTTGACGCGGTCCTGCAGGGTAGAAAACTCACGGAAAGGCTGCCAACGGGTTAATACGGTCATGTTTAAATCCTCCTTCAGAGATTTGCTGATTCCGGAATGCCCGGATTCCTGGTCCGGACCCCTAAGACCTCAGGTAGCTCGGTCAATTACTTAGATGCACCATTATCACGCAAGAAGCATAAAATCTTAGTGCGTTACTGTCAATAGTATTATTATGCTTATTTTCATGAGCTTACGTGCGCAATGATGCATTTCAGATAGGCGGTTTCAGGGACATTGAGGAGAACTGGATGGTCCTTTGCCTGCCCACGAACTTCGATCAAGCGGAGAGTTCGGCGAGCATCCAAGGCGGCGTCGGCGAGCATTTCGAGGAAGTTGGTCGGACTCACGTGGTAGGAACAGGAGCAGCTAATCAGGATACCGCCGGGGCGGAGCATCTTCAGGGCGCGGAGGTTGAGTTCTTTGTAGCCGCGGAGAGCCGCGTCGAGATCGCGCTTGCTCTTGGCGAAGGCGGGGGGGTCGAGAACGATGGTGTCGTAGCGGTGGTTGGAAGAAGAGTAATCCTTGAGCAGGTCGAAGGCGTTCGCTTCGATCCATTCGATCTCTGGCTGGCTTGGATGGCGGTTGAGCACCGCATTCTGCTCGGCGACTTCGAGGGCAGCACGCGAGCTGTCAAGGCCGGTGACGTGCGAGCAGCGTGGGGCGAGATGAAGAGCGAACCCCCCCTGGTAGCAGAAGACGTCGAGCGCGTCTCCCTTGGCGTATTGGGCAGAGGCGGAGTAGTTTTCGCGCTGGTCGAGGAACGCTCCGGTTTTCTGGCCTTCCAGGGCGTTGTAGCGGAACTGGATGCCGTTCATGGCGAAAGTGGTGGAGGACTTTTCCCCTTGCAGCAGGCCGGAAGCGCGAGCCGGAAGAGTTTCGAGTTCGCGAACCCGCGGGTCGACGCGCTCCATGATAGAGGCTGGGCGAAGACGGGCGGTCAGCTCGGCGAGGACGGTCAGACGCACGGAATCGATGTCCATGGCCTGGGTGAGGATTTGCAGGGAAACAATGTCGTTGTATCGGTCGACGATGAGGCCGGGGAGGAAATCAGCTTCACTGAAGACGACCCGGTAGCCTTCGCTGTCACGGACTAGAGACTGACGATAGGCGATGGCGTTGGCAATGCGCTGGCCAAGCAGGGCGGTGAAATCCGCGATGGTTTCCGAGGAGATCATGCGGATGGCGATTTCGGAAGAGCTGGAGTAGAGGGCCGTGCCGAGAGGATTGCCGCGGTGATCAGTGACGCGGATCAAGGAGCCGGGGAGGGCGGAGCCGGAGGAAACGATGTCGGAGCGGTAGACCCAGACGTGACCGGTTTTCAGGCGAGTAGCGCCGCGAGGCGAAATTTTGACGATCGGAACCGTTGCGGGCGCGGGCAGGTTGGGCATGCAGTCATCTTAAATGGGTTGAATCGTCCGGGTTGAATCGTCGATGGATTGCCGTCGACTCGTATTCGGCGGCGGGTGTTCGTGCACATCGGCACTTTCCCGTCGCGCCTCAAAAAGGTCTCCTTCAGCTTAGCGAGTGTGGTCGCGCGCTACCTGGAGGGTGACCAGCGATAGGGTTGCCGAAAGAAACCGTGCTAGCGTGCCCATGTCCGAAGCCCCTCCTTTTAGAGCGGCCAGGCGCTATTTCCTGCACAATTTTGTTCTGTAAATTCTGTCGCGAGTGTCCTCGCCAGAGCCCGCCATTTTAGCGGGTGGCTTGTTCGGTGGGTGCAACTGGGACTTGCTGTTTGACGTGAGAGCCGCTGGCGGCCTCGTGGCGGGCCAGGTCGAGATCGGTTCGGAGGGAGTCAAGAGCGACCATGGGGAGCTCGGTGCCGAAGGCATCGAGTTCGCCTTCGCTCCAGCCGCCGTTCAGGCGCATCGCGCCGGTGATATCTTCGGGGAAGGCCTGGCGAAAATCGCCCTCGCGGAGAAGGATGTCGCCGATGAGGCGTCCTGTGTGGACGTCGTAAATGCGGCGGCTGGCCCGGCCGCGGGCATTGGTTAGACACAGAAAAACTTCGCCGATTCCGCCGAATTCCGAGCGGTAATACCAGGCTTGAGACGCGTCAATCTTGGGATGATGGCGTTTGGGGCGGGTGGTGGAAGGGATTTGATCGGCCAGCTCGTCGGCAGGGTTGAAATAGAGAATGCGCTGGCAGGAGTCGCACACGATCGTCTGCGTACCGGAGCGAACTTCGTTGTAGGTCTGCGGCCGGAGCTTGACGCGGCAGGCCATACACTGCTGATCCCGAACTTCGGAGATGCCGCTGCCGCGAAACTTCGACACCCGCTCGTAGTGACGGAGGAGATCGTCGTTGACGCCGGTGCGAATCTGATCGCGCTTGGCGCGCCACTCGGCGAGAAGTTTTTCGTCCTCGGCGGTACGCCGGCGAGCTTCTTCTTTTTCTTTTTCTATTTCGGCGGTCTCGGCTTTGAGTTCGGCTTGCGCGGCTTTGACTTCCTTGTCGCGAGCGTCAGCATTGACCATCATCTCGAGAATCTTGTCTTCGTTGGCGGCGATTTCCTTTTCCGAGAACTGGATTTCGTGCAGCAACGCCTTGTACTGGTCGTTGGTCTTTACGTCGAGCGACTGGTCGCGATACTTCGAAATTTTGCCGCGGAGGTCGGAGATGGCCGTATCGTATTTACGGCGGGCGGCTTCGTCAGCCTTGACGGCGGTCTGGGCTTTTTGCAGTTGTGTTTTCGTGCCCGCGAGTTTCTGCTCGATGACCGCGACGCGCTTAGGGAATTCGGCCACCTCGTCCTGCAGGCGACGGATTTCCTTGTCCGTGTCCTGCAGTTTCAGCAGATTTTCTATTTCGGGAAGCATTGACTGTATTGATTCTAGCATGGGGGTGGGGACAAATTAGGGGCTCGATTCTCTCCCCTGGCCGGCGGGAAAGAGCTTAACCACAAAGGACCCAGAGTTGCACCGGGGCAGACCGGAGAAAAGCACGGAAAGTTCCTCCGCAGGGCTCAATTCTCCGCAGAGCTCGATCCGAGCGGGCGGACGCGCAGCCGGTGTACACTCTTCCTTCGCGCATTGTGCATCCGCCGTTATTTCTTACCTGTGAGGATCGTTCGTGAAAAGACAGATTTCTTTCCTCTCTCGCTTTGCCCTGCTCGCATTTATCCCTGGGGTCGTCACTTCCACGCCGGCAAAAGCGCAGACTGCCCCTACCCAGCCGCTGACCATTGAGACCCTGTACCAACCGGGGGGACTGGCGGGTCGCGGGCCCGAGACCGTGGAGTGGAGTCCGGACGGGACCAAGCTCACATTTGTGCAGCGCGACGGAAAGGGAGAGAAGGGTGAGTTGTGGTACGTGGACACCTCCACGGGCGAGAAGCAGGTGCTGGTCAGCGCGGCCAAGCTGGCAGCGCTCGATCCGGACGTGAATAAGGTCAAAAACGAACGGGAGAAGGAGCGGCGGACGCGTTATCACGTGGCGGCATATTTGTGGGCGCCGGACTCGAAGCATCTGATCTTCGATTCGCAGGGTCAGCTTTGGCTCTACGATCTGGGGACGGCGACGGCGGTGCAGTTTACCTCGGCGTCCGATCCCAGTGGAGATCCGAAGTTCTCGCCCGACGGCGGACACGTGGCCTATTGGCGTAAACACAATTTGTACGTTCATCCGGTAAACGGGAAGGATGAAAAGCAGTTGACCAAGGACACCGGCGACAGCCTGTTCAACGGCGATATCGACTGGGTCTACGCGGAAGAGTTAGGGGTGCGCAGCAATTATTTCTGGTCGCCCGACAGCCGAGAAATTGTGTTCCTGCACATGGATGAAACCAAGGTGCCGACCTATCCCATCACCGACTGGCTGCCCACCCATCCCAATATGGAGTACGAAAAATATCCCAAGGTGGGAGATCCGAATCCGGCGGTGAAGCTGGGTGTGGTGGATGCGGATAAGGGCAAAGTTCGCTGGATTTCGCTGACCAGCGATCAGGACTCCTACATCCCGCGCTTCGGCTGGGTGCGTGAAGGAATGGTGTGGGCGGAGGTGCTGAATCGCACGGAAGACAAGATGGACCTGTATTTCGTGGACGCGAAAACAGGGAAATCGAAAATTGTGCTGACCGAGACGACGCCCGAGGCCTGGATCGACTTCGAGCATGTGGAGGTTCGGTTTTTAAACTCCTCTGGGCAGTTTCTGTGGCCGAGCTGGCGCGACGGCACCATGCAAATCTATCTGTACAGTTTCGACAAGCAGAACCCGATGGCGGCCGAGGCCAAGCTGGAGCGGCAACTGACGCAGGGCGACTTCGAGGTGCTGGGAATTGAGGGAGTGGACCAGGCCGCGGGCACAGTATTTTTTTCGGCGAATAAGGATGATCCGCGGCAAGTGCAGATTTTTTCCGTGCAACTGGATGGTTCGGGCTTCAAGCCGCTGACCTTGGAAGAGGGTATCCATTCCGGAAATTTCAGCGACGATGGGAAGCACTATACTCACACCTATTTCGGTCCGCAGAGATCGACGACGATTTCGCTTTGCGCAGTGGGAGGGGCTTGCAATCCGGTGTGGAAGGCGCGAGACGCCATCGCCGATTATGGACTGCGGGCGCCGCAGTATCTGGACTTCAAGGCGGACGATGGGACGACACTTTACGGGCGGTTATTGCTTCCCGCGGAGGCACCGGCCAGCGGCAAAATTCCGCTGATTGTGAACATTTATGGAGGTCCGGCGGCACAAATGGTAAGGAAAGGACCGCCCGATCCGTTCGACGAAATTCTGTCGCGCAAAGGCTTTGCCATTTTTGCGGTGGATAATCGCGGGACGCCGGGACGGGACCGCAAGTTCCAGACTGCGATCCGGCATGAGTTTGGCGCGATTGAACTGAAGGATCAGCTGACCGCCCTCGATCAGTTGTTGGGGCAGTATCCGCAGCTGGATAAAGATCGCGTGGCCATCTGGGGATGGTCGAATGGCGGATCGATGACGCTTTATGCGATGACGCATTCAGAGCGCTTTCGGGCGGGCGTGGCCGTGGCTCCGGTGACCGATCAGTTGAACTACGACTCGATTTATACCGAGCGCTACATGGGGCTGTTGCAAGACGATAAAGCGGGATACCTTCAGTCGGATGTGACCCAGGACGCCGAGAAGCTGCACGGAGCGTTACTGCTGGTGCACGGTACGAGCGACGACAACGTGCATTTCCAGAACAGCGTTCAGATGATTAATGCGCTGATCGATGCGGGCAAACAGTTCCGGCTGATGATTTATCCCAACAAGACGCACAGCATTGCAGGGAAAGATGCGCGCGTGCACCTGTTCACGATGATCGTCGACCATTTTGAGCGGGAGATGAAGTAGCAGTGACGAGAAACGTTCTCATAAATGGTGGTTGAACCTTGGCAGCTATTTTCTGCGCCTAGGGCAGCGAGCAGATGATCACAGTCTTCCTCTCGCCGTCGGCATCGAAAGCGCGTCGCCGCAGGAAAGCCAGCTGGTCGAAGGTGTCCTCGGACACAGCTTCCTAGACGCCCTCCCGGCTCGACTGATCGGCGACAAAAGCCTATGACTGTGGCCGTTTGGATCGTGACTTGGCCGACCGGTACGGCATCCAGGCGATCGCACCGCATCGGGGAGTGCGCCGGAGCCCGACCTAGCACGGTCGTCCTTGTGCCGCTAGCGCTAGCGCAAACGTTGACGAGTCGAGCGACTTTTCGCTGGACTCCATCACTTTGGTCGGCTGGTGATCCGTTGGGAGTACCACGTCGAGAACTTCTTCGCCATGGTTCGCCTCGGTTGCCTGCAAGTCCTCCTGAGCAGTTACTCGTACCGCAGCGCCACCATGGGATCGACTCGCATGGCTCGACGAGCGGGAACGTAGCTTGCGAGTACTGCCACCGAGCAAAGAAGAACCGTAACCGCAGCGAAAGTGATCGGATCCGTGCTGCTCACGTCAAACAGAAGGCTGTTCAGCACACGCGTTACTCCATACGCCCCAGCAAGACCCAACAGCACTCCAAGAGAAACCAGGGCCATGCTTTCGGCAAAAATCAGAGCAAGCATGTCGACGGGACGCGCTCCCAATGCCATCCGGACGCCAATTTCACGCGTGCGTAGGCTGACTGCGTAGGCCATCACGCCAAAGATCCCGACACCGAAAGCAGCAATGCAAGGGTGGCGAAGCTCCCGAGAAGAAAAGCGCGAAATCGCTGCTGAGTGGTAGACGCCTCCAATAACTGATCCATCGTGGCGATACGGCCCACGGGTTGATCTGGGTCGAGCGCCGAGACTTCGCGTCGAATTGCGGCGCTAAGACTCGATGGGTCGTTTCTTGCGCGGATCACAAGCGTCTGCCACGGCATAGTCGCCTGTGTGTAAGCAACGTAGATTCCCGGAGATGGCTCATCGGTCAATTTGTTCTGTCGCACATTCCCGACGATCCCGACGATCTCACAACGACCAATACCAAATGCCGGCAGGTCGAGAAACCGACCTATGGGATCTTGATTGGGCCAGTAAGTTCGGGCAACCGCCTCGTTAATGACAGCGACGTGTGGGGCATCCTGGGTGTCGTGGTCGGAGAAATATCGACCACGAAGAAGAGGAATTTTCAGCACGGCAAAGAAATTGTTCGAGACAATGCGTGCCTCTGCTTCTGGCTGATCGAAGAAACTCTTATATGCATGACCGTCCAGCTTGAAACCGACCTTCCAAGACTGTCCTTCGATGGGCAGCGCGAGCGTCGCACCTGCGGATTCCACTCCGGGCAAAGCTTCAATACGAGCAAGCAGCTGCTGATAAAACCCAGTCCAGCTCCTTTTGTCTTGATCGGACATGGAACGGTAGACTTCTTGTCTTGATCGGACATGGAACGGTAGACTTCGACCGTCAAAAGATGATCGGTGCGGAACCCGGGGTCGACTCTGTACAGGCGAAGCAAGCTTTTTCCTAGCAGGCCAGCAGCCGCCAGCAACACGAGCGAAAGGGCAAATTCGGTAACCACCAAGATCCTGGTTAGAGGTTTGCGCTCTCCTGCATTCCGAGCGTTCTGCTTCAGAGATGCTTTGGGGTCATTGCGCCAGATCCGCCAACCTGGCGCGAGGCCAAACAGGATTCCGGCGAGGGACGAAACTAAGCAAGTGAACCCGAGCACAGCCAGATCGATATGTGCCGATGAAATTCTGGGAATGTCGACGGGTGCCCAAGCGATTAACACATGCGTGAGAAAAAAGGCACCCAGCACTCCCAACGTGCCACCGATGAGCGCGAGGAGCAGACTTTCGGTCAGCCATTGCCAGATGATTCTGCCCCGCGTGGCACCCAGCGAAGAGCGAATCGCAAATTCTGGCTGCCGCGCAGCGGCGCGGGAGAGAAGCAGGGTGCCAAGGTTGGCGCACGCGATCAACAGTACGAGAGCAGCCGATCCCATCAGGATGAGGAGCGCGGGCCGAAAGTTCCCTACCATGTCCTCGCGCAAAGGCACCAGTCTCACTCCAAGGTCTCGATTGGAAGCGGGATACACTCGCGCCAGGCTGCTCGCAACAGCCGTCATCCCGGCTTGCGCCTGAGACAAGGTTACGTCGGCGGCGAGGCGCCCAACCACCGACATTCCGAGATTGCCGCGCGTGGCAATCTCTTCGCGTAAGTCCGGCCGTACCGACGTGATGGCAACCCAGATTTCTGTTTGTGGGTCAGGAAATTGATAGCTTGGCGACATGATGCCGATCACCTCGTAAGCATAGCCATCCAAAGTGATTGATCGGCCTATCACGCCCGGATCAGACGCGAAGGAGTTGGACCATAAGGGGTAGCTTAAGACCACGGCTTGCTGATTCAAGTCGGCCGCGAAGGATCTGCCTTTATAGGGCTCAACGCCAAGGGTCTCGAAGAAATCAGACGATACAACCTCGCCCCGTATGCGTTCAGGTCGGGGAATTCCAGCCAAGCTGAACGTCTTCTCTTCATAGGAGGCGATCTTGCGGAAAAAGCGATTCTGTTCGCTCCAATCCACGAAGTCTGGATATGACGTTTTCCCGTACAAGTCACCAGACTTTAAATTATAGGTATTCACTTTCACGAGCTGTTCGGCGTTCGGGTAAGGCAACGGCCGAATTAACACGGCATCGAGAATGCTGAACACAGCGCTGTTGGCCCCAATTCCCAGCGCCAAGGTAAGCACTGCAACCGCCGTGAAGCCAGGATTCCTTAGCAGCTGCCGCAACGCGTAACCGACATCTTGGCTTAATCTCCCCATCTTAATGACCTGGGTTCTGCTACGCGCAGAATGTGCCCCATTACACGTAGAAATCCTAGCACCAACGATTGCAACCGCGGTCGGAACTCCTCCCTACTCTTCCCTACTCTGAGAGCATCACTTTTTCCAATCCCGTTGAGGAGCGTAACCCCTTGATGGCAAGGCGCAAGAGAATGAGAATACCGACGTCGAACCAGCTTAGAACCAGGTTGCTTAAAAAGGTGTCCACCGCCCGCCTTAGGCGTCCGGAAGCCAACCGGCAACCATCGGTCCGCTGGGTTTATGAGACCGGTTGTCGTGGTTAGTGCAGATCAGAATAGGCTCGCGTCTTTGCTGCGACCGCCGCCGCTTATTTATGTCTGCCTGAACCTTTGCGAGGGCTCTCCTTCGAGGAGCCGGCTCGAGACGAGCTCTCTCTCGAGCTGTCTTTTGAGGAGCTTTCTTTCGACGAGCTTTCTTTCGACGAGCTGTCTTTTGACGAGCTGTCTTTCGAGGAAGTGTCTTTCGACGAGGAATCCTTCGCAGAGCTATCCGACCCGGATTTGTCGTCTTTCTTGTCTTTCGAGGAGGAGTCGCCGCTGCCCGAGGATCCGGGCGAGGAGGATTTCTTGGCGTAGTCGGTGACGTACCAGCCAGTGCCCTTGAACTGCACCGCGGGAGCGGAGATCATCTGCTCGACCTGGCCGCCGCATACCGGGCACTTCTTGACCATCTTGTCGGAATACTTCTGGATTTTTTCGAAGCGGTGACCGCACTTCTTGCATTCGTATTCGTAGAGGGGCATGAGTGTGAGACAGTTGTGAGCAACAAGTTTCACATTGATTCTAGGGGGGCGCGGCGATTGCGTCAATTAGAGGAGCTCCCACCAAGGGCGGAGTTGAGTCGTCTGGCTGACGAGATTTGAAATTACTTCGTCCGCGATCTGCCGGAACTTCGGTCCCGGTCTTTCATTTTTCACTTTTCGCGTGGAGTGTTTTCGAGCGGGGCGTTGAATCAGTTCTTCAGGTCCCCGTGCAGGCGCTTGGGCGCGGTGTTTTGCCAGGCAGCTTGAATGACTTTGCCCAGAGTTTCCTTCCTGGCGGCCTTCAAGTTCACGCGCGTCGCGCCGCGGCGTCCCCAGGCGCCGTTTACTGGGGCGAAAACATCAGGTTCATCTTTCGAAAAATAGTGTTGCTGCTCGGGAGTGAGCTTGACCATCGCCCAGGCCTTGTCGGGATAGCCCAGAGTGGCGAAAATTTTTCCTGCGACGCGGAAGTCGGGATGATTCATGTGCGAGCGCTCTTCGGTCTCGGGAAAAGCGAGGGCCATTTTGCGGAAGTCGCTGGCGGTCACGAGGCGGGTCTCCTGCGTACGTTAGTATAATCCGGCTGCATAGGCGGAAAGTTACGGGCATTAGAGAACCGCGCTTCGATCATCGTCTGGGGCGGTTGCATGTCGAGCTTCGCTCGAGTGGACAGCCGAGGCGGCTGTCCCCATGGGCAGTGGTAGACTCCGGCCATGAAGCATAGGGAGCCAGAGCTGGCTGAGTTCGAGCGTGTGACTCAGAACCAATCCAGCAAGGAAAAGATCGCCACGGCGGGGCCGGCGCTTTATCTGGTGGGAACGCCGATCGGGAATCTGGAGGACATCACGCTGCGGGCGCTGCGCGTGCTCAAGCAAGTCGATCTCATTGCTTGCGAGGACACGCGGCAGACGCAGAAGCTGCTGAATCATTATGCCATCGCGACGCGTACGACTAGCTATCACGAGCACAACGAGATGACGCGGTCGGCGGAACTAGTCAAACAGATGCAGCAAGGCGCGAGCGTCGCGCTGGTGACGGATGCGGGCATGCCGGGAATTTCTGATCCTGGATACCGGCTGATTGCGCTGGCGATTCGACATGGGGTGCCGGTGGTGCCGATTCCCGGGGCGGCCGCCTTTCTGGCGGCGCTGGTGGCCAGCGGGTTGCCTACCGATTCGTTTCGCTTCAGCGGATTTCTTCCGGCCAAGCGCGGGGAGCGGAGGGAGGCTCTGGAGGCGATCCGGAATTCTCCGCGGACGCAGGTGTTTTATGAGACGCCCCATCGTATTGTCGAGGCCCTGGAAGATGTCTGCGAAGTTCTGGGAGCTGCGCGGCTTGTGGTCATCGCGCGCGAAGTGACCAAGCTGCATGAGGAGTTTTTGCGCGGAGGTGCGAGCCAAGTGCTGGAGAACTTGAAGTCGCGCGAAGCAGTGAAGGGGGAGATCACGCTGCTGATTGGAAAAGCGGAGAGCGATGCTCGTGTAGAGACGGACGCATTGGTCCGCCTTTCAGTCCGGCGGCGAGTGGAGCAGATCATGGCAGAAGAAAAGGTGGACGAGAAGGCGGCACTGAAGAAGGTGGCGAAAGAGCGAGGGGTTTCGAAGAGCGAAGCGTATCGGGAATTGCAGCGAAGCAGGTAAGCAACCTTCGAGCGGCGCTCGACCGGACAGCCGAGGGCGGCTGTCTCACATAAATCTGTAGCGTCTATTTTCCCGCTAGCTCCCGCTTCACAATTTCGCTGACCATTTTGCCCTCTACGCGCATGCCGGCGGCGTTAAACTTTGCCATGGCGTTTTTCATGACCGTGCCCATTTCTTTCATGGTGGGCGAACCCATCTCGGCGATGGCTGCTTTCACGCCGGCTTCTACTTCCGGTTCGCTGGCGGCTTTGGGGAGATAGGATTCAATGAGGACGATTTCCGCGGCTTCTTTGTCGGCCATTTCCTGGCGTCCGCCTTTGCTGAACTGTTCGACGGATTCTTTGCGCTGCTTGATCAGCGTGGCCAGCACGGCCTGGCATTCTTTCTCATCGAGCGGAGCCATTTTTTCGACTTGGCGTAGCTGCAGCGCGCTCTTTACCATGCGCAGGGCAGAGAGGCGCGCTTCGTCCTTGGCTTTCATGGCGGTGACGATGTCTTTCTGGATTTGGTCGACTAAGCTCATGAGGGGATTATAGACGGTGCAGTTGCTCGATGACGGTGGGGTCAAAATCAAAATCCCCGCCGAGATTCACGCCGGATATTTTTGCGCCAGGTTTTTCGCTTCAGCAAACCGGCTTATGCTTCGGGTTGCTGTCCATGAACTGTCGAGCTTCGCTCGACGGACGGCCGCGGCGGCTGTCCCCACCCATATTCATTTCCCCATTTGCATTCCCCCCTGCGCATTTCCGCATGGGCCTCGGCGAACCGAGACAACCGCGAAGCTCGCCGGAGCTGCCACAATCAGCCGGCATCCGATAAACTGGTAGCGAAGCTCATACCTAGCAACTCCAGGACATTATCCATATGTTGCATAAGAATCGTCTTTTTACTCCGGGGCCAACGCCGCTATTGCCGGCGGCGCAGACGGCCATGGCCTCATTCACCGCGCATCATCGGACGGCTGACTTCCGGGCACTGTTTCAGCGGGTGCTGGCCGACATGAAGGAATTCATTGGCACCCAGAACGATGTGCTGGTGCTGGCTTGTTCGGGCACGGGCGTGATGGAGGCCTCGGTGTCGAACCTGACTTCGCCGGGCGATAGAGTTCTGGTGCTGACGGCGGGGAAGTTTGGCGAGCGCTGGACGGGCTTGGCCAAGGCGTTCGGCTGCAACGTGGAGGTGCTGAGCGTTCCCTATGGTGAAACTTTTTCGCTGGAAGCGATTCGGGCGAAGGTTACCTCGGATGTGCGCGTGGTGTTTGTGCAGGCGACCGAGAGTTCTACCGGAGCGCGGCATGATGTGGAAGGCATCGCGAAAATTGTGCGGGCGCAGGGCGACGGCACATTGCTGGTGGTGGATGCGATCACGGGGCTGGGCACGACTCATCTGAATGTCGATGGCTGGGGCGTGGATGTGATCATTGGCGGATCGCAGAAAGCGCTGATGATACCTCCGGGACTGGCGTACTGCGCGGTGAGCGAGCGGGCGTGGAAGCGTATGGATGCGGCGACTTCGCCACGCTATTACTTTGATCTGCGCAAGGAACGGAAGTCTGCCGCGAAAGGCGAGTCGGCTTACACTCCAGCGACTTCCTTATTTGCGGCGCTGGGAGCGGCGCTCGAGTTTGTGCGCGGCATGGGCAAGGGCGACCTCGCTCGGGGACGGGAAGAGCTGGTAAACAATGCTGAATTATGCGCGGAGATGACGCGGGCGGGAGCGAAGGCTTTGGGATTAAAGTTGTACGCATCGCCGCCGGCGGCGGCGCTCACCGCGATTTGCGCGCCCGAGGGAATCGATTCCGGCAAGATGGTGAAGGAATTTCGCGAAGCGTTTGATGCGGTGGTGGCAAACGGGCAGGGCGAGATGAAAGGGCAGCTGTTTCGCATCGCGCACATCGGCTATTACGACTATCTCGACACGATCGGCATCCTGGGCGCGCTCGAACATGTGCTGGCGCGAGTTACGGGTCGGAGCGTCGAATACGGCGCGGCGGTGCGGGCAGCCCAGCAAGTCTATGCCCGCGCCCAGTCGGAGAAGCGGCAATTGGTCAGCGCATGAAGGCTGGCCCTACCCTGGTTAGAGCGGTTACAGCGGGATTTAGTGGATCGTGAAGTCCATGGGACTCGACGTCTCGGCCAACGTCCCACCGCTTCCGTACATGCCGGTACCCGGCGAGCCGGGATTGGTCACGGTCACACTGACAGTGCCCGAGGTGGCGATGGCGGCAGCCGGAACTGCCACCATGAGCTGATTGCCGCTTACAAAGGTGGTGTTCGACGTTTGGGCGGTGCCATTCAAGTTCACCACCGCATTTGAGCTAAAGTTCGTTCCATTCACAGTCAGAGTGAATGCCGCCCCGCCTGCGGTCGTGCTGGCCGGAGCGAGTTGAGCGACGGTGGGCATGGTTCCGGCGGCTGCGGGCATGGTTTTGGCGCTGTAACCGCACGCCAATGTGCCGGCAATCAGCGCCCCGAGCAGGATTATTTTGACGGGTAGCAGTTTCTGAGAAGTCTTCATGGAGTCTCCCAAGGGCCGGTGCCCAGTGAGAAAGAGTCTAGGAAGTTCGAGGGGCAGAGGTGTCAGCGGCGTGTCATTTTCCCGTCAATCGTTGTCCGTGGATTTCTGAAAACAAGCGCTTCATGGCAAAGGAAATCATTCGTGAAAATCATCATAGCGGAAAAAATCTCAGCATCAGCCGTGGCCCAGTTGCAGGAGCCGGGCTGGACTGTGCTAACGGCGGATCAATTGGATGGCAAACTGGAGCAAGAACTGGAGTCTGCGGATGCGCTCATTGTGCGCTCGGCCGTGCAGGCCGACGCCAAGCTTCTGGAACATGCCAAGAAGCTGCGGGTGATTGGGCGAGCCGGCGTGGGTGTGGACAACATCGATCTCGATGCGGCTACTCACAAAGGAATCGCGGTGATGAACACGCCCGGCGCCAATGCGGTTGCCGTGGCAGAGCAGACGCTGGGGATGATGCTGGCCATGGCACGTCATTTATGCCGTGCCGACGCTCTTATGCACGCCGGCAAGTGGGAAAAGAAATCGCTGCAAGGAACTGAGCTGAGAGCAAAAACGCTGGGGATTATTGGGCTGGGAAGAGTGGGCATGGAAGTGGCGCGGCGGGCGCGGGGCTTTGGCATGGAGTTGGTGGGACACGATCCGTTTGTTTCGGTGGCGGTGGCGAAGGAGCAGGGGATCCGGCTGACCGGGCTCGACGAGCTCTATGCAGCCGCCGACTATATCACGCTGCACGTGGGTCTGACGGCGCAGACCACGGGGATGATCAATGATACCTCCATTGCGAAAATGAAAAAGGGCGTGCGGCTGGTGAATTGCGCGCGCGGCGAGTTGGTGAATGAAGCGGATCTGGCGGCGGCGCTTAAGACCAAGCACGTGGCTGCGGCGGCGATCGATGTTTTTGCCGAAGAGCCTCCGCAGAACTCGCCGCTGTTGGCTCTGGAGAATGTTTTGCTCACGCCGCATGTGGGCGGGTCGACCTTTGAGGCGCAGGAGGCGGTGGGCGTGCAGATTGCGCAACAGGTGAAGGAATATCTGAAACATGGGGTGATTCAGAACGCGGTGAATGTACCGTCGGTCTCGGCGGAGGAGTATGCGGTCATGCAGCCCTACATCGTGCTGGGGGAACGTATGGGGGGATTTCTGGCGCAGGTTTCGGAAGGCAGCATCGAGGAAATTTCCATCCGCTACGGCGGGCACATTGCCGAATGGAAAACCGAACTCATCCGCAACGGGACAATCAAGGGCATTTTGAACCAGGCGCTCGAAGAGAAAGCGAACCTGGTGAATGCGGCTACCATTGCCGAGGAGCGAGGGCTGCGGGTGCTGGAATCGCACAAGGCGAAAGCATCGACGGGAGGCGCGGGGAGCGTGCTGTCGATTTTTCTGAAGACTTCGACCGAAGAGCACATGGTGAAGGGTGCGGTGCTGCACGGCAATGCGCCTCGTTTGCTGCAGGTGGACGGCATTGACGTGGAAGCGCCACTGGAGCGCAGCCTCATTTATCTGCGGAATCGCGACGTGCCGGGCGTGATTGGCAAAGTGGGAACGATCCTGGGCGAGGAATCGATCAATATCGCGGATTTCTCGCTGGGACGGCGTGCCATCGAGAAAGACGTTCAGAAAGCGTCCGACCAGCCGCGCGAGGCGATTGCGGTTGTCCACGTGGACGGGCGCGTGCCGGAGGAAGTGCTGGCGAAGTTGCGGCAGATTCCCGCGGTGCAGCAGGCGAAAGCAGTGCAGCTGTTCTGAGGCGGCAGCGGCTAAAGCCCTGGTTTGCGCGCAGCGGTTACGCGCCGCTGTTCCACCGGGCAGCACTTCCAGGTTACAGAACTTCACATTTCACAACTTCGGCTTCGGGGCGGGTGCAGATCGCGGGTCGCAGCCATCTACGATATCCATGGAAATCTTCCGGCACTGGAAGCTGTGCTCGAGGAGATTCGTGCGGTCGGCGTCGACCGGATCGTGGTCGGCGGCGACGTGCTTCCCGGGCCGATGCCGTCGGAAACGCTCGAGCGTTTGCTGACCCTGGAAATTCCAGTGCAATTTATCCGCGGCAATGGCGAGGCTGCTGTGCTCGCGCAATTGGCCGGCATCGAAACTCGCACGCTTCCAGAACAGGCTCGCGAGGCTATTCGCTGGACGGCGCAGCAGCTCGGTCCCCAACGCCGGCAGGTGATCGCCAGTTGGCCGGCAACATTTCGCGTTCCGGTTGGCGGGTTCGGCGAGGTGCTGTTCTGCCACGCCACCCCGCGCAACGACACTGAGATATTCACGCGCATGACGCCGGAGGAGAGGCTCTGGCCGGTGTTTGAAGGAATTGATTTTCCGCTGGTCGTTTGCGGGCATACCCACATGCAGTTCGATCGAAGCGTAGGAAGGATTCGCGTCGTGAATGCGGGCAGTGTGGGAATGCCTTTTGGAGTTCCCGGCGCTGACTGGCTCTTGCTGGGACCCGAGGTCGAGCTTCAGCATACGGCCTACGATCTCCGGCAAGCGGCTGATCGCATCGGCGCGACGAAGTATCCTCAGGCAGAAGATTTTGCGGCGCGCAATGTGCTGCAACCGCCGTCGGAAGAACAGATGCTCACGGTTTTCGCGCGAGCGGAATTGAAAGGGTGAAGGACTTCATCGCCCAAAGATTTGGGCGGGCGGCCATCGATCCCTCAAGTTCACGCCGTGCCGACACAGGGGGACAGCCGAGGCGGCGGTACGGGTTCGGTTCGCACTTCACGATTCCGCCTCGTCTCTCCGCAGTTTGCGGCTTTCGGCCAGCAGGGCCATAGAGTGCATCAGGTTTTGCAGGGTGACGATGCCGATCAGGTGCTGGTCTTCGACCACGGGAATGATGCTGGAATTGCGGGCGGTAAGCTTGCGGAAGGCGGAACTGAGCGAGTCCTGGCGCAGGGAGACTTCGAAGATTTTATTCATCACCGCCTGGACGTAGCCGTTTCCTTCGGCGCGCAGAGCCTCGAGAATACGCTGCTTCGAAATCACCCCCACCATGTCGCTGCCCCGCACCACTGGAAAATCGTCTTGCAGGGAATGAACCGCTTTTTCCAGGGCATCTTCCAAGGTGTCCGCCGGGGAGAGCGTGGCGAAATCGGTGAGCATGACCTCTTCGAGGCGGACGTTGTCGAGCACGGACTGGAATACCAGGGCACGCTCCTCCAATTGCGCGGCGGAAAAGACGATGACGCCGACCATGGTGAGCCAGCTGTCGCTGAACAGGCCTGCCAGCATCAGGACCATGGCGATGGCGTTGCTGATCGAAACGGCGCGGCGCGTGGCGGTGGAAGCCTCGAGAGTGCGGGAAAGCAATGCCCGTAAGACGCGTCCGCCATCGAGCGGGTAAGCGGGCATGAGATTCAAAATCGCCAGATAAAGATTGGCCCACACCAGGCTGCGCGGTAGGTTGGCGGCCTGCAGAAAAGGCCACTTCCAAAGCTCGACTCCGCGCCCGGAGGCGGTGACAGCGGCCGCGGCCAGGCAGGCCAGGGCCAGGCTAATCAACGGTCCGATCAGCGCCAGGCGAATGTCGCGCTTCCACGTCAGGCCGGTCAGAGGAGCCTTCTGGGTACGCGATTCATCGTAGAGCGCCACGCCGGTCAGGGGTAGCAGGATGACTGCCTTGGGGATCAGGCCGACCCGGCGGGCGGCTAACATGTGTCCGCATTCGTGGGCAGCGACGCAGGCCAGAATGATGCCCACCAGCGCCAGGTCGCGCGGCCCGTTGGCGGAGCCCTGGTGTGCCGCGTACTCCGTCCAGAAAATGAACAGGGGCAGGACGACGAATGTCAGGTGGACGCGGACGTCCACCCCAAACAGACGTCCTACCGGAATGGACCAGCTTCGCATAAGCCTTGGCAACATTTATTCTACATGCATAGATATAGTGATTGCGGCATCCAAGAGTACAGAGGCATGCGAGTGATTTCGGGAAAATATCGAAGCCGTCCGCTGCGTTCGTTGCCAGGCAAGGATGTACGCCCCACTTCGGACCGGCTGCGGGAGACGTTATTCAATGTGCTGACGGCGGGAAATCCGGCCGCGCTCGAGGGCAGCATCTGGCTCGATCTGTTCGCGGGAACGGGAGCGATTGGAATCGAAGCCCTGAGCCGCGGAGCCAAAGAAGTCTATTTCGTCGAACACTCCGCGGCGGCGGCGGATGCAATTCGTGGCAATTTGGCGAACCTGGGCGTCACGGACGGCTTCAAGATCCTGCAGGAAGAATTGCCGCAGGCATTCTGGCGGATGGAGCGGCAACATGTGGCGGCCGACGTGGTTTTCATCGATCCGCCGTACCGGGTGCCGGAGGCATACACCAAAACCCTGCGGGCGTTGTCGGATTCCTCGCTGGTTTGGGCGATGTCGGTAGTGATTGCCGAGCATGAAAAGAAATTCGACCCGGGCGAGGATTTTGGTCACCTGCGAAGGTTCCGTCACCTGGCCCAAGGCGGTGCGGCTCTGAGCTTTTATCGAATGGCTTAGCGGAACCGGCGGGTTTAAAAGGGCGGTGATTTCGCGGGGGGAGAAGTTCCTCCTCCCCGAACAGCGCTACATGATCCGATCGTCGCTGCGGCGAACGAGGGGATGCTGCATCTCTTCCAGATCGTTCTTCACCATGTTCAGCCCGTAGACGCAGCCTTCAAAATTCTTGGACAGAGTGGCAAACAGGGGAGCGACCTTGGCGTACTCGAAGTGCTCGAACTTGGAGACGATGTAATAACTTTCCTTGCCGGCTTTCACCCACTCGACGAAATTTTCCAAACGCTGGCGGCGCAGCCGGAAATGATTGATGCTCTCCGGGAACATTCCCGCAAAGAACAGGGTGTAATCTCCGATGTGTTTGCGAACCTGGCGCTCGCGGTCAAAAGAAGGCGCGGGCCCGTAGACCGGATCGGATTCCAGTAGCATCTCGCCTACGTCCGCCAGCCTACGATCGCACCCATCATGAACCTTGTAGAGGTGCTCCGCGTCACAGAATTCGGCCAGTAAATGAGAAACGTAGGCGACGATCTGAGGATCGCGGATGCCAATTTCGTGAGCGTAGTGTCGTCCCACCAGATCCTGAAATAGTTCCTGCAACGGATGCGATTCGGAAATCATTTTGAGCCCCCTGAGCTCCGCATGGCGCTACGGAGCTTCAGCCACCTGCGTGAGTAGATACCTTAGTTCGATGCCGAAACGCAAGTGACTTTTGTTTATCAGCATGATTCGTTTTTCCAATCCGTTAGAAGAGGATCGATCGCCGACGAGTTGTGCACGGTATCCGTTAGAAATGGGGTGTTCGTGAATGAGTCGGGCGCGGATTTCACTGTATTTTGCTGGCAGTCAGAGAAGTCGGCTGCCAATTGTGGCGTCGGAAGCTTGTAAAATGAGCCGCAGGGAGGAATTGCATGCAACGGCAGAACATTTCCAGCGGCACACCGTGGGAACCGGTCGTGGGTTACTCTCGTGCGGTGAAGGTGGGTTCCTATGTACATGTGTCGGGGACCACGGCGACTGGAGCGGACGGGAAGATTGTAGGCGTGGGCGATGTCTATGCCCAGGCGGTGCAGACGTTGAAGAACATCGAGAGCGCGCTCCAGAACGCGGGTGCCGGCCTGAAAGACGTGGTGCGCACTCGCATGTATGTCACCAACATCGCTGAATGGGAAAAAGTGGGGAAGGCGCACGGGGAATTTTTTCGCGATATTCGGCCGGCCACCTCGATGGTAGAGGTGAGCGCATTGATTTCGCCGGAGATACTGGTGGAGATTGAAGCCGATGCGGTCTTGCTGTGAATCGAACCTGTCAGCTATGGATTGAGCGTTCCGGTCAACTGCTTCGACATCTTTACGAAATGACAAGGCAGTTTCGGGCTCCAGGCCGGGGGGAGCGGAGACGTACCGGTTTCGACCCATCCTCGATTGCCATAGAAGCTGGGTAGTTCCTGGCGAAGAATGGATGACCTCGAGGTCCATGAATCGGCAGCCAGCCTTGCCACAATCATCCTCGGCGGCGTTCATCCGCCTGGATCCGACGCCGGCCTTCTGATGCCCGGGATCGACTGACAACAAACCCAAGTAGGCCCCTCTCGGCCTTCAGTTCAACGTAGACACATCCCACAACCGCGCCGCCCTGGTCGGCGAGCAGGAATTTTCCGGTTTGCCGCAAGGACGGCACCGACTCCAGGTCCATACGATCCCGATCCATGAGGAAGGACTCGGCGACCGGGCAGAAAGATTGATCACGGCTGTTATTGCTCCCGCATCGTGGCGACCCGCTGATCGGCGACCGTCCTCCTTCGGCTGGGTCAAAATAGCCAGGTTGGGCTCCGGGGCAAGTGAAACCAGTGATTTGTTTCAATTTTCTTGACATCCGCGCTGGCGTGAGCATAATCGCACAATCCCATTCTCGGGTGGAATCCGCCGAGGGTGCCGAGGGGTGCCGAAGGAGGTACTGATGAGCGTGCTGGATCTTTGTGATCGGGAGATTGCGGCGGTGGGTCTGGAGGCCACCGTAGCGGACGCCATTCATAAGATGCTGGACCACCATGTGGGCGCGGTCGCGGTGGTCGACAGCGAGTTTCGGGTTGCGGGGATTTTTACCGAACGAGACGTATTGCGAAAGATGTCGCTCAGCCATGTGGATCCCAAGCTGACTCCGGTGCGCGAACTGATGACCACGCCGGTGGAGATGGCTACGCGGAGCACGGGCGCCGGAGAGGCTCTGAGCATCATGTTGGAGCGGCACTTCCGCCATCTGCCGGTGGCGGATGACAACGGCAAGCTGCTGGGGATTCTTTCCATCCGGAATCTACTCGAGTGGCGGGTCGACGACCTGAGCCGTGAACTGGAGTCGCTCGAGCAATATGTTTCCAATGACGGGCCGGGGGGCTAAAAGCATATCGCTCGCCGACGACCCGAACTGAGGGAAAGCTCTTCTGCTTTGTCCCACACAATTGCTGGAGTGCGCGTCGCTGCTGCCCTATTTTTTCTGTTGTTCGGAGAATACAAAGTTCGAGGGCCGGGCTTTGCCCACGGTGGGTTTCAAACTTATCTGCACGATTACATTGCCAACAGCGCGGTCATTTTCTATCGTCCGATTTTGTCCGGGCTGGTTTTGCCGCACGCAGTGTTTTTCGGCTATCTGGTTGGGGTCCTGGAACTGCTGATTGGCATTTCTCTGCTGATCGGGCTGTGGGTGCGTCTGGCTTGCGTTCTCGGCATCCTGTTTCTGCTGAACCTAACCCTGGCTGCCTGGTGGGAACCGGGTCACGGAGTCGCGCTGTGGCGCTATTTTGGCGCCCGGCTGGATACTTTGCCGTTGATGTTGCTGCTCGTCATCTTCTTTGCTGCGGACGCCGGACGCGTGTGGGGTCTGGACGGACGGCGGTGGCGGGTCAATCGCAGTGAGTCGGTGGGTGAATCAACGGGCGGAAAAGGAAACTCATCATGAACAAGATTTATACCGCGGTCCTCGAAGTTGCGCTGCTTTTTCTTGCCCTGCAGGGAAGCGCTCAAACTTCGCGACACGTTGTGGTGCATGCGGGGTATCTGCTGGAGGTGAAGACTGGCAAGTTGCTGGCCGACCAAACGCTGGTGATTGAAGACGGACGCATCGTCAGCCGCGGCCCGGCTGCGGAGTCGAAAATTCCCGCGGATGCGGTGCGCATCGATTTGCCGAACGCCACCGTGCTGCCGGGATTGATCGACGCGCACACCCATCTGACCATGGAGCCCAAGTTCGGCTACGAGCGGTTGGCAATTTCTGTGCCCCGGGAGGCGCTGATCGGCGCGAAGAATGCCCGGCTGACCTTGCTTGCGGGATTCACCACGGTGCGCAACGTGGGCGCCAGCGGCTACACCGACGTCGCTTTGCGAGATGCAATTAATACGGGGGACGTGCCGGGGCCGCGGCTGCTGGTGAGCGGCCCTCCTCTGAGTATCACGGGCGGACACTGCGACAACAACCTGCTGCCGTCCGAATATCACGCCGTCAGCGACGGGGTTGCCGACGGCATCACCGAAGTCGAGCACAAGGTTCGCGAGAACATCAAGTACGGCGCTGATCTTATTAAGGTCTGCGCGACGGGCGGCGTGCTATCGATGGGAGATAATCCGCAGGCTTCGCAATACACACTGGAGGAAATGAAAGCGATTGTGGCCGACGCTCACCGTCTGGGCCGCAAAGTTGCGGCCCACGCGCACGGAGCGCAGGGAATTCGTTGGGCGACGGAGGCGGGAGTCGATTCGATTGAGCACGGGTCTTATATTGACGATGCCGGCATTGCCGCCATGAAAGAGCACGGTACCTATCTTGTGCCGACGCTCTACCTGGGTGACTGGATGATCGAGAATGCAGGATTGACCCATCTGCCTGCGCCGTTGCTGGCAAAAGCGCAGGACGTGATTCCGGCGGCGCGCAACCATATTGCGCACGCGTTTGCCAGTGGGGTAAAAGTTGCTTTCGGCACGGATGCCGCGGTTTACCCGCATGGTCTGAATGCGCATGAGTTCGCCGTCATGGTAAAGCTGGGGCTTACGCCGCTGCAGGCGATTCAGGCGGCGACGGTGAATGCGGCGGATTTGTTGGGGTGGTCGGGCAAAGTCGGTAGCTTGGAGCCCGGGGCGTGGGCCGACATCGTCGGGGTCGACGGCGATCCGGGCAAGGACGTGACCACGCTGGAGCACGTGAAATTTGTGATGAAAGGCGGCGAGGTGGTGAAGAACGAGTACGCGAAATAGCGCTACCCGGCGGCGTGCTTGGTTGCGGCAAAGAGCAAAGAGCAAAGAGC
>Ga0210406_10001543_pt1 | contig 27860 bp, 26 predicted proteins | sample IncBWC30MmetaG_FD_155454 | JGI IMG/M metagenome (GOLD analysis project Ga0210406, IMG submission 155454) | Forest soil microbial communities from Barre Woods Harvard Forest LTER site, Petersham, Massachusetts, United States - Inc-BW-C-30-M | ecosystem: Environmental > Terrestrial > Soil >... | reverse complement strand
GCTGCTGGAACCCATCGGCAACATCCCGCCGGCCGAAGCCGAGGAGCGCTACTACGCCATGCTGAATGAGCCAGCCATGGCCGCGTGACTCAAACGAAACAGCCTCCGATCAACCCGGAGCGGTTCAGTTTGCCTCATGCGGGCCGCAATGATCAGGCCGATCAAAATCGCAGGAGTCGCTGAAACCGGCAACATGAACTGCCAGAGTTCGCTGGCACTAAGACTCGTACACACAACGCTCACGCGTAAGGCGATCAGTAAGGAACTCAGAGAGGCCAACGCGAAGATAGCGGTAACTACCTCCATAGTGATTGAGCTAATTGCACCGACACTCTTCGGCCGGAACTCGTCCAGAGCAACCATTCCACGACTTCCCCTACGCGAGAGCTATGATTTGCTCTCGCTCCCCTACGTAAGACTCTTAGGGATTGGTCGTGGAGGTTAGCTGAACCAAATGCATAGGATTGTATCCAAATGCATCTAAGCGGAGACTCAGCTCGGACGCTCCTGCAGGCGGAGGCGCAGACTTCGGGCAACCATGCAGCGACTAACGAGCGCCATCTATAAGAGGCCGGGTCAATCCCAGTGCGTCACGCCGCCGTGATGCGAGCAGGCCCCGCGGTGATGCTCCGAAAAGCTAACGCTGCCGTCACGACATTCCGCAGTGCGCTTCTCGTGCTCTTGCCCGCAGGATGGTGAGTGCACTAGGTGCCCAGACGAATTGACGTAGTAATTGTTGTTGCAGGCGTAGGCGAGTGCTTTGCCGCTCTGGGCGGCGAAGCAGATGACCAAAGCCGCCGCAAGAAGGGACTTCATCTAGCCTCACTCGGGATTCGTTACCGCCGATTCGGCCGCCGGCGTTGAAAAGGTGACGGCCGATCGCCGCACATTGGATGATACAGGCGGCGTTCATCTTCAGCATCGCGCTCTTGAGCTTCGTTGACGACGCGGATCAACTCCTCGAGCGGGTCAATCTCCGCCGATGAGCCAGTCGGTTTAACGAGGTGTCCGTCGTCTCGCTCGCGCCGAGGGCGCAGCCCATGGGGCATTGACTCATGGCAATCACTGAGATCCGCGTCCATCGCTATACGCGTGGCAGTGTCGAGACGGCTAGTTTTGCCCGGGACCTTGCCGAGGATGGCGTTGACCAGGGAGCGCAACCAAGCCCGTATCACTTCCGCTCCATCGGGTGATAGCTTGTTTCACGATTCTATTCCCGCATAATTAGCCGGCATGAATAAATTGTACAGTGTCGCCATCGGCGTCTTTGCCGTAACGCTGATCGCCTCTGCGGCCCAAGCCGATGGCCCGGACATATCCGCACAACGGTTGCTTGACAGCTGGAAGGGTGAAGACCCCGGCATGAGGATGGTCGCCGAGGTCATCGCGAGTGCATTCGCAAGCGGCCTCTCATGGAAGGGCACGCTAGGAGGGAAGGAAGTCTACTGCCCTCCACAAGGATTAAAAGGCGGCCAAGTCATGACCACCCTTGACCAGTTTCTTGGGAGCAATCCCGACATGGCAGAAAAGTCCTATGGCGACGCGATGGCGGCGTCGCTCAGCCGAGCGTTCCCGTGCCAGACGCAATAGGCCAGCACGACGTCAACGAACACGGCTCATCAGGGATCCAGGAGAACCTATCCCCGCTCGTTGCGAGCAAGTCGCGAGCGAATTGATCTCGACATTTTGCCGACCCCCACTTTCAACGCTCGCCGCAACGCCGTCCGCGAAATCCCAATCCTTTCTGCCGCAACTCTCTCCCCGATTTCATCGCACACGTCTCGAATCTTGGAATTCAACAGACTCTCGTTTTCATCGACGCCATACTCAATCTCCGCCTCTTCATCCTCGCCGAGGAAATACTGCTCCTCCCACTTGTTCGCCTCTTTGCCGATGTGGAGGATCTGCGTTGCGAAGACATGCCGTCGCTCGGTGCGGCCGCGGTCGCAAAAGTCGCCATTGAGAAATTTGGCTTCCGGCCGAAGATGGTATTGCGCCAACGCCTCGGCGTAGGTCATCAGAGATGACGTGGGGACTGGCTTGCCAGTCTCGCGGTCAAACGCAGTCTTTGCTGCTTCCCGGATATTCTTGTTGAACCCCGAGACCGGCTTTAGGTCTAATTGCTTTTTTGGGCGGCCCCGCTTTGGCTTCCCCCACTGCTCAGCGTCCGGCAACTCGAATTGCGGCCGGGCATGATAGGCATTCAAGAAATTAAACGGCTTCACCTGGTCCGGATACTCGCGCCCCCGATTGAACGCAGCGAACCACTTCAGCAGCGCCGGCGTCGTCGCCCCATAGCGGCTCACAGCCGGCCGCTTCAAGGCGTCGTGGTACGATAGATCCACCTGGTCGGGATGCCCGTCCAATGCCGCCCGGATGATCATGTACCATAGGTCATACTGCCAGCGCTCAACGCCAATGTCGTTTAAGGGGATTGACGGCGTGGGAATTGAATCAGGCGCGTCATTGGCTTCATAAGGCGGGAGGTATTGCCCCAGCCCATGAGCGGAGGCCTTGCGAATGATGATCTCGCCGGTCGGTCCGCGGTTGAATAGGACGTAGCGCTTCGCTGAGATGCAGTAGCAATAAAGCGGCTCGAATTTCGAATCGCCTTGGCTTTCGGGAATTGGATAGTTCGCGTCTTCGATCTTGAAGATTGGGCCCTTCTGCTCGTAGGGATTGAGCGGCAAAAACCAATCGCAAATCGATTGAGCTCGCTCGAGAAATTCCGCTTGGTCCATCCCGTCTGGCTTGGTAATCGCGAGACTGTCGGTGTCGCAAAACGCCCAATCCAAGCCCTTCTCAATGCAAACGCGTTCGGCAATGCCGAGCATGAGCCGCGCCGCGCCGGTTATCAGGGTCGCGAGCAATGGATGAAAATACCGCCCCGGCTCCTCCACCTTTTGTGACTCTACGGGAAACCCCTCGCCACTAGGGCCGTAGCAGATGAGCCTTTCCGGAGCCTCCAGGGCGGCGACAATGAATTCGACGAAAATCCCGTAGCTGGTGGAGTTCGCGAGTATCTTCAGCGCCTGCTGGTCGCTGTCGAACGCGTCGGCTTGTGCGGCTAGTGCCTGCTCTTCGGATCGAAGAGCATCAGCCTCCGCTCCTAATGCAATTGCCAATCCCTCGCGGACAGCCTTTAGACGCTTCTTGATCGCCCTCAATTCGGCCTTGATCGTATTGCGCAGATCAATGAGCCGCTTAAAGAAATCATCCTTCGCGGGGTCAACGCGATAATTGGGATTGCCGGCAATCGACATCGACCGCAATCCCGTCTGCGGCTCTTTCGGCGAAAAATTGATCGCCTCCAGAATTTCCGGGGATTTTCCGCCATGCAATTTCGCGTCGATCACGTCGGCGAGCGTGAACCAAAGCGGGAAATCGGCACTGAGATAATTTAGGCCGATTGTCTGCGATTTTCCGTCATATGGAGCCCGGACCGGGAAAATATCGGCTTGCGGCTTCACCCGGACAAGTGTCGTCAGCCGCGGCCAAAAGTCGGGCCGCTGCAATTTCTCCAGTGAAATCGAGTTGACGAGTGCCCGGGTTTCTTCGGTCGCATCCCGCCATTCCATTCCCTGAGCAATGACGAAGCGCCATAGCCCCATGAGGGCGCAGACGGTCGGATACATGGAGAGAAAATCACAATAGAGCACCTGGCGAATCTCGCGCCGCCAGCGCACCTCGGCGCGGCCGCCGAAATAGGCGCTCAAAATCTTGCCGATCAGATGAGCCGGGAAGTCGGGTTGGACTTCCCGGAATGGACGCACGCCCATTTGCCTGAGGTATGCTTTGCCAAGGCTTGCTTCGCTCAGGATTTTGCCCATTGGCGTTTCCTCAAGCGCATGCAATGCGTATCGATCGCGCAAGACCTGATAGCACTCCCAAGTCGCCTGAACGTCTTGAATGGCGTAGCGAAGATATCTCTCCGTCAATTGCTTGCCATGGCCGCCGCTTTCCGTCTTGCGAGTTTCCGTCTTCAGGAAGTCGGCGAGCGAAGCGAGACTGAACGATCGGCTGAGCAGGGCTGCGGCGATCGTCTTCAAGTCTATTAATGATCCGCGGCGCTGGCGGGGCGGAATCTTACGCTCCCGATGCCCGCGAGGATCGCGGCGCTTAGGCGGATGTGTGATTTGCATCAGCGAGGCGCGTGCATTCAGGCGGCGCACCTGGATCGCCGGTCGCCACCATTTGCTTGATAGCTTGAAAGTAAAGCCCCCGCGCATCGCCTTGCCACGAGCCGACCCATGCTTGACGGCGAGCCGAGAGATGTCGAACGGGAGATTGAACCCAACAATCGAGGCGCGAAGATCATAGGCGCGGTCGTACAGCACCTCGTCCACGAACTCTGAGACTGTCCGAAGCGTTAAGGCATTCTCTCTTGCGAAGAGCTTGAGCACGTCCAGGTCAGCGGCGCTCAGGGTGGCGGCGTCATGGAACAGCCCGGCTTCATCAAGCTGATCGCCCTTGCGCAGCTGATAAGAGCCAATCCTAAGCCGCTGCGCGGCGTCGACTGTGGTTTCCGTGTCGAACACGAGCGTCCATTCGGACGGCGGTGCGGGCTTGGACGATCGCTTCTTAATTGATGGTTCAGCGTCTGGCTTTGGTGGGGGCGGCGCGAAGGCGCGCACCGCGATCGCCAAGCGATCGAGCTCCGGGAGGGTCGGGCCTGACTTGGGAAGGTGATCAGTCACAGCTGCGCCCCGCATTGCTCGAGCGTCTGCCTGCCGATCGCGAAGAGCGCCGCCGCGAATTCGCGAAAGCGCTTCGCCCACTGTTCGAACAGGACAGCCAAGCCGAGAAGAAAATGGCCGATGCATTCGAGAGCGCCTACCGGCTTTGCATTGCCTGGCGGGTGATCCCGTTGTGCGTCGCTCAAGACCCGATGGCAGTTGCGGCAGACTGGTACCAATTCGTCATCATAGGCGCGGCCAGCGATGTGATGAAGCTCCAGCGCCAGCGGGTTATCGAACCCGCACACAACACAACGCGGCGTATTCGTACCCAATCGCTCCAATGCCCGCTGCCTGCGGCGCTCGCTGTTCCGTTCGTGGTCGTTCATTATCGAGTTCCTTTCAGATGATGATGCGGTAGATGTGCTCGAAGCTCTGATCGTGCGCCGAAGCGGCCCGATAGAGCGCGTTTGGTCGGGTCTCGAATCGGTGCGTCCGTCCGGAAACGTCAGTGACGCTCGCCCCCTCGAACTCGCGGAGCACGGCCGGGTTGTTGGTCCGCAAGAAGTGCCTCACGGCGGACATGAAGCGGCCGATCTTGGACGCCGAGTCGAAGTCGCCGACAATCACAGTAAGAGGGCCGCCAACCGAAAAGAGTTTCATTTGCCGCGGCAGATCGTGACGGACGATCCATCGACGCCCCCGACGTTCGACGATGTTTCGTTGGGTTGCGAAATGCCTCAGCCGCTCAGGCGCGATCTTTGCTGCCTTCGCGGCAGCGCTTAGGCTCTTTTCCTGGCGCAGCACTTTGAGGGCGAGCTGCAGCCGCTGGTCTTCGATCGGCTTCGGTGAGCGTTTTGACGAGACCGCGGCCTCTGTCGGCTTCGGGTGGCCGCGGGCCTGGCTCCGGGAGATGCCCTTCGCTGTGCCGTGAGCGATGCGGCGGGCGTACTCGGCTTTGTAGTTTCGTAACTTCGATCTCACCGGCGTGACTCCAACCGCGTGACGACGCGCGTAGGAGACGCGACCAGGTGCTCGAGAGTCGAAAGTTCAAAAGTCTTAAATCGAGTTTTGAACTTTTGACCTTGCGGGCGGCCCCATCGCGGGGGTGGTCGGAATTGCGCCCGGGTCCTGCGCGGCCGGAAACCCGCAAGATGCCGGCGGCCGACTTGAGCGCGGCCCGACGTGGTGAACCGTGCGGACGTAGTGTCCGGAACGGAGACCGCGCCATTCCAAAGGGCGCGCTACGGACGAGGCAGCTCGAACGGAACCGCCGGGGGCTGGTCGGCGTCCGGCGCGGCCACCGCAAGCGCGGTCTGATCGGGACCTTGGGAGAACAACCCCGCGTCACGCACGGCCGACCACGTCCTTAATGGCCCGTTGGCGAACGATCACCCTGCGATTCGCGAATAAGGCGCTTGAGGACCGGGTCGGAGTAACCCTTAGTCGTGTCGAATCCCCTCGTCTTCGCCATCTCAACAATTCTTTGGCAGGATTCTTTTTGGAGGCGGTTACTGAACTGCCACCCCTCGGTCTTCAGCTGTTGGAGGATCTCTCGGATTTGTGCGTCCTTGCTCGGACGCCCCATGCGAGGCTGGGAGGGTTCACTCGTTCGGTTGTCTTCAGTATTTGTTGCATTGCTCGAATCGGCTGAGTTTGCAATTGGCTCCGGCCTCCTGACTCGGATGCGAACAAAGCGGTGGCCGGCGGACGACAGTGTCGAGGAATCCCAATCTATGATTGCGCCTTTGTCCTGAGACTCTCTTGGAAAAAGGTGCGAGGGTATCGTCACTGGACCCTCTTCGACGGGCGCACCCTCCAGCATTCCCAGCGCGACAAGCTTGCCATCGACGAGATCATCCAAGACCTCGAAGCGCATCTCCACACGGAGGTACGCCCGCTTTGCATCATTCTCGCAGGATTCGTATTTGCGCCGTGTCTCTGGCGACACGCAGGAAAACCAGGCAAAATCAAGCGGCGTGCCCTCATCCCATTCCCGAACTCTAGAGATCAAGGTCTTCGTTTTTCTGTTGCTCACCGACGAACCCATCGGGACGATGAATGAGTGAATAGGTCGCAGACTGGAATCGGGCGGCCGAACAATCAACCGCTTGTCGCTGGAATCAGTTGCGTTATTCTAGTTTGCATGGACGCCCCGCCGCCGCATACCCGTCAAACTAGATCCCTCGAGGTTGACGAGAGGGAATGGAGCGAAAGGTCGCTTCACTGGCTGAGACGAGGGGCGAGCGCGAGCCCGAAGGACAAGAGAGTAAGGCGACAGCCTTCACGTGATCCCTTAATCCTCGCCGGCCACGGCGTTTCCCTGCAAATCGACGCGGGCACGCTGCTCGTTCGCAATGGCTTCACCCACTACCCGCAGAAGCAGAAGACCTACCGCTTCTTCAAAGGCGACGGGGACCTGCCGCCGCGGATCATCATGCTGGACGGTACGGGCAGCATCACCTTCGACGTGCTGACCTGGCTCAACGAGCAGAAAGTGCCACTAGTCAAGATCGATTGGACCGGAAATGCGGTAACCGTCATCAGCGGCGACAGTTTCGCTGCAAATCGAGATCGAGTTGCATGGCAGGCCGAAACGCGATCGAACCGACGCAAGCGCATGGAGTTTTGCAACGCGTTAATAGCGAAGAAGATCGACGGTTGTATTGCGACCCTGGAGTCATCTCTCCGTCGCTCCGAAGTATGGGACAAGGCGATGCGACGAGCCCGTGAGGACCTCGTTCGCCTTGCAAACGACCCACCGCAGACCGTGGACGCGCTGCGCCTCTTGGAGGCTCAGAGCGCGGTAACCTATTTTCGCGCTTGGCATGCGACTTCGCTGCTATGGCGGGCATCCGCACGCCATCCCATTCCCGATGAATGGCGAACCGTCGGACCTCGGTATTCTCGTGTGTACGCCAGCGGAAGCCGCAACACAGCTCACCCCGTCAACGCCATTCTGAACTATGCCTACGCGGTCCTGCAAGGCCAGGTACAGATCAAGGCAGTCGCGGAGGGCTACGATCCGATGCTCGGCATCATGCACTACGACCGAGATGGCGCGCCGGCCTTCGTGTTCGACATGATGGAGCCGGAGCGGCCGAGGATGGACAGAGCGGTGCTCACGTTCTTGAAGTCGGAGGCGTTGCACCCGGCGGATTTCACAATCCGCGGCGATGGTGTGGTGAGGCTCAATCCGGAGTTGGCGAGAACGGTGTCGGGGTTAACAGCCCGTGGCGCCTAGCTCAAGCTGTCTTCGGAGCCGAGTCCAACTAGGCTCAAGCAGACTGCCGTTGAAGCGCGACGGTCAGGCTGCAGCCGTCGCCTTCTTGGTGGAACACTTCGTGCTCCTACGGCTTGCATGGTCCTAGCGGCGGCCGCCCAGGCCCCGGCAATGCGGGAATCACGGCAACGGCGACGGCGACACCGGCGGCTGCGGGCCGAGCGCCATCAACGGCGGACCCGGCGACGGGCCGCGGGGTGGTTCTAGCGGCGGGAGGCCCCGTCCGAGCAACGCTGGGAATCCCGGCAATGGCGACGGCAACAACCGGCTGCGCCGGACCGGGCGCCGGCCACCGCAGCGTCAGCAACGGCAACGGATATGGCGGCGGGGGAACCGGCAGCGGGCACCGCGGCAGCTGCCCGGGCAACGGCAACGGCAACGCTGGGCATCCCGGTAACGGCGGGGCTCCTGACCCGGCCCCGGCAACCGCGGCGGCAACAATAGCAACGGAAATCTCGGCGACGGACCCGGCGGCCACGGAGGTCACCGTGGCCACTGACTCCAGCGGGAGCAGTGGCGCAGGCCGCGGCAACACCGGGAATCCCAGCAACGGCGACTCCGGACTAGGCCCCCGCAAGGGGAGCGGGACCGCCGGGCGGCGGCACGGCTCCGGCAATGCAGGCGGTTCCCGGCAACGCGGCGGCCGAGACCGGGGCTCCGGACCCTGGCACGGTAGTGGCGGCGGCAACTACGGCAACGGAAATGACGGTGGCGGGCGCAAGCGGCAGTGGCCCCCGGCACGGGCAGCGGCAACGCTGGGAATCCCGCCAACAGCAGCGGCAACAACAGCAACGGAAACGCCGGCGGCGGACCCGGCGGCCATGGCAGTCACCGTGCCACGGCGTGGACGACTCTGGTGGGAAGCGGCGGCAGGCCACGATCCGAGAGGATGGGGCCGTGAGACTCAATCCGGAGTTGGCGAGGCGGGTGACGGGGTTGGCGGCATAGCCCTCGGGTGACAGCAACAACTGTCTTTATGAAGGTGATTAAGCAGGGCGACGTAAATCCCGCAGTACGCGCGGCATTGCTCGCAATAGACTGCGCTGTCACCGATATCGTGCTACGCTCTGGCGATAATTCAAACATCAACTTCGAGTGATCCCTCAATCCTCGTCCTTTCTGTGGGCATTTTTAGGCGCAGTCCATTCGTTTGTTTTCTTGTCGCCTGAGTAAGTCTGAGCAAGATAACGCTTGATAGTGCTTTCAAATGAATTCTGAATGAAAGATAATTCCTCACTTGAACTATCACAATTCTTGTCTATTGCCAGTTTTGGGAACGGTTCTTTGGTTATAACGCTAATACCTTTCTTTTCAAATTCCTCAACTAACTTCGAATTATCATTAGTGGTTAGCTGCGCTGGCTCCTCAGATGCGCTTGTTTTCACCCAGTCGTTATTTATATATTTAAATACGCCTTTTTCTACCTGAATATCATAACTAACAACACAATGGTCCTTTTCAGCCATTATTACGGGCTTAATCGACGACTTTAGGTTATATTGCCCAACGTTTCCGTCAGAGAACAAGATGATGTGCGCCACATTTGCAAACGCGACATCGCCGTTTGGCGTAATTCTAGAGGTTACCAGAAAATTTTGGGGACTTTCGCAGGGAGCCGGAGGAGATTCAAAATAACTCCGATCCAATGGCCTCGCAATCAAACTTCTGTCCTCCGAACATTTGTACTTATTTGAGGGTAATCTACCGCTTGGCAACGTCGTCCCGACTATAGTTTCTTCGGTATCATGCTTAGCTATAATACTGCTCACTACACCCAAATGTTTTTCGTTAATAACAGTAATTACTAAACCATCAGATCGTGCTTCGGGGCTGGCTAATATGACTAAGATGACTACAACAAGTGCCAGATTAGACCACGAAGATGACGTCAACGGTTCCTCCTGATGTTCGAGTTCCTGAGAGGGACGAACTATGTAGGTTTATTTGAGGTATTTCTAGACATAAAAACAATATAATATCCTAGAACGAATAATATAATTGCCAAGAGTAGAGTAGCGTTAATTATATTATGATTCTCGACAACCTCTGTGAGCCAATATGGCTTGCGTAACAAGATCACATCATTCTTTGTAACCAATTGCACATGAGGAAATTCCATAGTATCGTGAGTGACATCCAATTCGAAGCGGCCGCCCGGTTGTATTTCTGAAAACGTATGTTCGAATGTCCTACCCGCTGCGGTTCCTTGAGTCGGACCCTCCCAGCCAGGCTGCGTTGCAACAATGCTCCCACTGTAAATCTTATCGTTGTCAGGAACTCCAAAAATCAATTTAACTTCTCTATACACCTTATCTTCGGTTATATTCCTAATGATTATCTTTGTACGTATCTTTCCGTCGTGCTCTGGCTTGACTTCATTGCTAATCTCATATGTCAAGAATGGAGTCTTCAAAACCTGATCGATGAAAGTGGTAAAAATCCAGGCAGCAGTTGCGACCAAGATAGTCAGCCAATAAGGTGCTGATTCTGGCAGCATACACATTCCCCCGGGCCATAAAAATCTACCGCCTGCCATGGTGCTGAGGCAAGGTCAATTTCTTGGCGAATCACCGGAGCTGAATGACCGTCGGCGGCCTTGGTCGGTGTGGCAGCTTTTCGATGGGCTGATATTTTTTCTGGAGATCACTTTATCCAGGACCGCGGCCGATGCGGGAGCGGGGCACGCCAACGGAGCCCGGAACGGGCGACCGCGGAGGTCATGGCCGCATAGCTTCCAAGAGCTGCCGACGGAACTGCCGGCGATCGGGCCGCAACTTCGAATAATTCTGACAATTGGAACGAAGGGCTGCCGCTTTCTGATGCCTCCCTGCTCTCGGGTTGGTATTTTTTCTGGAGATCACTTTACCCCCAGCGCGATCGGCTGCCTGAAGGACACTCGCGCTACCTCAGCGGCAGCCGATTCCTTCCATCAATCGCCCCTCAAAAGTCCGGGGCCTGCCCATAATAGGCGCCCGCGCCATGCTTGCGCCTGAAGTGCTTGTTGAGGAGCTCCTCCTCGATCGGTTCGAGGTCGGGCTTGAGTTGAAGCGACATCAGCGCCATTTGCGCGATGCACTCGACGGCGACCGCATTCTCCAACGCCTTCGCCACGCTGGCCCCCCAGGTAAACGGCGCGTGCCGGTTGACGAGAACGCCGGGAAAGTCGGCTGGATCGCGGTTCCGCATTGTTTCCACGATGACGTTGCCGGTCTCCCATTCATAATCCGTGGCGATCTCGCTTGGCCTCATCTTGCGGGTGACGGGCACCTCGCCGTTGAAATAGTCGGCATGGGTCGTGCCGAATATCGGAATGGGGCGGCCGGCCTGCGCGAACGCGGTCGCGCGCGATGAGTGGGTGTGGACCACGCCGCCGATGTTCGGAAAGGCCAGGAACAGCCTGCGATGGGTCGGCGTGTCGGAGGACGGATTGAGTCGGCCCTCGATCCTCCGCCCCTCGAGGTCGATGACGACCATGTCCTCCGGCGTCAGGGCCGTATAGTCGACCCCGCTCGGCTTGATCGCGAATGCAGCCCGCGCCCGATCGATCGCGCTCGCATTGCCGAAGGTGAGATTGATGAGGCCGTGCCGCGGTAAGGCGACATTGGCCTCGTAGGCTTCACGCTTGAGTTCCTTGAACATCGCCTCGTCCCGGCTCAGGCGCGGAATCCCTGCGCAAGATAATAGTAGACGTCGTTGTTGCGCAGGTCCTGCTTGAAGTTCTTGATAGTGGTTTCCGGCCCGATCACCGCCATCTCGATTCCGGTGATCGTGGCGAAGTCCTCGAGCATCTCCCGGGTCACGCTGTAGCTGTAGCCCGTGTGATGCGCGCCGCCGGCCAGAATCCAGGCTGCGCACGCCGTCTTGAAGTCGGGCTTGCATTCCCACACCGCGCGGGCGACCGGCAATTTCGGCAGAGCAGGGTGGTCCACTGCGGTCACTTCGTTCACCAACAGGCGGAACCGCGCGCCGAGGTCAATGAGGCTTGCGTTGAGCGCCGGACCTTTCGCCGCGTCGAACACCAGCCGGACCGGATCCTCCTTGCCGCCAATCGAAAGCGGATGAATTTCGACCCTGGGCTTTTCCGCCGCGATCGTCTCGCAGATCTCGAGCATGTGCGAGCCGAGAACCTGATGGCCGCCCGGCGACAAATGATAGGTGTAATCCTCCATGAACGAAGTCCCGCCCGGTAGCCCCTCGCCCATGACCTTCATCGCGCGCACCAGGGCCGCGGTCTTCCAGTCCCCTTCGCCTGCGAAGCCGTAGCCCTCAGCCATCAGCCGCTGCGGCGCGAGGCCAGGGAGCTGCCGCAGCCCGTGCAAATCTTCGAACGTGGTCGTGAAGCCCTTGAAGCCGCCGTCTTCCAGAAAGGCACGCATGCCCAATTCGAGTCGCGCGCCATAGAGTAGCGACTCGTTTCGGGCGGCGGTGTCACGGAGTTCGGGCGCGACCGCGTAGCGCTGCTCGTATTCACTAGCCAACGCCTTGACGTTAGCGTCGGGGATCGCATTCACCTGGGCCACGAGATCGCCAACACCATAGCCGTTGGTCGCGAATCCGAACTTCATTTCCGTCGCAACCTTGTCGCCTTCGGTGACTGCGACCTGACGCATGTTGTCGCCGAAACGGCAGAATTTCGCTCCCTGCCAATCGTGCCAGGCGCGCGCCGCGCGCATCCACGCGCCGACGCGGTCCTGGACTTCCGGGTCGGACCAATGGCCGACGACGACCTTGCGCGCGAGACGCATGCGGGTGTGGATGAAGCCTGCCTCCCGGTCGCCATGCGCAGACTGGTTCAGGTTCATGAAGTCCATGTCAATCGTGTCCCAGGGCAAGTCACGATTGAACTGGGTATGGAGATGCACGAACGGCTTTTGAAGCGCATTCAGCCCGCGCACCCACATCTTCGACGGCGAGAACGTGTGCATCCAAAGGATGAGGCCAGCGCAGTTCGGATCAGAGTTTGCGTTGAGGCAAAGCTTGGCGATCTCGTCCGGCGTCGTCAGTAAAGCCTTGAACTCGGTCTTGAGCGGGAGCTTTGGCGATGCCGCAAGGGCGCTCGCAATCTCCTGCGCGTGGGCAGCGACCTGCTGCAGCGGCCCGGGCCCGTAGAGATGCTGAGAGCCGCAAACGAACCAGATCTCAGGGCTGGCGAGATTAATCATAATCGCCTCAGTTTCTTACAATGAAGGAAGCTTTGCCCCACGTTGCCCCGCTGTGCTTGGCGGGCGAGGTCTGGCGGTCGGCCACGCGAACGACAGTCATCCTCGTTGCGCATATTTGATATCCAGCAACCTCTTCATGACGTTCGACAGATCGGCGGATTTACTCAATCCTCCGAAACTGTCGTGCAGCTCGCGGTAGAGCGCATAGAGTTGGTCGTAGACGATTCGATTTTCGGCGATCGGTTCAAACGCCTCCGCCTTTAACGACGTCATCGCCGCTTCCGCGGTGGCAAAGTCCGGATGCGCGCCCGCCAGTACTGCCGCAGCGATCGCCGAGCCCAGCGCGCATGTCTGACTGGAGCCGGCCACCTGCATGACGCAGCCGGTGACGTCGGCATAAATTTGCATGAGCAGCGGATTTTTCTCCGCGATACCGCCGGTGCACACAGCCTGGTCCGTAGGCACACCATATTGCCGGAGCCGCTCGATAATGGCGCGCGCGCCGAACGCGGTCGCTTCGATCAACGCGCGGTAGATGTCTGCCCGCGTCGTGTAAAGGTCCTGACCGAGCAACAAGCCGGTGAGGCGCTGATCGACGAGAATGGTGCGATTGCCGTTGTTCCAGTCGAGCCCCAAAAGGCCGGCTTGGCCTGGGCGCTGCTTCGCCGCCTCGGCGGTCAGTTCCGTATGCAGAGCAGCATCCCCGCCTAAGACAACTTCGACCCACCATTTGAATATGTCGCCGACGGCCGACTGGCCGGCTTCGATGCCGAAGAAGCCAGGCAGAATGGCGCCCTTAACAATGCCGCAGATACCTGGAATGTCGGCAATCGGCTTGTCGGCCGAAACGACCGCGCAGTCACAGGTCGAGGTGCCGATCACCTTGACGAGCGCGCCCTCGCGCACGCCGCAGCCGATGGCGCCGTAGTGAACGTCAAATTCTCCGATCGCGATCGCGATGCCGGGGGCGAGTCCGAGCTTCGTCGCCCATTCGGAGCAAAGCGACCCGGCCGGCTCAGTTGCGTCGTAAGCCTTTTGGTAAAGGCGGTCTCGAAATTCGGCAAGGCGCAGGTCGAGCGCTCCCAGGAATTCCTTGTCCGGAAGGCCGCCCCAATCGTCGGAATAGAGGGCCTTGTGGCCCGCGGCACACACCCCTCGTTTGACCAATCGTGGGTCAATGACGCCTGCGAGTACGGAAGGGATCCAGTCGGCAAGCTCAACCCAGGAGAACGCAGCGCCGAACGTTTCCGGAGCGACATTCAAGCAATGCCAGAGCTTGGCCCAAAACCACTCGGAAGAGTAGACCCCGCCGCATTTGGCGATATACTGGGGCCGAACCTTTGCGCTGAGCTCGGTGATTTTGGCGGCCTCGCGCCAACTGGTGTGATCCTTCCACAGCCAGCACTGCGCGTTGAGGTCGTTCTTCCACTTGGGGCTCACCGCCAGCGGCTGATTCCTGTCGTCAACCGGAATTGGGCTTGACCCGGTCGAGTCGACGCCGATTCCGACGACTCTCGACGGATCAAAATTCAGTTTGCCCCCAGCTTCCGCGAGCGCGCCCTTAATGCTCTCCTCAAGGCCGAACAAATAGTCGCCCGGATGCTGACGCGCCAACAGGCCGTCCTTAGGATCAAGCAGAACGCCCTGCGCGCCCGAAGGGTAATCAACCACCCGACTGCCGTATTCCGCCCCGTCCGAACAACGTACGACAAGCGCTCGCACCGAGTTGGTTCCGAAATCGACGCCTAGGGTGAACATGAGCGCTCCGTGGCTCGATAGCGGGCAGGCGCGCCAGTCAACCGCGAACGCGCCCGCAAGCGCATCGAAATGGCCAATGGCGGGAGCCCAATCGCGCTACGCTTTGCTCTTTTGATAGACGTCGACGTAGACCGCCGCGAGCAGCACGAGGCCCTTCACCACCTGTTGCCAGAAGATGCCGATGCCGAGAATCGACATGCCGTTGTTCATCACTCCCATGAAAAACGCGCCGATGACGACACCCATCACCTTTCCGACCCCCCCGGACGCCGAGACGCCGCCAATGAAGCACGCAGCGATCACGTCCAGTTCGAAGGAATTGCCCGCGCTTGGCGTCGCCGAATTGAGGCGCGCGGCGACAATCAATCCGGCAAGTCCGGCTAGGACACCCATGTTGACGAAAGTCAGCAAGGTCAGGCGCTCGGTGCGGACGCCTGAAAGCTGCGCCGCCAGCCGGTTCCCGCCCATCGCGTAGATGCGGCGGCCGATGGTCATGCGGGTGGTGACGAACGTATAAAGGAGGATCAGCACCCCCATGATGATGAGGACGTTGGGCAAGCCCTTGTTGGACGCGAGCAGATAACTGAACCCGACGATCAGAATCGCGAAGATCGCATTCTTGCCGATGAACAGCACGAACGGCTCCGTTTCCATCGCCTGCGCGTTGTCGCGCACCCAACGACGCGCGCTCGTGTAGATCAGCAAGATCGCCCCAATCACCCCGACTAGCATCGACAGCCAGAAGAACTGCGGTTGTCCGGGCGGCGCCTTGAGGATCCCGAAGTCGCTGAAGTCCGGGATGAAGCCGGCGCTGATCGACTGGAACCCCTTGGCGAATGGTCCGACGAACTGGCCCTGCAGCATGTTTCCGGTGAGCCCGCGGAAGATCAGCATGCCGGCGAGCGTTACGATGAACGCCGGGATCTTGCTGTAGGCGATGAAATAGCCCTGGCTCGCGCCAATGACACCGCCCAGGATCAGCGACAGGGGGATGACCAGTTGCCAGGGAAGCTTGACGTCGATGTCGGCCCAGGGAACATGAAATCCCACCATCATGATCGCCGCGCAGCCGCCGACGAATCCGACGATGGAGCCGACCGAAAGATCGATATTGCCTCCGACGATCACCAGCAGCATGCCGAGCGCCATGATGACGATGTAGCTGTTCTGGAGGACGAGGTTGGTCACATTGACGCCACGGAAGAGCACGCCGCCGGTGACGACCTCGAAGAACGCCATGATGAGAAGCAGGGAAACAAGCAGGCCGTAGTCGCGAAGATTGTTCTTCCAGAAGCTCGCGTCCGCGGCCGACGGCTCAGCGACGGGTGCCCCGGTGATGATCGTTTCCGTGCTCATGCCGCCGCAACCCCGTATTGCTTCATGATCGAGGCCATGATCATCTCCTGGGTGGCGCCCTTCGCCGGCATTTCGTCGACGAACTTGCCCTCGTTCATCACGTAAATGCGGTCGCAGATGCCTAGCAATTCCGGCATTTCCGATGAAATGACAATGACGCCTTTTCCTGCCGCCGCCAGATCGTTGACGATCGTATAGATCTCATATTTGGCCCCGACGTCGATGCCGCGCGTCGGCTCGTCCAGAATGAGCACCTTCGGCTGTGCGAACAGCCATTTGCTCAAGACGACCTTCTGCTGATTGCCGCCCGAGAGATTGAGCGTCTTTTGGAAGATCCCCGAGGAGCGTATCTTGAGGAGGCCGCGATATTGTTGTGCGATTCGGCTTTCGTGGTGCTTGTCGATCACCCCGCGCCAAGCTATGCCCGGCAGATTGGCGAGCGTGACGTTGTTCTTGATGTCCTCGCTCAAGACCAGTCCGAGACTCTTGCGGTCCTCGGTCACGTAGGCGATGCCGTTGGCGACGGCTTTCTGCACCGTCGAGACATCAATCTCCTTGCCCTCCATGATGGCGCGGCCAGTAATGTTTCGTCCGTAAGCGCGTCCGAAAATGCTCATGGCGAGCTCGGTGCGTCCGGCGCCCATCAATCCAGCGATGCCGACGACCTCGCCTCGGTTGACATGCAGGTCGACGCCCTTGATCACTTGGCGTCCGGCGTGGAGCGGGTGTTCGACGCGCCAGTTTTCGACCTCGAACAGGCGCTCGGCAATTTTGGGGACGCGCAGCGGATAACGATCCGACATCTCTCGCCCCACCATGCTCTTGATGATGCGGCCTTCGCTGATCGTCTCGCGGCGGCAGTCAATGGTCTCGACCGTCGCGCCGTCGCGCAGCACCGTGATCTGGTCGGCTACTTTGGCCAACTCGTTGAGCTTGTGCGAAATGATGATGGAAGTGATGCCCTGAGCCTTGAACTCTACGAGCAAACGCAGCAATGCGTCGCTGTCGGTTTCGTTGAGGCTGGCGGTCGGCTCATCGAGGATCAGCAGCTTCACCTTCTTAGCGAGCGCCTTGGCGATCTCGACAAGCTGCTGCTTGCCGACTCCCAGGTTTGTGATGAGCGCATTCGGCGATTCCTTGAGCCCGACCTTGCTCAGGAGCTCCCGCGTCCGGTTGAAGGCCACGCTCCAATCGATGACGCCCATTTTGGCCGGTTCGTTGCCGAGGAAGATATTCTCGGCGATCGATAGGAGCGGCACGAGCGCCAATTCCTGATGGATGATTATGATGCCAAGATGCTCGCTGTCGGCTATGCGCGAAAAGCGGCGTTCCTGCCCCTGAAAAATGATCTGGCCTTCATAAGAACCGTAAGGGTAAACCCCACTCAGCACCTTCATCAGGGTCGACTTGCCGGCGCCGTTCTCACCGCAGATCGCGTGGATCTCGCCTTCGCGGACCGATAGATTGACATCGCGCAGCGCGATGACTCCGGGAAACGTCTTTGTGATCTCCCTCATTTCCAGAATGGGAGTCATGACTCAATGCTCGTCGGTTGCAGCAGGCGATTAGTCTGCCAGAACATGCAATGTGAATGCCTCGGCCGGCAACGAAAAAGGGACTTCAGCGCGCGAAAAGATCGACGCGAAGACCCTTATTCGTCAGCTTGGCCGAATTACTTGAGCTGGTCAGCCTTGTAATAACCAGTGTCGACCAGCGCCTTCTGCCAGTTGGTGGAGTCAACCGTGACCGGGGTCAGCAGATAGGAAGGCACGATCTTGACCTTGTTGTTGTAGGTTTTTGTGTCGTTGATCTCAGGCTTGCCCCCGGAAACCACCGCGTCGACCATGTTAGCGGCCACCTTGGCGAGATCGCGGGTGTCCTTGAAGATCGTCGAATACTGCTCATGGTTGATGATCGACTTGACCGAAGGCACTTCGGCGTCCTGGCCGGAGATGATCGGCATCGGCTGATCCGCCGTGCCATAGCCGACGCCCTTCAGCGCAGAGATGATGCCGATGCTGAGGCCGTCATAGGGCGAGAGAACGGCGTCCACGCGCTTCTGGGTGTAATTGGCGCTGAGGAGGTTGTCCATGCGAGCCTGAGCGACCTCCGCTTTCCAGCGAAGGGTTCCGACCTTGTCCATACCCATCTGCTTCGACTGGACGACGAGCTTGCCGCTGTCGATGTAAGGCTGCAGGACCGACATCGCGCCATTATAAAAATAGAACGCATTCGTGTCGTCGGGCGATCCGCCGAACAATTCGATGTTGAACGGGCCGTTCTTGCCGGCGTCGAGGCCGAGCCCATGGACGATGCTGGTGGCTTGGAGCACGCCGACCTTGAAATTGTCGAAGGTCGCGTAATAGTCGACATTGGGCGAGCCGACGATAAGACGGTCATAGGATATGACCTTGATGCTAGCGTCGGCGGCTTTCTGCAGGGCGTCCGACAGCGTCGTGCCGTCGATGGCCGCGATCACCAGGACTTTGTCGCCCTTGGTGATCATGTTCTCAACCTGCGCGAGTTGATTGGGGATATCGTCATCGGCGTATTGAAGATCAGTCTTGTAGCCCTTGGACTGGAGAACCTTGACCATATTGTCGCCGTCAGCGATCCAGCGAGCGGAAGTCTTGGTAGGCATGGCGATGCCGATCGTGCCCTTGTCCTGCGCGTAGGCGACGCTTCCGGCGGTCAGGAGCCCGAGTGCGACCGCCGCGGCCAGAGTTTTCAGATTCATACGTATTCCTCCCTTTGGAAACGCCACGCGAAAGCCCGGCGTCATGAGCAACCATACCATCGCTTGTTGGAGCTTTCCGAGTCCGGCGCAAGCCCTTGCCAACGGCTTTTTGCCTAAAAAACATTCGGAACTCAATAATCAATGTAGCATTATCGTCTTGAGTTCTGCGTCAACGGTGCCGATTAGCGCCGCCGTTGGCAAATTGGCGACCGTCGAATCCACAGTGATGCCGACGCCTCGGAAGCCCATCACGTCGATGAGAATCCTCTGCAAGACCTCCTTCTGGCGCTTGATGTCGATGAGGGGAAGGCAGTTCTAGGCCGCTTTGCATTTGGATGGAGTTGGTTTGGCTCCTTCGCGGCGGCGGGCCGCGACGTTGGTGGGTTTTCTTGGCCCCTGGTCGTTTCGTTGCGAAGACCCCTGCCACGAGCTTTGGATACTCTTGGATTTCCTTGGATTCTCTCGTCCGAATCGAGACTTTTCAATTGGTTACGTGGCTTGAAGCTGGAAACTTTTTTCTCAGCCTTTTTCATGGCGTTCGAAGCGCCACAACGGGCGCCTGTGGTCTTTGCATGCGGAAGCGCAGGATTGTTCATGGGGCAAGCTTAACCAGTTTTCTGATTTTCTGCAATGGATTGTCGTCCGAGCCGTTCCCTTTCGGCCGCCTCGATCCAAGAGCAACTCACTCTAATCTGGCTTGACGGCGAGGTTGCGATAGGTCTGAAGCTTACGACCGCCCGGCTCGGTCGTGTGAAGAGAGCTCGGAACCGAGCCAAATCAACCGAGCCCGGTGGACCAAGGAGCGCCGGCTCGCTGCGGTCGAGCTCGGACTCATCCGTCGTACGACATCCGGTCAAAAGAACCGGCCAATCCCCCTTATCCAGTCGGCAGGGGTCACGCCCCGTTGTTGCCAATTGATCGACATCAGCGACGCGGCCATCGCGAAATAGAGGTTTGCGTAAAGCGTACGTGCCACCCTCGCAACCATTGGTGGAAGAGCGAAACGCTCGGCGTCCGGCCACTGCCTAACCCATTGCCCGAGGTAAAACTCGACGACAACAGCCGCGCCCAAGAGGAAGCCCATGAGCCAATATTGCCAGCCGAGGCTTGCGCCGCTATGCCACACGCCGAAAAGAATAAATACTGTCATCGTCGCGACCGCGGACGACTGATAACGCGTCAGCCACGTTGCGCGGCGCATCAGAAAAGCGGCCAGCGGAAAGAAAACGATATCCCTCATCCATTCCGACAGGGTCATGTGCCAGCGCGTATACATTTCGGTAACGCTTTGAGAAAAGTACGGCCGGTTAAAATTCTCCTTTACCGCAATGCCCATCAGACCTGCGGCGCCGATCGACACATCGTTTAGACCGGAGAAATTGGCGTACATATAGATATAAAAGCCGATGACGGCGATAAAAATCTCGTATATCTTATGTGTTCTATAATCAAATATAAAAGCATCTGGGCTGATCTGTAAGAACACGCCCGAAATTACTACGACTTTTGCTGCGCCCTTTGAAATCCTGAGCAGGCAGTTGACCAAAATCTCTTTTTTATAAGCTGCACCTGCGTTAAAAGAACTCTCAAAATAACTGTAGGGAGAAATTGGTCCAATAAGAAAGGTCGGAGCGAAGAAACAATGAGCCATGTAGTCTGGAAATGACATCATATTGATCTTGCGCTTACTGAGTTCCCATTCCACGTGGGCGCAACGAAATAACATATAGGAGAGTCCGGCAAAGAACAGGAGGCCGGTTGTCTTGGCAAAAACTAGCCATGCGATCGGGGGTACAAACCCCAGCAGGAACAGATGGCGAGATCTCGTTTGCGCAATGCGGAGCAACACCCAAAATACTGACAGGAATAGAACGTATAGTAACATCGAGAACGCGCCGGACTGCGTTCCGGTAAAAAATATCAACCACACCGCAGCAACGTTGATAATCGCGAAGGCGGCGCTGCGAGTCGCCCCAACTGGCATTAGGCGCGCGACCCCTGTTGCAATCCCAAAATAACAAAGCGCGACGAGCGAGGTGGTCGAGAAAATCAGATCTGACATGTCAAAATTGCGCGTACAGGACGCCAGCGTCCATATTAAGCGGAGAAATATTAGCAAACAGACCAACTGACAGAAACGCCAGAAGGCAAAACAAAATTAAAAGGAAAGAGCGCATTTGTCAGCCTCTGGTTTGCTGAAGCAACGCTTGGAGCGCCGGGCCAAAGACCTCCGCGCTTCGACGGGACCCGTTCGAATTAAAATGTAGGTGATCGTAGTAGTTTTCTTTTATACGTTCGGCCGAGATACTTCCAAACATCATTTCGGACGATGCGGCGATGATAGGAACTCCGAGCGCAAGCACTTGACTCGATATCTCAATCGGCCCCTCGCTGTTCGCCATTGGCAGCAGCATAAAAGCCAGGATGGCGCCATTTTTTTCGCATAACGTTTTGATTGCGGGAAGATAAGCGGACTCGATCGACGTAAGCGGCCTGTCGGTCAAAACCACTCCGAGAGGAATCGGCGCTCCGGGCCTTATAATTATCGCCGGCTGTGGTTTGTCCGGGGAATCGTAGTGAGCAAAGGGCGCTCGAGGAGAGGTTTTATTTTCTTGGTACCCCTCATCGGGCGTGTAACTTCCTCGCGTCTGTTCAAAGTCTGGAAAATCCTCCATCGTTCGGTATCCTTGCCGCGTTAGCGATCCGGGACGGATGATGGAAGCCAGAGCCAGCCGCGGACCTATCAGCGCCATCTCCGCGTAATTTGTCACGGTGAGACTAGGGGTTTTGATATCCAGCCCTGGATCAGGCTGTCCTAGCGTGCGGATATATTTTTCACCTGGATGGTTATCGATTTGAGGAATATCGGGATAGTTTAGGACAACCAACCGTGCGCGGCGATGGATAAAGAAATCTTTAAGAAAGGTATAACTCAAATCGTAGCCGTTAAACCTGGCGGCGATTGTTTCGGATTTCAGAGGCCCGTCTGGGGCATGCACGTCTTCGCGAAGGGCCCCATGGTCGATCGCCATCAGCATTCGTGAATTGCCGAGGACGAGAATGTCGAGCGGCCCGGTCTCCTTAAGGATTTGGTTCGTATGCCAATCCGATGGCCCAACACGCTTGGACATCACCAGATACCGCGTTTCGGGGCTAACGACGAGCGCAGTCAAGATTGGCGATAGCAAAATCGCAGCTAATGCCGCAATCCATACGACAACGTGTCCCGTCCCAGAAAAGGCTGGCTGCATTGGCGGCGGTCGAAATTTCATGCCCTGCACTCCGAAACCCCTGTCACAGAACGGTCACGACTTCACTTAAGCGTTAACAATATCTACCGAATCCTACCACCCCTGAGGCAAACAGCTCGTAGACCGAAAATTTAGTTGCGTTGTCCCACCTGATGTTGCTTATTATTACGGCCATAACAAGACATCGGCAAGGGCAACTTTCAAGGGCAGCGTTAGTCCCTGCCTACGAACCCAGGTAACGCTAACAGCAGCAAATCTTGGACTCGACGAATGAGTGAACGTTATTTAACGATCCGGGATTTGTTGAACGATAGGGTTCGGCAAAGCGAAAAAGATCTCTGTTATACGTTTCTCCTTGGATTCGAAGTTCGAAATCAGTGGGATTATTCCGATCTCTATCGTGAGGCCGCCAAGGTTGGCGCGCATCTCCGGAAGATCGGATCAATTGGCAAACGGGCTCTGCTAGTTTATCCGCAAGGTCCCGATTTTATGGCAGCCTTTTTGGCCTGCCTATCGCGGAACGTGGTGGCGGTCCCCGTGCCCGCCCCTGAGACTTGGAATCTTCTTCGCACGATGCCCCGCTTGAGGGCAGTCGCTGAGGACGCTGACGCCGCCTTCGTCCTGACGACCCGCAAGATTTTCAACATGGCCTCGGCCAGTGGCAACAGCCTTTGGGACTTCGAAGGCACGCCGTGGGTCGTGACCGACGAACTCGAGGAGGGCGACAACGACTTGGGCGCCGAACCAATTGACGCGACGGCGCCAGCCTATTTTCAGTACACCTCAGGATCTACCAGTTCGCCGTCGGGGGTGGTTATAACGCATCAAAACCTGATGCACCATCTTGGCGCCTTGCATAAGTCATGCGGCTATGGCGGCGGCGTGACCGTAACATGGATGCCTCATTTTCACGACTACGGCCTGGTGCAGGGCCTATTGCAGCCGTTGTTCAGTGGCGATCCGTGTTATTTCATGTCCCCGTTGTCGTTCCTGAAACGGCCGTCACACTGGCTCGGGGCGATCACCAAATATGGGGGCACGCATTCTCAGGCGCCAAATTTCGCCTATGAGCATTGCATTCGTCGAATAACCCCCGAGGAACGCGCGGGCTTAAACCTCGCCACCTGGAAAGCAGCTGGAAATGCGGCGGAGCCGATCAACCCCGAGGTGTTGGAAAAATTTATCGAGACGTTCGAGCCATGCGGCTTTCAGAGAGCCGCCTCCGCGCCAGCTTATGGACTTGCCGAGGCGACGTTGCTCGTCTCATCCACACGACTTAACTCCGGGCCGCGCGTTCTCGAGTTGGACGCGAACGCTGTCTTTGATGGACGCGTGACTCCTGTCGGGACCGGCAGCTTGGGCCGAAAGGTTGTCAGTTGCGGTGAACTGGTGGGCGACGCAAAAGTCGTCATCGTGAATCCAGAGAATCTAAGCAAGTGCCGGGGCGACGAGATTGGGGAGATTTGGGTGTCGGATCCCGCCGTGGCCGCCGGATACTGGAATCAGCCCACAAAGTCTCAAGAGATATTTGGTGCATACTTAAAAGATACCGAGGAAGGTCCTTGGCTTCGGACCGGAGATCTGGGTTTTTTGCAGAACGGAGAGCTTTTTATCTCCGGCCGGCTCAAGGACATGATCATCATCCGCGGGGCGAACTTTGCTCCTCAGGACATCGAGTGGGTTTCGCAAAAGTGCCACTCGGCGGTTGAAAGCGCGGAAAGCGCTGCGTTTTCGCTAACGATCGACGGAGAAGAGAGCCTCGGCGTCGTCCAGGAGTTGAACCGAAAAGACCATCCGTCGAGTATCGACTTCGAGGACGTCGCCGCCAGGATACGCGAGCAGATTTCTTTGGAGTTCGAGGTTCGCGCATACGCGGTCGCATTGGTCAGGCGGAGTACAATTCCGAAGACATCCAGCGGGAAGATACAGCGCCGAGCGTGCCGCGCCGCACTGTTGGACGGCAGTCTTGAGACACTCTTTGTGCTGAAAGACGGCCCGCTGTCGTAATATATTGGAATTGACATGAACCTAATTGCAACGAGCGTGACGAAGACGGCCCTGACTGAAGCATTGGAATCCCAGTTGGGCGATCCCAAAAATCCGGGCAACCCACTGTCGTTCGCCTATTCACAGAAGATTGATGAGACTGAACAATTTCCCGAGGAGGCTATCCGCTGGCTGTACGATCGCCAACTCGCTCGCCACTATGTCCCAGAGGAACTCGGAGGGTCGTTTCGCTCGTTCGCCGAATTGGGGGAGGTGATACGTGTGTTGTCACGCCGGGACGTGTCAAGTGCAGTTGCATTTTCCACGTTGTTCTGGTCGTTTTTGGCTTGGGTTGGCGGCACGGGCGAACAAAAGCGATGGCTGGCCAAGTACATTTTGGAGAGGCAAGGGACGATGTGCCTTGCCTATTCGGAAAGGCAGCACGGCGCCGATTTGGCGGCCAGCGACGCCGTAGCGCGTCGCACCGCAAATGGATTCGAGATCACGGGTGAGAAATGGCCCATTAACCGCGCGACCGTCGGGGGGCTCTGCTTTGTGTTGGCGACCACCGACCCAGCGGCCGGCCCCCGTGGTTTGTCGCTGTTCATGTTGGATAAAGGCGACCTCGACCCCAAGCGCTATTCTAATTTTCCAAAGATCCTCACACACGGCCTGCGCGGCTCGGACATTAGCGGCATCAAGTTTGAACATTGCCCAGTTCCGGCACAAAGTTTGCTTGGCGGAGAAGGAGAAGGGCTTCAACTCGCGCTAAGGGGCTTCCAAATTACACGAGCCCTCTGCGCAGCCATCTCGCTTGGAGCGGGCGACACTGCGTTGCGAACCACATTAAGTTTTGCACTGAACCGCAAGCTTTACGATGAGCTTGTTATCGACCTTCCCCATGCAGCGGGGGTGCTTTCTAATGCATTCCTTGATCTCCTTATTTGTGATTGCGTGACGAATGCTGGACTGAGATCATTTCACGTCGTGCCGGAACAGTCCAGCCTTTGGGCTTCGATCGTCAAATACTTTGTTCCGACAACGATCGAAACGATGATCCAGAACCTTTCAGTCGTGCTTGGGGCGCGCTATTACATGCGCGAAGAGCACGAGTTCGGAACGTTTCAAAGGGTCCTGCGAGACGCCGCAGTTGTCAGTCTCTTCGATGGAAGCACGGTAGTGAATTTGCATGCGTTGATGCTTCAGTTCAGGCATCTCGCCCGACGGCGCGGCGTGCGCGGCGGTCAGGGTTCCAGGCTTGGCCAGATCTTCGACATGAACACCACCGTCCCGGCTTGGAACGGTCAAAGATTAAGTTTGGTGAGTACGCAAGCCAACGACGCTTTGGAGGGTGTAGAGTACAGCCTTGAACATCTGAAATCGGAGCGAGCTGAGAACACTGCTAATCCGGCCGAAATCGATCGGATTTTAGCGTTCGGTAAAAAGCTTATGCATGAGATCAGAGTGCATAACGATAAGTTCGCCGAATCCGAGTTCGAACATGGGCACTTGCAATCCGCCGCGATGTTCAGAGCCGCACAGCGATATTGCGCATTGCATGCCGCCGCATCGTGCCTGCACGCCTGGATCTGGAATCGAACCAACAGCTCTTCATTCTTTGCGAGCGGCGCGTGGTTAGTCCCAGCGCTAGCCAGAATTTTTGACAAACATCTCGATATCCATCACGATGATGTCATTGATGCGTCTCGGCCGGAGCTGCTGCAAGAGCTACGGAACCTCTATCGAGACAATCGTATGTTTTCGGTGAGTGCAGCCGCCCTAGGAAGCAACTGAGGCGGCACGTTCAAGGTTGGTGCTGAGCAACGAAATCGGGGACAACATTATGTCGAAGGCTAAAGATTTGAATGAGATGCAAGAGTGGCTGATTAAGCGTATTTCGACATCGCTTAGGGTGAAGAACGGCATGGATCGGGACGCTCCATTTTCGAAATACGGATTGCAGTCCATCGATGCAGTCATTTTGGCGATGGAAATTGAGGAGGAGGTCGGTGTGGAGCTGCCCCCGACTTTGTTGTGGGAATATAACACGGTGAATGAGTGCGCTTCCTATCTGGTGAAAATTGGATCGGACATAGCGGCCTGAGTTGGATCGCGTGCGTATTGATGACGCTGGCGGGGGCATTCAGCGAGGACCGCTGGCCTCGCCCTTGTCGTCGGTCCGGCTGTGGTGCAAATGCTTGAGATCGGCGCAAGAAAGCGCTCGGGAGCCTGACGCGGATCACGCGCCAAGCACTGCATTCCAAATCTCAGGCGCGGTTTTGTTTTTGACGCGAAGTTTGCCGAGTTTGAACTGACCCTTTCTGATCCGGTGCATGAGTTCGATGCCGGCGATCGTCGTTGCAGCTCTCCGAAAACGCTTGAAGCCGAGCATCGGACCGAGCCGCAGCTTGATCGATCGGTGATCCTGTTCGATCAGATTATTCAAATATTTTGAGGATCGGATCTCGCATCGATTTCCCTCGGGATGCTCGCCGAGAACCTCACTGGCCGCGCGATGAGAGGCCTGATAGCCATCGAGCGTGATCTTATGCGGCAGTCGCCCCTGGCCCCTGAAAGCCCGTCGGAAGAACACCTTGGCCGCGGCGACGTCTCGCTTGGCGCGAAGCAGAACATCGACGGTCTTTCCCTCTTTGTCGACGGCACGATAGAGATAGGTCCAGCGACCCTTGATTTTGACGTAGGTTTCGTCGACGCGCCAGGACTGGCCCACCGGGCGAGCAAAGCGGTTCCAGCGCTTTTCGAATTCAGGCGCATAGCGTTGGATCCACCGCATGATCGTCGTGTGCGCCAGCGAAAGCCCGCGCTCGGCCATCATCTCCACGAGATCACGAAAGCTGAGTTTGTACCGCAGATACCAGCGCACGCAGAGCACGATGATCTCCCGGTCGAAATGGCGGCCTTTGAAAAGATCATCAACGTTCAACATGCTTGGCCAGGTTCATCGCGGGCTAATTTGCCGCCGAATATGCGCCACACCCACGCTTCGCACCAGAACCGACACGTGCGTGTCTCTGATCGTATCGAACGGGGAGGGCGAATTCGAGGCGGCTCGGCGACGCGCGGCTTGGGCTCCTGAGGCCGATGCAGGGGTAAATCGGATAGAGGCGCCAATCGCTCGATCGACCGCCGGTTATTTTGCGGCCTTGCGTCTATCCCCACGCCCGACCGCGAGCGCGGCCGAGCTCCGCTCGGCGGCCGCGTGCGCCCTCCGTGTTGCGGCTGCTCTGGTCGCAACGCTCAACAGGAGGGACCCCTCCTAGTCGCATCCCGATGTGCGCGAAGTAGGTGGCAAATCAACAGGACGAGATTCCAGCTCCTCATCCAAAGGTCCGACAGACCCGATCTTGTCACGCTTGCTCCAAGGATTGAGTTCGGCGAGCGCCGTTCTTCAGATCACGGCTTAGGAAGCCGGCAAAGACCTCGCGATTGCATTAATCGGCATTGTCATGTCTGGATGACGCCCGCTGATCAAGGGCTATTTCGGCGTTGCGCTGGTCGTGGGTGCGGTCATGTCTTCGGCCTCACATGAGGGCTCCTCCGTCAATAGTTTTCTGCCGATGGCGATCCGAGGTGAGCTCTCTTTCCCGCAGGGCATCCCCTGCTAACCTCACATCCGGTGGGATCACGATC
>Ga0210406_10001542_pt1 | contig 27883 bp, 22 predicted proteins | sample IncBWC30MmetaG_FD_155454 | JGI IMG/M metagenome (GOLD analysis project Ga0210406, IMG submission 155454) | Forest soil microbial communities from Barre Woods Harvard Forest LTER site, Petersham, Massachusetts, United States - Inc-BW-C-30-M | ecosystem: Environmental > Terrestrial > Soil >... | reverse complement strand
AGCTATGATCTAAAAAAGAGGCATTTCAGGTGACGGAAATAACCAAGGTGTCTCCCCTGGCAGTCGGCGCGACCGAAGAGCACATCTGCGACGCGCTGGTGGTCGGTTCCGGCGCGGCCGGGCTGGCTGCCGCGGTCACCGCGGGCCATCACGGGCTCAATGTCCTGATCGTCGAGAAGGAAGCGCGTTTCGGCGGCACCACCGCGCGCTCCGGCGGCTGGCTCTGGATTCCCGGCACGTCGCTGGCGCGCGCCTGGGGCATCGTCGAGGACGCGGATCAGGCACGCACCTATCTGCGGCACGAGGCCGGCAACAGCTTCGATGCCGCGCGGGTCGATGCGTTTCTCGCGGCGGGACCGGAGGCGGTCGATTTCTTCACGAGCAAGACGGCCGTGCGTTTCGACATGCCGCTGACCTTTCCGGACTATCATGCCGAAGCGCCGGGCGGCGCGCAGGGCGGACGCTCCATGGTGACGCGGCCGTTCGACGGACGCGAGCTGGGCGAGCAGATCGAACATCTCGGGCACCCGCTGCCGGAACTCACCGTGTTTGGCATCATGCTGGGATCGGGCAAGGACATCGTGCATTTCATGCGCGCGACAAAGTCTTTTGCGTCGGCGGCCTACGTCGCCAGGCGACTGTCGAGGCATTTCCTGGACGTGCTGCGTTACGGGCGCGGCATGACGCTCACCAACGGCAATGCGCTCGCCGGGCGTCTCGCCAAATCGGCCTTCGATCTGAAGATTCCCTTGTGGCTGTCATCGCCGGTGCGCGAGCTGATCGTCGAGAATGGCGCCGTGCGTGGCGCAGTCGTCGAGCGCGGGGGACAGAGGATTCGCGTCACGGCCCGGCGCGGCGTGGTGCTGGCTTGTGGCGGCTTCCCGCATGACATTGCGCGGCGCCGGAAGATGTTTCCGCATGCACCGACCGGAGAGGAGCATTGGTCGCCCGGCCCCGCCGGCAACACGGGTGACGGCCTGCGGCTCGCGGAATCGGCCGGCGGCCGCATCGAGGATCGTTTGCCGAATGCTGCGGCCTGGGTGCCGGTGTCGCTCACGACGCGCAAGGACAACAGCCGGGGCGCGATGCCGCATTTCATCGACCGCGCCAAGCCGGGCGTGATTGCAGTGACGCGCGAGGGCAAGCGCTTTGCCAACGAGGGCAATTCCTACCATGACTTCGTGCAGGACATGATGAAGACCGCAAGGCCGGACCAAAGGCCGGGCGAAGAGATCGCCGCGTTCCTGATCGCCGACCATCGCGCGCTGCGCAAATATGGCCTCGGCTGCGTGCCGCCGTTTCCCCTGCCGATCGGTTCCTATCTGCGCTCCGGCTATCTGAGGCGCGGCGCGACGCTGGCCGCGCTCGCGGCGCAGGCGGGCATCGATGCGAAAGGACTGGAGACGACGGTCGCCGAATTCAACAAGACCGCAAGCGAAGGACGCGATCCAGCATTTGGCAAGGGATCGCGCGCCTATAACCGCTACCAGGGCGATGCGCTGCACGGCCCGAATCCCTGCATTGCACCGCTCGACCGCGCGCCCTTCTATGCGATCAAGCTCGTGATCGGCGATCTCGGCACCTATGCGGGCATAAAAACCGACGAACATGCCCGCGCGCTCGACGCCGATGGCCGACCAATCCCCCGGCTCTATGCCGCCGGCAACGACATGGCGAGCATCATGGGCGGGAACTATCCCGGCGCCGGGATCACGCTCGGCCCCGCGCTGACCTTCGGTTATATCGCGGGGCGGCATATCGCAAGCGAAAACGCCACTTGATCGAAGCAGCGTTGGGTCTCAACATCAGTGTCGATCGCCGCCAAATCGCCCAACCGCGGATCGATGCTCTGCACGAACAGACCGGTAAGCGCTGTCATGAAAAAGAGTCTGATCATTTGCATCCTCGCCGTGATGATGGCGGCATCATCCGCCCGCATCCCGAGGCCCGACTGGAAGCCGCTTCAGCACGGCGCGCTGCGCGCCGGACTGACCGCGGAACTGGACTCCGCGCCACCCGCCGAGGCCGCCGAGAATGCAAAGACATGCGAGCATGTCGCATTCACGCGCGGCATCAAATACGGTGATAGCGAGCGCAACGTGCTCGATGTCGCGTCGGCCGATCCAATGGATGGCGCGCCACACCCGGTGCTGTTGTTCGTGGCGGGAGACAATTTCACCGACGATAGCCAGCAGACCGATGCGGCAGCGCTGCTACAACAGGCGATGTGCTTTGCGGCCCAAAACGGCATGGTGGGCGTCAGCATGACCTATCGGCTCGCTCCCGCGGCGCTGTGGCCCGCCGGCGCCGAGGATGTCTCGGCGGCAATCTCGTGGATCCATCAGAACATCGATCTGCTCGGCGGCGATCCGCGGGAGGTCGTCGTGATCGGTTACGCGGCGGGCGCCTTCCATGTGGCGAGCTTCCTCGCGCATAAGGAGTTGCAGGCAACCGATTCAGACGTCGCCGGCGTCGTGCTCGTCTCCGGCATCTATCACGCGGGCGCGGATGCAGACGATGGCGAGCGATCGTATCTCGGCGCGGACGCGAGCAAGTATAATGAGAGGTCGGCGTTTCCCGGCATTCTCGACGTCGAGGTGCCGATCGTGCTCGCCTGGTCTTCGGCCGATCCGCCGCGCCTGGTCGCGCAAGGTGAAAAGCTAAAGGAATCGCTGTGCAAAGCCGGCCACTGCCCGCGCAGCGCCCTGCTCGCCAACCGCGGCAGTCCGGCCTCGGTGTTCGATCTCGACGGTTCCGGCGGCGCCCTCGCCGATCGCACGCGGCAACTGCTCAGCCAGATCGAGACGCGCGGCCTGCCATAGGGCATGATTCGGAAAAGCATGCCCTCTGGCTTGACCAGAGGGATCATGCTCAAGCAGAAGCTAGAGCAAGACGGCGATTTCTGCCCACTCAGATCATGCTCTAGGTTCGAAGATGCCTGAGCGCGCGGCCCTTATGCAGAGCGATGTGATCGGTCTTGTCGCTCTTGATCTCATATTGCGGATCGTCCGCGCTCGCGTGATGGACATAGCCTTTATAGTTCACGTCCTTTGTGTGCACCCGCACGATACGGCCGCGCACCCTGCCGGCTTCGGAATTCCAGCTCACGTGATCGCCGATCTTGAATGTCTTTGCCATGGCGAGTCGAATATCAGATCGGCAGTGCCGTGGTGCGCTTGACCGTGCGCAAGGTCAGCGCTGACTGCACACGTGACACCCCTGGCAGCTGGGTCAAGATGCGCGTATGAATGCGCTCGAGATCCGTAGCATCCCGATAAACGACCCTCAGCACGTAATCTTGGGGACCGGCGATCAAATAACATTCGACGATTTCCGGATAGCGTTGGGCAGCCGCCTCGAATTTGTCCAGTGTCGTTCGTCCCTGATCCTTTAGCGTCACTGACACGAATGCAACGCCTGACATGTTGGCACGCGCCGTGTCTAGCAGCATCACGTAACCCGCTATCAGGCCCCGCTCTTCCATCGCTCGCACCCGACGCAAGCAGGCGGATGGGGACAGGTTCACGCGCTCGGCGAGTTCGACGTTCGTCAAACGGCCGTCCCGCATCAGTTCACGAAGAATGGCACGATCGCGTTCGTCTGTCGGCTCCTGCTGCATAATCTGCTGCCATTCCCTGGGAGGGCGCAATAACATTGCGCTGATGCGGCATACTGCGATCAAATTCGACCAATAATCGTGATGCTATCAAGATATGGTCGACCTGCATAGCTCAAGGAGACTCGCGATGCTGGTCGGCGTTCCCAAGGAGATAAAGGACAACGAATTTCGCATCGGGATGACGCCGGCAGTTGCCGCCGAGCTGATACACCACGGTCACACCGTGCTGGTGGAGACTTCGGCTGGGCTCGGCTCGGGGCTGACCGATGATGAGTACCGCGCTGCGGGCGCGACCATTGTGACCGACGCCAGCGAGATTTTCGCGCGGGCCGAGATGGTGGTTAAGGTCAAGGAGCCGCAAGCAGTCGAGCGCAAGATGCTTCGCAAAGGGCAGACGTTGTTCACCTATTTGCATCTCGCGCCCGACCGGCCGCAGACCGAAGACCTGATCAAGAGCGGCGCGATCTGCATCGCTTATGAAACCGTTACTTCCGCAAACGGCAGCCTGCCTCTGTTGGCGCCGATGTCGGAGGTTGCGGGCCGTCTGGCCCCCCAAGTGGGAGCGCATGCGCTGGAGAAAGCAGCCGGCGGCCGCGGGATTTTGCTCGGCGGCGTGCCCGGAGCGCCGGCTGCCGACGTCCTGATCATCGGTGGCGGCGTGTCCGGCACTCATGCCGCCACGATCGCGCTCGGCATGGGCGCCCACGTCACGATCCTCGACCGTTCGTTGGAAGCACTACGGCGGCTCTCCGATCACTTTGGTGGAAGGGTGCAGACCATCTTCTCGACCCGCGCGGCGATCCGCGAATGGGTGAGGAAAGCTGATCTCGTCATCGGCGCCGTCCTGGTCCCCGGCGCTTCGGCGCCAAAGCTGATCACTCGCGAGATGCTTGCCACGATGAAGCAAGGTGCAGTGCTGGTCGACATTGCAATCGACCAAGGCGGCTGTGCCGAAACATCAAGGCCGACCACCCACTCCGATCCGACTTATGTCATTGACGGCGTCGTACATTATTGCGTCGCCAACATGCCAGGCGCGGTCGCGCGGACGTCGACCTTCGCTCTTAATAACGCAACGCTGCCATTCATCTTAGCGCTCGCGAACAACGGCTGGCGCAACGCGCTCAACGACGATCCGCATTTGCGAGGCGGGCTGAACGTTTGTGCCGGCCACATTACATGCAGCCCGGTCGCCGAGGCTCATGGCCTGCCCTACCGGTCGGTGGAAACCCTGTTGGCAGACGTGCGTCTGGCGCAGGCAAGCTAGCCCAGCGGCCCGCCGACGCGATCAAGTCGAGAAAAACAAACGCTGCTGCGGCCTCGTGCTGCTTATCGGGCCGCATCAACATACGCTGCCTGTTGCGATGGGTTCGAGGCCGGCTGCGAACTTAGGCGTTCTCTGTATCAGCTCAATTGTGTAGGGATCCCGGGGATCTCGAAAGACCTCATCGGTTTCGCCTACCTCAAGCAGTCGGCCCTGGCGCATCACGCCAACGCGATCGCAGACTTGGCGAACAACAGCCAAATCGTGGCTGATGAAAAGCATTGCGAGATTGAGCGACTGCCTGAGCTCCGCGAGAAGATTCAAAATCTGCGCCTGGATCGAGACATCCAGCGCCGAAGTTGGTTCGTCACAAATGAGCAAGGCAGGTTGCAGCACCAGGGCGCGAGCGATGCTGATCCGCTGCCGTTGCCCTCCTGAGAACTGATGCGGGTAACGCCGCGCTGCCGCCCGGTCCAAGCCGACGCGATCGAGAGCATCGAAGACGATACGATCGATTTCAGCGGCATTCACTGTTCGATGCACGCGGAGCGGCTCGGCCAGGATGCGATAGACGTTCTGTCGTGGATCCAGGGACGAGAATGGATCTTGAAACACCATCTGCATTGGGAGGCAGAATTTTCTCAAGTTTCGATCAGCGACCAAACCGGAAATCTCTCGCCCCCGAAATTTGATCGAACCTCCTGCCACGCGCGTCAAGCCGATCAGCGCTCTAGCCACTGTCGATTTGCCGCTTCCGCTTTCTCCGACAAGACCAAGGGTCTCGCCGGAGTGCACGCACAGCGAAACACGATCGACGGCCTTAAAGTCCTCTTTGCCGCTTCCAAACAGCGCCTTCATCGTTGGATACGACACACTCAGGCTCTCGACTTCAAGGAGCGGCGTTCGAGGCACCGTATGTTGTCCATCGGCTCGCGATGCAGGACCGTCGAAGCGCGGTACGGCAGCTATCAAATTCTTGGTGTAAAGCTGCTTTGGGTGCGCCAGCAGGTCGCCGACGCTTCCTATCTCGACTAAACGTCCCTCTTGCATCACTGCGACGCGGTCGGCCACCTCGCTGACAACCGCCATATTGTGAGTAATGAGGATGGTTCCGCTGCCATGCTCGGCCCCGAGGGTTTTGATGAGATTCAAGATCTCGGCCTGAACCGTAACATCCAGGGCTGTCGTTGGCTCATCCGCAATGATGACCTGTGGATTATGAGCCAAGGCAATCGCGATGACGATCCGCTGCTTCATTCCACCACTGAATTGATGGGGATACTGCTTCAGCCTCGTTTGCGGGTCGCTGATTCCGACCTGCGAAAGCAGTTCGATAGCCCGCTGTGCCGCGGCGCGATCCGTCATTTTGGCGTGCCGCCGAATGGCTCGCTTAAGATGGTCTCCAATGGTCACGACCGGACAAAGCGCCGAGGATGGATTCTGAAAAATAGTGCCGATCGCACGACCTCGGATATTGTCAAGCTCACGCTCGGATCTGCCGACCAGTTCCAGTCCGTTCAGCTTGATCGATCCCGCTGTAAGCCACCCGCCTTGATCCAACAGTTGAATAATAGCAGAGCCGATCGTGGACTTACCTGCACCGGATTCACCGACAACCGCCAGGATCTCGCCCGGAAATAAGTCGAATGAGACATCGCGAACCGCGCTGGTCGTCTGCCCAGGCGAGCTTCGGAAATCGACCGTCAAGCCTTCGACACGTAGGACCGGCTCTCGCAACGCTGATACCATCCAAGCCGCTCCTACCGTCGTAGAGGATTAAGGGCATCCTGAAGCTCGTCGGTGAGGACGTTGAGAGCAAGGACAACAATGAGCAGCGCCAGTCCGGGAAATACGCTGATCCAGTATTCACCATTGAGAATGCGTGACATGCCGTTTGCCACCAACAGACCGAGCGACGGTTCTGTGATCGGCATCGCGACGCCAAGGAAGGAGAGCGTCGATTCCAGCGCAACCGCGCCGGCAACGGAAACCGTGGCCACGGCACTGACCGCGGGAAGCACATTTGGGAGAATGTGGAAGAAGACTATCCTGAAGCCGGAGAAGCCCTGAACCCTGAACGCAAGGACATAATCCTTTTCACGCTCAACGAGAGTCGATCCGCGAATCGTTCGGGCAAAATAGACCCACTGAACGGCAACGAGCGCAAAAACGATCTTCTCTGGTCCTCGTCCCAGCACCGCCAGCAATATCAATGCGATGAGGATTGATGGTATTGCGAGTTGGAGATCGACAACACGCATGATGATCGCATCGAGCGCGCGCCCGTAATAGCCCGCAAAAAGACCTAGGGCTGTTCCGATAAGCATCGAGATGCAGGCGGTGACCAGCGCGACGGTCAGGCTGATGCGCAGGCCATACAAGATTGCACTCAGCAAATCCCTGCCCTGGGCATCGGTACCCAATAGATAGAAATCGCCCAATCCACCCTGACTGCCGGGCGGAAGCCGTGCGTCCGCAAGGTTCAGACTGGAAAGGTCGTATGGATTCTGAGGAGCAATGGCGGGAGCTGCGATAGCGAGAACTAGAAACGCGACGAAAACGAAACCCGATACGCCCGCTATCAGGCTGATCCGGGGAAGGACCCGTCGACGTGGCATCACAGTGGATTTCACGAGATCCGAATCCTGGGATCGAGTGCGACATAGACCAGATCGATAAGCAAATTCTGCACGAGGATCAGCAACACGATGACAAGAAGATAGGCAACGATCACGGGTCGATCGAGCATGACGATGCTGTCGATGAGAAGCTTACCCATGCCCGGCCAAGAGAAGACCGACTCCGTGACGACCGCAAAGGCGATCATGACGCTGAAGTAGATGCCTGCCACGGTGACGATCGGGATTGAGATATATTTGAACACATATTTTCGAATGACGTCGCGGCGAGATAAGCCCTGGGCACGCGCAAACTTTACGAAGTCAAGACCCATGGCTTCGCGCATTCCCGATCGTGTCACCCTGATGATGAAGCCGAGCGGAAAGAGTGCCAGGTTGATTGCAGGCAACACCAGGTGACGAAGGCCGTCTAAGGTGAGAAGGCTGACCGGGACACCAGCAACGGTCACCGTCTGGCCCCGTCCCGAGGCGGGCAGCAAATTCGAATCCACCGCGAACAGAAGGATGAGGAGAATGCCGACCCAAAAGCTCGGGAGGCTAAATCCCAGCACGGATGCAAACGCGATGGAGCGGTCGGCTATCGTGTCTGGATATTCGCCCGCATAGAGGCCCAACGGGATGCCGACCCCTAGCGCGATCAGCATAGCGCACCCCGCTAGTTCGAGCGTTGCCGGCAGCCTTTCCAGGATCAAGTGAACGGCGTCTTCTCGGAACACAAACGAGGTGCCGAGAGAACCCTGCGCCAAATGCGCGAGAAAACGCGCATATTGTTGCCAAGCAGGGAGATCGAGACCCATTTCGGAACGCATGTGGGCGACAGCCTCTTGTCCAGCATCAGGCGGCACAAGGAGCAGCACCGGATCCCCGATCATGTATACGCCAAAAAATACAATGACCGAGAGTATCGCGCAGACGACGAGGCTTTGAAGGAGACGTGTTAGCAGAAAGAACGCCATGCGTCACAACGCTTCAATTCGCTCGTCGCGTATAAGTACACGCGGGCGTCATCTCCAACGCCGAGGGCGTCGCCGAGAGATTGGATTTCGTCGCGATCACATACAATTGCGCATGACTTGGAATATACGCCACGTCGTCCAAAGCGACTTTCATGGCCTCTTTGAAGAAGCCGTTCCGTTCGCTCGCACCATCGGCCTCGAGTCCCCGGGCTACGACAACGTCGAAGCCGGGGTTTGAATAGGATGCATTGTAGCTCCCTCGTCCCGCCTTCGGGTCCTTCGTTGTCAGCACTTCGGTGAGAAAGCTCGGCTCCGCCTTGCCCGTGCGACCCCAACCAAGCATGTACACCGGAAACTCGCGGGCGAGAGCTCTTTTGAAGTAGATCGCCGCTGGCATCACCTCAACCTTGACGACAAAGCCCACCCGCGACCACAACATCAGAAGCGATCCAAGCGGCGTGCAAGGAATAAGCGTTCGCTCCGGATCGCATTCCGCGGTCAGCAAGCGCCCCGCATTGACCGGGTGAAAGCCATCTACGTCCTTTGCGGGATCGATGGCTTCAAGGATCAGAGTTGAGTTGAGATGAGGCGGCAACGGAAGCTGCACGAGAATGCCATCGACATCTCTATTCGTATTCAGACCCGCTATCTCGGCAATTAAAGCCGCGCTTTCGATCGAGTCGGGCAGATCCAGCAACCGACCATCGATACCGGTTGCGCCGGCCTGTTTTGTCTTGGTCATCACGTAGGAACGACTGGCGGGATGATTGCCGACAATGATGACATCCAGCCGAGGACGTCGTCCTTGGATGGCGGAAAACGCAGCCGCACGGCTGGCCGTCTGCTCGCGAAGCCTGGCCGCGGGATCCCACTGGCCGCCATCGCCAGCAGGACACGCCCGAGAAGAAAACGCGAGTATCGGGCGGATTGAGCAGGCACAAAACAACTGCGCAGCCAACAAGCCAGATCACTCGACCTTCGTTCGCTCTTATATCGCAAAATACACATGTGTCTAGACACATGTGTATTTTGATCACGCAATTGCGGCCCGGCCGTCAACCAATTGATTTGGCTACGCTCTCGCGCGACGCTCACTATTCTCGGGGCGTCCACTTGCCCGGCTTGATCCTGCTTGCAGGTCGACGCGCGAGCATGGCTTTATATGGAGTACGGTGCAGACCGGCACAAACCGTGTCGCACGCGTGGCGTGAATGGTTTGTCCTAAAAGGGCAACCCTGCATAGTTTTCCGCGAGCAGGCGTTGGGCTGTCTCAGAGGAGAACAAGTACGTCATCTCCGTTTGCTGCAACTTGTCTTCGTATTCGACACGATCGGGGAAGCGATGCAACAGCATCGTCATCCACCAGGAGAAGCGTTGCGCCTTCCAGACCCGCGCCAGAGCATTTCTCGAGTAACTCTCAAGCCCAGAATCGTCCGCTCTCTGATAATGCGCGAGCATTGCATGATAAAGATAATAGACGTCTGAGGCCGCGGTGTTCAGCCCTCGCGCGCCGGTCGGCGGCACGATGTGAGCGGCATCGCCGGCGAGAAACAAGCGGCCATAACTCATTGGCTCGGCGACGTAGCTGCGTAGAGGCGCGATGCTCTTCTCGATTGAGGGACCCGTGATCAGACGGCTGGCGACCTCGTCCGGCAAACGGAGCTTCAGCTCGGTCCAGAACGCGTCGTCCGACCAGTTCTGAACCTGGTCGGTGAGCGGTACTTGGATGTAGTAGCGGCTCAGCACCTGGGAACGAAGCGAGCATAGCGCAAAGCCGCGCTCGTGCTTCGCATAGATGAGTTCCGTTGAGACCGGCTTGGTGCGGGACAGTACGCCGAGCCAGCCGAATTGATAGACTTTCTCATATTCGCGTCGCACATCGCTGGGAATCGACTTGCGGCTGACGCCGTGAAATCCGTCGGCTCCGACGATGTAGTCGCAATCGACGCGGACTTTCTCCCCGTTCAAACGGTATGTTACGAACGGCCTTTCAGATGTGAGATCATGCAGCGTGACTTCTTCGACATTGTGCACGACCTTGCCGCCTAGCCGCGCACGCGCCTCGTACAGATCGCGCGTCAGCTCAGTCTGGCCGTAGACGATGACCGAATTCCCAGAATATTTGTGGAGGTCGATGCGATCGAGAACGCCGTCATGCGCGATCTCGAAGCCGTCGTGGATTTCGCCTTCGCGATCCATCCGCTCGCCGCATTGCGCCTCTCGCATCAGCTTGGCGAAGCCATGCTCGATCACGCCCGCGCGGATACGGGCAAGAACGTGGTCGCGGCTTTGCTTCTCCAGTACGACGACATCGATGCCTTTCAGATGCAGGAGTTGGGACAACAGAAGGCCCGACGGGCCACCGCCGATGATGCAAACCTGAACCTTCATTCAATCATCCTCCCGTCTCGCCTTTTGCATATCGCGTCCGCAAGCTTTTTGCAGATTGCGCGCCGCAAATGGATAGAGGGATCAGCCTTTGTCTTGTACAATTCAAACATGCGAACGGCCGTCTCAACGCCAACCATCCGGGTCTACAACCTCTTCGGCGAGTCCGGGGATCTGCCCGACGTCGTACATTGCGAGACGATTGCGTCGCGCTCGGTGATGCATGACTGGATGCTGGCCGTGCACCGCCACGCGCGGCTGCACCAGGTGCTTCTGATCGAGCGCGGCGGTGGCGAGGCAACGCTCGACGGACACGCCGTACCGCTGAGACCGATGCAGATCGTCAATGTACCGGTAGGCCATGTCCATGGCTTCCGCTTCGTCCCAGGCACACAAGGCTGGGTGCTGACAATCGCCGCCGAGATACTCGACGAAGCGCTGTTGGCCTCGGAAGGCCTGCGCAGTGTGCTCTCGCGATCAGCCGTGGTGCGCGGCACGCCGCAGATACGGGCCGCCATGAAGCAGATTTTTGCCGAGCATGCGGCGCGCAATTTCGGCCGCGCACATGTGCTGCGGTCGCTCTCGGCGACCGTCATCGGGCTCGTGGCGCGCGCGCTTACCGGCGAGAGCCGCGACGGGTGGATAGCCGCGTCCGATCTCTTCCGCCGCTTCGAGGCGCTGATCGAGACGCATTACCTGAAGCGTTGGAGCGTTGCCGACTACGCCAAAACCTTGTCGGTGACCCCAACCCACCTCAACCGAGTGACGAGGGCAGCGACCGGAGACACGGCCTCACATCTGATTCTCAACCGGCTGATCCGCGAGGCGCGGCGCAACCTCGTCTATACAAACCTTCCGGTCTCGACGATCGCCTACGCGCTCGGATTTGACGACCCCGCTTATTTCAGCCGGGTCTATGCCGCCGCGACCGGCCGGTCACCGCGGGCCTTCCGCGCAGATTCTTGGCGGGGAAGCGCGAAGCCGCGACTGATAACCAAATAGGAGATGAGCAGAAACGGTCCACATGCGCTATGGATACGAACGATAAATCGACTTAGGCTTTGTGCCGACCAAGGATAGCTTGACAAGGGCTCAGAGCGATATGAACAGCACACCCCCACAGATTCCAGTTCAGCCGCTACCCCTGAACTTCGATTTGCCCAATTTCGCCGCCCGGCTGAAAGGCACGGGATCGATCAAGATGGTGGCTCTCGGCTCCTCCACGACAGCCGGGGAACGCGATATTCCTCCCTATCCCAACCGCCTCGAAAAGCTTCTTCGGGAAAGCTTCGATGGCCGCATGATCGATATTCTCAATCGGGGCGTCGGCGGGGAAGAAGCACCGAAAGAGCGCAAGCGCATTGATACTGACGTCCTACCGGAGCAGCCTTGCCTGGTTATCTGGCAGATCGGCACCAATTGCGTTTGGCAAAGCGCTGCAGACCACCCTCCCTCTCATAAGGATACAATCGGCGCGCTTGAGGAAGGAATTGAAGTGCTCAAGACGCCAGGCACGATCGATATTATCCTGATGGATCTCCAATATCTCCCAGCGGTTCTGACGCCGGCAACTATCGATGCGACCAACGAAATGATCAAAGCCATCGCCGACGTGGCAGCGGAGAAATCGATAAACCTCTTCCGTCGCTTCGATCTGATGAAGCGGTGGAACGAGGTCGGAAGATATTCCTTCGAGCTAATGGTCAATCCAATCGACGACACGCGCCTGCATCAGAGCGAATGGTCAACCAAGATGGTCGCGGAAGCCCTGCGAAAGGTGATCGTCGACAAGGTCAAAAAGATTGGAACGTCGTGACGCGTGCCACTTCTCGGCAAGGCATGCAAACCTCGGGCAGGCAGGGCCGATTGTGCTCGCTAAGCTAGCGCATTCTGCGATAGAGCGGGCTTCATAGGGGCGATGCCGGCCACTCCCAGTGGCCAGCGTGCGCCTTAAGACAATCAACTGACGTCGAAGAAGCGCACGCTAGAGCCTTTTCCGTTCCGATTGAATCGGAACGGAAAAGGCTCTAGCCAAGCGTATCGAATATGTTTGACCAGATCACCAAGCTCAAACTGGTGAAGCGTCAGATGTGCGTGCAAAATTGATCTGCTCGACGCGGTCTTACGCCGCGCGCACCTCCGTCAAGTCTTCATTCCTGTGATGGAGGCGCTGACCGCGCGGGGGTCGCGCTGCGGCCACCGTCCGCTCTCGACCTGGGAAAGGAAATTGCCGACGATGCGGTTGTACTCCTCGGGCTCCTCGATATTGATCGCATGGCCCGAATTCGGGATCACCGCAAGCGCAGCCGATTGGATGCTTTGCTTCATGAGAATGCCCGGATGAAGGCACGGCCAATCCTCGTCGCCCGTGATGATCAGTGTTGGCACGGTCATGCGTTTCATCTGCTCAACCAGTGTGTAGAGCGAAGGTCGCTCCCTCTGCACACCCTGCTGCGTATTGGCCGACCCGACCGCCGAATGCTCGGCGAGCATCGCCTTGTACTCGGCGTGACCGCGCGGATCCTTGTTTTGGTACTGCACGCGGGTCGGCCCATAGGCGTAGAGTTCGGCGAAGGCCGCCATGCCCTCGGTCCGGATCATGTTGGCGATCACGTCAGCTTCTGCGCGAAACGTCTCGCGCTTGTCCGGTTCGGCACCGTAACCGCAGCCGCCGATACACAAGGACAGCGCTCGCTGCGGATGACGGAGGCCGAAATGCAGCGTCGCGAAGCCGCCCATCGACAGCCCGACGATGTGCGCCTGCCGTTCGCCGATTTGATCGAGCACCGCGAGAATATCGTCGGCGGCGCGTGCCTGCGAATAAGAGGAAACGTGCTCCGGCACGTCGGAGGGTGGAAAGCCGCGCGCATTGAAGGCAACGGTGCGATAGCGTTTTCCGAAATGCCGCACCTGCGGCTCGTAGCTGCGCAAATCTCCCGCGAATTCATGAACCAGGATCACGGGACGGCCGGATCCCGTTTCTTCGAAATACAGACGCACTCCGTCGTCCGTCAGCGCGTAAGGCACGTTGATCTCCCGCCTTCAGGTCCAATCACAGCCAACACATTGTAGGTCACTCTCATTCGGGTCGTAAGTCGCCTTGTCAAGAATAGATCAACCAGACGAGGTCTGTGCGGTGCATATATGGCCGAGACCCGAGGCCGACATTATTCCACCGGCTCTTCGTGCTCGCTGTCGAGCTGTTTGCTGTCCAGGCGCTTCATATTCTCAAGGAGCTTGAGCAAGTAGTGAAGCGCATGGGTTATATCGCTGATCGAAAAATCGGCGAGGATCTGCTCGTAATATGCACGGATTTTGGGTTGCGCCAACACATGCCATACGTGTTCGCCCGACCCCGTCATTCTCACAATTCTGGAACGTCGATCACGCGTATCGGGCGCGACGGTGATGTGTCCGTCTCGCTCCATGCGGCTTAAGAGCCCGGCCAGATTTTGGCGGCTCACCATCAGGTATCGGGCGAGATCGCCGATGCTCATGCCACCCTGGGCCTTATCGCGAGACAGCGCGCCGAGGACCGCCCATTGCTGCGTGGTGAGACCCTCTGCCTCGACGGCGCGGCTTCCGGTTTTGTGCAATATATTGGCGCATTGATAGAGACGAAAAAACAATCTGTTAGCCAATTCCAGTTTCGTGACGGCGGATCGCTCTGCCGATATTTGCATATTTTCCATAGATTTTCTCTTGTACAAGCCTTCGATCCGTGCCATATATAACAATATATTGCTATATATGGTCAGTGATTGTAATGAATCTGGCGTAAAATCCAAGGTCGGCAATCGCTAATCTTCACGCGGAATGGGAGGAGTCATGCAGCGGTTCGAGAACAGGACAGTCATTGTCACGGGTGGCGGCGGCGGCATCGGCGGGGCAACCTGCCGCAGATTTGGTCGCGAGGGGGCGCGCGTTGCCGTCTTCGATCTCAACCATGAAGCGGCACGCAAAGTCGCCGCGGACATCCAGCAGGCCGGCGGCAGGGCTGACGCTTTCGATTGCGACATCACGCGCCGACCCAGTGGGGGCGCCGCTGGCGCCGCGGCGGAGTCGAAGCTCGGAGCGATCCACGTGCTCGTGAACAACGCGGGGTGGGACGTGTTTCGTCCCTTCACCAAGACCGAGCCTGCGCAGTGGGACAAGCTCATCGCGATCAACCTGACCGGCGCGTTGCATATGCACCATGCGGTACTGCCCGGCATGTCGGCGCGCAAGTCAGGCCGTATCGTCAACATCGCGTCCGACGCCGCGCGCGTCGGCTCGTCAGGCGAGGCCGTGTACGCAGCCTGCAAGGGCGGACTTGTCGCGTTCTCGAAGACGATCGCGCGCGAGCACGCGCGGCACGGAATTACTGTCAACGTCGTGTGTCCTGGCCCGACCGAGACGGCGCTGTTCGCCGACTACAAGGCGGGCGCCGGCAATCCCGAAAAGTTGGAGGAAGCGTTCAGGCGGTCCATTCCACTCGGCCGCATCGGTCAACCCAACGACCTGCCGGGAGCCATTCTGTTTTTCGCCAGCGACGACGCGGCCTATGTCACCGGCCAGGTGCTGAGCGTCTCTGGCGGCCTGACGATGAACGGTTGATCGGATCAGCATTCCAAGGAGCAAGCGCATGCAATTCGAAGATCTCATCTATGAAGTCCGCAACGGTGTTGCCTGGATCATCATCAATCGACCGGAGAAGATGAACTCGTTCCGCGGCAAGACCTGCGACGAGCTGATCAAGGCCCTCTACAAGGCCGGCTACGACAAGGATATCGGCGCAATCGTGCTCGCGGGTGCAGGCGATCGTGCCTTCTGCACCGGCGGCGACCAATCGGCGCATGATGGCAATTACGATGGCCGGGGCACAATAGGTCTGCCGATCGAAGAGCTCCATGCAGCGATCCGCGACGTGCCGAAACCGGTGATCGCGCGTGTGCAGGGTTATGCCATCGGAGGCGGCAACGTGCTTTGCACGATCTGCGACCTGACGATCTGTTCCGAGAAGGCCATTTTTGGTCAGGTCGGGCCCAAGATGGGCTCGGTCGATCCCGGTTACGGCACGGCGTTTCTGGCGCGGGTCGTCGGGGAAAAGAAGGCGCGCGAGATTTGGTACATGTGCCGGCGCTATTCCGGACAGGAGGCGGTCGCAATGGGGCTTGCCAACGCCTGCGTGCCGCATGACCAGCTCGACGCCGAAGTGCAGAAGTGGGGCGAGGAACTGTGCGAACGCAGCCCGACCGCAATCGCCATCGCCAAACGCAGCTTCAACATGGATACGGCACATCAGGCCGGCATTGCCGGAATGGGAATGTACGCGCTCAAGCTCTATTACGACACCGAGGAATCGCGCGAGGGCGTCAAGGCGCTTCGGGAAAAGCGCAAGCCTGATTTTCGGAAATTCGCGAAGTAGCTCATCGCGGCCCGGAGCAAAAAATCAAACCGTCGCGCAACTGCGCGACGGACAGGCGGTCGCTTGTCAGGGAGGCTTATAGATGAATCCATATCTCGACGACGATCTGATTGCGCTGAGTGACCAGGCCAGAAGGTTTGCGAGCGATCGCATCGCGCCAGGCTTCCAGGAACGCGACCGGACGCGCGTTCTCGATCGCGCGATCATGAAGGAAATGGGCGCGATGGGGTTCATCGCGCCGGAATTGCCGGAGAAATTCGGCGGCCTTGGCCTCGGCTGCCTCGCCGCCGGCGTGATCCACGAAGAGGTCGCCCGGGCCGACCTGAGCATCTCCTATATCAATCTCTTGGCCTCGCTGAACGGCCAGATTTTGTCGCAGCACGGCAAGCCGGACATCGTAAGACCCTGGCTCGCCCGCTTGACGGCGGGTGAAGCTCTCTTCGCCATCGCCTTGACCGAACCGCGGGGCGGCTCGGACGCCGCCAATCTGCGGCTGCGCATCGAACGCGACGGCGACGAATATATCGTCAATGGCGAAAAGACCTCGATATCTGCGGCCGACCAGGCCGATGCGGCGGTCGTGTTCGGCCGCACCGGGTCGGTCGAATCCAGCGCGCATGGCGTCACCGCGCTCCTCATTCCGATGGACCTGCCGGGAATTACGCGCAATCGCTTCGATTGCCATGGCCAGCGCGCCATCGGCCGCGGGTCGCTCTTTTTCGAGAACGTCCGGGTTCCCATCTCGAATCGCCTTGGGGACGAGAACAAGGGCTTTGTGCAGGTGATGCAGGGTTTCGATTTTTCACGCGCCCTCATCGGTCTTCAGGTGCTTGCCGTTGCGCGCGTCGCGCTCGAAGAAACATGGACCTACGTCGCCGAGCGCCAGGCGTTCGGAAAGCCGTTATCGGCCTTTCAGGGCGTTTCGCATCCGCTCGCCGATCTCGACACGCAGGTCGAGGCGGCGCGTCTGCTGTGCTTGCAGGCGCTCTGGCTCAAGGACAAAGGGGCCCCGCACAGCGCGGAGGCGGCCATGTGCAAGTGGTGGGCACCGAAGCTCGCCTACGACGTCGTTCACCAGTGCCTGCTGATGTCCGGACACGGCGGCTACGACCGCGGGGTGATGGAGCAACGGCTGCGCGACGTTCTCGGCTTCCAGATCGGCGACGGCACAGCGCAGATCATGAAGACCGTCATTGCCCGCGCCCGTGCCGGACGCGCAGCGGTGCCGGCATGATCGCCGCAAGCGAAAAATAACAGGAGGAGGAAATGCAATTCGATGCCGTTCTTCTGCCGCCACGCCGCGCGGACAGTATCGCACGCGGGTATTGGCCCGATCGCACGATCAATGAGTACCTGGACGCCTGTCTCGCAGAATGTCCTGACAAACTCGCGCTGACGGCCATCCGAGTCGAAGCAGGTGACGCGCGGCGCTTCACCTATCGCGACATAGCGACGCTCACCGACCGGATTGCCATCGGCCTCGCCCGCATCGGTGTCGGCCGCAACGACGTCGTCGCCATCCAACTCCCAAATTGGTGGCAGTTCAGCCTGTTGTATCTTGCCTGCTCACGCATCGGGGCCGTGCTCAATCCGTTGATGCCGATTTTCCGCGAGCGCGAACTCTCGTTCATGCTGCGGCACGGGGAAGCAAAGGTTTTTGTCGTTCCCAAGAGATTTCGCAACTTTGACCATGAGGAGATGGCGCGCAGCCTTCAGCCGGCCCTCCCGTCCCTGAAGCGCGTTATTGTCGTCGACGGCGGCGGCGCGAATGATTTCGATGCCTTGTTGACCGCACCGGAATGGGAGAAGCAGTCGGACGCAGCGGCGATCTTGACACAGAACCGGCCGAGCCCCGACGACATCACGCAGCTGATCTACACCTCCGGCACGACCGGCGAGCCGAAAGGCGTCATGCATTCGGCGAATACGCTGATGGCGAACATCTTCCCCTATGCGGCGCGTCTTCGGCTCGGCGAGAACGCCGTCGTTCTGATGGCCTCGCCGATGGCCCATCAGACCGGCTTCATGTACGGCCTGATGATGCCGATCATGCTGCGCGCGAGCGCCGTTTTGCAGGATGTCTGGGATGCCACGAAGGCGGCCGATCTCATTCGGCAACAGGGCGTTACCTTCACCATGGCGTCGACGCCATTCCTCACCGACCTGACGCGGGTCGTCTCGGAAGCCGGAAGCGGCGTGCCAACGCTGAAGACCTTTCTATGTGCCGGCGCCCCCATTCCGGGCCCGCTGGTCGAGCAGGCGCGGGGCGTGCTTGGCGCGAAGATCGTGTCAGCATGGGGCATGACCGAGAACGGTGCGGTAACATCTATCAAGCTCGAGGATGACGATCTCCTGGCCTTCACCACTGACGGGTGCGCGCTGGCCGGTGTCGAGGTCAAGGTGATCGACGACGACGGAGAGACATTGCCTCCCGGCAAGGTCGGTCGGCTTCTCGTGCGTTCCTGTTCGAACTTCGGCGGTTATCTCAAGCGGCCGCAATGGAACAGTACGGACCCAGAGGGTTGGTTCGATACTGGCGACCTCGCTCGAATGGACTCCAGCGGCTACATCCGCATCAGCGGCCGCAGCAAGGACGTCATCATCCGGGGTGGCGAGAACATACCTGTCGTCGAGGTAGAGTCACTGCTCTATAAGCATCCGGTCGTTGCCCAGGTCGCGATCGTTGCTTATCCCGACGAACGTCTGGGAGAGCGCGCCTGCGCCATCGTCGTGCCGAGGGCGGGGCAGACGCTCGACTTCGCGGAGATGACGGCATTCCTCAAATCCCAGAAGCTTGCCATCCAATATATCCCGGAACGACTGATCCTGCGGGACGCACTGCCGGCCACACCTTCCGGCAAGATTCAGAAATTCCGGCTGCGCGAGATGCTGAGCAAGGATGAACTGTGAGAACCGGTCTGTCGGCGCCATGCTGACAAAAATGCAAATACTTGGTTAGTGGGCTTGTGGGAGAGCGACGAGTAAAGCAAGCGGTTGTCATCGTTGAATGCGCGGGCCGCGTTGGCATCGTCACGCTCCACGGGCCGAAGGACTTGGGCTGGTCGGCGACCTGAATACCGCCAAGGTCGGAAGCCGAGGAATAGGTCTCATGGTCGACTTCGACCGCAAATATGTCGCACGTGACCGACCAGTAAGGCCAGTGGGCCGAAGCTAGACAGGCTGTCTCGCCTGGTGGATCATGCGATTTGTAAGCGAACCAGGGGCCCGGCCATGAACGTCGGCGGTTGGCTGCGGAGGCTTGGCCTCGAACAGTATGAGGCGGTATTCCGCGAGAATAAGATCGACGACACGGTCCTGCCGAGTTTAACGGCGGAGGACCTGAAGGATCTTGGTGTCGGATTTGTCGGAGATCGCCGTAAGCTGCTCGACGCCATCGCGGCCTTGCGCGCTGAACGGAGTGCACCAACGCCGCTATCCGACGCGCCTCTGGCAACCGACAAGGCCGCCAAGGACACCGCCGAGCGCCGCCAGGTCACGGTGATGTTCTCGGACCTCGTCGGTTCGACAGCGCTCTCCGCCGGTATGGACCCGGAGGACCTGCGGGAGATCATTTCGGGCTATCAGAGGTGCGTTGCCAAGACCGTGCGCCGCTTCGGAGGCTTCGTCGCCAGATATCTGGGTGACGGCGTGCTGATTTATTTCGGCTACCCGCAGGCGCATGAGGATGACGCCGAGCGTGCAGTGCGGGCCGGCCTTGCGTTGATCGATGCGGTTGCGACGCTGCCGGCTCCTCAGCCCCTACAGGTGCGGATTGGGGCTGCCACCGGTATGGTGGTGGTCGGAGATCTTGTCGGGTCAGGCCAAGCGCAGGAGCATGATATTGTTGGCGAGACGCCAAACCTCGCTGCACGCCTTCAAGCCATCGCCGAGCCCAACATGATCGTTATTGCCGAGGCCACGCGCAGGCTCCTCGGCAATCTTTTCGAGCTGCGCGACCTCGGGCCAAAAGAAGTCAAGGGCATCCCCGGAGCGGTGCGAGCTTTCGCGGCGGTGCGGGAGCGTTCTGTCGAGAGCCGCTTCGAGGCGATGCATCCGGGCGGCCTGACTGCACTGGTCGGACGGGGGAGAGAGCTTGAGCTGCTCTTGCGATGCTGGACACGGGCCAAGAGCGGCGAAGGCCAGGTGGTGCTGCTTTCCGGTGAAGCCGGTATCGGCAAATCACGCCTCACCGCGGCTCTATTGGAAGACCTTGCTGGCGAAGCGCATACGCGCCTGCGTTATTTTTGCTCACCGCAGCATATCGACAGCGCCCTTCATCCCTTCATCGCTCAGATCGAGCGCGCAGCGGGCATCAAGTCCAGCGATGCGATCACCCAACGCCTGGACAAGCTTGAAGATGCGCTCGCGACCAATACGAAGACTGCAAGAACAGCACCACTCATCGCAGCGCTGCTTTCCATCCCTACCACGGCACGCTATCCACTGCTTAAGCTGACACCGACACAGCAGCGACGGCAGACCTTCGCAGCGCTTCTAGATCAGTTGGAGTCTTCAGCGCGAAAGATGCCGGTTCTGTGGATCTTCGAGGATGCTCATTGGGCCGACCCCAGTTCAATGGAGTTGATCGACCTGGCTGTAGATCGAATACGACATTTGCCTCTCCTTGCCATCATTACGTTCAGGCCGGAATTTCATCCGCCCTGGGACGGTCTGTCGAACGTAACAACTTTAGCGCTTGGCCGCCTTGCGCGCTCCGACGTCGAAGACATGATCGCGCAAACCAGCGGCCGTCTGCTGTCTCCTGAAGTCGTGGAACAAATTGTTGCCAAGACTGACGGCAATCCATTGTTTGTCGAAGAATTGACCAAGGCGGTACTCGAGGATCTGATCCAAAGTCGCGATGATTATCGTGTCAATCGCCCCCTGCCCCCATTGGCCATCCCAACAACGTTGCGCGACTCGCTGATGGCGAGGCTCGACCACCTCGCACCGGTCAAAGAGATCGCCCAGCTCGGTGCTGCAATTGGACGCGAATTTTCTTACTCATTATTGCGCGCACTGGCCTGGTGCGATGATGCGACGTTGAGACATGGTCTTTTCCAGCTCGAACAAGCAGAGCTTGTATTTCGCCGCGGCGAGATACCGGACGCGATCTACAGCTTCAAGCACGCGCTCATCCAGGATGCTGCATATGAAAGTCTGCTCAAGGGTCGGCGGCAAACTCTCCACCGGAATATTGCCGAAACCCTGCGTGATCAGTTCCCAAAGGCTGCCGATACCCAACCGGAGGTCATAGCACATCATTTTTCGCACGCAGGGCTTATTGAAGTTGCCGCTGAATGGTGGGGAAAGGCGGGGGAATTCGCGACGCGCCGCTCAGCGTATAGCGAGGCAATCGACCACTACAGAAAATCACTGAAGCTGTACGCGGAGCTGCCTGATAGTCCTCACCTGCGGCTAAGGCGACTGCAGCTCCAAACCGCATATGCATATGCCCGATTTCATGGTCGAGGAACCGCCTTACCGGAGACTGCCGCCGCGTTCGCCGAGGCCCGAGCGCTGGCGGCTTCGGTTGAAGAAATTGCCGCAAGATTCCCTGCATACTTTGGCATGTGGGCGGGAAGCTTTACTCGCGCTGACCTTGCACCCATGGAGGAGGTGGCCAGGGCATTTTTGTCGGATGTGCAAAGCTTGCCAACACCTGGCGAAGGCGGCGTGGCGCACTGCGTGTTCGGAGTGACGCAGTGGTTCCGGGGCGATTACCCCACGGCACGCATGCATCTTGAGAGAGCCGTGAAAGTCTACGACCGCAATCGAGATTCCGTTCTTGCCGGTGTGTTTGGCTATGATCCCGGCGTGATCGCTATGGCGCGTCTCGCTGCGGTGCTGTGGCCGATGGGTGAGGTTCGTCAAGCCGAGAGCATCATCCAGCAAGCTCTTTCCCTCGCCCACCAGATCGGTCATGTCCCCAGCATTATGGTGTCACATCATGTTGCGTGCATTCTTGCCAGTATGCGGCGAGATGCGGCCAACGCCAGGTCGCACTCGATGACCATTCTGGACCTCGCCCGCGAACATAGTGTTCCCTTACGAATAGCGGACAGTACATTCTTCTTTGGCTGGTCACGCTGGCGCGCCGGTTACCCCGATGGTGAGTCAGGAATGCGCGAGGGCCCGGCGATGTTGAGTAAGCTACAATATCGCCTACTCGAGCCACTGACCCAAACATTGCTGGCGGAGCTTGAGGGGCAATGTGGTCGGACGGAGATCGGGCTCAAGCTTTTGGATGAGCAACTCGCGGAGACCCAACGGAGCGGGGCGCGCTGGTTTGATTCCGAGATGCACCGGATGCGCGCCGAGCTTTTACTGCTCCGTGGACCGTCCGAAATTGCGGAGGTCGAAAAAGCGCTGACAAGTGCAATCGAGGTCGCCCAGGTCCAACAAACGAGAGCCTTTGAGCTGCTCGCGACGATCTCGCTCGCACGGCTCTATCAGGCAACAAATCGAGATCGGGCCGCCCGCGAGCTACTTCTTACACTGTCCAGCCAAGGCATCGGCCATGAGCTACCGGAATTTGAAGAGATGCAGCGCATCCTCGGAGTGCCGCTCGTCAACGATAACGGATAACGGGTGTAGGCCAAACTGCCGGCGCACTAAAAATCTTCCGGATTGGTGCGAATGCGGCCGAGAGTTACCGCACCAGTGCGGCGCTCGAGTCCCTTATAGTCTTGAGTCCGGTACCTCGCGGCGATCGAGCGCGCCGATGCGCAGGGTTATGAGGAAGGACCGTCGAAACGTGGCGTAGATCGGACACGAATTGCGCTGGCCTGGACTTCCCCTCCAACGTGGAAATCGGGCGCTTCGGAACGCACACGCAACGTAAGTTTCGGCCTATCATTGTCGCACGCCACGCGCGGCCCAAGCGGTTGCGAAATAGGCGCGAGGACCGTCTGGGGAGCCGTCGAGATAGGCAAGTCGCAGCGCTCTCCTGATCTTCTTTTCCACACCGGGCGCTCCGACATAGATGGCAAACATGCCTTCGCCGCCGTCGAACGGGGCCCAAAAATCGTCGAAGTCGGCAAAGTTCATTGCGATCGTGAGCGTGGTTTCCTGCACATTTTGGAGACCTGCTGTTTTGAACTCACCGGCGATACCTCCCTGACGAGTAATCGGTCGAGACATGGCCTTGCCACGCAAATACATGGCCTTTGGATCCAGCAAGGCCGCGGTATCCCAGAACATGCGATCGAATACAAGTCCACCGCGCAAGTCCCACATGCAAGCCGCCACTGTTCCGCCCGGCCTCGTCACGCGCACCATTTCGCGCGCGGCACGTTGCGGCTCCGGGATAAACGCTAGCACCAGCATCGACAGCGTGAGGTCGAAGGTTTCGTCGGGGAACGGAATAGCGCATGCATCTGCCGTCTGGAAATTGATGCGGGGGTCAGCTCCCCTTGCCTTGGCGTAGGCGATATAGGCTTGCGAAAGGTCGAACGCCTCGATGGACGTAAAATCGGGGTTACTTGCAAGCTCAACGGCGAGGCTGCCCGTTCCGCAACCCACATCGAGGGCCTTTCCTTTCGCACGAGCCGCGGCGAACGCGATGAAGAGTGGGGCAAGCGACCGGCTGTGGCGTCCCATCTGCAACTCGTACCTATCGCCGCTTGAAGTTGGGAAGGTCGAGTTTTTGGAATCGAGCGAAGATTGCGCGATCGTCATGGGTGAAATCTCCTGATGACGATAGGTGGAGCTGTCGGCCGATGGCGTGGCGTTGCACCGCGCTCGAAGACCTGGATGACGATCATGGGACCGCCGAGGGTTTGCGAGCAGCTCACGCGCGCCCAAGGAACGCGGCGAAGCTTTTGACCCTTTGCACATAGTCATGTTGGGTCTTTGCCGCGAACCCGCGGAAAAGCGCAAAGATGGCCATTTGTTCAGCCGCGGCGCTTACATTTTTCGCTCGAGCACTTTGATCGACTGGTCGACGCCCTTGAGTGATTCTTCGACAAACTCTAGCTGCGATTGAAGCGCTTTTTTCTCTCCCTGTAGCTGTCTCAAGAGAGTTCTCTTTTCCTTGGCAGTCAGTTTGTCGTAGTCGAGCAAATCTATAGTAAACCTACACATCACTTACCTCCCGCCGTCAAATTCAATCAATCAACCGTGCAACCTCCGATGATGGAGTGTCGACAATATCGAGGGGATAATCAAGCCGGATGATACTCAAGTCATCCAACATTTCGGCACTTGCGTGTGGCCAGACACGAGCATGAAGCTGCGGGCGATTTTTCTTCTTCACCGGCGTCGCGACGCCGATCTCATCATTCAGAGATCGGCCAACCGCCCAAGCTCCTTGTCAGGATTTGCTACCGCTTTGGCGAGGATTGCCATGTAATCCGAGATCCAATCCTGGCTGATGTTCGGGCCGAACAAATCGCTCTTATGCCCGCATATGCCGGCAATCCCCGACGAGCCCTCCTGGAGAGCCATCGAAAGCCATGCACGATCAATCGGCATGACCGTCCGTCCTATTTGATGACCGAAGGGTCGAACCGTCAAATCAGGTATCTTGGGCGATCGGCGAAACGCAACCTGGAGGACGAAATAGACGCGAACGAGTGATGCCGGACTCAAGCCAGTTTCCTCCGCCAATCGCGCGGCGATGACATCGAAGGGAAGCTCCTGCCTGGCGTGCGCCGCCAAAACGGCCTCGCGTACGCGATCGAGCGCGTCGCCAAAGGTCAGATCCGCATCAAGTTGGGTCCGGATGAGCGTGGTATTCGCAAACGGACCGATGACGCGTTCTCTCCGGAGCTGTGCGCGATTAGCCATCAGGGTGGCCACGCAGATATCAGTGCGTCCGCTTCGGAGCAGCAAGAGCGTCTTGAACCCGGCCAGCAAACTCATGAACAGGGTTGCACCGCGGCTATGGCTCAGGCCCCTCAGGCGCGCCACCAAATCGTCCGATAGTTGAAACGGTTCTTCTATAACGCGCGAGGTTAGTTCGCCTCCAACGTTGACCTTGGGGGTGGTAAACAGGGATGAGACTTTGTCCAATCGCCCCTTCCAGTAGGCGTACTGTCTGTTTGCTGCGGGACTGGTGCACCACTGTCGCTGCCAACGAGCAAACTCGGAAAACTGAAGCTCCGGCTCGGGCCGCTCTGCCTTCCTGCCACTGATCGAAGCGGAATAGAGTTCCGAGAACTCCTCCATGAAGATGACCATCGACCAGCCATCAATGATGATATCGTGCATGACCAAAAGCAAAACGTGGTCCTCGGCGTCGAGCCGAAAGAGATACGCCCGGAGCAGCGGCGCATGGGTCGTGTCGATCGGCTCCAGGGCTGCCTGTTGGGCCTCCAGCTTCGCTCTTGTGAGCAGGAGTTCCTTAGCTCGGGCACTTCTGCCACCCGATCGCGCTGCAAGATTCTTCACGATCAGAAAGGATTCGACGTCGACGTCCGGCATCACGACAGCGATGGGGACCTCGTCGCGCCAGGTAAATGCCGTGCGCAGCGAGGCGTGCCGGCGTGCAACGCCGCCGAGGCTCCGCTTGAGCGCGGGAACGTTCAGCGGGCCCTGTATCCGATAGGCGAACGGCAGATTGAACTGAGGTAGCCCAGGGAGTTTGCGCTCGATCCGCATCATGCGCTCTTGCACAATTGACATCGGCTGTGGGCCATCTCCTTTCACGCACGCTGTTTCCATGGTCGGATCGCTTTGGCTCGGCAACGGGCCGGCGAACCCCTTTTTTGATGCCTCTATGCGACGCGCGAGAGCCGCAACGGTGGGTGCATTGAAAATATCCTCGAATGAGAAATCGACACCAAAACGCTCCTCCAGACGCAAGATCATCTGTGTCATCGCAAGTGAATCCACGCCAAACGCAAAGACGTCCTGGTCGACGCCGACCTGATCGACGTCGAGGAGATCCGCCCAGATTCCAGCCAGTTGACACTCCAATTCCGAGCGGGGCGAGACCCCCTCGCCGCCGTGCTTGTCCGCCGCAGGCTGAGTTTTTGAGAACGCGGCAGCAAGCTCACCGCGCTTGATCTTTCCGCCGCCGCCTTTCGGTATTTCCGGCACAATACGGATGAGGCCGGGGACCTTGAATCCAGCCAGGCGTTTGCGAGCAAAGTCTCGCAGCCTCTGCGCGTTCACCTTCGCGTCCTGACGCAGGACGACGGCGGCAGCGACATCCGCGCCAAGTCGCCCGTGGGCCACGGGAAAAACGGCGGCGTCGGTCACATCCGGGTGGCTCAGCAAGACTCCCTCTACCTCGGCGGGGGCAACCTTCTGCCCTCCTTTATGGATGATCTCCTTGATCCGACCGACGATGAAGAGATACTCCTCCGCGTCCAGGTAGCCGAGGTCGCCGGTTCGAAACCAGTCGTCCCGAAATGCGGACGCGGTCGCGGCGGCATCATTGTCATATCCCCTCGTTATCGTAGGACCTCGCAGCGCGATCTCGCCACGTCTGCCGGATCCTAATCGTCGCCCCTTACTATCCAGAATCGCGATCTCGGGCCCTGCCGGCCGACCGACTGAACCCGGCTTTCGCCGTCGCAAGGGATTTGCGGCAATCTGGGTGGCGGCCTCCGTCATGCCGTAGGTGTCGATAACGGGGACGCCAAACAAGGCTTCCAGTCCGCCGAGCACGTCGCGCGCCAGGGACGTGGAAGCCGAACGAACGAGCCGCAGGGAGGATCGCCGCGCGGCCTCCTTGTGCGGATCCGCCTCCCTCAATATCGACTGGTGGATCGCCGGTACCGCCGTGTACCAGGTTGGTCGAAATTCCGTCAGCCAGCCAAAGAATGCTGTTGCGTTGAAGCCTGGCGTACAGACCACGCTGGAGCCGGCTGCCAGCGCGGCCAGAATCCCGGAGATCAAGCCGTGCCCGTGGAAGAGAGGCAGCACGCTCAGCAGGCGGTCGCGAGACCCAAGTTCCAGGCTGATACCAACATTGCGGGCTGACAGACAGACGCTCGCGTGGGTCAAAGGGACCGTTTTCGGCCGCGACGTGCTGCCGGAGGTCAAAAGGATGAACGCATCGTCAGTGCAGGACGCAAACTCGTCATCGGGCGCTCGCCGCGGCACCTGACCAACAATATCGAATGCGCCGGCCACGTCGTGGGGCCGCGCCACAACTTCGATGATCGGTATTCCTAGGGTGTGGGCGGCGCGTCGGCTGGCTGAGGTCGGGCCAGTGTGCGTTAACAGCGCCGCCAAGTGCAATTCGCCGAAGTAACGCTCGTATTCATCATAGGTGAAGCCCGGGTTGAGCGGTACGCACGCCGCGCCTGCAGCAACCGCCACTATCGCCACCGCAGCCTCAGGCCCGTCCCGCAATACCACCGCGACCCTCTCGGTTCGGCGCACGCCGAGGCTCCTCAGCCCGCGAACGACATCGCGGGTCTGCGACAACAGCGCGCCATATGTCATTGGGAGGCGCCCGGGGGCCAATATAGCGCGTCGGTCGGGCGCGTTTCGTCCATAATGGAAGAGAGGGTCCTGGAGGCAAGCAAAGGAAGGTCTTTTGGCGCCCTTGCGCGCGGCCTTATGTTTCAATTTCTTTACGACGTTCGACAAGCCCGGCCCCCATTAAGATTGACAACCAGTTCGTATCTGTTGGGTGCCCGACCGGGAGATCGG
>Ga0210406_10001541_pt1 | contig 27885 bp, 31 predicted proteins | sample IncBWC30MmetaG_FD_155454 | JGI IMG/M metagenome (GOLD analysis project Ga0210406, IMG submission 155454) | Forest soil microbial communities from Barre Woods Harvard Forest LTER site, Petersham, Massachusetts, United States - Inc-BW-C-30-M | ecosystem: Environmental > Terrestrial > Soil >... | reverse complement strand
CCCCCAAAAACTACAGCGGATGGGCGTGGTCCACGTCGACGTGACCGTCTGAGCATATTTTGCGGTATCGAGTCTGGAGTCAATCCGGCGCAACCTTAAGCCATGCTGAGCGACTTGAACGGTTACACGGCGCGCGCAACGTGACACGCCCCTCAAACCCGGATTGCCGCGAGGAACGGTTTGATACCGACGATGTTCATCACGCGCGTGAGGTTGTAGGCCAGGACGTGCAGCGCCATTTCAGTCGCTACCTTCGGCAACGTCTTCATCAGAAAGTGCGTCGCACCCATCCGCATCTTCAGCGTGGCGAACGGATGCTCGACGGTTTCGCGGCGTACACGCATGGCTTGCGGGTTCTGATCGAGCCGCGTCTGCGCGGCTTCGACGACGTGTTCGTGTTCCCATCGTTTGATGCGGCGCTCGTTGGCCGTTGTGCACCTATCCTTGAGCGGGCATGTGCGGCACGCCTTCGTCAAGTAAATCCGCATTTTCTGGCCACCTTCATCAGCGGTGAAGTGGTGCGCCAGCTTCTCGCCCGCAGGGCAGCGATAGACATCGTCCTTGGCCAAATAAACAAAATCAGGTTTCCCAAAACGACCTGCCGACTTGGCGCCCGAGGTTTGCGGCTTGGGCAGCGTGACCGCGACACCGGCCTGTTCGCAGGCCAGGATTTCCTCACCTTTGAAGTAACCCCGATCCGCAACGACGTCCAAGTTATCGCTGCGCAGCGCGGCTTTCGCCGCCTGCGCCATCGTCGCCAGTTGCGATCTATCGGTGCCGATGTTGGTGACCTCGTGCGCGACAATCAGATGGTTCGTGGTGTCGACCGCACTTTGCACATTGTAAGCGACCATGCCCGAGCCGCGCCCGCTCGTTGCCATCGAACGGCAATCGGGATCGGTCAGCGATATCTGCTTGTCAGGTGAGGCGAGCAATGCCTTTTCAATCGCAGCCAGCCGCTTCACTTCTTCTTCAAGCTTCGAAAGCTTTTCCTTAAGCCGCGTCTTGGTGAGCTGCACCGTTTCCGACGGCTCCTCTCCTTCGGCAGTCTGGCGGTCGGCGGTGTCGAGTTGGCTTATGTAGCGCGCCACGCTCTCTTCGATCTGCTTCTGGCGGCGCCGGATCTTGCCCTCCGTGAAGTTGTTGTCGCGACTGTTCACGGCCTTGAACTTGCTGCCGTCGATGGCAACGCTGGCTTTCGCCAGCAGGCCCATCTTGCGGCACAAGGCGATAAAGCGCGCGCAAACCTTCTTGATCGCGGGACCATTGTCCTTGCGGAAGTCGGCGATGGTTTTGTGATCCGGAACGAGCCGCCCGGTCAGCCACATCACTTCCAGATTGCGGCCAGCCTCACGCTCCAGCCGCCGGCTCGATTGGACCCGGTTGAGATAGCCGTAGATGTAAAGCTTGAGCATCGCCGAAGGATGATACGCAGGCCGGCCGGTCGCTGCCGGATCGACGCCGTCAAACCCGAGGTCGCGGAGTTCCAGCGCATCGACGAACACATCGACCGCCCGAACAGGATTGCTCTCGTCGACCCAATCCTCAAGGCATTCCGGCAGCAACGTCGCCTGCCCGCGATCCAGTCCCGCCACAAAGCCTGCCATTAAGTCCCCGCCGATTCAGTAGGGGATCATGGCATGGAAAGAGTTTCCACACAGCCTGGACCCGTACCGGAACTCGTTGCTTTGAGCTAGGGTTGCCGAGCATTTTGCGGTCCGTAAGCCATACGATAATCAGTCATTGCTCTAGATGATTGAGCTACACATGCACGATTTCTTCAATCTGGGCGATCTGAGGGACCCGACGACACCTGATGAGAAAGTGGCGCTGATCGACTGCCGCGACTGGGAGAGCCCGCGCACACTTACTCACGGCGAGATCGACCGAGATGTCGAAGCGTGTGCACGAGCGCTCGCGACATGCGGTCTCGCGCGCGGCGATCGCGTCGCCATCCTTTCCCTCAATCGAGCGGAGGTCCTGATCGCGTACTTCGCGATCATGCGCGCGGGTTTCGTTGCGGTTCCTGCGAACTTCAGGTTTCCCCGTGAGACGATTGCGTTCGTTCTCGATGACGCAGAAATCAAATTGGCGTTTTGCGATGCGATCGGCCGCGCGCTACTGCCTGCGCGGTTGCCCGTCGTCGACTTCGACGCTTCGGGCGCCGACAGCTTTGCAGACTTCGTTGACTACGGGCCGTTTCAGACCGTCCGTCCGGAGCACGGCGAAACGGCCATGGTGCTCTATACCTCAGGCTCGACGGGCCGTCCCAAGGGAGTGCCCCTATCGCACGATGGGCAGCTTTGGGCAGTCCGAACACGTGTTAGTGCGGGCGACCAGCATCGCCAGCGGATGCTGGTTGCCGCCCCACTATTCCACATGAATGCACTCGGAATGGCTAAGTTAGTGTGTGCCGCGGGCGCGAGCATGGTCCTCCTGCCGCAGTTCAACGCGCGCCGCTATGTCGAAGCGATCGGTCGGTTCAAGGTGACCTGGCTGACATCGGTTCCAACCATGCTGGCGCTGGCCATGCGAGAGCGAGAGACCCTTTCGCGAACCGACCTTTCGTCCGTCGAGTTCGTGCGCACCGCCTCCGCGCCGATCACGCAATCGCTGATAGATGAGGTGAACAGCGTTTTTGCGGGCACGCCACTGATCATCGGCTATGGCACGACGGAATCGGGACCGATCGCATTTGGCCCGCGGCCCGGAGTGGCCAAGCCCGATCTCGCTCTCGGCTGGCCTCTCCCAGGTGTTGAAGTTCGCCTTGTCGGGCCGGATGGTGAGGAAGCGGCCGAAGGTGAGCTATGGATACGTACCCCCGCCAACATGTCAGGCTATCTCAATCTGCCGGCGAAGACGCGACAAGTGCTGACGGACGACGGATGGTACAAATCGGGAGACGTATTCAGCCGCGACGCCACGGGCGCCTACACTTTTGTTGGCCGTATTGACGACATGTTCGTGTGCGGCGGAGAGAATATATTTCCAGGCGAAGTCGAGAGCATGCTCGAGCGCCACGACGATATCGTGCAGGTCTGCGTTGTGCCAGTGCCGGACGAGATCAAGGGGGCAAAGCCGGTCGCTTTCATCGTGCTGAGGCCCGGCGCGCGTCTGACCGAGGACGAGATCAGGCGTTTTTCTCTAGACAACGCGCCCGCCTACCAGCATCCGCGCCGTGTGTTTTTCTTGGCGGAGCTGCCGCTTGCTTCGACTAACAAGGTCGATCGCAAAGCGCTCGGTGCGATCGCCCGGGAGCGATGGTCAGCATCCGAGCAGCCGAGCCATTGAAGCAATCACGCAGGACAGTGCCATGAAGGCAGCGGTAATTTACGAGCACGGCGGTCCAGGATCGATCCGCTACGAGGCCCGGTTCCCCGATCCAAAGCCCGCCACCGGCGAAGTCCTCGTCCGCGTGAAGGCGATGAACTATCACGACATCTTCACGCGGCGCGGCATGCCCGGGATCAAGGTGCCGTTGCCCTGCATCATGGGCATCGACTTTTCCGGCGAGATCGCAGCACTTGGCGAAGGGGTCCGCGACTGGGCAATCGGCGATCGCGTAATGATGGACCCGGTCGACCGGGTGAGTGGCGGCGGCCTGCTCGGAGAGATGCGACCTGGCGGACTGGCCGAGTATTGCGCGGTGCCGACCCACAACCTCATGAGGTTGCCAGCCAACGTGCCATACGAGCTGGCTGCCTGCCTGCCGGTGGCCTACGGCACGGCGCTGCGCATGATGGTCACCATCGGCCAGGTCAAAGCCGGCGAAAAGGTGCTGATCCTGGGCGCTTCCGGCGGGGTTGGCACTTGCTGCGTTCAACTCGCGAAGCTCGCAGGCGCTGAGGTCATCGTCTGCGCGTCGAGCGCCGACAAGCTCGCGCGGCTAAAGGACCTCGGCGCCGATCACGGGATCGACTACTCGAACGAGGATTTTGTGAAGTGGATTTATTCCAAGTTCGGCAAGCCGCATAGGCGCAGCTTTGAGGGCGGCGTTGACGTTGTCGTTAACTTCACCGGCGGCGCCACCTGGGTCCCCTCACTCAAGACGCTGCACCGTCAAGGCCGGATCCTGACTTGCGGCGCCACCGCCGGGTTCGATCCCAAAGAGGATCTACGTTTCATCTGGACCTACGAGCTTAACATCCGCGGCTCCAACGGCTGGATGCGGGAGGATCTGACAGCGCTCCTGAACCTCCTCGACTCTGGCAAGCTCAAGCCCATCATCGACCGAGAGCTGTCGCTGGCAGACACCAACGAGGGCTTTCGCTTGCTGGAAGACCGACTTGTGTTTGGCAAGGTCATCATGAAGCCATGACCGACAACCTGGCCACGAAGCTTTCGGTGGCGGACGTGCAGGCGATGTTTGATCGCTCGCCGTTTATCGGGTGGCTTGGCCTGAGGATGGTTTCCCTCGACCACGAGCGCAAGGAGATCGTGGTCAGGATGCCGATGCGGTCTGAGCTTGAGCGTCGCGCGGGCACTCGCCAGTTCCACGGCGGGCCGATCGCGGCGCTGATAGACATTGCCGGGGATTTTGCTATCGGCATGCTGATCGGCGGCGGCGTCCCGACCATGAATTTCAGGACCGACTATCTGCGGCCGGCAATCGGTGAGGCGCTCATAGCCACAGCTCGCGTCCGACGCGCTGGAAAGACGGTGGCAATCGTGGATGTCGAGGTTTTCGACGACGAGAAGCGACTAGTCGCTCTTGGCCGCGGAACCTACGCGAGTTCTGCGGGATGATGTGGCTTAATGGCCCTTCGCGACATATCGCGTCGCCGCACGAGCTTGATCGCTCATAGCAAAGCGAACATCGCCACATACTTTTTTGGCTTTACGCCACCAATTTTATAGGTACACGCCCTAGTTGATCGAAACGCGCTCTTCCGATTGTACGGACCTAAGCATAGCTCGGCCCGGCCAGCGCGCCGCGGAGAATGATGAATTCCGCGCTCGACAGACCCTGCATGTCGAAGATCTCTGAGACGAAAGGCGTCGTCGGTGGTCGCCGCCGCCGGCGAGATGCCGCGCTGCAGCCCCTTGTCGTGCTTGCGCAGGTAGACAGGGAATGCCTTGCAATATGACTTGATCTCCTCGAGATCGACCTTGTCGGGATCGAAATCGGCCCGCAGCTCGTGCCTGAGCGCCTTGGCGTCGCGCGCTGAGGCGCGCGCGGCCTTCGTTCCCTCGTCCGTGTCGCCCCAGCCGCGTCATCCTCATCCCTAGGCTCTGACGGGTGTTGCCGCCGCCCTGATCCCGAGGCTCCAGCGAAGTCTCGCGACTTGCCGCCTGGTGTTTCCTAGAGCGTTTTCGAGCGAAGTGGGTACCGCTTCGCGTGAAGAAAACGCGTCAAAACAAGAGACTAGAGCCTTCGTTCCGATTTAATCGGAACGGAAAAGGCTCTAGGCGTGGACGACCGCATTCCGGTACGGTTCAGCGCGGTCATCATTGATACCGAGCGGAGTCCGTCATGAGCTACGAAGCGATCAAGAACGAAGTGAAAGCATGCATGTTCGATCAGTACGGGACGGTGGTCGACATGCAGGGCGGCTTGACCCAGGTCGTGACCCCATTCCTAAGGAACAAAGGCTGGAAAGGCGACCCCGACGCATTCGTCACTTGGTGGCGACGAACGCATTTCGAAAACTCAATGATTGACGCTTTGCTGCACAAGGACCACACACCGTATCGGGAAATCGGTCATCGCGCCGTTGCGCACGTCATGGACCGCGCCAAAATTAAATACACGATGGATGAAGTTCGCTACCTCGTTGGCGAAATTGAAAAGCTAAAGCCGTTTCCGGAAGTGCCCGAGGCGCTCGACCGTCTCCGTTCCAGGTACAAGCTCGTTGTGCTTTCGAACGGAGATCCCGACATGCTCGAGACGGCCAAGCAATATCACAGGGTTCCGTTTGACCGCGTGATTTCGGTGGCGGAAGCCAACTCATTCAAACCTCATGTCGCGACGTACACCAAGGCCGCGGACCTCATTGGGCTGAGGCTTGACCAGATATTGTTTGTAGCGAACCATGCTTTCGACTGCATCGGAGCCAAGTCCGCCGGAATGCATGCTGCTTTCGTCGATCGAAGAAGCCGCCCATTCGGGATCACGCCACATCAGCCTGACATTCTCGTGCCAACGATGAAAGATTTGGCTGATGCAATCGCCTGAGGGCCGGAACAGCGGGCCTTACTCGTGGAACGAACGCAGGCCGAACAGGGCCAAGAAATGAGCGGCTCGAGACGGGGCGAAAATGATGGATCGCGAGAATTTTTTGCACGCAGGTCATGCTTGGCTACGCAAGGTTCTATCGGCGGGCTCGCGGCAAGTATTGCCCTCGCGCCGGATGAGCAAGGCTGGTGGTGTGCTGGGACTATCTATTCTGGCGTCCACCGTGAGCGCGGCACCGGTCGACGATGCGCGTTTGCGCGCCGCGGATTCTGACCGCGCCAACTGGATGACCTACGGCCGTAACTACGCGAACCAGCGCTTTTCGCCGCTCGATCAGATCAACCGTCGGACGGTTCTGGACCTGGCGCCGCGCTGGATATACCAAACGGGTGTCAGCGCGACCTTTCAGGCGACGCCGCTGGTAGTCGACGGCGTGCTTTACCTTTCGATGCCCTTTGATCATGTCGCCGCCATCGACGCGACGAGCGGACGGGAACTATGGCGCTACGAGCACAAGCGGACCACGCCCAAGATGTGCTGCGGTCCTGCCAATCGCGGCGTGTCGGTCGGCTATGGCAAGGTTTTTATCGGCACGGTCGACGGTCGCCTCGTCGCGCTTGACGCCAAGACTGGCAAGGTGGTCTGGGACATCGCCCTGACAAGCGAAACCGGGCCGAGCGAGGCGACATCCCAGCTCAAGGACGACAAGGCACTGCATGGCATGACGGCGGCGGGCTCCACAGGCGTCGGCGTCAACATGGCGCCGCTCGTATTCAACGGCAAGGTGATCGTCGGCATCACTGGCGTCGGCTACGGGCTGCATCTTGATTCTGGCCGGCCGGGCGCACCGTTCAGCGGCGAAGTGGTGGTTGGCTTCGCCGGCGATTACGGACGACCAGGGTTCTATGCCGCCTTCGACGCCGAGAGCGGCCAGCGCCTCTGGCAATTCGATACGATCGCGCCGACCGGATGGGAAGGCGACTTTCGCACGACGACGCCCGATGGCGTCCCGATGCATCGCGACGTCGTGCACGAACGTCAGGATCTAACGAAATTTCCCGACGCAGCAAAGCATGGTGGGGGCTCCGCATGGACCACGCCCGCCTTCGATGCGCAAACCGGCACGCTTTACATTGGAACGGGCAACCCTTCGCCCCAGATGGAAGACGCTTCACGTCCAGGCGACAATCTCTATACCGTGTCGCTGGTAGCCCTTGACGCCAGTAGCGGGAATGTAAAGTGGCATTTCCAGCAAGTGCCACACGATCTCTGGGGCTACGATGTCGCCAGCCCTCCTGTGCTGTTCGATCTACCGACGGATCACGGCGTCATACCTGTGGTGGGCCAGGCCTCCAAGCTTGGCTGGTTCTATGTGCACGACCGAGAGAGAGGTTCTCTGATCTACAAATCGGAACCCTTCGTGCCACAGGAGAATCTGTTCGCTGCGCCAACGGCCGAGGGTGTACGCATCTCACCCGGCGCCCCTGGGGGCGCCAGCTGGTCACCGACAGCTTTCGACCCGTCGTCCGGGCTGGTGTATGTAGCCGCCGCGCACATGCCGATACGCTATCTCAAGCGTGAACTGCCCGCGACCGCCGACAAACCGGCGATTCTCTACACAACGCTTGAACCGATAGACGGCCAGGTCTGGGGGACCCTGACAGCCATCTCGACACGAGAAAACGGCCATATCCGCTGGCAGCACAAGACCGACCAGCCCATGGTCGGAGGCGTTCTCGCCACGGCGGGCGGCTTGGTTTTCACAGGTGAAGGAAACGGCTATCTCGATGCCTTCGACTCCGAGAGCGGCAACTTGCTTTGGCGCTTCCAATGCGGCGCCGGGGTCAACGCCCCGCCGATCACCTACGAGGTTGACGGCGTGCAATACATCGCTGTAGCCGCAGGCGGCAACACGATATTCGGCTTCAAACAGGGCGGCGCCCTGGTCGTTTTCGGCTTGCCAAAGCGGCGTTGAGCACTCGGCTTAGCCGTCCGGCCTTGCGCTGACCGGGTCTACTGCAAACGGTAGACCGGAAATGACCGGCAGGCTTCAACTCGGCGCTTATGGCCCTGAACGTTGCCCACGAAAATGCGCTAGTCGCCTCTTGGTCGCTGAGCGATCAACAGGCTATTCGACGAGAAGCACTCCACGCACGCGGTCGATCAAGGCTGCCGGATCATCCGGTAGCCGGTCACCCCGCCAGGCGACGTGTTGATCCGGACGTACGAGGGTCAGTTTCCTTGGGTAGAGCGTTGCAGTCTGGTCTGCGTCCACATCCACTACCGTGAAGGGCACGCCTCGATCGTTTGCCACCGCACTGAGGCCGCCGACATCGAGCTCCGGATCGCGCCGTATCAGCGTGAATCCCGATCCCAGCACGTCGTAAAGCGATTGTTCGTCGTCCAGCCATAGATGCGGCGTGCGGCATCCGGGCACTGTGGATTGACTGAAGTCATAGATGTCGTAGGCGGGCGCCGCCTCACCATCATAGGCGATAACCGGCGAGGCGGCGTAGAAATAGCCGAAGTTGAGGCCACCGCAGCAGAACTGTCCGACATTGATGTCGTGGGCCTCCCGACCGATACGCGCACGCGCCGCATCACCTTCGGGACCTTGCTGCTCGATCGTTTCGGGGATTGAACGCAATTGCGCGGTCCGCGCCAGCGACGTAGCCATGGCATATCGAGAAACCTGATCGGTAATCGGCCGGCGTTCAATTTCGTAAGCTTCGAGCAGCGTGGGCACGGCCCAACCCTTGATAACGCCTGCTAGCATCCAAGACAGATTCATGGCGTCGGCAATCCCGGCATTCATGCCATACCCGGCAAAAGGCACCCAGATATGTGCAGCGTCCCCGCACAAAAACACGCGGCCGGCGCGAAAGCGCTCGGCCAACAGCCGTCGCGCAGTCCAATCTTCTTGTCCGAGGATCTCGAAGACGAAAGAGTGATCGACGCCCAAAATCTCGCGAACACACCGGTCGCGATCGATGCTCGCAGATCGCTCGCCCCGACGTAGAAAGTGGTGGATCAACCACCGCTCGCAGCCATCGATGGCGAACATCAGGCCGCAAGATCGTGGGTTGATGCAATCGATCGCCCAGGCTGGTCCCGGCATGAGGTCGAGCAAGTGCGGCGCGTGAATATACGTCGATTGTACCTCAACCAGGCGGCTGTCGCCCCCCAACGCGATGCCAACCCGGCGCCTGACATCAGAATGCGCGCCGTCGCAACCAACGAGATAGCGGGCGACAATTTCGCTGCACTGGCCGGTATCGAGATGTCTCGCGGTAGCCGATACTCCATCGTTGCTTTGCTCAAAGTCGACGACCGCTGTGCGGTTCAGAATGCGCAGGCCTGGCATGGCCGCAGCATGGGAAAACATCACCGGCTCGAGATAGATCTGGTTGATGCGGTGAGGAGGCTCCGGCGTCGGCCACCAGCCATCGGGGCCGTCTTTCTTCGTATATCGCTCGGCGCGGCACGGAATCGGGATGCGACCAAGCTCAATTCCAGTCGCGGTCGTCCTGAAAGCGACATCGTTAGGATAGTCGGCAGGCAAGCCAGTATTGCGCACCGCACGAGCCAGGCCAAGCCGGCGGAATATCTCCATGGTGCGAGCGCTGACATGGTTGCATCGCACGCTTGGCGGTTCGCACGCGAAGCGTGTTTCGGCAACTGTGACACTGACGCCGCGCTGGGCGAGATCCATGGCCAAGCTCAGGCCAACTGGACCGCCGCCCACGACGAGCACTTCGGCATGCTCTCGATGGGACACTCACGCACCCAAGTTGCAAGCCCCGAGGGCAGGCTACCCAATTTCGAACGGCAAGAGTGTGAGACAGCGCACACGGCGCGATCAGCACTCTCCAAGCGGGGGCCGACGGGTGAACCCGCCTGGTGACGCCCGCTCCGCTTGAGCCCTGCAAAGGGTTCTGCATGTACGTCTAATCCTGTTCACGAAGGGCTTTGATAGGAGCCTTGCCATACGGGTAGAAAAGCTCCTTACGGCCCTGTTGCCAAAGAGCTTTGAGTTCAAGCGTCGTGATGTCCCAATCCGGCCGGCATTTCTTGCTAACGGCTCGGAGGTCCTGGCGGAGCTCTTCGATCGTGGGACGTCCGAAGAACCAGTAGCCATTGTAGATCTTGTAAATGACAAGACCTGGCTCCAGCACTATCACGTGCGGAATGAGCGGATTGTGAACGGGATCGGTGTATTCGGCGATGTCCAGATCTTTTTGAACGATGCGCCGTGTATCGGAGAGAAAAGGCCAGTGGGCTCCGACTCCGCTGCGATACTCGTTCGTTTGGATGATGCTGTCCGTGGTAATCGTGACCATTCGACAATAGCCCACTTCCATCTCTCGATGGAGTTGCAGTAACCCTTCGGCCTGACGACGATCTTTTGGACAGAAGCCGCCGCGGCCAAGGACAAGCACCATCGGATCTTCGCCCTGCAACTCGGAGAGCCTTCGATGCTGGCCGGTATGATCGCTGAGCTCATAATCCGGGAGAATAGCCCCCTGCATGATGTCGGATCGCATTTGAAGTCCTCCATGGTTTGCCGCAGTTACGTCGACGTCGTCGAACCGACGAATGTCTGCATCCCGACCTGAAGAGGCGCGTGGTATGCCTCTATCCGCCAGGACGCCGACTTTAGCGCTGTCGTGCGGTCACGCAAATGAGTGCCGGAGGCTTAGACGGGAGATTGAGCCCTCGCGTGCTCATCTTGTTGAGCCGCTGGGCTAAATCAAGTCAGTCTAGGGCCCCGACGGGAACCAGACGGCGTTGATGTAGATGGGGATCACCGAACAGGTCAAAAATCTGATCCATTAAAAAAATCCGCTGATGAGGACGCGAGCGGTTGGCGGGGTAAGGCGGTTAGGCCGAAGTCCCTTAACCTCTACCGGCAAAGCAAAGCCAGAGCGAATGCCCCGGCTTTGTGTCGCGCCGCCGTCCTGCGGCAATTGAGAAGAGTTCAGCGCTGCGTTGTCGTGGCCGCGCGTCAGCTTACACAGCTCTCTTAGCCTGCTCGGCATCAACGCGGCCGGCGATGGCATCAAGGACGGCTAGCTCTGCCTGCTCAATCGACGCGACGGCATAGTCGATCGCGAAGCCCGCCTCCCACTCAAGCCTCTCGGCAGTGTGTTCCGCGCGCCCAACCTCTCGCTCTCGTTTTCGCTGGGCGAGTCCGGCCTTCAACGCCTGGATATCGGCGGTGATTTTCGCTTCTAGTGCCTTCCAGTCCCTTGAGGCAGCATCCTTGACGGACTTGACCTCCTGATTCACCTTTTCCGTCGCTGCCGTCGCAGCAGCGTGTGCCTGCTCTCTACGCGCCGCGATTTTTTCATGCGCTTCCTTCTGCGCCGCGGCGACCGCATCCTCGGCGTGCTTGGCGTGAACCGACAATTCGGCGAGTTGCTCGGAGAGAGGTTTTGCCATGGTCATTCCTCCATAGTTGACAGGCTTCAAATCCTTCACGCAGAATCTTATTCCCCACCAACGCTTCGGCTCAGGCTGGACGCTTGTGCTTCTTCAGCTGGAACGCAAGCCCGATGTAAACGCAACCCGCGAGGATCGCGAACCAACCGATCAACCAGACGACTGCGAGAGCGCCCGCACCGGGTTGGGCAAACATGATCACGCCAAAGGCAACCGACAGCACGCCGCTCAGAGCGAGCAGCCACTCGCCTTCGATTTCCTTGCGCAACCGGATAGCGCCCCAGATCTGAAGCACGCCGATGACGATTGCCCAACTGGCGATGAACATCAGCAATACTAGCGCGGTCATGCCTGGCCAGACGAAAGCCAATGTGCCGGCGAGAATACCAGCGATGCCGACGACGGCGAGCCACCATCGCGGCGCTATCTCTCCGCCTTTACTGGCAATCGCCGCCCACAGAGCTAAGATGCCGTCGGCGATCGCGTAAATGCCCCACAAGAAGACCAGTGTTAGCAGGGTGAGGCCCGGCCACAAGAAGGCCAAGAGTCCGAAGGCGATCGCGGCTATGCCCCGCAGCAGCAGGAGCCACCAGTTTTCCGCGAGCTCGCGCAGCGCAAGCCCGAGGAATGGAGATCGTCGGCCGGGTTCAATGTGTATGTTGGACATTTGGGTTCCTCCCGAATTTGAGTTCCCCTTCACTTCAGCATTCCGGAATTTGTTGTTGGTCGTCGCAAAGACGGGATTTGTCGCGGAGGTGCCATCTCTATCTGGCGTCCTCAAACGGGCGACTAGCCCTCAAAGCTCCTTCGCGCCGCCGCCAGAACCAGCTTGTTGTCGACCAATTTCAATTGGACCACCGGGTTGGCGACATCATGCTTTGTTAATTTAATAAAGCCGCCAGCGTTGATGATCGTTGATTCAAATCAATGTTCCGCGCGTCCGTCGGTGCGACGCTTCTATAACGACCTACGGGCAGCGACAGCATGTTAGGCTAAGCGCGTTTGGCTGAAAGCCAAATCGAGCGCGCCTTCCTTGGATGGGCGTGCGCCAAGCTCAAAACTGGAATGGAACGACCGAAACGGAAATCTTGCCGTCTGGTCGATGTCAGGCAGCTCGGAATTGACGACGGGGGCAAGTCGGTCGCCATCTCGCGGAATGTTTTCGCGGCCGTCGCCCTCACCCTCCGGAACTCCGATCGCAGAAGACGCCGGACATCACGTTGCGGAATCTACTAGAGCCTGGCGCCGCATACGCGGCGCGGCATGGACGGCGTCATCCGCGAGCCATCCGGATCGGCCAATCCAGTCGCACACTAATTTTGGAATGACGACGTTTAGTGTCGTCTTCCCGTTATCGCGGGAAAGGATACAGTGCGATTTGGTAGTCCTGTCGTGTCCAAAAATGTCAGCGTGGGATTCACTGCGGACACGCCCCGATAGCTGGTGGGAAACTGTCGCTGTTTGTGACGCCCTTGCTGGGTCCGGGATATTTTCCCGGTCTGTATCGGGAATTATTCCCGACGCAACAAAATCCAAAACAGCACACGAAGAAGCTCGGGATATTTTGCAGCGTTCGCCGTCACTTTGCCTAAAGGCTACGAAACAATTTGTCAGGTCCGTTGTAGACTGTCATGAGCGGATCGATCGCCATCGTTTTCGCGCGTGTGATGGGACGTCTCAACACACGCAAGGGCGAAGCGCTTCGGAGGACATCAGCTTCTGCTGGATTTGCGTCGGGTCGAGCAGCAATCGCGAGGTACATCATGTTCAAGGCTCGGACCCAATGCCGGCAGGCTAAAGGACAGTCAAGGGTTCGCTTTCAGATCCTGCTTGCCGTCGCGGCTTCCCTTGTCTGCTTCGGCGTTCAGGCCCAACAACCGGCTCCGGCGGAAGACAGCCATACAGCAGGAACGGCTCCCGTCATATCAGCACAAACCAGTGCTACCCCCGCAGATGCGAACCCCGCGACCAATACTCCCGCGACAGCCGCTGCTCCGTCACAAGCCGAGCCAGCATCGGCCGCTTCTGCGGCTCCCGCAACGTCACCGCACACCTCCACCTCAGCGGATGGGACAGTAATCGTCTCCCCGCTGCCGGATGCCCTGTCGCCGGTGAGCATGTTCATGCAGGCGGACATTATCGTGAAGGCGGTCATGATCAGTCTTGCGCTGGCGTCGGTCGCAACCTGGACCGTGCTCCTCGTCAAGGTGATCCAGTTGCGGATCGCGCGGCGCGAGGCACGCAGCGCACTGGCCATCGTTCTCTCGGCTCGCTCGCTGGTAGATGCCGTCCGGCAGGTCGGACAGCAGAACAGCACGATCGGCCGTCTGCTCGCCGTGGTGGATGACGAGATCGAGAAATCACGTGGCCTCGCCTCGGACGGAATCAAGGAGCGCGTGGCCTGGCAATTCGAACGGCTCGAGGCGGCCGCCACGCATCGCATCGGACGCGGCATGGGCATACTGGCTACCGTCGGCGCCGTCGCACCGTTCGTCGGCCTGTTCGGCACGGTCTGGGGCATCATGAACAGCTTCATCGGTATCTCCCGGGCACACACCACGAACCTCGCCGTGGTCGCGCCGGGCATTGCCGAAGCGCTGCTCGCCACGGCCTTCGGCCTTGTCGCCGCCATCCCGGCGGTCGTGATCTATAATGCTTTTGCACGTGCAACCGGCGGCTATCGGGCCGTTCTGGCTGACTCGTCGGTCGCGATCCTGCGCCTGCTCAGCCGCGATCTCGACCGCCAATCCCTGCCGGTCGAAAGCAGGCGGGGCTTGCGTGCGGCGGACGCGCCGTCGCTGTCGATCGCCAACTCCGCGGAGTGAGCCATGGCGATCCGGTTCGCCAAGCGCGACGACGAATTCGCGGAAACGCACGAGATCAACGTGACGCCGTTCATCGACGTCATGCTGGTGTTGCTCATCATCTTCATGGTTGCCGCTCCGCTGGCGACGGTCGATGTCCCGGTCAATCTGCCCTCGTCCTCGGCCGAACCGGCGCCCCGTCCCGACAAACCGATCTTCGTCACCTTCAAGGCGGACCGCTCACTCGCGGTCGACGACGAAACGGTCACGCGTGCGAACCTTGCCGCAGCGCTCGACACCGCGACTCGGTCGGACCGCACCCAACGCGTGTTGCTCCGCGCCGACCAGGCGCTGCCCTATGGCGAAGTGATGGAGCTGATGAACCTGCTGCGTAACGCAGGCTACGCAAAAGTGGCGCTCGTTGCGCTGGAGATCCGGAGCGGATCGTGAGCGTGATGACGATCGATCCGTACGAACGGGAGCAGGCCAAGGACACGGCGCTGTGGACCGTGGCCGCATTCGTTGTAGCGGCCGCCCATGTCGGACTGGTCGCGGCCTATCTGCTGCTGAGACCGGCGCCCGAGGGCGTTGCCGAGGCACCGGTCATCGATGTCGCGTTTGTACCGGCCGCAGATACGCCCGCCGCGGCCGCGCCCGAAGCAAAGCCAGCCGAACCGACGCCGCGGGTCGAACAGTCCGACCCCGCGCCTCCTAAGGACGAGCCCATCGTGACCCGGGAGGCCGTCAAGGAACCCGAGCCGCCGCCACCGGCAAAAGTAGAAGCCGTTCCGCCGCCTGAACCCGTTCCTCCCCCCGTCGCTCTGCAAGCGCCAGAGCCCGTGCGTCCGGATCAAGTAACCGTTTTGCCTCCTCCCCCGAAGCCCGCGGAGCAGACGCCTGAAGTCAAGAAGCCAGCACCAGTGCCGGAGCGTGCTGGACACAAGCCGGCCTCCGACGAAAAGGCCGAGAGAGAGCAGAAGCATAAGACGGCGCCACCGAAGCTCGCGGCAGCGCCGGGGAGCAGGCCCGCACAGCTTGCGATGGCGCCCAATCCCGGAACGGACAGCGAGGGAGCACGGGCCGGGCGTGCGTCGTGGGAAAGCGAAGTGGCGGCGCACATTCGGCGCTATGCCACCTACTCCGCCAATGGTAGCAGGGAGACTGGCACCGTCCGCGTGGGCGTCACCATCGACCGCAACGGGCGGCTGGTGTCGCGGCGGCTCGCCGGCAGTTCAGGCTCGTCTGTGCTCGACAGTGCGGCGATGGCCGTCATCGAGCGCGCATCGCCCTATCCGCGCTTTCCGCCGGGCATGAACCAGGCACAGGTCGCGCTCACCATTCCGCTGCACCTCAGGCCGCAGTGAGCGACGCTGGTGAGATCAGCGGCGCCCACCTATTCATCGTCTCATTTCGTGCAGTCGCTCAGATCCGTGTCTCTCACCTGAGCGCCTTCCTTGAGGTCGACGTTCTTGGCGACGCAGACGCGACCGTTCTTGTCGGCGATCTTGATGTCGTAGTGCCCTGATTTGACACAGCATTACACACGCGTTGTCCGAGAAGGATGCTCACGAAGATCTCGCATGGCGTGGCATCATCGTGACGCGGCTTGCCGCAGGCTCGATGCAAGGGTCCCCACGCGCGCTCCGCGCGGTACCATACGACTGGCCCGGTTCCTACGTATTGCACGGGCCTCGCTTCTAGGCCCCTGAAGCAAGTCACATTGCTGATTTTTCACGCATAATCGGCTGCGCTCGCCTTGCCGAACGGTTCCTGCTGGCTTAGCCACAATTCGGTGTGCATGAGCGAAATCGGATCGAAGTTAGCGCCACCGAGTTCTCCATGCATATGCATTGCCAATCCAGGACGTTTGCCGTTGCGCAGCAACCGCGATGAAACATGAGGAAAATTCGATGAATCGGAAAACAGTGACCACAATGGTCGTCTTGAGCGCCTCCGTGCTGTTCGGCACAGGTCCGCTTGCGACGAGTGCCGTGGCTGCGCCTAATACATTGAAGACAATCGACACTGACAACGATGCGACTGTCGATCTCAACGAAGCCAAAACGGCCGCCGGGGCGCTGTTCGATCGCCTGGACAAGGATCACGACGGGACGCTCGACCGCAAGGAACTCCACGGCCGGGTGTCGGCGAAGGAATTTGCCGAGGCCGATCCCGACCATGACGGAACGCTGACCAAGGACGAGTACCTCGCCTTGGTCGCCAATCGTTTCAAGACCACGGATCGTGACAATGACGGAACGCTCGATGCGAAAGAACTGAAGACCGTTGCCCGCCTACTGAAGTAGGCGAAAGCCGGGTCGAACTGACGGCTCAAAACAGCCGACCCCTCAGGTGCGATGGTAATTCAGCAACAGCTCATCGCACCTCATTTGTTTGAGGCGCTCAATCTTTTCTAACTCTTTTTTGGGCGCCTCAACTCGACAGCTTTTCGAATCAGGTCGGGGAGACCCTTTGCGTTGAGCTTCCGTCGTAAACTGTATGTGATATTCGTGACGGTCTTGTAGTTGATCCCGAGTTCGTCGGCGGCTACGGAATAGGATTTGCCTTCGGAAAGCAGGTCGAGTACCTGCCGCTCCCGATGAGTGAGAGCAGCAATAGCATCTCTCTCGGCTTCAGCGCGAAGCAGCGCGACCCTCACGGCAAGCTGCTGATCCATGTAGCGCTGACCTGAGTGGACTTGCGCCACCGCGTTGGCCAGTTCATGCGGCGGAGCATCTTTGATAAGATAGCCGCTAGCGCCCGCAGCGATCGCCGCGCTGACGATCTGCGGATCAAGATACATGCTAAATACAAGAATGGCGGCGCGAGGAGCGTATGCGCGGTGGTGATACCTGAGCTCTCGAGCAGCGAGCGACATGCTGCGACAACGATCGGATGATCGTCGACAAGAAGGGCTGTACTCATTGCTGAAGACCAGTGTGGCTAGCGCGCATCAGCGCGCGCACTTTTTGCATCAGGGACGACGGTCACTGCAATACTAATAGCGATCGAGATTGGCTTTAGGCCCTATAATCAGCTTGTTTTTTGATATCGGGAAATTTTCCCTGGTCTTTCTGGAAAAATCCCTGGTCCTGCTGGAATAATCCCTGTTGCGGCGATTGAGGCCGCTCACTAGCAATATTTGTACATGTAGCAGTGGATTCGACCGGTGTAACGCTGTTTGAGGCTCAGGGGCACTGGGCGGCCGCAAATGGCATGGTCGAAGTAAGTTGGGGGACGTGTTGACCAAGCTCAAAGCGCTGAAGAGCGCGCTTCTCTTCACCTGTGCCGTATTGCCTGGGGTCGCATCGGCGCAAGATACGTTGCAGACCATCGAAGTCGTCGGCGTGTCGCCGGTGCCCGGCGGAGAGATCGACAAGGACAAAGTGCCGTCGAACGTGCAGACCATGGGCGCGAGCGACCTCAGTCCTACCAAGTCGCCGTCGCTGCTGGACGGCATCGTGCAGTACATGCCGTTCGTCTCCCTGAGCGACCAGTCCGGAAATCAGTTCCAGCGCAATCTCGACTATCGCGGCTTTAACGCCTCACCGGTGCCGGGTACACCGCACGGAATCGCCGTCTATCAGAACGGCAGCCGCATCAACGAAGCGTTCGGCGACGTCGTGAACTGGGACTTGATCCCGCAGATGGCGATCGCGCGGATGACCTTGATGCCGAACAATCCGTTATTCGGCCTGAACGCAATCGGCGGCGCATTGTCGATCGACATGAAGAACGGCTTCACCTATCACGGCACCGAGGCGCAATTGTACGGTGGATCGTACGGCCGAATATCGGGAGGCGCGCAGTCCGGCTATCAGGATGGCAACATTGCGGCCTATGTCGCGGCTGACAGCACCTATGATCGTGGCTGGCGCGACTTTTCGTCGTCGTCCCAGGTCCGTCGCATGTATGTCGACGTCGGTGCGCGCGGCGACCAGACCGAATTCCACGTCTCCTTCACCGGCGCCGACAACAAGCTTGGCGCCACCGCGGCTACGCCGGTGGAGCTCCTCAATCAACGCTGGTCGAGCGTCTTCACCTGGCCTCAGACGACCCATCTTCAGCTCGCCTTTCTGCAGGCGAACGCCAAGTGGACGCCGACGGACACGTTCTCGGTTCAGGCCAACGCCTATGTCCGCGCCTACCGCGCGTTCCATGTCGATGGCAACGGATCTGACGCGCAGCCCTGCGACGACGGCATCAACCTGTGCATCGGCGACGGTGCCACGCCGCTCAATCAGAATGTAGTCCTTCCGAATACGCTCCCTCCAAATTCTGCAATCGGCGAGATCGACCGCAACTGGACCAATTCCAACAGCTATGGCGGCTCGCTGCAGGCGACGAGTACGAGCCAATGGTTCGGGCACGACAATCATTTCGTCGTCGGCACCAGCGTGGATCACGGGCAAACCAAATTCCAGACCTCGTCCGAGCTCGGCACGATCGATCAGAACTTCTTCGTGACCGGCACGGGCGTCTTCATCGACCAGCCTGCCGCCGACCTGACGCCGGTCAGTCTTAATGCCAAAAACACCTATATCGGCGTGTACGCGACCAACACCTTCGACGTCACCTCGCAGCTCTCCTTGACGGCCGGCGGACGCTTCAACTACGCCCAGATCGACCTGCTGGACTTGACCGGCACCAATCCGCTGCTCAACAGCAACAACAACTATCAGCGCTTCAATCCGGTGATCGGCTTGACCTACAAGGTTTCGCCCCTCCTCACCGCCTATGCGGGCTATTCGGAAGCCAACCGCGCCCCGACTCCCTTGGAGCTCGGTTGTTCCAGTCCTTCGACGCCTTGCCAGATCGACAATTTCCTCATCGCCGATCCACCGCTCAAGCAGGTGGTGTCGCACACGATCGAAGCCGGCCTGCGCGGCGAGCTGTCGGGCGGTGCCGCGGCCGCGGAGCCGCTTCCGCGCAAGGCACCGGCCAAGGTCGTCGAGAATGGATGGCGGCTGCACTGGGGTATCGGCCTGTTCCACACCGAGAACACCGGCGACATCCTCAATATCGCGAGCAGCGTGGTGCCGAATTTCGGCTTCTTCCAGAACGCCGGCACGACGCTGCGCCAGGGCGTCGAGGCGAAGGTCGACTTTGCCTGGAATCGTTGGACGGCTTACGCCAACTACACCTTCATCGATGCGACCTATCAGAGCTTCCTGACGATCAACTCGCCGAACAACCCGATGGCGGTCGCCGATCCGGTCACCGGCGCGCTCAACATCAACGTCATACCGGGCGATCATATTCCTGGCATTCCCGCGAACCGCCTCAAGCTCGGCGCCGAATACCAGATCACCGATGCCTGGAAGCTTGGCGGCGACGTCAACTTCTTCGGCAGCCAGTATCTGATCCACGACGACTCCAACCTTAATCCGAAGGTGCCGGCCTATTGGATCGTCAACCTGCACACCTCCTACCAGGTGACCAAGAACATCGAGATCTTCGGGCTGGTGCAGAACTTGTTCAACCAGCACTCCTACTCCGCAGGCACCTTCTTCGACACAGGTGGTTACAACAATTCCACCCTCGGCGGACCCAACCTGCTCACATTCAACGATCCCCGGACGTTCCTCCCGGTCATGCCGCTTGCGGCCTATGCCGGCATCAAAGCGACGTTCTGACTTCTTGTTTTCCGGCTACGCCGGCCAATAGCTGAGACGATCCATCGCTGTGCTGTCATTTTCTGGCCGCACGGCGTATATCGTTTCCCTGCTCTCAAGCAGCGATCAACGAGAGTGTTGGTTGGCGTCCCGGTGCGACGAAGTCCGACGTTCACCGCTCGACAGGCTACGACTTAGAACGTTTCTAGACAATTCTCTCGGCGTCGCGAGATTTGGTCGCAGATGCCAATGTCCAATTTGAATTTTATCGCTCGAGCGGTAAAAGACATCGCGGTTACAATGTCGAGGTAACGAACGGTACAGGATGCCGATATGCTACGGACTATCAGGCCCTCGGTGCGCCCGACGATGGACACTTCATACTCGAAAGGTTGCCTGAGCGAAATAAGCTTTAATTGATCCCGTGATGCCACACTTCGCTCAGGCCGAATACGAATCGTTGTTTCGATCTCGAATTTGCCAGGTCGTCGAAACGATCGGCGATTAGACGTGAGCGGAGACGACATTGCCTGAACTAGAAGAATTTATCCGCACATATAGCATCTCAATTCTAGTCGGCGTTGTTAGTGCGGTCATCCTTGGTGCGGCAGTTGCTATGGCTGTGGCCATGCGTCAGCGCCGTCAACAGGAAGCACTTTTACGTGTCCGCGAGGTCGCCACGATAGTTGAAGAAATAAGAATTACCGGTGCTGGGCGCATTTGTTGGGTTCTGCTTGGCTCAATAGCGTTGTTCTCGTGTGCAGTAGGTTATTACTATTTGGTCGAAACGGTCGTTCAGCAGATCAGGTTAGGAATGCTAGTCGTTGTTGGTCTGTTTGTTTTCGGACTAGGGGCGGCTCTCGGACGTCGGCGAACATACACGGTGTACCAGCATCGGGTCAGACCGCGCTCTGCAGATCACTCTCACGAGCGACCGTCGGATATCCAAACGGAAGCCGAAGAAAGCCCCTCAAGTCAATATTTCACCAGATAGCCCAGTAAATGGCGCCGCCGTAGTCATCATAGGCATCGAGACAGCCTGAAGCGTCAGACGCGCGCCGCCGCCTTTGCATCCGACCGCAACGCCGCCTCGACTTCGATGCGCAAGTCGGCCAGTTAGTTGGGCAGAGAGCGGGATTAATTCACAGCGCCGTAGGGCACTTGTCCCGGTCATCTCGGGGAAAACTCCCGGCTATTAGAGACGGTAGTTGGCGTGTTATCATCCACCTGGCGCAGGCCGCGGCGATTTTAGACAGCGCACCGAGGAGCTGGCGAGCCACGGTCCTCGGCGCGCGTTAACGTAACTCTGGGGAATTAATGCGGACTTCGTGGGGTTCGTCGTGGTGGGAGGGCGGGCGCCATGACAGATGATGACCAAAGTATCGAACAGTTCTTCGCCGTTTTGCAGTTGACCGATGAACAAAAAGAAACAGCAAGAAGCTTGCTGAACGTCGTTCAACAGATCGAAGAACTAGAGAGAGCTATTAGAGCTATGACCGCGCCGCAAAGGAACGCTGTCATGCGTTATTGGATCGAGCCCTCTCGAGCACGGCCTAAAAACATTGAATTTTATCGGCGCACATTTTTTGACCTTTCACAAATGCTTAAATCGTCTCTTATAGGGACTTGATATCGAGCTCGGAAATCACGCGTGCTGCGCGTAGCTGCTTCTGCGCAGCTATGTCATGCGTCTTCTTCGGCTTGATTGCGATGGGCTGCCGCGAAACGGCCGATGGACATCCGGCCGAGTATGAGTGAGACATCACCGGCAATCGATACAAGGTGCGCATTGAAGGCGAGTGGTACGTCGTTCCAGTGGAAGCCGTTATCGAAGGACCGAACAAGCTCGGCTATGCGACGGTCTGGTATTGGTCATCCTGGGAGCTCGATGGAAAGAAACTCCATCACATAAGGTGTTTCCTGCCTGGTCCGGGCGGCTGAAGCCGCCATCAGGCCCTGGCAAAAATCAAAACTTCGGTTCTAGCGGACGTGCGGCTCGCAACGAGCGCATATCTGACACGCTCGCCCTCGGCAAAAGATACAACTGGCCTCTTCGCTGACTTCTTGATCTGGACACGCGCGAAGATATCGGCGCCGCCCTCATCTGGCTTGATGAAGCCATAGCCTGCCATGGCGTTGAACCAAATGACAGTCCCCGTGCGGTTCTTCGCGACGATGCTGCTTTTTCCACCATCGCAACATTAAACCTATCTCGACCCTGATAATTCCGTCGCCACGACGGATTTATTCGCTTCGGCAAAGGTGAATGATGGCATCGCTCGTCGCTTGCGACGCAGCCGATCAGGAGGCCATCCAGCGCGTGCTGCTTCATCGCGCCGTAGACGCGCTTGCCGCTCTCGGTGTCGAGATTGATCAGCCGGCTCTCGCACCGCAGGTCGTGCGAATCCTCGCTCATGGTCTCATGGTATTGCTGGCGAAGCGCACATCTGCGGATTGACAGTGACGAGATGTGGCAAGCCGCCCAGGCACGCAAGAAAGCCGACGGAGGCGCGCGTGGCGCGATGCGCCAGAAAACAATGCGCGTGGTACTGGAGATTTGAGATGACCTCGACGAATTGCTCGCGGCCCCCAACGTTCATGCGACGTTCTGGTGGGGGGATTTGTTGGTAGCGGGGGGCCGACTCCGCCATACACCCCCCGGCCGAACACGGGAATTTCGCATCCGTTCAAGGTGATTTGTCCTTCCCGGCACCGCTTGCAACGCCGGCCCGACCACGGAATCATGGGACATGGTCAGGCGGCCTCAGAAGATCACCTTGGCGAAATGCGAATCCGGCACGCGCGGGCTGCTGGTCTACTGCGGCGACTACAAATGCGGCCATTTCATCAAGATCGCGTCGGCTGAAGCCGATCAATGGCCCGACCATCTCAGGATCTCCGATCTCGGGTCCAGATTCGTAAGGCTTGCGGCCAGCGAGGCGCCGTGATCCGGGGCGATGATCCGCCAGTCGCGTTACGAACCTGAGCTTTGAAAAAAGCGCTGCCAATCCGCAGCAGGCTCTAAAGATGAGGCACGGGCACGTCCCCGAAAACACGCGGGGCGCTGACCCATCATTTTACGACCTCTTCAAGGGATGTCGCCCCTCCGCGGGCCGTCTATCGCATGCGGCTTATTCCAAAAATACTCGCGATTCCCTGTGGCGGCTTCCGCGTACTGATCGATCGCAACGATGACCGGCTGGACGTTAGCACCACCCTTCCCGCGCGGCCTGACGTCGGACTTCATTCAGCGCCCTGAGGAAAGGCGGAGGATCAGTTTCGTCATCGAACCATCGGAGCGGTTGCGTCATCATCGCCGGTCTCCGAGCACGACGCTGGACTTCGAACAATGAGGCTGTTCCTTCTTCAGCCTGTCTCTCTCGGCGCAAAGGCCGTCAACCTTGCCAAGCATTCGCTTCAGGAGCGTTTCGGCGGAGGCGGTCGCTATCCCGGCTCTTTGAAGCAGGAGGATTTCCCTCCGTTGACGCCCGATCTGGGCGCGCATTCGTTCGATTTCTGATCGAATGAAATCAAGGTCCGGCATCGGGTGAGGCTCATGATCTGATGCCCCGGTGACGGCCCTGTGCTGATCTATTGGAGTGATCCGGTTTGGTCCATTGCGGTCAAGATCAGCTGCTTGCATTCACTGGCGGTCGCACGAGCCTCATCTGTTGACCTATTAGTCTCGGGAAAGAAAAACCGCGGCACATGACGCTCTTGGATTTCCGCCGAATAGCTGGCGTGAACCAGTAAATCGGCTTGAAGAAAAGTCCGAAATTCTCTCTCAGAGGCATCATCGTGCCGTTGGACCGCATTGACCAGTTCGCGAAACCGTTCGGCAAGCCGGTTCACGACATCTGACATTGAATGGTCAAGCTGCTGCAAGTCAGCGGAGTAGTCCGCCTCCTCCGTCGCCACATGTGTCGGTATCCCGAGTTCGACCAGATTGTCGATCAACTCGTGACGGCGCCATTCACTCAGGAAACGTTTCATGGAGTTGATCCTCAGGTTTGAGGGACAACGCGGCGGCTTATGAACTCGGGGGCAATCTGGCCAGCACACTTAATCATCCAGGCTTGGAAACTCTCTAAACTTTGGCGCCTCGACGGCCCCGACCGTTCAATGATGGCCGAGATAATAGTCCCCGGCTCCCAGTTTTGATGTCCCTCAAATCTCGCTCAGGCCGAAGCTTTTCGTCGCTTCGGATCAATTTCTGTGTAGTTCGGAAGATCGTAGGTTTGCCAAACGAATGAAGCACCATTACGACCATCCGAGACATTGGTCGGTTGGCGATGGAAGATGCGCGGAAACCGCGATGCGCGAGCGCAGTCGCGGCGCCGGAAGCGCCGGACGCTCTTTCGATACTTGATGCATCAGGGGATCAGTGGACTGTTAGGGCTGTACTTATCAATCAGGACAAACCCGCGCGCGTTTGATGTCCGGTCTGCCCCTAACAGCGGCGTCGGAGTAGACATCGCCGGACGTCCGAGTTGGGCCTGAAGGGGACATCGCAGGCTTTGCCTAATCTGAAAGAAACCGCCCACGAGGTGGCCTATTCCGATATTTCTCTACCCATTTCGCAAGCACACTGTAGCGGATGACCGTGGCGCTCGGCAAAAGCGACTACCTCTGCGACTTTCTGTTCGGCTTCTTGGCGTGGATAAAATCCGCACTCCCCAGCACCCTCATTGTGGATGCGAAGCATTGTGCGCTTTGCGGTCTCGGAATCCATGTCGAAGGAGCGCTCTAGGACGTGAACGACAAACTCCATTGGAGTGAAATCATCGTTCATTAAAAAAACGCGATGAAGCGGCTCTCCCTGTGACATGTATTCCTCCATACCAAAACGATAGGGATGATTGGTCTGACATGAGGCCAAGAATAGCAGATTTGAAGACGACGCAAATTCCTGAACGCGGCAGATGCCGCCCGAGCGTTGTTCGGGGTCATTTGCGCCATTTTTCGGTCCGTTTGCCGCGCGTCCGCTTATGCCCCAACAGCGGCGCATTAGCGGACGTCTCTCAACTGCCGCTTGGGGCCACACTCGGACATCGGCAGCTACTGGCGTGGCTTCTAGAAGTCCGAGCCGAAATCGGCGAGGCTAAAGCCGGCCGCCCGAGGAAGGCGTTTGTTCAACTTGACGTACCACGCGGAACGTCGCGTTAGCCCGCGCGATGACTACGTCGTCGGCTTTAACAAAACATTGCGCGAAGCAGATCGAGTTGCCAGTCTTGATCACGTCTGGCTCGACGGCGAGCCATTGTCCAACCTTCGCCGTGCCGACGAAATCGACCGAGAGCCCAATCGTCGCCAGAAAAGATGTCCAACCCATTTGATGTACGCAGCTGTAACCCATCGCGTTGTCGGCAAGTGTCGCAATCAGCCCGCCGTGGATCAGCCCGTGGGCATTGGTGTGGGGCTTGGCTAATCGCAAGCCGACGATCACTGCCTTGTCCGTGCGCTTTGAATACAATGGCTCCCAAGGATCGGTGAGCGGGCTCTGCCGAAAGTGGCGCTCGAAACCGTCGGGGATAACAGTGTTGTTCATGCGCTGGGCCCTTTGACATTAGCTAGGTGTTGGGAGCGCCGTTCTATACTAGCCTATCGTGTCTTGCCGGGTGAACGGTGATAAGTCTCGGATCAAGGATAACTATTCCGCTTCGCTCTCGACAGCAGACGTTGCGCAACTGTCGCTTCCGATCAGGTACCTAAGGGCCGACAATCGGCTCGTAAAAGGTCAGCTTCTTCCAGCCCATTTGGCGCATGGCGAGAACGGTTTCGCAGCAAACGCCATGCTGCTCGCTGCAATGGATGACGCGCGCCTCGGGCTTCAGCCACACGCCGATATGCGCGGGAAAGCGCAGATGAGCCATCAGTACCAAGGCGCCATCGACGGCCACCACCAGGCCGCTAGGCCCGTCAGGCACCTCGCGCCAGGCCGCGCGCTCGGCATGCCGCTCGATCGATTCCAGCACCCAGCGCTTGGAGTGATCGGCCGGCACGGCGACGCGCGGCAGCTCGCGGTCGAACAGCTCGCGCTGCACATGGCAGGCGAAGTCCCAGCAGTTGCGGGACTGCCATGCCCATTTCTCCCCGATCAGCGGGCCGAGGAAAGCAGCGCGATCCGTCATGTCGGCAACAGGCTAGGGAACTGGATGTAATCGTAATTCCTGTTTTGCCGCGGAAAGCGCTTGTCCTGCAGGTTACGCACCATCGCGCTCCCGGTCAGGGACGTGCCGACCATCTGCACTTCGCGCAATTCGTACTCGACCGGCCCATAGGCGGGCTCGGCCAGATCGCTGCCGAGATATTGCCGGTACAGGATCTGGATGTACTCGCGGACACCGAGCGCGGCGCGGATTTTTGGAACAAGCTCGCGGTTGACGTTGTCGATCTTGATCTTGCTTGACGGCGGCTGGCCCTCGCGCTGCTCGGGATAGTCCGACGTGAACGGGCACGCGATAAACGTCACCATCGCGCCGGCATCACGGGGCGCGCCCGCCTCGATCCCGAAGGCCATGTCGTCGCCGACATTCGCCACGACGCGCGCCGGTTCCGCGAAGGAGGACTGCCAGATCTCCAGCGTGTGATAGACGCGCGCGCTTGGCGGACATGCCGCATAGGCTTCGAGCAGCGCTTCGCTGTGTGTAGTCATCTGAGTGACCTTCTAATGCGTTGCTACGACTGTCGAAGCTGATAGGCGGCGATGTGGATTGACCGGCCGCCTGAATCGCCCGCGTCGCCTGTTTCGCTCGCGCCGCCAGAACAGGCGCGTTGCTAGGAACGGTCTGAGGGAATTACGACCTGCTGGTCGAACGCGGAGAGCGCCGCGGCAGCGCCTCGTTTGTGTCGGCATGCTTAGGATCTGGATTTGTACGCAGACAACCCCTGCCGGGGAAGGCGTCACAGTGGTCCTGCGTTTGACGGGAACACTTTCACCGGGAGCCAGCAAGATCGCTGACGGCCATCAGCGGAGGCTCTATCAATGTTCCTTCTGCGGGATTTCGCGCAGTTCAGAAGCCGCACTCTCTGTATTGTTTGCTGACGATTCTAAACTGCGAGTGTACTTCAACGAAGTCCACGTCCAGACATTCGTTCCCTCGACGATATTCGCCAAGGCCATTGCATTCGAGATATTCAAGGTTGATTCGCCAGCGGTGTTCGTACGGAGAGTAGGTTGCGAAGTCATGCTGGGCTTTAGGCGGCCCCTTGCAGATTCCAGCGATGTAATGTCGGACCTCAACAGGCAGATCGTTTATATGACGAGGATCCCAAGGAGCCTCTTTGTTTGCGGCGCTGGCTCTGGCAGAAGCTGGGAGTTCACCGCAAAGCAGAAGGGAAAGGCCCAACAATAGCGCCCGGACTATCATTTGCCACTCCTGACTAGTTAGGAGTTCCGCGTCTAAACTCTATCAGATTGCTTGAAGCAGCGCGACGTCTGCGACCGCCGTTCGCATCGTACGCGCGTTGCCAAGGCCAGCGATGGCGTCAAACCTGTCCCGTGAACATCCAGAGTTGCTCGCTGGCCATGTAACCCGCCAGTAGCAAGACGCCAAAGGCAACGATGAGCAAAGCTGCACCGACCTCGATCCCTCGCATCGCGAGCACACCGAGCTCGGCTCGCGCCTCGACAACACGACTAGCGGCCCGTCGCGCGCTAACTGCGACCGTCGCGATCGCCGCAACCGTTGCAGCCGTGCCCAATCCCATGATCAGCGTTGCGCCTACGCCGGTCCAAAACAAGTCCTGAGCTAGCGCGAAGATAAGCACGATGATCGCGCCGGAACATGGCCGCAATCCCACCGCGACCACCGCTGACAAGCCTCGGCGCCACCCCCCTGCACCGGCC
>Ga0210406_10001540_pt1 | contig 27892 bp, 18 predicted proteins | sample IncBWC30MmetaG_FD_155454 | JGI IMG/M metagenome (GOLD analysis project Ga0210406, IMG submission 155454) | Forest soil microbial communities from Barre Woods Harvard Forest LTER site, Petersham, Massachusetts, United States - Inc-BW-C-30-M | ecosystem: Environmental > Terrestrial > Soil >... | reverse complement strand
TCCCACAGCAGTGCGCCGGTGGATTTGTCGAAAGCCCGGAACTTTTTGTCGTAGTTGGTGGCGCCAATAAAGAGAAGACCGCCGGCGGTGACGATGGGTCCGCCGTAATTCTCGGTTCCGGAGTTTTTGAGTCCGTGGGCGGCGAGTTCGGGATATTCGCCGAGCGGAATTTTCCATGCGTACTCGCCGGTGTTCAGATCGATCGCGTTGAGTGTTCCCCAAGGCGGAGCGACAGCGGGATAACCTTCCTGATCGAGGAAACGCTTGTAGCCGGTTAGGTGATAGGGAATTTCGGTGGATTCGGGCACGACGCTAGCCAATTCCTTGCTTTCGCCGGTGCTGAGAAAATCCACCAAGGCATAGATTTGTTCACCCGAAAGATTCGGAAAGCCGGGCATGCGGCCTTTGCCATCCTGAATCGTAGCGGCGATGGCTTGCGCTGAAAGGCGCTCGCTGACAGCAAGGAGCGAAGGCGTAGTCGGAGGAGAACCAGCGCGATTATCCGTGTGACAAATACTGCACTGGCTCATGTAAAGAGAACTGGTGGTGTCTTCATGGATGTTTTTCGCTAGAGCACCGCTCCACGCGATGTCATTCGCATTGATATAAATGATGGAAGTTTCTGGATCGACGGCGGCGCCGCCCCATTCGGCTCCTCCATCGAAGCCGGGGAAAACAACCGTGTCTTTACCAATGCTGAAGGGCACGAACTGGCCAGCGTTGCGGAAGGCGTGAAATTTCTCGAGAGCAAGCTGGTGAGCAGCGGTTGTGCGGTTGGTCAGAAGATCTTCGGTGAGAGTCTGGCGCGAAAAGGGAGCCGGCTTGGTGGGGAGACCTTGTTGAAGAGCGGTGCGTTCACCGGGAATATTGCTGGGAGGATAGTCGCGGTAGGCGATGGGAAAAAGCGTAGAGCCATTGCTGCGGTCGAAAAGATAGACGAAGCCTTGCTTGGAAGCTTGCGCGACGGCGTCGATGGATTTGCCATGCCGCTTCACGGTTAGAAGCACCGGCGGCGCCGGAAAATCACGATCCCAGAGATCGTGACGCACGCCCTGGAAATGCCACAGGCGCTTGCCGGTTTCTGCGTTGAGCGCGATCAGGCAATCGGCGAAGAGATTGTCGCCGAGACGATTTGCCCCGTAAAAATCGAACGCCGCGGAGCCCGTGGGGACATAGAGAATGCCGCGTGCGGAATCGAGAGACATGCCGGCCCAATTATTGGCTGCGCCGCTGGATTTCCAGGCGTTCTTGGGCCAGGTGCTATAACCAAGTTCACCGGGATGCGGGATGGTGTGGAAGGTCCAGTGAAGTTTGCCGGAGCGAACATCGAAAGCGCGAATGTCACCCGGAGGAGCGGGAAGAGTTTCGGGATTGCGGCCGCCAACTATGACGAGATCCTTATAAACGACGGCCGGACTGGTGAGACTAATGGATTGCGCGGAGGCGGGTTCGCGACCAAGCCCTTCGCGCAGATCGATGCGTCCGCCTTGCCCGAACGAGGGCGCAGGTTTGCCGGTGGCGGCATCGAGCGCGTAGAGAAAATGCATGACTCCGACGAGGATTCGTTTGTCGTTGCCGGCAGACCAGTAGGCCAGACCGCGGTCGGGTTGCGTGGCATGCACGCCGGAATCAAATTTCCAAAGTAGGGCGCCGGTAGCGGCGTTGAGCGCGAATACTTTTTGCGTGGGCGTAATGCCGTAGAGGATGCCGCCAACAACAATAGGGCTGGTTTGCAGGCCGCCTTCTTCGCCGGTATCAAAGCTCCATGCAACTTGAAGCTTGTTCACATTGCCGCGATTGATTTGCACGAGGCTGGAGTAGTGATTGTTTTCCGGAGCGCCGCCGTAGATGGGCCAGTCGCGATTGTCCTGCGCGAAGCCGGCAGCGGCGAAGAGCAGCGCAAGTGCAAGGGGCGTGAATGTTTTCAATTTTTCACCTGTGCAGGATGCACCGAAGATATCACTGCTCTCGCAGATTCTTCCAACATCCTTTTTATCGCAGCGGCTGAGATTGAGATTCTTCGGACATCCTTGTCGTATGTCCTCGCCATGACATGTTTGCAAAGTGGGCTTGGCAGATGGCTGGATCAGCGATAGTCGAACACAGTCATAAATCCAAAATCCATGTGAAGCTGCTGGTGGCAGTGGAACAGAGTGAGGCCGGGATTGTCGGCGACAAAGTCGACTTCCGTTTCTTGGTAGCCGCCGAGCATGATAACGTCCTTGAAAATGCCAGCGGTGGGTTTGCCGGCCAGGCGCGTTACCTCAAAGCTGTGGCGATGAAGGTGGATAGGATGGATATCATCGCTGGCGTTGCGCATGTGCAGCCGGTAGCGTTGGCCTTGCTTCAAATGCAAGGCAGCCGGAATCACTTCATGTGTCACGGGGAAGGCGACGCCGTTGATGGACCAGCGATTGAAACCTTCTTCGGCGGCGTTGTCCTTGGCGAAAGTCATTTCGAATGTTTCATCGGGAGAAGCAGCAGACGCGGCGGGCTTGGCGAAGCGTGCATAGTTCCATTTGAAGGCAGGCGGCGCGAGCCAGACGGGTTTGCCGGTGCGGCCGGAATACTCGACCACGATGCCCATGCCGTGGCGGCGGTCGTCGTCAGCCAGATCGCCCAAAATCCAAATGCCGGGACGATTCATCTCGACGGTTGCAGAGATGCGTTCCGCGGTGCCCAGCCAAAGCACAGGGACGCGCACGGGGTTGGGAACCGGATTTCCGTCGAGCGCCAACACTTGAAAGGAGTGTCCCGGGAGGGCGAGGCTGCGAATTTCGGTGGCGCTGCTATTCAGGATGTGAAAAAGCACGCGTTGCCCCTGCTTCACGCGAACGGGTTCGCCGTAACCAAGCATGCGGCCATTGATCGTGAACGAGGCATAGCCAACTTCGTAGCCGTGCGGCGTGCCTTTGGCGAGCGAAGCTTTCATGGCAGACTCGCCGGCTTCTTCAAGCGCTTTTACGCGAGTTGAGGGAACAAGGAAGTTCTGCGGCATGTCGCCGCCGCGACTGAAGGTGGGCTCAAATTCCTTCAGTACCAGAAAAACCTCTTGATCGAAACGGCCGGGCTCATCTTTCGGATCAATGAACACAGGACCGCCTTGACCTGAGTATTGCCCGGCGGCAAGGTCGGCGCCGGCGCGAATGTGGGTGTGATAGAGGCGAAGGCCCGATGGATTCGGAGTGAAGGAGAGACGACGCATGCCGTGAGCGGGGATGGGAGGAGTGCCTTCCTCGGCGGCTCCATCCACATCGGTGGAAACGCGCTGGCCATGCCAGTGCAACTGTTCGGGAGTGTCGGTGTCGTTGAAGACGTCGACGATTGTGGGGCTGCCTTCCTTGAACCGGAGTAGTGGCCCAGGAAATTCGCCGTTGTACGTGACCGTGGAAAGGATGCGCTTGGGTGCGATTTCGATTGGCGCAGCCTTGATGTGTAGTGTGTAGTCAGCGGCTTCGGGGGGCGCCGTAAGCGAGGACGACCGTAGGCTGGAATCGTGAGAACAGAGGAAAAGCGCCGCTGTGGTCCCGCCGGTTGTCTGCAAGAACTGGCGCCTCGAAACGCGATCCGTCATACGCCTTCTCCTGAAAGATGCCGGCGCGACAATCGCGCGTCAAATGACCAAGGCCGGCGCCGCACAGCGAACAAGATCACGACAATCCTTTCTCATGCCGGGGGTGACTGTAAATAGGATGATTCCAGGATGTATGCGTTTCTGAAGATTGGTGGGAGAGAGACCCAAAGGATGCGGGACCTTTGAGGGTTGCTCGCGTGGAGATCTCGCCATGATCCCTCCACTGCGAGCTGCAAAAGGCGTGGCTCTCCGTCCGGATGACGATTGGAGAGAAGCAAAAACGCGGACCGCCGAGGCTAGACGGCAGTAATGAAGGAGCCGTCGGCGGCAACGTAACCGTACGCCATGCGCGGAGTGTTGAAGGCGAAACCGGGTGTTCCATTTTTGTCCAGCACGATCAGCCCCCCTGTGCCTTTACCGCGCTTCGCCAAAAGCTCCACGGCGGCTTGTGCTGCGCGCGTGGGAGTAGAACCCGCTGGACGAAGAAAGTCTGCTGCCGTTTTTGCCATCACGATTTTCATGATAGCTTCGCCGAAACCCGTGGAGGAGACACCACCAGTGTCAGAATCGGCATAGCAGCCACAACCGATCAGCGGAGAATCGCCGACGCGACCGGGAAGCTTGCAGCACGTCCCCCCGGTGGAAGTGGCCGCAACGAGATTGCCGTGCTGATCGAGAGCGACAGCGCCGACAGTGCCCTGCTCATGGCCGCGATGGTGTTCGGACGCGTGGGAGTCTTTTCGGCAGTGCAGCCACGCCTCACTCTCGGCGGGAGAGATGAGTTCGTTGGGATCGCAAAGGGGGACACCGTGATCGGCAGCGAAGTCCTCGGCGCCTTCCGAAATAAGCATCATGTGCGGGCACTTTTCAAGCACAACGCGTGCCGCGCGAATGGGATTTTTCACGCGGCGCAGACCGGCGACCGACCCTGCCCGCAGAGTGGCAGCGTCCATGACGATCGCGTCGCACTCAACGTGGCCATCGAGGTTCAAGTGCGAACCGAAGCCGGCGTCGAAGACGGGATCGTCTTCCAGGACGATGATCGCGGCCTCGATGGCATCGAGCGCAGAGCCGCCTTTGGAAAGCACGGCCCAACCGGCGCGCAGAGCGCCCTGACAACCGGTATGGCAGGCGACGACAGCGTCATCGGGAATATCCCAGGCGCCGCCGTGAACAATGAGCGAGGGCTGCATGGGGAAACGATATCAGATATCAGCGATCAGTTATCCGACAACGCGAGGTTCTAATTACAGAAATGTGACCTCTGGCGCAAGCAGCCAATATGATTCGCGCCGCTGAGTAATGATTCGCCGGCCAAAGAAACTGCGGCCCGCGAGGGGGTCTGCGTCTTAACTGTAGCGCTAGCTTTTAGGCTCGTACTGGGTTGCGATATGAGCCCCATTTTACACTGGCGTGACAGGGCCTCGAGGATCAAACGAAGAAATCGAGCAAGAACAGGAAGACGCCGAGGAAAAGAAGAGCGGCGCCCCAGGAAAAGCGTCGCTGCGGAAGTTTAGTAACCGATTGAAAGACGGTGGAAGGAATAACGCGAAGACGCGACAGGCCACGAGGTTCATAGAAAGGGCCTGAGGGAACATAGCGGGAAAGACTTCTACGCAGGACAGAGAATTCGTTTTCCATCCAGTAGGAAAGCTCTTCGCGATGGCGCCAAAGATAGACGGCCCCCACGACAAATACAAAGTACCCGAGAAACGTTAAAAGGCCGAGAGCCGGTCCTGAACCCCAATAAAACATTGCACCTCTCCGCGGGCTGAGCGGAAGGAATTAAGCTTCTTCGTGAATCGTCACCAGGCGCACAACCTCAAATTCTTTTTGTCCATTAGGCGTAGCGACCTGTACTTCATCACCGACTTTGCGATTCAGCAAAGCGCGGCCGATGGGAGAAGTCGTAGAGATAAGTCCTTTTTCCGCGTCGGCCTCTTCCGTGCTCACGAGCTTGTACTCGACCTCGATGCTACGCTGCGTGTCGAGGACCACGATGCGGGAACCGTAGCCGGCTCGGTCCTTAGGAATATTGGTTAGATTCAGCATGCCAAGATCGCCCATGCGCTTCTTGAGCTGCCCGATTTTTGCGTTCACGTATCCCTGGCGTTCCTTCGCGAACTTGTACTCGGCATTCTCGGAAAGGTCACCATGCGCGCGTGCCACGGCGATCTCCTTGGGGAGTTCCACACTGAGTTCGTGTTCCAGCGAATCGATTTCCTGCTGGAGCTTTTTCCTAATTGCTGCAAGAGGGTCAGACATAATTTTCCGCTATAGAGAAAAATGACGCGGAGTCCAGCCTCGCCGGACTCCGCGTCCTCTTATTATAGAGGGTAGAGAAATAAAGGGACAAGAGGAGAAGAGAGCCGGAACGTGTCGGGAAACCGCGGGGATCCGCCCATTTTACAAGTGATTGGTAATACATATACTTACAGACGCGCCGGTAGGCTAATGAACTTGCAGCTCCACGCTTTGCGTGGCCGTCTTCCCGGAAGTATCGGCAATCGTCAGCGTATACGTGGTGGTTTTCTTGGGGGTCAGATCCACGCAGCGGGAATGCGAAGGCCACACCTCGCCCTCGGGAGGATCGAGCGTGACGGTCTTCGCGTTGGCGACATCGTAGCAAAGCTGCGCTTTTTCTCCGCGATGAATCTGAGGGGGAGAAACGTAGAGAGAGCGTATGGCGAGATCCGATCCGCCCAGTTGCTCGACGGCTCGACGATCTTCCTCGCGCCGCTGTTCGGCCTTTTGGGCGGCATCGCGGCGTTCGAAATCGCGATTTGACTCGTAGCGGGTCAGCAAGACGAAGCTGACGTAAATCGCCACGCATACTAGCATCGCTCCTGAATAAACGTACGGATTTTTCCAGGGTGATTTGCGCGAGTCTTGAGGAACCGGATTTGTAGAAAGCGCCATGATCAAATGATGCCCGAGAAGTGCCGAGCGGGCCATAGGGTAAAGACGGGAGCCTCAGTCAAACGTGAAGAGAGCGGGGAGAAGTTCGGCGGCCTTTCCGAGGATGCAATGGTCAAAGATGGTGCTGTTTGCCGGAGCTTCCGGGCCGACATAGAAGGTTCTGGCGCGAGCGGCAACTTGGGAAACGAAACTTGCCGCGGGCTCAACAGTACCCGAAGTGCCGATCGCCGCGAACAGGGTACACTCGCGGAGCGCTTCGAAAATGCGGTCAAGATGAAATGGAGTTTCGCCAAACCAGCAAATGTGCGGACGAATGAGTGCGCCGCAAGAACAATGTGGCAGATCCGCGGGTGATTCGTAGAGATTGGCGTCGTCAAAGGGCGGCGCGTTGCAGGAATCGCAGCGACTTTTGAAGAGTTCGCCATGCATATGGAGAATACGTTGGGAGCCGGCAAGCGCGTGAAGATTGTCGACATTCTGAGTACACAGGAAGAAGCGGTCGTGAATGGTCCGTTCAAGGGCGGCGAGGGCGAAGTGTCCGGGATTGGGCTTGGCCTCGGAGGCGACGCGGCGGCGCATGGAATAGAAATCCCAAACCAGGCGCGGATCGCGGCGCCAAGCACAAGGAGAGGCGACTTCCTCGATGCGATATTTCCGCCAGAGGCCGCCCGCATCGCGAAATGTGGGAATGCCGCTCTCCGCGCTGATGCCGGCGCCGGTGAGAATGAAAAGCCGGTCGACAGGAGCGATAGAAATTGTTCCCATGAAGTTTCCACGAGCTAGAGATTTTTTTGCCAGAACACGCGCATGGTGCGGTAGAGATGGATGGTCGCAGGGCGATCGGCAATGCCATGCTTGCGCATGGGGTAGACCATTGTTTCGAAGAGAATGTCGTGGGCGACGAGTTCGTTGGTGAATGCCTGTTCGTTCTGCGGATGCACATTGTCGTCGTACGTGCCATAGACAATCAGCAGATGGCCGGAGAGGTCGCCGGCGTGTTTGACGAGCGAGGTGCGATCGTAGGCTTCGCCGTTGGTTGAAGGCAGCTTCATGAGAGATTCGGCCCACTTGGAATCGTAGTAGCGCCAGTCCGTGACGGGAGCAACGGAGATGCCCGCCTTGATTTCCTTTGAGCGGGTCATGATGTTCAGGGTCATCGTCCCGCCGCCGCTCCAGCCCCATACGCCAAAGCGCGATGGATCGACCCACCGCTGGGACTTGAACCAACGAATGCCGGCGACCAGATCGTCGGTCTCTGACGCAGCGGGATTGGCGGGAATGGTGTTCTCCAGTTTCTTGCTGATGGCTGTCGAGGCGCGGTTATCGATGGTGATGAGAATGAATCCGTCCTGCAGCAACAATTGATCAGCAAGCAGGTCGCCCGTAGTCCAGGCGTCGAGGACGGAAGGCGCGGAAGGGCCGCCGTACACATAAAGAATCACGGGATATTTGCGCGCGGGATCGAAATTGGCGGGTTTGAGGATTTCCGCGGGCATGGCGAAGCCGTCGGCAGCAGGGATGGTGAGAAATTCGGGATACTGAATTCCTGCGGGAAGCAGTTCCGGGCGAGGCGCAGCGAGAGTCTGCAGAAGCTTGCCGTCAGCGGAGTGGAGTCGCAGAGCGGGAAGCGTGCGAGCGTTGGAAAAATTGTCGAAATAGAATTTGGCGTTGGGCGACATGGAAATGCCGTGCGTTCCGGACTCGGGTGAGAGGCGGGTGAGGCCGGAGCCGTCGAGCTTGATGCGATAGAGATTGCGCTGGATGGAAGAATCTTTGAGAGCAGTGAAGTAGAGCCAGTCGTTCTGGTGGTCGATGCCGACGACGGCTTGGCGCACCCAAAAAGCAACGCCGCCGGAAGAAGCGACAGCCCAGTCGTCCGAAGTGATTTTATTGATCAGCGTGCCGTCCATATTGAAGCGATAAAGATGCATGAAGCCATCGCGCTCGGAAGCCCAAAGAAAATGTTCGCCGTCGGGAAGGAAGAACAGATCATCGGTTACATTGACCCAGTAGGCATCGTTTTCGGTGAGGATCAGCTTCGTTTCGCTGGTTTTGACATTGGCAAAGAACAAATAGCCTTCGGTTTGCGGCCGCGTCATGGTTTGCACGCTGACACGCTGTGAATCCGGCAGCCACTTCACGCGCAAAATCCATTCGAAGGGCTTCTCGCTGAGATTGATCCAATGCGTTTCCGGAGAAGCTATGTTCAAGATGCCGACGCGCACCCGAGGATTTTGCTCACCGGCCTTCGGATAGCGTTGATGGATGATGCGTTCGCGGACGGGCTGGAAATCGACAAAGGTGCTTTCGGTAACGCCGGTTTCGTCCGTCTGGAGGTAAGCGATCGAGCGGGAATCCGGCGACCACCAGTAGCCGGTGTCGCGACGGCCGAAAATTTCTTCCCAGTAAACCCAAGACAGCGTGCCGTTCAGGAGTTGGTCGGAACCGTCGGACGTTAAGCGGGATTCTTTCTTTGTGGCAATGTCGAAAAGGTAGAGATCGTTGGAACGCACAAAGGCAAGAAAATGGCCGTCCGGCGAAAACTCCACATCCTTTTCTTCGGCGGGCGTGTTGGTGACACGAAAGAAGCTGGAAGAAGGAAGATCGAGAAGAAAGATATCGCCGTGAAATAGAAAGATGGCCTGGTGTCCGGTGGCATCGAAAGCCTCCGGCCACGGGAGAGCCTGCTGAACTTCGGCGGCCGTATCGACGGCGATAAGAGACGCAAGCGCTTTGTGCATGTCGAGAATGGGACGGCGTTCGCCGGTTGCGGGATCGAGACGCTCGTAAGTGCGCTGTGTTTCCGATTGGCGAACGTCGTAGAGAATTGCGGAATTGTCCGCGAGCCACGTGAACTGCGGGACTTCGGCGAGTCGTTCACCCGCCTCACTGAATATCCACTCGGTGGTGAGGCCGCGGGGCGCTGTTTGAGCGAGCGTGGGCGAAAGGGTGACCGGGACCAGGAAGGTCAGAGCGAGGAACAAAACAGCTGGGCGAAAGTGCTTCAGCAACTGAAGTCTCCTTTTGACATCCTCCCGTCCCTGAAGGGAGGGGATTCCTACTGGCTCATCCGCTAGGCGGGGAGACCTTTCGGTATGGCCCTACGGGCAAGAAACACGAACCGAATGCGGCAACGCTTCAGACGAGGGTGCAAAACCCAACCGGAGCCTATCCAAGAAGAGCGGAGGAATCAAGGTGAGAGCAACAGAAGAAATGAAGGCTGGCATGAAAGCCAGCGCTACATGTAAGCGAAAACTTGGGCTTCGTTATTCTCTTCCTTCGTCGATGTAGGGCTGGCTTGAGCTGCCGGCATTCTTTTAAAGGCACGGCGACCGGCGCTTCGGCGTAGCAGCACCTCCAGGAAATTTCTATCCTCCACGGCACTTCCTCGAGACAGCCCGGGCGACCGCCATTGGGGAGGAGGTGTGTCATTTTTGGTTGACGGGCGAAATGGCCAAGGCTACAGTCGAGGCCATTGAATCGTTTTAATTAAGGGCACTTGGCTTGATTTAGAGCCATACATTCGATGAGGCCTCGCTATGCTAACGACCCGGCACGATCGTGATCGCACCATATCCCTCCATTCGTTTTTCACCACACAGGGCAGACACAACAAAACTGGATTTTGGCTCGCGCCCGCCGTGGCGTTTCTTTTCCTAGCGAGCTTTGCCTGCACCGCATGGGCGCAAAACATTGTTGTGGATGTCACGCCCAGCCATGTTACGAACACGATCCGGCCTAGCGAAGCGGTTGGTGCGGGAATTGACCGCATACCTTACGGGGCCGCGGACAAACTGTTCGTAGATCCGACGGTCAAGCAAGTACTCGCCGCGGGCTGGCAGACGGTCACCTATCGCCAGAACACCGAGCTGCACATGGAGGCGTGGCACTGGAACCCGCAAGGAACGTGGAGCGATCCTGCGGGAAAAGGATACTTCACGGGGAGCGCAACACCCAGCGCCGAGCTGATTCGTCACTCGTACGGTTATCCCTTGCCGCATCGCGGAGTGACGCGCGATGACGGCACCGATACCGAAGGCTATTCGCGCCTGACCGATGGCGATGCGAATACCTATTGGAAAAGCAATCCGTACTTGTCCGCCACATTTACCCGCGAGAATGACGCGCTGCACCCGCAATGGGTAATCGTCGATCTGGCGAACCGGCATGAGGTGGATGCGATCCGCATCGAGTGGATGGAGCCTTACGCGGTTCGTTATGTGGTGCAATATTTCACCGGCGGGGATCCCATCAAAAAGCCCACTGAGGGCGTGTGGCAAACATTTCCCGGGGGAATTGTAACCGAGGGGAAGGGCGGGGCGGTTGTGCTGCATCTGGCGAGCGCGCCGATTGCCGTGCAACACCTGCGCATCCTGATGACGCAATCCTCGAACACCTGTGACACACACGGGAGTGGCGACGAACGGAATTGCCTGGGTTATGCGATTCGCGAACTATACATCGGCACTACGACCGCCGACGGAAAATTTCACGACCTGGTCCGCCACACTCCCGACCAGGATCAGACCATGACGTACTGCTCCTCTGTCGATCCCTGGCATGAGCCGAAGAATCTGGACGAAAAAGCCGGCGACCAGGTGGGCTTCGACCTTTTCTATACCGGCGGTTACACCCGCGGACTTCCCGCCATGATTCCCATCGCCATGATTTACGGCACGCCGGAAGATGCGGCGGCGGAAATTGCGTATATCGAAAAGCGCGGATATCCCATTTCGCATGTGGAAATGGGCGAGGAGCCCGACGGTCACTTCATGCCGCCGGAAGATTATGCGGCCATGTACATACAATTCGCGGCCGCATTGCATCGGGTTGACCCCAAACTGAAATTGGGCGGGCCGATTTTCACTGGCGTGAATAAAGACATCGAGACGTGGCCGGATGCGGAGGGTCGCACGTCATGGACACGCCGGTTCATCGATTACCTGCAGAGCCACGGAAAAATCAGCGAACTGGCATTCTTTTCCTTCGAACACTATCCGATGGAGCCAGGAAAAATTCAGTGGAGCAACCTGTACCACGAAGCGAATTTGGTGACGCATATCATGAAAGTGTGGCGGGAGGATGGCGTCCCGGAAAATGTTCCACTGTTGATCACCGAGTCCAATCTTTCCTGGGTCAGCTCAGAAGCGTTCGTGGATATTTGGGGCGCACTTTGGCTTGCCGACTATGTTGGCGCATTTTTGGATGGCGGTGGCCAGGCGGTCTACTATTTCCACTATTTGCCGCTGGGTGTGCATCGCGGCGCCAATGGCTCCATGGGCACCTTTGGCATGTTTTCGACGGACGCCAATCTTCAGATCAAGCAGCCGCTCTCACAATTCTTCGCCAGCCAGTTGATCAACCTCGAGTGGCTGCAGCCCGGCGACGGCGTGCACAAGCTATTTTCCGCGGAGAGCGACATTCGCGACACTGCCGGCAACAAGCTCGTCACGGCTTATGCAGCGGCGCGGCCTGATGGAACATGGTCGCTGATGGTCATCAATAAGGATCAGGAAAACGCGCAGACGGTGCGCGTTTCTTTTGCAGACGATTCCAAGCATACGCGAGGGGAATTTTCCGGTGCGGTCAGCGTGAACACATTCGGCAAAGCGCAGTATGTCTGGCATCCGGATCCAACTGGTGGAACCGCTGATCCCGATGGACCAATCGCGGTGTCTACGGTAACCGCGACGCCGGGAACATCCTTTACGCTTCCGGCCGCGTCAATCACCGTTTTTCGCGGAAGCATCAAAGCCATTGAAAGTAGCGCAAAGGCGGCGCACTAAACTGCGCGCAGCTCACGCTCAGGAGCGCGACGCGCGGGCGAGTTCGACGGCCAGCACCAGAGCCCTGGCACCAGCTACTATTTTTTCCGGATTCTTGTCACGGAGCGCTGCTAGGTCCACCAGGTCCGCTCCCACGCCCAGCGCAAAAGCGCCAGCCGCAAAATATTCACCGGCGTTCGAGAGATTCACACCACCTGTTGGAATGAACTGCGCATCCGGAAAAGGGGCTTTGAGCGACTTGATGTGTTTGGGGCCGCCGACGCTGCTGCACGGAAATATCTTGATCACTTCCGCGCCGGCGTCGCGCGCTTGCATCACTTCCGTGGGCGTTAGTGCGCCGGGCATCGCCAGGATGCCGTGCTTTGCCGCGACTTCCAGCGCGGCGACGGAAAGTCCTGGGCTGACCAAGAATTGTGCGCCCGCGTCGATGCACTCCTCCGCGGCCTTGGCATTCGTTACCGTGCCCGCGCCAATCAGGACTTTCTCTCCGTGATGCTTTCTCAGTTCTTGAATGATTTTCGTGGCGCCGGGAACGGTCATGGTGATCTCGATGACGGGAATTCCACCCATATGGATGGCCTCAACCGCGCGACGCGCTTCGTCCACGCTCGATGCGCGCACTACCGGCACGATGCCCGTTTCCCAAATTCGTTTCCGCACACTTTCTGTGGTCATAGTTCAGCTCCGATGAACTTTATGGCTGGTCGCGCACGCTAGCGCGAGATTCGCGCACTTTTTCCCTTCATGACTTGTAGCACTTCCGGCAACGTTGCCATCGACGTGTCGCCCGGCGTGGTCATTGCCAATGCTCCATGAGCGGCGCCGCAATCGACAGCCCACGCGAGGTCTTTCCCGGTCAGCAGGCCGTAAACGAGTCCAGAAGCAAAGGAATCGCCGCCGCCAACGCGATCGTAGATTTCCAGGTTCTCGCGCAAGGGGCTTTGATGGAACTGCCCCGCGGAATATGCGATAGCGCTCCAATCATTCTGCGTGGCCGTGCGCGCATTGCGCAAGGTCGTGGCGATCACCGCAAAGTTGGAAAATTCCTGCGCCACTTTCTCCATCATCGTCTGAAAGCCCCGGTGATCCATCTGCGAAGGGGATTCATCCACCGCGGGTGCGGCAAATCCCAGAGCCGCGCTGAAATCCTCTTCGTTTCCGAGCATCACGTCCACCAGCGGCGCGAGCATCCGATTCACCTCTTGCGCTTTTTTCTTTCCGCCAATGGACTCCCACAGCGAGGCGCGATAGTTCAGATCGTAGGAAATAATCGTGCCGTGGCGCTTTGCCGCTTCCATCGCTTCTTTGGCCACCAACGGCGTCGTTTCCGAAAGAGCGCAGAAGATTCCGCCGGTGTGGAACCATCGAGCACCTTCGCGCGCAAAGAGTTCTTCCCAGTCGATCTCGCCAGGCTTCAGCTGGGATACGGCGGTGTGGCCGCGGTCGGAACATCCCACCGCTGCGCGGACGCCAAATCCACGTTCCGTAAAATTTAATCCGTTGCGCACGCTGCGGCCAACGCCGTCGTAGCGCACCCAACGCAGGTGTTGGAGATTCACGCCGCCTTGCAGCATCAGATCTTCCACCAAGCGGCCCACGGGATTGTCGGCCAGCGCGGTGACAATGGCGGTATCCATGCCGAAACAACGCTTCAATCCGCGCGCCACATTGTATTCGCCGCCGCCTTCCCATGCGCGAAACTCTCGCGTGGTGGCGATGCGCGTGTCTCCAGGATCGAAGCGTAGCATCACTTCGCCCAGGCTCACCAGGTCCCACCGGCACCGATCTTTCGATTTGATATTCATCGCGGTCATCACTCTCGTACACCAGCATCGCCCTTCTGAGCGGTTTTGCGGATACCACACCTGCCTGCGAGGAAAGCAAAGAACCGGCGGCACAGGAAGCGGCCAATTGTCCGGACTGCCAGTGAAGCGAGGCTAGGCGCTACGCAAGTGCGAAACTGCGCTTCAGCAGGTCAACGTTTCTATACTACAGGGCTGTTTCACAAATCCAGAGCAATTTCATTGGTATGAGCAGAGATGAGCATGCATCTCGTCGGGGTCGCGCAGATATTTGCTACACTGGCTGGTTCTTAAACGAAATTGCTGGACAACCGTGGAGGATGCGCGATGGGACATCCGCTTCTCGATCTGACAGGCAAAAACGCCGTGGTGATCGGAGGAACCAGCGGCATTGGCCTGGCGCTGGTCAAAGGGCTAGCCGAGGCGGGCGCGAACGTGGTTCCGACCGGGAGACGAACAGAATTGGTGCAAGCGGCCGCGACGGAAGTCGAGAGGCTAGGCCGAAGCTCGTTAGTGTGCCCATGCGACGTCACCGATACGAAGCAAATCGAGCGCGTTCTGGCGGAGTCGGTGGCCAAGTTCGGCGCGGTTCAAATATTGGTGAACTGTGCGGGACAGACCAAGCGAATGCCCACGCTGGATTTTCCGCAGGAAGACTGGAACGCGATCCTGGAGACGAATCTCAACGGCACTCTTCGCGCTTGCAAGGTTTTTGGACGCCACATGATTGAGCGTGGCTATGGCCGCATCATCAACATCGGCTCGCTGACTTCATTTCTTGCCGCGTTTGAGGTCGCCGCCTATGGCGCCAGCAAAGCGGCTGTTGCAGCGCTCACAAAATCGCTGGCGATCGAGTGGGCGATGAAAGGTGTATGCGTGAACGCGATTGCGCCGGGCGTGCTCCGCACCGCGTTGAACGAAAAACTGCTCGACGGCACGGAACGGGGGCGAGAGTTTCTGATGAGGACACCGATGCGGCGGTTTGGAAAAGTGGATGAACTTGCCGGAGCGGCGGTTTTCCTGGCGTCCGATGCAGCGAGTTTTGTGACCGGGCACCTTTTGGTGGTGGATGGCGGGTTTATGGCCAGCGCCGTAAATCAGTGAGTGAATTTCATGGGCACAAGGGCCAAGCAGATTCCTCGCTTCGCTCGGAATGTGACATCAGGGCATTCGTTCAGCTTGATGTTCATGCCGTCGGGGGAATGGCAATGCGCACCGCTTCCAGCTTGGGCACAAGGAGTTGCATGACCGCCAAAGCGAGGAGATACGCTGACCCAGCAATTAAAAAGGGAATCGTATAGCTCCCGGTCCATTGAAGAATGTGCGCTACGACTTCGGCGATCAGCATGCCGCCGACTGCTCCGGCTGCTCCGCCAAGGCCTGCCACGGAGGCGACAACCCTTGCGGGAAACATATCCGAAGGTAGCGTTAATAAATTCGCCGAGAATCCCTGATGAGCCGCCGCGGCCAAGCCAACCAATAGAACCGCAGCCCATACCGAACTCACTCGAGATGCAAAGATGATCGGCACGACACAGATAGCGCAGACCAGCAGGGCGGTCTTGCGCGCCAGGTTCACAGTCTTGCCGCGATGAAGAAGGAAAGAGGAGAGCCACCCACCGCCGACGCTTCCAAAATCGGCGAGCACATAAATGACCAGAATCGGCAAACCAATTTGACGGAGTGACAATCCGTGCCTGCGTTCCAGGAAATCCGGTATCCAAAATAAGTAGAACCACCAGATGGGATCGATCAGGAACTTGCCACTGACAAACGCCCAAGTCTGTCGATGGCGAAGAATTTCACCCACGCTAAATTTGCCGGAACTTTCGGTAACATCACTCCGAATGTGCTGCAGTTCCTCAGTGGAGCACTGCGCGTGCTGTTCGGGCGGGCGGTACAGCCAGAGCCACAGTGCAAGGCCGATGAAACCTAAAGCTCCCACGGCGAAAAAACATCCGCGCCAACCCCAGCGCGCAAAGATGAACGGCACGAGCAATGGGGTCAACGCGGCGCCGACGTTTGTTCCGGCATTGAAGATTCCAGTGGCCAGAGCACGTTCCTTTTTAGGGAACCATTCCGCGACGGCCTTCAGGCTAGCCGGGAAAACACCGGATTCGCCAAAACCCAGCGCAAAACGCGCGACGAGAAATCCGCCAAGGGAATTCATGAAACCGTGCGCAATTGACGCCAGGCTCCAAAACCCAATGGTGACCGCGTAGCCGACACGAGTGCCAAGGCGATCAATGAAGCGACCCACGACCAGCATGCCCAGGGCATAGGCAGTCTGAAACGCAAAAACCAGATGTCCGTACTGAATTTCATTCCAGCCAAACTGGTGCTGTAAATTTATCTTTAGAACCGCAAGAACCTGGCGGTCCATATAGTTCTTGGTCATTCCGAAGAAAAGAACCGCGCAAATCACCCAGCGAAAATGAGCAAAAATGATACCTTTGACGGAAGCGACGGAACGAGGATTGGAGTGCCTAATGGAATTCATCCACGATGATTTCTTGTTGCATTCGGAGATTGCTCGGCAACTCTACCATACCTACGCCGCGGCAGAGCCGATTCTGGACTATCACTCACATCTTTCTCCGGCGGATATCGCCACGGATCGCCGCTTCCGCGATTTATTTGAAATCTGGTTGCAAGGGGATCATTACAAATGGCGCGCCATGCGGGCAAATGGAATTGACGAGCGCTACTGCACGGGCAACGCTGCGTCGTACGAAAAGTTTCTGGCGTGGGCCCGCACGGTGCCGGCAACGCTGCGGAATCCCCTGTACCATTGGACGCACCTGGAGCTGAAGCGCTATTTCGGTGTTGGTGAGTTGCTCGACGAGCGATCCGCAAAAAACACTTGGGACAAAGCGAATGCCTTGCTGGCCACGCCCGAACTGTCCGTGCGAAACATCCTCCGGAAATTTCGTGTACTAGCGCTGTGCACCACCGACGATCCCTGCGACGACCTTGCTCATCACCAGAAAATCGCGGCGGACCGTCCCGGCTTCCGTGTGTATCCGACATTTCGACCCGACCAGGCGCTGCAGGTGAATGCACCGGGCAAATTCAATTCCTGGGTGGAGAGACTGGCGGCAGCCAGCAAGCGCGCGATCCTGAAGTTCAGCGATTTTCTCGAAGCACTCCAACAGCGGCACGATTATTTTCATGCCAACGGCGGAAGAATTTCCGATCACGGCTTGTCGCGTTGCCCCGCCGACTGGTGCACGGAATCCGAAGCCGCAGCGATTTTCGATGCGGCACGCGCTGGCACGCCCGCGACACCGGAAGACCAAATTCGCTTTGCGTCTTTCCTGATGGTGTTCTTTGGACGACTGGACGCGGAAAAAGGCTGGACCAAACAACTGCATCTTGGCGCGCTGCGCAATGCCAACACCCGGCTGGTGCGCACATTGGGACCCGACACGGGCTTTGACAGCATCGGTGACTGGAATCAGGCGGAGGCGCTCTGCCGCTATTTCGATCGGCTGGACCAGCAGTGCGCGTTGCCAAAGACCATCGTTTACAATGTGAATCCCGCGGACAACTATGTCCTCGCCACAGCCGTCGGGAATTTTCAGGACGGATCGATTGCCGGAAAAGTGCAATTTGGCAGCGCGTGGTGGTTTCTGGACCAGAAGGAAGCGATGGAGTGGCAATTGAACGCGCTTTCGAACACCGGCTTGCTTTCCCGGTTCGTTGGCATGCTGACAGATTCCCGTTCCTTTATGTCTTTCCCCCGGCATGAATATTTTCGGCGCGTTTTGTGCGACATGCTCGGTCGCGACGTCGAGCGCGGCGAGCTTCCGCATGACATCCCGCTGCTCGGCTCGATGGTGAAGAATATCTGCTTCGCCAACGCGCGTGAGTATCTGGGACTGGCGCTCGACTAGCGCTCACCGCCAGGTCTGAGGCGGCGCGCGCAGGCAAGGAACTCGACGCCAATACACCAGCACGGCATCGCGCGATGCGCCGCCGAGAAGCTGATACAGCGGCACGTTCAGGCTTTTCGCTTTGATGTCGGACAGAGCCGTGTCCACGGAGGAGATCGCAGACATGGTCACCGGGCCGCGGCGCCAGTACTCCTTTGTAAAAGTACTGCCAGATTTATTCAATCTTGCGGGCGTCGCGGCCGATCAGCGAAGGGCTGAGGTGATTCGTCAAATAGCTGGCCACAGCCAGTTCACGTCCATTCAACGTGGCGTCACCCAAACCATAGAGTCCATCTTCGGTGATGAGTTTAAGCGTGACGAAATTGCGTCTGGGAGAGCAGATAATCACTTTCGCGTCGGTGATTCGCACTCAGGGATTCCTTTGATTTGAAGCGTACACAATTTGCGGCGAATAACGAACACGATTGTATCGCGTGACAAGTCTGCTTCAGCACAAGATCAGGGATTAGGAGTAAGAGTGGCTTGCGGCGACGGCGCAGTCGCGGAATCAGGCGGAGCTGCGACCGCAGCGGCGGAAGAGAGCGTACCCCGCGAAATGATTTGCGGTGGAGTAGGAAGCGTGGAGGAATCCCAACCCCCGCCGACGGCCTCAACGAGTTGCACGCTGGCAACGATTTGTTGAATGCGCAAATTCACCGCGATCTGCTGGTTGCTGAACAGTGTGGTCTGCGCGGTAATCACGTTGAGGTACGGATCGATGCCGAGGCGATAGCGGTCCGTAGCCAGGTTCAGACTTCGCTGCGCGGACTGGATCGCAGTGTCTTGCTCCTTAATCTCCTTGGAAAGAACGCGCAGGGAGGCAAGATTGTCCTCAACTTGTTGGAAGGCAATCAGGACGGTCTGGCGATAGTTGGCAACGGTCTGATCGTATTGCGCGCGGAACTGTTCCATTGTGGCGCGACGCAGACCGCCATCGTAAATCGTTTCGGAGACGGCTGGGCCAGCAGACCAGAAGCGGCTGGGCCACGTAAACCAGTTGCCGCCCTTGGTGGTTTCAAATCCGGCAGAAGCACTCAGCGTGATCGTCGGAAAAAATGCGGCCCTCGCGACGCCAACCTGCGCGTTGGCTTGCGCCATCAGGCGCTCGGTTGCGGCGACGTCGGGGCGGCGTTCCAGCAGTTGCGAGGGAACGCCAAAAGGAACGGCGGGAGGTGGAGTTTTCAAGGGCTCAATGGCGATCGAAAAGGATGAAGCGGGCTGGCCAACCAGCAGCGCGACGGCATGTTCATATTGCGCACGCAGAATGCCGAGTTGCGTGTCTAGTGCGCGAGTGGCTTCCAGTTGCGTTTCCGCCTGCGCGACTGCTTCATCGGAGTCGATGCCCGTTTCGTATAGCGCCTTGGTCAGTTCCAGGGACTGCTCGTAAGCTACTACGGTGGAATCCAGTAGTTGCTTCAGAGCGTCCTGCCCACGCAGTTGGAAGTAATCGACGGCGAGTTCAGCCTGAGCCGTCAGGCGGGTATTCTCGAGGTCGGCCGCGCTTGCTTGCGCGCTGGCGACATTGGCGCGCACCGTGTTTCGAACGCGGCCCCACAAATCGGGCGTCCAGGAAGCATCAAAGGGCAACGAATACGAAGTAAAGGTATTTCCAGAAGCTGCGGCTGCGATATTGCTGTTGTTGCTGGGTTGGTGTTGTCCAGTGATGCTTACGCCGACAGAGGCAGTTGGGAAATATTGCGAGCGAGCCTGTCGCACCACGGCTCGTGCAGCCATGAAGTTCGCAAAGGCCGCGGCGACGTTCTGGTTGGAAATATTGATTTGCTCTTCCAGCGTATTCAGCTGAGGATCGCCGAAAATCTCCCACCACTTGCCGTGAAGCGTCGCGTCCTGCGGTTGCGCTACTTTCCAGCCGTCCATTTGCTTCAGATCGTCGGGGGTCACTTCTTTAAACGTGGCCGGTACGGGAGCGGATGGCGCCGGGCGATTGTATTTCGGGCCGACATCGCAGCCCTCGAGCAGCAAAATGCTGCAAAGAAGCGTCGCCGAGCGCCGCATCCAGGTTTTCGATTGCATCGCTATTCCTGCCTCCCTGGGGATGGAACGTTTATGGTTACACACGCCGGGCTGTTTGCGCTTTGTACCATCATCCGGCACTCTCCAATGGCGCCGGAGTCTGCAACTTTCCGTGGGCGCGCAGCCACTTCACTCTCAAGCGGTCCAGCGCCAGATAAACGACCGGGGTGGTGTATAGCGTGAGCATCTGGCTGAGAATCAGACCGCCAATAATCGCAATTCCGAGCGGCCGGCGAAGTTCCGAACCAGTACCGGTCCCAAACGCCAAGGGCAACGCGCCAAACATTGCGGCCATGGTAGTCATCAAAATAGGCCGGAAGCGCAGGATGCACGCTTGAAAGATGGCTTCCTTGGGAGTCTTGTTATCGCTGCGTTCCGCGGCCAGCGCGAAGTCGATCATCATGATGGCATTCTTCTTCACAATGCCGATCAGGAGAATAATACCGATAAGCGCAATGACGCTGAGATCGGTCTTAAAGAGCATCAGTGCGAGAACTGCACCGACGCCGGCCGAAGGCAACGTGGAAATGATGGTGATGGGATGGATGTAGCTCTCATAAAGAATGCCCAGGACGATGTAGACGGCCATTAATGCGGTAATAATGAGAAACGGTTCGGTGGCCAGCGAAGATTGGAACGCCTGAAGCGTGCCGGAAAACATTCCGCGAATGGTCTGGGGCATACCGATTCTTTGCTCCATCTCGATAATGGCGCGCGAAGCGTCGCTAAGGGCTATGCCAGGAGCGAGATTGAATGAAATGGTCACGGAGGGATATTGTCCTTGGTGATTAACGGAGAGAGGCGCGGTATTCGCTTGGTAGCTGGCGACGGCACTGAGCGGAACAACCGTGCCTTGCGCCGAGCGGATGTACACATCCTGCAAGCTGGTGGGCGACTGCCAAAACTTGGGATCCACTTCCAGAACCACGTGGTATTGATTGATGCCGGTATACATCGTCGAGACCTGCGCCTGGCCAAATGCCTGGTACAGGCTGGTGTCGAGCATCTGTGGGGTGATGCCCAGGCGCGAGGCTGTCGCCCGATCGTAGACCAGGGTCATCTGCAGGCCGCTGTTCTGCTGGTCGGTATTTACGTCCGTCAGCATCTTCATCTTGCGCATTTGTTGCAGCAGCACCGGCCCCCATTGAACCAGATCCTGCAAGTTGTCGCTCTGAATGGTGTATTGGTATTGCGCGCTGCTTTGCCGCCCGCCGATGCGAAGGTCTTGGCCGGCTTGCATGAAGGTATTCGCGCCAGGTACGGCAACTAATTTCGGGCGCAGGCGGTCGATCACCTGGCCGGCATTCACTTTGCGTTCCTCGAGTGGCTTGAGGCCAAGAAAAATGAAACCGCTGTTCGTGGGGCCGCCGCCGCCAGTGAACGCCATGACGTTTTCGACCGCTGGGTCGGTTTTGACAACATCAACGATGCGCTGCACAGCGGTCTGCATGGCCTGGAAGGATGTATCCTGAGGACCTTGAATGCCGCCGAACACCGTGCCGTTGTCTTGCTGCGGGAAGAAACCCTTGGGAACGATATTCAAAAGGTAGATGTTGACGCCGATGGTTATGGCGAGAACCACGAGCGTCAAGGTCGAGTGTTCCAGGACCCAGCCGAGCGTTCGTTCGTAAGATCCGAGAACCCACTGAAAAAATCGCTCTGAGAGGCGAAATGCCCAGCTTCGATCCTCTTCCCGGATGTGCTTTAGAAGACGCGAACACATCATGGGAGTCGTTGTCAGGGACACGACCAGTGAAACCAGAATCGCCACGGAGAGGGTAACGGCGAATTCGCGAAATAATCTGCCAACAATGCCGCCCATCATCAGGATGGGAATGAACACAGCTACCAAGGAAAGGCTGATGGAAAGCACGGTGAATCCGATTTCGTACGCCCCTTTCAGGGCAGCCTGCATCGGCGGCACTCCTTGCTCGATGTACCGGGTGATGTTCTCGATCACCACGATGGCGTCGTCCACAACGAAGCCCGTGGCGATAGTAAGAGCCATGAGGGAAAGATTGTCGATGCTGTAGTTGCAGAGATACATCACGCCGAAGGTGCCAATCAGCGACACAGGAACCGCGACGCTGGGAATCAGGGTGGCCCGAAAATTTCTCAGGAACACGAACACCACAAAGATGACCAGGCACACGGAGATTACCAGGGTGCGTTCGACATCCTTGACGGAGGCGCGAATCGTCTGTGTGCGGTCCAGCACCACGCGAACATCAATCGCAGAAGGGATGGAGGCCTTCAGGGCCGGAATTGCCTCGCGGACACGATCGACGGTATCGATGATATTTGCCCCAGGCTGCCGAAAAATAATGATTAAGACTGATGGTTTGCCATTCACGAAACCCGCGGCGCGGATATTTTCCGTGGAGTCCTGCACGTTGGCCACATCGGATAACTTCACTGCCGCTCCGTTGTGATAACCGACGACCAAGGGCATGTAGTCCACGGCCTTCAACAATTGGTCATTGGCAGTGACGTCCGCGCTGCTGGTGCCATCGACGATCTGGCCCTTCGGGGAATTGGAGTTCTGGCGGCTCAGCATGGCGCTAACGTCCTGCAGGCCAAGCCCGAAGCTGTTCAGCTGGGTGGGATTGACGTCCACGCGCACCGCCGGAAGCGAACTGCCTCCCACGTTTACCTGTCCCACGCCCTGAATCTGAGAAAGACGCTGCTGCATGATGGTGGACGCGGCGTCGTAAAGTTTTCCGCGGTCATACACGTTTGAGGTGAGCGCCAGGATCAGAATCGGAGCATCGGCCGGGTTAACCTTGCGATACGTCGGATTGCTGGGAAGGTTCGTAGGCAGGTAACTCCGAGCCGCATTGATGGCCGCTTGCACATCGCGCGCCGCGCCGTCAATGTTGCGATTCAGATCGAACTGCAACGTAATGCTGGTGGTTCCGAGATTGCTCGACGAGGTCATCTCATTCACGCCAGCGATTCTTCCAAATTGTCGCTCGAGCGGAGTGGCGACGGACGACGCCATGATTTCCGGGCTGGCGCCGGGCAAGCTGGCGCCCACGGAAATTGTCGGGAAGTCGATCTGCGGAAGGGCCGAGACGGGCAACACGCGAAAAGCCACAGCTCCCGCGAGCGCGATCGCCGCCGTCAACAAGGTTGTGGCCACCGGCCGCTTTATGAATGGAGCAGACAGGTTCATAGCACTAATCCGCCGGCACAACCGCTGCGCCGCCTTCCGACGCACGGTGAGAACTGAATCGCTTCGCGAGCCGGTCGAAGAAAATGTAAATCACGGGAGTGGTGTACAGCGTCAGAACCTGGCTCAGCAATAAACCGCCAACCATGGAGATGCCCAGCGGCCGTCGCAACTCGGAACCGATGCCGGTGCCCAATGCGAGCGGCAAGCCACCCAGGAGAGCGGCCATAGTGGTCATCATAATCGGACGGAAGCGAAGCAGGCAGGCTTCGTAGATCGCATCCTCAGGTCTTTTGCCGTGGTTGCGCTCGGCTTCGAGCGCGAAGTCGATCATCATAATGCCGTTTTTCTTGACGATGCCAATCAGCAGGATGATGCCAATGAGCGCGACGACGCTGAGTTCAGATCCGCAAATCAGAAGAGCGAGGATCGCGCCGACTCCGGCGGATGGCAGCGTGGACAGAATGGTGATGGGGTGGATGTAGCTCTCGTACAATACTCCCAGAACAATGTACACGGTGACGAGCGCGGCGAGAATCAGAATTGGCTCGTTGGACAGCGAAGCCTGGAAGGATGCGGCGGTGCCCTGGAACTCGGTTTGCAGGCTCAATGGCATTCCGATATCTTTCTGAGCCTTCTCAATTGCCTTTGTGGCCGCGCCGAGTGACGCACCCGGAGCCAGGTTAAAGGAGACGGTCACCACCGGGAATTGCCCTTGGTGGTTGACCGAAAGCGGTCCGCTCTTCATTTCGAAGTGCGTGAACGTGCTCAGCGGAACAGCAGCTCCGTTAATCGACGATACCGCGCCCGGTGCGGCCGACCCCGTGCTCACGGCCGTATTCGTCGTGGCCCTTGGGCTTGACGTTGAATTCGCGGATCCGCCCGAGGCCGTTGTGGCGGTAACAACGTCGGTGGATGCGGTGGTCAATGCAGAGGGTGCGACCGCCGAGCGTACATAGATGTCCTGCAACTTGGCGGGGCTGGACTGAAAGTCGGGCTGCGTCTCTAAAATGATGTGGTACTGGTTCAGCTGGGTGTACATCGTGGAGATTTGCCGCTGGCCAAAAGCGTCGTAGAGCGTCTGGTCGATGGTCTGCGGCGTGATGCCCATGCGCGAGGCTGTGACGCGATCCACGATCAGGGAGGCGGCCAGCCCGGAGGTTTGCTGGTCGGTGGCGAGGTCGCGCAATTCCGGAATGGCAGAGAGTTTGGCCATGAACTTCGCCGTCCAGAAATTGAGTTCCTGCAAGTCGGGATCTTCCAGCGTGTATTGATACTGCGTGCGGCTGACGCGGTCCTCCACGGTCAAGTCCTGCACGGGCTGCATGTACAGCGTGATGCCGTCGACTTTCTCGAGTTGTGGTTGCAGCCGCCGGATCACATCGGACGCGTTGATGCGACGCTGGTCCAGTGGCTTGAGATTAATTTGGATGCGGCCGCTATTCAGCGTCGTATTTGTTCCGTCGATTCCGATGAAGGAAGAGACGCCCTCAACGGCGGGATCTTGCAGGATGGTATGGACCAGTTGCTGCTGGCGTTGCGCCATCGCGGGGAACGAGATGGATTGCGACGCTTCGGAAATGCCCTGAATAATGCCGGTGTCTTGAACGGGGAAGAAACCCTTCGGCACGATGATGTACAGGAGAATCGTGAGGACCAGGGTGGCTACGGCCACAGCCAGTGTGGCGGTCTGATGTTTCAGTACCCACTTCAGCGTACGCCCATAGAACGCGATGGTACGCTCGAAGGCGCGCTCAGAAACTTCATAGAAGCGGCTCTTCTTTTGCCCGTGCGTGTTCTTCAGCAAGCGCGAACACATCATCGGTGTGAGTGTGAGAGAGACCACAGCGGATACCAGAATCGTGACGCTCAGGGTAATGGCGAATTCCCGAAAGAGCCGCCCGACGATATCGCCCATGAAGAGAAGGGGAATCAGCACAGCGATCAAGGAGATGGTCAACGACACGATAGTGAAGCCGATTTGCTCGGAGCCCTTGAGTGCTGCTTGCAGCGGAGGGTCGCCCTCTTCCAGGAATCGGATGATATTTTCGATCATCACGATCGCATCGTCGACGACGAACCCCGTCGAAATCGTCAGCGCCATCAATGTGAGATTGTTCAGGCTGAAGCCGGCCAGATACATCACGCCAAACGTGCCGACAATCGAAAGCGGCACGGCGACGCTGGGGATGATGGTGGCCGACAGATTGCGCAGGAACAGGAAAATCACCATCACCACCAGCGCAACCGTGAGCATCAACTCGAACTCAACATCCGATACCGACGCGCGAATGGTAGTGGTGCGGTCGGTCAGCACATCGATTTGCACCGCCGCAGGCAGATTGCTCTTCAGCAAGGGCAGCAGCTTGGTGATACGGTCCACGACCTGAATGATATTCGCTCCGGGTTGCCTCTGAATATTCACGATCACTGCCGGAGTCTCGTTCATCCACGCGGCTTGCCGGACGTTCTCTACGCCGTCTTCCACGCTTGCCACGTCGGAAAGTTTTACCGGGGAACCGTTGTGGTAAGCGATGATGACATTCTTGAAATCGCTGCTGGTCATCAACTGATCGTTGGATTGAATCTGGTAGTCCTGCTGCGGGCCATCGAAATTGCCCTTAGCCTGGTCCAGACTCGTCTGCTGCAGCGCCGTGCGAACATCTTCCAGGTTGATGCCGTAGTGCGAAAGTTGCGTCGGATTTACGCGCACGCGTACCGCGGGTTTTTGTCCACCGCTGATGCTGACCAGGCCAACTCCGGGCAACTGCGAAATTTTTTGCGCGAAGCGCGTGTCCGCCAGATCTTCCACCTGCGAGAGAGGAAGGGTCTTTGAAGTGAGAGCCAACGTCAAAATCGGGGTATCGGCGGGATTCGTCTTGCTGTAGATCGGCGGTGAGGGAAGATCGGTAGGCAGGTAGGTCTGTGCGGCATTAATCGCCGCTTGTACTTCTTGCTCTGCAACATCGATATTCAAATCGAGAGAAAACTGCAAGACGATGATGGAGCTACCGTCTGAACTCGTAGAAGTCATCTGGTTCAGTCCGGGGACTTGACCGAACTGCCGCTCCAGCGGTGCTGTGACGGCCGAAGCCATTACATCGGGACTCGCACCCGGGTAAAACGTGACTACCTGGATAGTGGGGTAGTCCACTTCCGGCAGCGCGGACACCGGCAATTGCAAGAACGCAACCGTGCCCGCCAGCAGAATCGCCGCCATGAGCAGTGAGGTTGCCACTGGCCGCAGGATGAATGGACGAGACGGACTCACTGCGCGGAGCCTCCCTTCTTTCCTCCCGAGGACTGGCCCTTTTGTCCGCCTGGCGAACCCGGCTGGCCCGACTGTCCTGTGCGCGCTGGTTCACCGGAGCCATTTGAATTTGCGGGCGCGCGCACACTCACCTTGGCGCCGTCTTGCAGTTTGTCAAATCCATTGGTGGCGACGACATCGCCGGCTTCAAGTCCATCGACAGCCGTCACCGTTCCGTCGGTAGCGCCAGGTGTGATGCTGCGCATCGCCGCGGTTTGATCGCTCTTGATCACATATACAAACGCTCCTTGCGCGTTGCGCTGGATAGCAGGCGTTGGAATCAGGATGACGTTTTGCAGCGTATCGACCAACAGGCGTGCATTCACGAACTGGCTGGGGAACAGGGCACTATCGGTATTGGGGAAGATGGCCTTCAATTTCAGAGTGCCGGTGGTGGTATCGATCACGTTGTCCAACGTCAACAGCGAGCCACTGGCGAGTTTCGTGGTTTGGTCGCGATCGAACGCGTCCACGGTCAGTTTCTTCCCTTTTCGCAGTTGCTGCTGAATTTGTCCCAAATGATCCTCCGCAACGCTGAAGATTACGGTGATGGGTTGCAGTTGCGTGATCACCACCAACGGAGTGCTGCTGTTGGCTTGCACGATGTTTCCCGGGTCAACGAGCCGCAAACCTACGCGCCCATCAATCGGCGAAGTGATATGCGTGTACATGAGATTCACCCTGGCATTCGCAAGCTGCCCTTGATCGTTTTTGACAGTTCCTTCATCCTGCAGAACTACCTGTTGCTGATCGTCCAGTTGCTGCTTGGCTATCGCGTTTCGACTGAATGCTTGTTGATAGCGTTCCAGATCGATCTTGGCCTCGTTCAGCAGCGCTTGATCGTGCGCCAGTTGACCTTCCATCTGCGTCACCGCTGCTTCATAAGGCCGCGGATCGATTTCCAACAACGAATCTCCCTTCCGCACCATTTGCCCTTCGCGATAGTTCACCTTCATGATTTCGCCCTGCACTCGGCTGGTCACCGTCACTGTGTACACTGGCGTCACCGTCCCCAGAGCGTCGATATTGATGCCAATGCTTCCCTGATGCGCCGTAGTGGCTGAAACCACCACGGCACGCGCCGCAGGATCACCCGTGGTTTTCGCCTGCGGGGCGGCCCCACGTCGCTGCCAGATCACGATCCCCATCACCAGAACCAACGCAATGGTCAGCCATAACCACCAACGATGCTTGGCCGCAGGTCGGCCTTGGATTTTCGAATCGGAAACTGCTTTTGCTTCAAGGGAATCCGTTCTGTTTTCCGTCACAGGCACTCCCGCCGGCGGCTATTCTGCATGTATCAGATGACCCGTATGTGGAAATTGTGCACGAACCCTCAGAGAGATTTAAGGAGCGTAGA
>Ga0210406_10001539_pt1 | contig 27894 bp, 21 predicted proteins | sample IncBWC30MmetaG_FD_155454 | JGI IMG/M metagenome (GOLD analysis project Ga0210406, IMG submission 155454) | Forest soil microbial communities from Barre Woods Harvard Forest LTER site, Petersham, Massachusetts, United States - Inc-BW-C-30-M | ecosystem: Environmental > Terrestrial > Soil >... | reverse complement strand
GCTCGATCGGACAGCCGAGGGCGGCTAGTCCCTACGTCAGCGAAAAATGAACAGCGAACCGCAATTTCGGTTGGCGGCGGAGGCCGATGCTGGCACTCTGCTGCGATTTATGAGGGAGTATTACGTTTTCGACGGCCACGGCTTCGAGGAGCAACAAGCTCACGTGGCGCTGATCGGACTGTTGCGCGATGCGAATCTCGGGCGTGTGTGGCTCATCCTGGATGGCGGTGGGGCAGTCGGGTACGTCGTGCTGTGCTTTGGATACAGCCTGGAGTGGCTGGGGCGGGATGCGTTCGTTGATGAGTTGTATTTGCTGGAGGAGTATCGCAGGCGCGGCTGGGGTCGGAAGACGATGGAGTTCGTGGAGCAGGAAGCGCGGTCGGCGGGGCTTCGCACGCTGCATCTAGAAGTCATGCGGCAGAATAATGCGGCCCGGGAGGTTTATCAGAGGCTGGGGTTCGCGCAACATGACAGCAGACTCATGTCGAAATGGATCGCGAAGGATTTGTCCAAGCCGCAGGCGCGGAACCGACACTGATTGATTGGTACCGGCGCGCAGCTTCAATAAGTGCCCGTCGACACCAACCGACTCCCCGCTGCATTGCGCCGGAAAAACCGGGCCACTATACTCAAATGAGCCGCCTTGGCAGTTCCGGAGTAACAATGCCTTTGACCGCAGTGATCGTGGACGATGAGCAGCTCGCCCGCGACGAACTCGCCTACCTGCTGAAAAATGCCGACGATGTGAGCGTGGTCGCGCAAGGCAAGAACGGTCTGGAAGCCCTTAGCCTGATCAAGGAGCACAATCCTGATCTTGTTTTTCTGGATGTACAAATGCCGGGATTGGACGGCTTTGGAGTGATCAAGAAGCTGCTCGACAAGAAGATTCCCTTGCCCAAAATTATCTTCGCCACAGCGTTTGACCAGTATGCGGTGAAGGCGTTTGAGGTGAACGCTGTCGACTATGTCCTGAAGCCTTTTGACAAGAAACGGGTCGCCCAAGCGATCCAGAAAGCACGCGTCAAGCAGGACGCGGATGGATTGCCGTCGGAAAAGATCGAGGCGCTGGTGCGGATGATCGAATCTCAAAAGCAACCGGCTTCGAAGATTCTTTTGAAGACCGTCGGACGCATGTTTCTGGTGGATCAGAAAGACATTTGCTACGCGTGGATTGAGGATGGCGTAATCACGGTTGTGACCGGAGGCGTGTCGGGCATGGAAGGACAATCGAACTGCCGGACGCTCGAGGAACTACTGGACAGTCTAGACACGAATCTTTTTTGGCGGGCGCATCGCTCCTATCTGGTGAACATCAACCGCATCCGCGAAGTTGTTCCCTGGTTCAAGAGCTCCTACCAACTGCGCATGGACGACAAGAAGCAGACCGAGATCCCGGTCAGCCGGGCTCAGACCAAACGGCTGCGTGAATTGTTCGGACTCTGAGCTTTCCCCGATGCCATGAAAAACCTCGGCCCGCGTATCAGGGCAGGCGATTTGCGATTCCGCAAGGTTGATTTGCGCAGGCTTGGCGAAGGTCTGGGTTCGCTCCACCAAAGCGATTAGCTCGTTGATCAGCGTGCCGGAATGCATTCCATGGTCCCGCCCCGCCCGGTCAAAAATAGCGGAGCAGCGTTCAAGTCAAACTCCCGAAGGCGGGGTGAAGAAAATACCCCCCTCTCCTCCCTGGGGAGGTTTAAACCGTCAGAGCTTCCAACGCCGTACGGTCTCGAATGATCAGCGTGGGCCCATCCTGCCGAATCAGCTGTTTCTTCCTCAGATGGCTCAAGAGCCAGTCGGTAAGAGCTTCCGGATGCGCAGAAATTCGATCGGCGCCGGCAAAGTCTAAAAAATCATGCGTCATGGCAGGAAACCTCACTCCGTGGAAAACGCCGAGGGTTTGGGATATTCCCTTGGCGATGCGGGAAAGAAGAAACGGCGGAAAGAGGCGGAAAGAAAGGACCAAGCGGAGGAAGACTGCCGCCTGCGGAATACGCAACTTCGGCCTCGCCAGGATCAGCGGAGCGATGAAACAATTCGGACGTCAAGCGAGACGCGCTTGAGGGGCTCACGGATAGGCCAATCCTGGTCGGTGCCGCCTCCCCCTCAAAAGGCGAACTTTACCGAACCACTGGTTGTACGGGGCATTTTACCCACAACTCAAACCCAATGGAAGGTTATTTTTCGCTTGATCGGCGTTAGGAAAATTCACTGATTCCAGAAGATCGATGGTTCACACCGATCGGTCGTTCGGTTTCCCGCATCGAATGATCGGGCGCGATGAGTGTGCGCCAACACCTATAATGGTGAAATGGCAAGGGGATGGGAAAGCAAATCCGTGGAGGCCCAGCAGGCTGAAGCGACCGAAAAGTCGGCCAAACCCCGGCCGCCGATGAGCGCTGAAGAGGCGGTTCGCTGGCGAGAAAAAGAGAGCCTTCGTCTGTCGCGCCAAACAGTGTTAGAGCAACTGGAAGCAAGCACCCATCCGCGGCATCGCAAACTCCTCGAAGACTCCCTGGCCGATCTCGATGAGAAGCTGAAAAACCAAACATAAGCTTGCTACCCAGGTCTTAGGGTCCAAGGTCGGAAGCCTGAGAGCCGAGGTCAGACTGCGCACGCCGGACTCTAACCTGCTCACGTATAATGAACCTTTCATGATAGCCTACGTCTACGTCTCTCTCAAGAAAAGCGTTCTTGACCCCCAGGGCAAGACCATCCAGGGCGCCCTCAAGAAGATGGGTTACAGAGGTTTGGAGAGCGTTCGCCAGGGAAAGTATTTTGAGCTCACGCTGGACGGAGGACTCTCGCGCGAAGAAGCGCAGACCGAGGTCGAGCGCATTGCCCGAGAAGTGTTGACCAATCCCGTAATTGAAGAATTTCGCTTCTCTCTGGCCGAGTAGAAACGGCCGCATAATCCTGAGGTTTCCCTATGTGTGGAATTGTCGGCTACGTCGGCAAGAAGAGTGTAGTTCCAATCATCATTGAGGGGCTGAGGCGGCTGGAGTATCGCGGCTACGATTCGGCCGGGATCGCGGTCGCCGGAAATGGCAATGGGCTACAACTCCGACGAGCCGAGGGCAAGTTGCGCAATCTGGAAGAAGTGATCCGCCTGAAGCCCCTCGATGGCACCTATGGCATTGGGCACACGCGCTGGGCCACGCACGGACGGCCAACGGAAGAAAACGCGCATCCTCACCGCGACTGCACCGGCAAAATCGTCGTGGTCCACAACGGGATCGTCGAAAACTACCTGAGCCTGAAGAAGAAGCTGGTTGAGGAAGGGCACAAGTTCACTACTGAAACTGACACCGAAGTCATCGCCCACCTGATCGAGAAATATTCCAGCAGCACGGGGAATGGCCATCGCCGATCTCTGGAAGATGCCGTCCGGCAGGCGGTAAAACAACTGACCGGCGTCTTTGCCCTGGCCGTAATTTCGAGCGACGAGCCCAATAAGATTGTGGCGGCGCGCAATGGTCCGCCGGCGGTGATCGGGTTGGGCAACGATGAATATTTCGTAGCCTCCGATGTGCCCGCGATCCTGCACCACACGCGCGATATTTTCTTTCTTGCCGATGGCGACATGGCCATCGTAACCGCGGACGGTGTGCAGTTGACGGATTTCGACGGCAAGCCCGTGGTCCGACAGGTGCAGCACGTGATGTGGGATCCGATCCTGGCGGAAAAAGGCGGCTTCAAGCATTTCATGCTCAAGGAAATCTATGAGCAGCCGCGCGCGGTTCGCGACACCACTCTCGGGCGAGTCTCGCAGGAAACGGGCCACATTTTTCTCGATCAGATGGAGATCAGCGAGGCCGAATTCCGCTCGGCGAAAAAGATCAACATCATTGCTTGCGGAACCAGCTGGCACGCAGCACAGGCGGGCAAGTTCATGATCGAATCGCTGGCCCGCGTACCCGTGGAAGTGGACTACGCCAGCGAGTGGCGCTACCGCAATCCCATCGTAGATCCCGAAACGATCACACTCGTAGTTTCACAATCGGGCGAAACTGCGGACACGATTGCCGCCCAGCGCGAGGCCAAATCCAGAGGCTCGAAGACGCTCGCCATCTGCAACGTGGTGGGATCGATGATCACGCGTGAGGCCCAGGGTACGATTTACACCCACGCCGGGCCGGAGATCGGAGTAGCATCGACCAAGGCTTTTACCGGACAGCTCACCGCTCTGTATATCTTCGCAATGTATATGGCGCAGGTACGGGGCGCCATGAGCGCTGAACGGGCACAGGCTGCGATGCTGGAACTGACGCGCATCCCGTCGAAACTGGAGACCATTTTGACTCACGATGAGGCTTGCGATGAGTTGGCCAAGCGTTATCAGAAGGTTCACGATTTCTTGTTCCTGGGACGGGGAATTCATTATCCGATCGCTCTTGAAGGCGCGCTCAAATTAAAAGAAATTTCCTACATTCACGCCGAAGGTTACCCTGCCGGCGAGATGAAGCATGGGCCGAACGCGCTGATCGATGAAAACCTTCCCGTAGTCGTGATTGCGACGCGTGACGTGAATAGTCCGGCTTCGGTATTGCGCTACGAAAAAACGATTTCCAATTTGAAGGAAGTGAAAGCACGGTCCGGAGTCGTCCTCGCGCTGGCGACCGAAGGCGACGAAGAAATCAGAGAAGCGGCGGATCATATTCTTTACGTCCCGGCAGCTCCGGAGGAGTTGTCCCCCATTCTTGAAATCGTTCCGCTGCAGTTGCTGGCGTATCACATTGCGGTGCGGCGCGGCTGCGACGTCGATCAGCCGAGAAATCTGGCCAAGTCGGTAACGGTAGAGTAGGGCATGCGCGTTCTCCTTTTTGGAGCGACGGGCATGGTCGGCTACGGCGTTTTGCGCGAATGTCTGCAGGACCCGGATATCCAACTCGTCGAAACCGTGGGGCGCACCGCTACCGGCGGGAAGCACCCGAAACTGCGGGAGATCGTTCATAAAGACCTGTCAGATGTCGCGCCGATCGAGAGCGAACTCTCCGGCTTCGATGCCTGCTTCTTTTGCCTGGGAGTAACCGCAGCTGGTTTAGACGAAGCCGACTATTTGCGCGTGACCTATGGAATCGCGCTCGCCGTGGCTGAAGCCTTGGCCAGACGCAATCCCGGTATGACGTTCATTTACGTATCGGGCGCTGGCACTGACAGCTCGGAACATGGGCGCGCGATGTGGGCGCGTGTCAAAGGAAAGACTGAGAATGCTCTGATGCGTTTGCCTTTCAAGGCCTCGTACATGTTTCGGCCGGGCATCATCGAGCCGGTCCACGGAGCGAAGTCGAAGACACGCCTCTATCGTTTTTTTTATGCCATCAGCAAACCCCTGCTGCCGCCGCTCCGATGGACCTTTCCCAACTATGTCTTAACTACCGCAGAGATTGGTCAAGCCATGCTCGCGGTGGTGAGACAGGGTGCTCCGAAGCCTATTCTGGAAAGCAAAGACATTCGAGCAATCCTGGCGCACACAAACATTTGACATCTCGAACCCGTCGCCTGGGGTTTGGGTTTGATTTAGGATTCGATTGCCGGAGGCAAAAGATACGATGGCCACCCAGAGACAGCCGAATCTCCCTCCCGACAAAATTGTCCTCTACGACAAGCTAATCGCCACAAATCCTAAAATCGAACGGAAGGGCGCGGCCAATCCCTACACTTCGTTGAAGGCCACATGTTTTCTCTCCTGCACTCGGGGGTGATGGCTCTGAGACTTCCGCATTGCGAGCGCGAAGAGTTTCTAACGCAGTACCACACGACCTTGTATGAAGCCTGCGGAACGGTGAGGAAGGAATACGTGACGGTGCCCGAGGCATTGCTGAAAGACACCAGCGCACTGCAGAAGCACCTGGCAGTCAGCTATGCATACGTTAAAACGCTGCCACCAAAGGCGACGAAAAAGAAGCGGTAACCGACGATTATGAGCGAAGCCTCCCGGTGGCAGCGCTTAGGCAGTCTCATGGAACACATACTCGTGCTGGCCATCGCGGATGATGAGCACCTTCTTGCCCCCGCGATCGCCCACCACGAATTCAAAGCCCTCGGTGCCCGGATCGATGGTGATGAATGAGATGCTTCCATCATCATTTTTTCGCGAGGCCACTGTGCTCTTCCACTCGCCCAGATCGAATGTAGTGACGCCGCCGTCGGCTAGTACGACTAGGTCCCCCAGTTCCTTGCTGGAATAATGTTTGGCCAAGCCCGCGACCAGATCCGGCGCAGGCGGCACAACCAGGCGTTCGCGGTCTTTGGCGAGCGCTGCTTTGTGGCTTGCAGCGCGGGACGCAACGTCGGCAACCGCCTCAGGCTTGCCGTCGAAGATGACTTCCAGCAAACGTCGCGAGAACGGACCCAGCAGCATTCCGCCGTTATCCGAGTTCGTCAGCAACACGGCACCAATGCCGGAATCTGGCAGAAAATACAGATTGCTCTTGAATCCCGACATGCTGCCTCCGTGGCTCACGACTGGAACTCCGTAGGCGCGATCGACGATCAAGCCCATGCCATAAGTCGCGTCTTCGCCGAGGGAAACTTGCGGCTGGCGGCGCATCAGCAAATTCTCCGCTGAAACCAGTCGCTTGCCATCGGGCAATTTGCCCGCCATCAATTCGTCTTGCACGTAACGAATCAGGTCAGCGGACGAGGTCCAGACCGCGCCCGCGGGACGAGCCGGCACGATCGAATAATTGATCGCCATGCTGGCCACCGTGGGCTTGCCGTCGATATCGTCGCCGTGCGGGGTGGCGTGATTGCCGGCCAGAGCGCGCGCATAATCGAAGGTTGTCGACTTCATACCCAACGGATCGAAAATCCTCTCCTGCATGGCTTTGTCATAGGCGGCGCCAAGTTCCAGGTTCGGATAAACAAGATGCGCACCAATGTATCCGGCCGCGGCCGCCATCAGATTGCTGTATTGAAAGACTTCGCCGAACTTGCTCGTGGGCTGCATGGTTGCGAGCAGTGCCAACTCGGTTGCCGGTGAGGCATTCTTGAATTCGAATAACCATTCCAGATCCTGCCGCGGTAGTCCGGTGCAGGCGCAGATCAGATTCTTGACGAGAACCTTTTTCGTCGTCTCCGCGTCGCCCAATTTGAAAGCAGGATAAGCATCGACGACCGGCTCATCCCAGCTTAATTTTTTCTCGTCGACCAACTCGGAAAGCAGTAGCGTCGTCATTCCTTTCGTGTTGGACGCCGCCATGAACACTGTGTTCTCGTCCACGCTCTCCGGCTTGCCGAGTTCGCGCACCCCAAAGCCGCCTTGGTACACGATCCTCCCGTTATCGATGAGCGCCATCGAAACGCCGGGGATGCCGAGTTGGTGCATCGAGGTTTCCACGAACTGTTTCAGTTGATCGATATGCGCGGCATCCAGCGCATGCGCGGTGCGTCCGGCGAACGATTCGCGGTGGTAGTCCTTCGGACGTAAGCTTTGAAAGACCAGTCCAATCGGGGCGGAACGCTTCTCCACGGTTGGATCCGTTCCCTCCAGGATGAGCACCGTCCACCGCGTCCCTGCCCGCAGCGCCAATGCCTGTACCGCGGCCCGCTCGTTGGGCGAAGTCTCGTAATCAAATACTTGGCGTTCTTCCCATCCCTCGCGCGCGGGGCGCGGCGTGACCAGTTTGATCGGACGTTTCGATTCCGGCTTGTAGGCAGCCCAAGCAGCTGCGACCGCGGCCGCGACATCGGCGGGCTGAGAGTCGACGATGGCGATGTGCGTATCGGTCTCGGGCGGCGTCAGGACGACAAAGTCTTTCCGAGTTTCGATGGACCAACCGGCAGGGACGGTGAAAGTGGCTCCCGCGGAGGTTACACGCGGCGTGTCGGCCGTCACTCGTTCGATCTCTGGCTTGTTTTCTGCCGCCTGCGGTGACGGGGCAAGGCCGGAGGCCGCCAAAACGTTGAAAGATAAACAAGCTGCCAAGACGGTGCGACACAAAGCATTTCGGTAAACCGACATGGGAGTCACTCCAACTGGCTGAAGATGAAGCATTGGCGGACCCACGATACACTTAGCGGCACTGGCTTGTAAAACGCTGCAGGTGGGTGAGGTTTTGGACCCCCTCCACTTTCCACCGGGAGAAGATTTGCCGGCAACGCCTCCGCAGATTTATCCTAGGGAACTTTTGTAAACGGCTGCTTAGTTCAATTTCGCTTCCAGGAGTTTCGCATGATCCCCTCTTCATCGCTGCAGGTTTCCAAGCTGCTAATTGCGTGCGGTGCTATCGTGAGCTTTGCGCTCGGCAGTTCGGCGCAGACTCGGACGGCGCCAAGCACGCCGCAAATTGGTTCCCCCAACACGGTTACGGCAGATCCGGCAGTGCCACGTCCGAAAACGCAGCCGTGCACGGTCCCACTGTTTTCCAATTTCACCTTTGACAACAACTTCAACCTCAATCCATTTCAGTACACACCACCCGCGGAGTGTCCCGGACCATGGGAGAAGGTCGTATTTCAGGCTGACATCGCCGTTCCAGCCGGGCGGCAGTTCGATCGCACGGCGAACGTGTGGATTGGCGGGGTCAACGTGTACTTCGGTACAACATCAGAACCCCAGGCTACAATTACGCGTTCGTGGCATGTCGAAAGCGATGTCACCGACTACAGTTCTGTGTTCGCCGTCCCGCAGCCTGGCAGCATCTACCTTGGAAACACGGTCGACAGCACCTATACCAGCATCCTCTCCGCCAACGCAAGCCTGGAGTTCTATCCTTTGGTACATCATCATCCCGCTCCCCGGACCGCAGATATCGTGCTGCCCCTGTCATCGGGGCCTAACGGCGGAAGCGTGTATCTGAATACGCCCTCCGATCAGAATGCGCTTACGTTTGTGCCGCCCACGAATATCGAGCGCGCGTACCTCGACGTCATTGCGCAAAGTCAGATCGGCGACGAATTCTGGTACACCTGCGTTCCCAACAGCGTGACGGCGGAACTGGAGACCTGCGGGTCGACCGCTTTCCGCGAAGTGGAGATCACCGTTGACGGACAGCCCGCAGGGGTTGCGCCCGTCTATCCCTGGATCTACACCGGAGGGATCGATCCCTACCTCTGGCGGCCGATCCCCGGCGTGGAGACGCTCAATTTCTCTCCCTACCGCGTCGACCTGACGCCATTTGCCGGCGTGCTCAGTGACGGGAATCAGCACCAGGTAGCGTTCAGTGTTTTCAATAACGGAAACTTCTGGGCGACCGCCGGCGCTCTGCTGCTTTACCTCGACCCAGCTTCGACCGAAGTCACGGGCAAGGTTACAGAAAATACAATCGGCACTGCCCAACCGAGCGTGACCCTAAATCTCTCCCCTGCACCGGATGGTTCCGTCACTGGCACAGTTGCCGTCACGTCCTCAAGGCAGTTCGAGGTTGCGGGGTTCGTCAAGACTTCTCACGGTGAAGTGCGAACTGAAATCCGGCAGAACATCGATTTTTCCAGTGTCCAGACTTTCGACGTCAATGCCTCGTCGCCAACTGGCTTGCCGGATATTCAGAACGTCAACCAGAAAACGACTATCTCCTCCTTAACCAGTCGTCACGGTGAGGGTCGGGAAGAAAATACGTTTGTGCATGCCGACTATCCTTTGCTCCTGAATTTTTCGCTTGTTGCCAATCCGGATGGCACCTTTAGCCAGACGACGAGCGTCAACCAGCAATTGACCCGCGAGGAACTGGCTACCATCGGCGATCATCCGGTGAGATTCAGTTTCCTTTCCGAGAGCGCCACGCCGCAAGACACGCTGCTGTTCGACTCATCGTTCAATCTGACGGGAACTCAGGGACAGAGCAGCAAGGAAAAGTATTTCTATACGAACTCCGAAGGGACGTGCTACAGCCGCAGCATTCGCGCCGCCAATGGCTTGCTAACCGCGGTGGACGACGGCGATGGATGCGAGCGGCACTAGGAGAATCCGAATTCAGTTCGGTTGCGGATTGGTGTAGCGATCCAACGCCTGTCAGTGTGAGGGCGCAGCAGAGGTTTCGCGTCTTTCGGTTCCGACAATGGCATGCCTGTGCCGTCGTCGGAAGCGTTTGGTCGAGGAGAACGGACGGGTCAATTCGGCAACGCTCGGCGGAGCGCTGCTTTGAGCCTCCACAGGACGGCGCCGAGCCCTGCCAGCGCGGCGCCCCATATTGCAAAGGCGATCTCTACGACCCATCCCGGCGCCGCTCCCACGCGGTGCAGTAGAAACGGCAGAAAATTCCACGTCGTGATGTGCACGTAATCCCATGGGTCTTCCGACATCGCGTCGGTATTCAGTCCCCACGCATCCATCTTGCCGAGAGCGAAGGCGACGATGTTTTTGAAGCGCAGAGCGATCACAAATGTGGGATGGCCGAGCGTCTCCATCTGGTAGATCTCGAGCGGCAGCCAGAAAGCTAACGACGCGACTTGAATGCAGAAGCTGATGAAAATAAGAACCATGCTGCTGCGCCATACCCACGGGCCGAGGCTGGCGCGATAACGCAGCAAGAGTGGTAGGGCAATCAGCGCCAACATTTCAACTGCGGTCGATACGTAACGGTCGCCCCAGGCGAAATCGCCCGCCCAGTACGTATAGCGCGCGTAAAAGCTGATATAAGCGACGAGGAGCAGCAGCGAAGTCAGGGCGTAGGCGCGGACTTCGACGGCAAGACGCTTCCACAAAAACAACAGCAGGAAGAGAGCGAGCACTAGGAGCGGATCGAACAAAAAGATCGATTTCTCCGGCTTGAACAGCGCCCCCAGAACGCCTTCGCGAAATGGTGTGCTCCAGGGGAAATTTGCGGGTAAGGTAGGATCCTGCAGCCGCGATTCCCGCGCGAAGATCGGCAGATAGGTTTCGGCCAAGGATCCAAAGCGGTAGAAGTTGTAGAGCCGCTCGACAGCCGCAAAGCAGACATAGACCGGAACCGCGATCTTGCAGTAGGTCAGCAAACGCTCCCACAGATCGCGCCCGCGCACTTGTTCAAACCAAAGAATGGCCAGCACGAAGACTCCAGCCGCGATCACGTCAAGGCCCGTGGTCAAGCGTGTCAGTAGGTTCAACCCCAGGGCGACCGATCCCATCAACAGCGCGCGCAGTCTACTCGAGCGCAGCCACTGGTACTGAAAAGAAAAGCCCGTCAGAGTCAAGAGCATGATGAAATTGTTCTCCTGCATGTTTTGGGTGTAATGCAGGTGCGTCGTGCACAAAAGCAGCGCCAGCGCCCCAGCCACGGATTCGTTTTCGCTGAAGTGCAACTGGCGTAGCAGGCGAAAGCCGATCAGCACCGTGAGCACGCTGAGCAGGATATTGGTGCTGTAACTGACGACGATGCTACGCATCCCGGGATCATCTTGGTATTCGGAGAAAATGTCCCAGTGCGCGACCCATGTCGCCATCAGATCCGCCGGCAGCATGAGCAGCGATTGGCCGATCCCATACCAGCTGAAAATTTGACCCCCGCGGCCCGGTAGGCCGAACTCTGGGTACTCGTTGGGAAATACCTGAGGCTGCGAGGTCCAGAGCCAGTGCGTAGTCTGCAGGCGATGCGTCGTGTCCGCCGTGCCCAGTTCTCCCGATTGCACGACGAAGGCAAGCAGCCCCGCGGCCAGACACAAAAGGAATAAAGGATCCCGTAGCTTCAGCCCCAGGCGTGAGCTCATCGCCTTGGATGGTAATACAGAAAAGCGGGCGTCGGCTTTCGGCCTTCGGACTTCGTCTGACTTTCGGGGTTAATCTCTTAAGACTGCGAACTGAGCCGGACACCGGAAGCCCCACGCCTGGTTTAGACTGTAGCGGGAATTTCTCATGCCGAAGTGCTCCACCTGTGGTACTGATGTATCGAGTAATGCGAGCTTCTGCTCCGCCTGTGGGCGGCCCGTCTCGAATGCCGACGACTTAGCGACGCTCGACTTTGCCACGGCGACTTCCCCGTTGCCACCGCGACCGAAGCCGGTGTCGTCGTTTTCCTCTTCGTCGCGGCCCCCTAGTTCCGCCGAATATCTACTGAACGAAGGCCGATTCCTTCCCGGACGGCTGGTCGCATCGCGCTACCGGATCATTGCTCTGCTGGGCAAAGGCGGCATGGGAGAGGTCTACCGCGCAGACGATCTGACGCTCGGCCAAGCGGTAGCTTTGAAGTTTCTTCCCGACGGAGCCGCCCGCGATGAGGGGCTGGTCGAACGCTTCCGTAACGAAGTACGAATGGCGCGGCGCGTGTCCCATCCCAATGTTTGTCGCGTATATGACGTAGGCGAGGTCGACGGACAAACATTTTTCACCATGGAGTATGTCGATGGCGAGGACCTCGCTTCCCTGCTGCGCCGCATCGGACGGCTTCCGCCCGACAAAGCGCTCGACATCTCGCGCCACCTCTGCGCCGGACTTGCTGCGGCCCATTCCAAAGGCGTTTTACATCGCGACTTGAAACCCGCCAACATCATGCTCGATGGACGTGGCCAGGTGGTGATCACCGACTTCGGCCTTGCCGGAGTGGCCGATGACATTCGCGGCGCGGAAGTGCGCAGTGGCACTCCGGCCTACATGGCACCAGAACAGCTGACCGGCCAGGAAGTCACAATGAGCAGCGATATTTATTCGCTGGGGCTGGTGCTGTATGAGGTGTTCACCGGCAAGAGAGCGTTTGCGGAGTCACCAGCGCTCGCCCGCACCCGAGCCGGTCACACCCCGAGCCGGCCCTCGACGGTGGTCAAAGATCTCGATCCGATTGTCGAGAAAGTGATTCTTCGCTGCCTTGAAACGGATCCGGCGTCGCGCCCGCCCACTGCGCTGGCGATCGCGGCAGCACTGCCCGGGGGCGATCCCCTGGCCGCGGCGCTGGCTGCGGGAGAAACTCCCTCGCCGCAACTGGTGGCAGCATCTGGCGAGACCTTCGGACTGCGTCCGCGAGTAGCGGTTGCATTCTTCGCCGCGGCACTGGTGGCGTTAGCGCTAGCCACCTTCATGGCCGCTCATTACAGCGCGCTCGAAAAAATGCGACTGGAACTCACGCCCGAAGTTCTCACCCAAAAGAGTCGCGAGATCATCACTCGTCTCGGTTATCCCGGACACCCCGCCGATAGTGCCTTCGGCTTGAACTACGATAACGATTTCCAGCAGTTCGTCGAAAAAAAAGGGGACAAAAATCCGGACTGGAATGCCATTTTACCGGCGCGCCCTTCGCTGGTTCACTATTGGTATCGGCAGAGTCCCGACGACATGGCAGCATTCGGCTTTCAGGATCAACTTCTCAACCCAGGGATTGTCAAACCGGACGATCCGCCGACGGTTCTTTCCGGGATGATCAACCTCGAACTTGATCCTCAAGGGCAGCTGACTTATTTTCAGGCAATCCCTCCAGAGAAAGAAAGCGCGAAGGAAACTTTGGGCCCAGCCGGAACGTTCGATTGGAATATTCTGTTTTCGGCGGCGGGCCTGGATCCGACGCAATTTCCAAAGACTGAGCCGCAGTGGAACTCGCTGGCCGCCTCCGATTCGCGCATGGCCTGGACCGGAACCTGGCCGGGCACGAAGCGTCCGCTGCGTGTGGAAGCGGCGGCGTGGCGCGGCAAACCCGTTTTCTTCTCACTCATCGGCGACTGGACCAAACCACAGCGCACCGTCGCTCCCGACGATTCATTGGGGCAAAAAGTCCGGCAGAGCCTGTTGATTGCGCTGGTGCTGTGTTTGTTGGGTGGCGCCCTGTATCTGGCCAGACGGAATTATCACCGTGGGCGGGGGGACCGGGAAGGCGCATTCCGACTGGCTTCGGTGATATTTGTGCTCCAAATGCTGCTCTGGCTGTGCCGGGGTCATTTGATCGCCAGCGTATGGATGTTTTTTGCCTTTGTGATGGCGGTCAGCACTTCCTTGTTCTACGCCGGTTTGACCTGGATGCTGTATCTGGCGCTGGAACCGTGGATTCGGAGGCATTGGCCCCAAACGATCATTTCCTGGAGCCGTCTGCTCACCGGGAAGTTCCGCGATCCGCTGGTCGGACGCGACATTTTGTTCGGCGTCATGCTGGGGGTGGTTTGGATTTTGATAATCCGGTTACGCCTAGTCTTCGAGATGCGGCTGGGAGCGGCGCCCGAACTTTATCAGACCGATTACCTCCTCGGAGGACGGGCTGCACTGGGAGGCTGGTTAGCACACATTGCTCTGTCCATCATCGGGACTTTGCAATTCTTTTTCATTCTGCTCGCGATGAAAATTGTGCTGCGGAAAGAATGGCTGGCTGCAATCGCGTTCGTTGCGCTGTTGGCCCTGCCCCGGGGCCTGACCTCCACTTACATGCCGATCGAACTGCCGGCACAGATTTTGATCTACGCGATCGCCGTGTTGATCGTCGTCCGCTTCGGACTCATTCCGCTGGCTTGCGCCATATTTACAGTCGACATGGTTTCGAGCCTCCCGTTCAGTTCGGACCTTTCCACCTGGTACATGGCTACCTCCATCACGGCCATTCTCAGCGTGGTGGCCCTGGCGGGATGGGGCTTCTACCACTCCCTGGGTGGAGAGCCGTTGTGGGTCGTTGAAAACGACGATTAATTCGGCCTCGCAGGACTCTGGAGGTCTCTCAACCTCGGTGGCGCCGGCGGACAATCCGGCATAGATTTCTCCCCGGGGGAGGGGTTCACCATGCGAACGTCGATCGCCGGAATCCTCCTATGACTGCTCAGCTTGCCTTGTCAGGCGCAGACGGCAGCGACTCAGCCGCGTTTTCGTCCCGCACCAGGGGCTCAGGATGGAGGTGCGCGCGAAGTCCTGGAAGGCATCGTCATTCCGAGACGGGCGCGATCTTCCTGCGTCAGAGAAGGCCCTGTCCAACCTCCCCGGAACTTCGAAGAAAATACGCGCCCGTGTCTCGTTGAACGATTTAGGACTTAATGGCTCTTGGCATCGTCGAGATCGCCAACTGATTTTTCAAGCCAGGGGGTCGAAACAATGTTGGCCCCGCTGGTCGTGGAGCAGCCCTTGCCCCCCGGGCCAGCATGACATGACCAGAAATTCTCGGTCGCATCGATTGTTCCGGTGCATGCAACGCCGTCGAGTGCACAAACATTGGCCACGCCAATCTTCCCACCGCCAAGCAGATTGTTGAGATGAACATCGACCTCCGCCGGAGTGTTGACGGCGATATCCACCTCCTCGTTGAAAATGATGTTCTGCGAAATGACCGTGCCCCAAACAGGTGAGCCCCCGCCGCCGCTATTGATGTTGATGCCAGCAGTGCCCGGCGTGGCGGTGTCGCCTTCATCAGCGCCGTTTCCAGCGATGAAGTTCCCGATGATCATATTTCGAGACATATCATCCGGCGGAGCGCCGAAATTTGGCCCCACGTGCGTGTGTAGCGCAACGCCAGGAATACCGTTCCCCGTAAGTTCGTTACGGATAATTACATTCATCGAGACACGGCCCGGACCCTCACCATCGGAGAAAAGTCCGGCTCCCGCGCCGCCAACTTTCACGCCGTTCCTGGAGACAACGTTTTCCGAGACCGTATTGCTGTCCACGCCAAAGTGCGGGGCGAAATGAGGCGGAGCCGAGCCCATGGGCGGATGCGACGCTAAAACGATGCCGCACTCGAGCGGATTGTCGATCACCACATTGCGGATAATCAGGTTGCCGCTGCTTTCGGCGGTTTCGTCGCTGATTAGAATTCCATCGGCATTGCCCGAAATGAAGTTCCCAGACACCACCGCGCGCGACGCTCCGATCAGATGCAGTCCGCCGCCGCAGTCACCGCTCTCATCGGTTTCATAGGCAGGCTGGCCATTGCACGCTGGCCCGGAACCAAAGACAGGCCCGACCGTGTCATTGTTAACGATGCGATTGTCGCGAATTGTGGCGTCGGTCGTGTTGAGGACCACGATTCCTTCGTACAGGGCATTTTCCACTCTGAAGCGGGCAACCGTAACATTGTTCAGACCGGGATTGTTCAGACCATCCAACAAAATGCCATTCGCCAGATTGGCGGCATTAATCGTCGTTCGATCGGCGCCCGCGCCGAGCAGGGACAGAGGCTTACCGATAACCACGTCTTCCTTGTACTTGCCTGGGGCAACGTTGATGACGTCATTGGCAGCAGCTGCATTTACGGCTGCTTGAATCTTCGCGAAGCAACCGTTCGAACCCGCAGGGTTGACACAAATGGTTTTGGCCGCGGCGGCTTGCGAAGCCACGAGTAGAGCGAGACAACAAAAGGTCAGGCAGGGGCGAAGTCGAGCAGGGTGCATTTGTAACTCCTTTTTTGAATAGGAACTATTCCGAGGAAAGCAACAATGGAATCTGGCCAGGCCTAAGACTTGCGGGCCCATTCTATCTGCATTCGACACTTTTGGGTCAACGGAAAGGTCCTGCCAGCCGACGGGCTGATCCGGCGCTGGAGCTCAGTGCTGGTCGCGAAAACTCGAACGCTCTGTCTTGGGAAAGGTCCCCAGAAGGCGGTCAGGGCCGGCAGTCATCGGGACGTCGCAGGGGTAATATGGTCGGGGATAACATTGGGGATAACATTAAAGATCAGCTTCGCTCTGGCCGATTCAAGGCACTACGAACCCGGCAAAATGTCGCAACTTCTTCATGCCTCCCCGCATCTAAAAGATTGACAACGATGCACTCAAGTCTTAGCATGTCGCTAGGCGCAATCGACTAGCCATTGATTTTAAAGCACTTATCAAGTACAGGAGGAACCTTTTATGGGAAAGATTATTGGGATTGACTTGGGAACGACCAATTCCTGCGTAGCCGTCATGGAAGGCGGCGAGCCTAAAGTGATCCCTAACGAAGAAGGAGGGCGAACCACGCCTTCCGTAGTTGGCTTTACCAAAACCGGCGAGCGCCTGGTGGGACAGGTGGCGAAGCGGCAGGCGATCACCAACCCGGAAAACACCGTGTATTCGATCAAGCGGTTTATGGGACGTCGCTTCAACGAAGTTACCGAAGAAATCAAGATGGTGCCGTACAAGGTCGTGCAGTCGGGCGATCACGTCGCGGTCGTGGCCCAGGGCAAGGAGTACACGCCTCCACAGATTTCTGCGCTCATTCTTCAAAAGCTGAAGAAGGCGGCGGAAGACTATCTCGGCGAAAAAGTCACCGAAGCGGTCATCACCGTGCCCGCATACTTCAACGATGCTCAGCGGCAGGCGACCAAAGACGCCGGACAGATCGCTGGCCTTGAAGTGAAGCGCATTATCAACGAACCGACCGCAGCGGCATTAGCCTACGGCCTCGACAAAGTCAAAGATGAAACCATCGCCGTGTACGACTTCGGCGGCGGTACTTTTGACATCTCGATTCTGGAAGTCGGCGAAGGAGTAATTGAAGTCAAGGCCACGAATGGGGACACGCACCTCGGCGGTGACAACCTCGACCAGCGCATTGTCGACTGGCTGATTGACGAGTTCAAGAAGAATGAGGGTCTCGACCTGCGCGGCAAGGGCAACGAAATGGCGTTGCAACGTCTGCGCGACGCGGCCGAGCGGGCGAAAATCGAGCTCTCCACCACGATGGAGACCGAAATCAATCTGCCTTTCATCACGGCGGATGCCAGCGGTCCGAAGCATCTGGTGCAGAAGCTGACGCGCGCGAAGCTCGAAGGAATGGTGGAAGACATCATTCAGCGCTCGGCAGGTCCCTGCAAACAGTGCATGAAGGATGCGGGAATCGACGCCAGCAAGATCAACGAAGTCGTGCTGGTCGGCGGACAGACCCGCATGCCTCGCATTCAGCAACTGGTGAAGGACCTGTTCGGACGCGAAGGCCACAAGGGCGTCAATCCTGACGAAGTCGTCGCGATCGGCGCTGCGATTCAGGGTGGCGTGCTGGGCGGCGAAGTGAAGGATCTGCTGCTGCTCGATGTGACTCCGCTGTCGCTGGCGATTGAAACGCTGGGCGGCGTGGCCACTCCAATGATCCCGCGCAACACGACGATCCCGACCAAGAAGACGGAGACGTTTTCGACGGCGGCCGACAGTCAAACCTCGGTTGAAGTCCATGTGTTGCAGGGTGAGCGGCCCTTGGCCGCACAGAACCGGACCTTGGGCAAATTCCACCTGACCGGTATTCCGCCGGCTCCGCGTGGCGTGCCCCAGATTGAAGTGACGTTCGATATCGACGCCAACGGCATCCTGAACGTGACCGCAAAAGACACCGCCACGCAAAAAGATCAGAAGATTACAATCACGTCGTCTTCTGGCTTGTCGAAGGACGAAGTCGAGCGCATGGCCAAGGAAGCCGAGGCACACTCGGCGGAAGACAAGGCGCAGCGCGATTTGATCGATGCCAAAAACCAGCTCGACAGCATGGTTTACAACATCGAGAAGATGCTGCGCGAGCAGGGCGACAAAATCTCCGGCTCCGAGCGCGGAGACGTCGAAAATGCTGTGGCCGATGCCAAGAAAGCGCTGGAGTCGAACGACAAGGCGACCATGGATAAGGCGCGCGAGACCCTGACCCAGGCTTCGCACAAGCTGGCCGAACAGATGTACAAGGCAGCCCAGCCGACGCCAGGAGCTGGACCGGTTGGTCCAACGCCCGGCGCGACCGCAGGCGGGGACGCCAGCGGCAACGGAGAAGGCCAGAAGAAGGACGAAGGCGTCATCGACGCTGAGTACGTCGATGTAGAGGACAAGAAGTAAGCTGTCAGCGCTCAGGGTGACGGCATCGAGCGGGGCGCCGCGAGGCGCCCCTTGCTGCTGTATATAAGGAGAATTGGGGGAGGGTGCCGTGGATTTTCAGGTCAATGGGGAAACGTATTTCCTGAGCCTTGCCGAGGACGAGAGGCGATGGGAAGTCTTTGTGTCGACCGATAACGGATCGAGGCCGATCCCGGTCTACGAGGATGTGCCCGAGTTCCAGAGTTTCGCGGTGGTGTTCGAAGACAAGAAAAAGCGCAGAATTCCTAACTAACTGGGGCTCATTTTTAATTCGATGGCAGATGACATTTCATGGCGACCACAACAAAAAAGGACTATTACGAGATCTTGGGCGTGAAGAAGTCGGCTTCCGCCGAGGAGATCCGCAAGGCATTCCGCAAACTGGCGCGTAAGTATCATCCCGACGTCAATCCCGGGGACAAGTCGGCCGAGGAGAAGTTCAAGTCTCTTTCCGAAGCCAACGACGTTCTCAGCGATCCCAAGAAACGCAAAATTTACGATCAGGTCGGCTTCTACTCCGACAACATCGATCCCGCGACCGCCGAGGCTTATGCCCGCGCGGGCAACAGCGGCGGGGCGGGCGGCGGATTTCCCGGCGGCTTCTCCGGCGGCGGAACAACGGATGGCGGCCAGGGGGTCCCGTTCGATTTCGGCGGGTTCGATTTCTCGGACCTGGTCGACAGTGCGAACCGCGGGCGAAGGAGCGGCGGTGGTGGAGGCTTCCGCGACATCTTCGGATCGATCTTCGGTGGCGGCCAAGGCGCGGGGCGAGCCGCGGAGGTAGGCCCCGAGCCCGGAAGCGATCTGGAATACCAGGTCAACGTTCCTTTCTGGACCGCGATTCGCGGCGGTGTCTTGCGCCTGAATATCTCGCGGCAGGACGTTTGCTCGAACTGTCACGGTGAGGGATTCCTCGAGGCTCAGGGAAAATGCCCGGAATGCAACGGGACCGGGCAGGTCACGCAAACTGGCGGACGGATGAAGTTCAACCTGCAGTGTCCGCGCTGTCACGGCACAGGCAAGAATTTGACGACCTGCCCCACCTGCCATGGCGAGGGCACCTTCACAAAGACTGAACCACTCGAAGTCCGCATCAAGGCAGGTACGCGCGACGGCCAGCGTATTCGCGTTCCCGGCAAGGGCAACGCCGGCGCGCACGCCGGAACTCCGGGCGACCTCTACGTGATCATCCGTATCGAGCCGCATCCAATTTTCCGCCGCGATGGCGATGACATCTATCTCACGGTTCCGGTAACCGTGAGCGAAGCTGCTCTGGGGGCGAAGATCGAAGTGCCGACCATCGATGGCAGGGCTCTGCTGAAGATTCCGCCGGGAACGCAGCCCGGACAGAAACTGCGGCTACGGGAAAAGGGCGTGCCGTCGGCAACGAAGGAAGGCGCGCGCGGGGATGAGATCGTCGAGATCACCTTCACCATACCCATGCCGCGCGACGAGCGCACGAAGGAATTGCTGCGCGAACTAGCCAGGTTGAACCCGGAAGACCCTCGAGAGGAACTCTGGAAGAAAGTCTAAGAATTTTAGGGCCACCTCCGTTTCATCCCGTATCACGGTCAGCCCGAGCGAAGCGAAGAACCTATGCAGCTTGCTTGGGCGCCGCGAAGCCGTCAATTTGCCCAGGGATCTCCGGCCTCCGGGAGCGCGGTCTCGGGCATGGCGGCCTCGCCAAACCGTTCTCTATAGTTGCTCGAGTCACTATTATTGCTTGACCGAGTCAACCGATTTCGACATACTTCCTCTCGTGCCCCAAGTCCTCGCTAAGCCACCCCTCGATGAGCGCGTCGCTGCCATGCGTCGCTTTAACCGCTTCTACACCCGCCAGATTGGACTTCTCGATGAGGGTCTGCTGAACAGCCCGTTCTCGCTCACTCAACTCCGAACGCTCTACGAACTGGCTCAACGCGAACACACCACCGCGGTCGAACTTTCGAAGGATCTGGGGCTCGATGCCGGATACCTCAGCCGCATTTTGGCCAGTTTTCAAAAAGCTGGTCTAATTGAGAAAACAGAATCTCCCAACGACGCCCGCCAAACGCTGCTGGGCCTGACCCGGAAAGGCCGCAAAGCCTTCGAACCACTCAATGCGCGCTCAAATCACCAGATCGCCACCATGCTTGGGAAGCTGGCTCCCGCCAGGCAAGTCGAGCTCATCCAGGCGATGGGAACCATTCGGTCGGCATTGTCGTCCGGCAGCGAGCAACTCACGTCCTATGTTCTCCGGCAACACCGGCCCGGAGATATGGGCTGGGTCGTCGAGCGGCATGGCGAGCTCTACTGGCAGGAGTATCGATACGACGAGCGCTTCGAAGCTCTCGTCGCCGGAATCGTCGCCGAGTTCGTTGAAAAACTCGATCCTGCTCGGGAGCGCTGCTGGATTGCGGAAAAAGACGGGGAGAGAGTCGGTTCCGTCTTCCTGGTAAAGAAATCCCCTTCTGTGGCCAAACTCCGCCTGTTGCTGGTCGAACCATCCGCCCGCGGCTGGGGAATCGGCAAGCGACTGGTCGAGGAGTGCATCCGTTTTGCCCGCGACGCGCGCTACAGGAAGATCATGCTGTGGACACAGAGCGAACTTGGAGCCGCCCGCCGCATCTATCAGAATGCCCGCTTCGAATTGGTCAACCAAGAAAAGCACCAGAGCTGGAGTCGGACCGATCTCGTCGCCGAAACCTGGGAACTGAAGCTCTGAGCCGACGCGGACCGTGTTACTTCCGTACCGCGCGGTGGCTGACAAAAATTTTCGATATTCCTCAAAAAAATCTTGCATCTGTGCAGATTTCCCGTAATCTCACACTTGCGAACTAACTTCGCCGAGATGCCCGGGAATCGCTCTTACCCGGGAGCCGCGAGAAGCACGTCAGGGGAGACGCGGTGGTGAGAGTGAGTCGCTTGAGGAGGAAGACATAGAAATTGGCAACAGCTAGCGCCCCGCGTCCACAATTCGGAAATTCCCAGCCTCTCGCCCCCGTACCCAACCGGAAAAGATTCGTTCGCCTCACGCTTTGGCCCTTGGTCGCCGCCACCTTCTTTATGGTGTCGGGCGGAACCTATGGCACCGAAGACATCGTGCACGGCGCCGGCTACGGGCGCGCCATCCTGATTCTTCTTCTCACCCCGCTGCTCTGGAGCCTGCCTACGGCTTTTATGATCGGCGAACTCTCCAGCGCGCTGCCCTACGAAGGCGGCTACTACGCCTGGGTGCGCCGCGCCATGGGCAACTTCTGGGGATTTCAGGAAGCCTGGCTCTCGCTGGTGGCGTCCATTTTCGACATGGCGATCTATCCCACCCTATTTGTGGCCTACCTGACCCGAGTGTTTCCCTGGTTCCATGAAGGAAATCGCGGATGGTGGGTTGCTCTGGCGGTGGTGATCGCGTGCGCGCTGCTGAATATTGCCGGAGTAAAGGTGGTCTCTCTGACCTCGCTCTGGCTGTTCGTTGCCTTGTCGGCGCCGTTCGTAGCGATCGTGGTACTGGCTCCCTTCAAGACAGGTGCGCTGCTCCATGCCGTCACCAAGCCGACAACTTCAACCGTCGACATTCTCGGCGGCCTGCTCATCTGCATGTGGAATTACATGGGGTGGGACAACGCCTCGACCATCGCCACCGAAGTGGAACGTCCGCAGCGGACCTACCCGCGGGCGATGCTGGTCGCTGTCTCGATTGTGGCCGCAAGCTACGTGCTTCCCTTTGCCGCCATGTGGATGACTGGACTTAGGCCGACGGCATGGGAAACCGGCTCGTGGGCCGATATCGCCGGACTGCTCGGCGGCCCACTGTTGCGCATCGGGGTCGTTCTCGGCGGAATGATCAGTGCCTTTGGCATGTTCAACGCCCTCGTCATGAGCTACTCGCGCCTGCCTTTGGCGATGGCCCAGGACGGCATGCTTCCGGGAATCTTCGGCAAGCTGCAGAAAAAATCGCGCGCCCCTTGGGTCGCGATTATCGCTCTCGCCATTGGATGGGGGATGTGCCTCGGCCTGGGCTTTGCCCGCCTGGTCACGATCGACATCCTTCTTTATGGCGCCAGCCTGATGTTGGAATTCATGGCGTTGGCCGTGCTTCGCTTCCGCGAGCCTGACTTGGCGCGTCCGTTCCGCGTGCCGGGCGGCCTGTTCGGGGCAATCGCTATCGGCATTCCGCCCATGCTGTTGCTCGGCTTCGCCGTTGTGCGCAGCGACCACGAACAGATTTGGAATATGAGTTCCTTCGCCTTCGGGATGCTCCTGATCGCGGCGGGCTTCGTCGTCTACTTCATCAACCACGCGCTCAAACCAGCGGGTTGGGCAGCGCAAAGAAAGAAGCCGCAAACCGCCTCCTGACGGGGTTAGAAAATCTAGTTCCGACGAAAAGGACCGGGAAAATTCCCGGTCCTTACTTTCCTTGCTCCAACTTCCCTTGCTCCAACTTTCCTACGGCTAAGAACTACGCGGCCTTCGCCATGCTGTCGCGCAGACTCTTTACCTTGTCATGCGCGGCCTGCACGCCGGCAGCCTGCCGGCGCACAACCTGGGCGATATTCTCCGGCAAATCGCTAATGACCGCCTTCTGATACGCCTCTTTGGCAGTGTCCTCGCCGTGTTCCAGCCAGTCCAACACTGTCTTATCGCCGCCGCCCAAGCCGACCTTCGTGTCGATCCAGGCGCGGTGCAGCGATCCCGCAACCGACCCGGAAACCTTCTGGTCGGGTTTGCCCAATCGGATCAGTTCCGCTTCCAGTTCTCCGGCAAAGCGAGACCGCTCCAGGCTCTGCTCGTTGAAAAACGTCTTCAGGTCGCTTCGCTTGATCTTCGAAGCTGCCTCCTGATAACCCTTTTGTCCGTCCTTGCAGGTTTGAATGAGATTTTCGATGACGCTGACCGCATTATTTTCGTCCATGATGACCTCCGAAACTTAGATGCCCATGCGCGGCCGAAGTTTGGCGCGAATCTCCTGCGAGATCAGAAGGCTTACAACCGATTCTCACGGCCGACCATCGTAACCTTCCCGATAGCGGTATAGTGAGTTCGCCCAAATTGCGGCGCACCACGAAGACACAAAATCCAACGATCACAAAGCTAGTCGAGGGTCTTGATTGATCAACTCCGAAAGTCGCACTGCCCCCGCGTCAAAATCAGGCCCATGGATTCTTGCTGCGACGATCCTTGGGTCGAGCATAGCCTTCATCGACAGCACCGTCATCAATGTTGCCGCGCCAAAGTTCCAGAGTGCATTCCACGCCACCGTCATCGATGTGCAGTGGGTGATCGAATCGTATGGAATCTTTCTGTCTTCTCTGATCCTCGTAGGAGGTGCCCTCGGAGACAGGTTCGGGCGCCGTTTAGTCTTTCTGATAGGCGTAGTAATTTTCGCCGTGGCCTCCGCAGCCTGTGGTTTGGCGCCAAGCATTCGTGTGCTGATCATCGCGCGCTCGATTCAGGGAATCGGCGCGGCTCTACTCGTCCCCGGCAGCCTGGCAATCATCAGCGCCTCTTTCGACGAAAAATCTCGTGGACAAGCAATTGGCACCTGGTCCGGCGCCACGACCATAACCACCGCTCTTGGCCCCGTGGTCGGCGGAGCGCTCATCGACCACGCAACCTGGCGGTGGGCATTCTTTCTCAACCTCCCCTTGGCAGCGGCGGTGATCCTGATCTCAATTCGCCACGTCCCCGAAAGCTCCGCCAGCGAAACCGGACGTCTCGATTGGTTAGGCGCATTGCTTGCCACGTTGAGTCTAGGATGCGCGGTCACGGGTCTTCTCGAAGGCTCCAGGCTCGTGGGGAGAAATCCCCTGGTCGAGGGGGCATTAATCGGCAGCGTCATCTCTTTCGGTTTATTTTTGCGGGTGGAAGAGCGCGCGTCTTCGCCCATGGTGCCTTTCGCTCTTTTCAAGTCCCGTTCTTTCCTCGGCGCGAATCTCCTGACGCTATTTCTATACTCCGCCGTTGGAATCTTTTTCTTCCTATTTCCTCTCACTCTGATGCAGGTCTATCACTACTCTGCTACCGCCGCCGGCATGGCGAGCCTGCCCGTGATTCTGTTGATGTTTTCGCTGTCGCGCTGGTCAGGCGGCCTGGTGAGCAGGTATGGCGGGGAAATTCCCCTCATTGTGGGCCCGCTGCTGGCCGCAGTGGGATTTGTTTTGTTTGCGGTGCTCGCCAATGGTGGCAGCTACTGGAAGACGTTTTTCCCAGCCTCTCTGACCTTGGGTCTGGGGATGGCTGTCACCGTAGCTCCGCTCACAACCGTCGTCATGAACTCCGTGGACCAGAACCACGCCGGTTCAGCGTCGGGCATCAACAACGCCGCTGCCCGATTGGCAGGGGTCCTCGCCATCGCCGTCTTCGGAATTCTGATGCTTCATGTTTTCTCCGCTCATCTCGATCGCAGCCTCGCAAGCCTCTCCCTTCCAAACCAAGTGGTCCGCGAAATCAAATCGAACGAAAGCCAATTGGCGAGCATAAATCTGCCGAACAACTTGGATGCCCCCTCTCGTGCGGCGGTGCAGAATGCCGTTTCGGAAGCGTTTCTCGCCGGCTTCAGGCTGGTTCTATTCTCTTGCGCGGGCCTGTCGGTTGCGAGCAGTGTCTTCGCCTGGCGTCTCCATTCCCCGAAATAGCCTGGGGCTTCAGCCGGGAAGCGAGGCTCTGCGGACATGACAACTCTGTTTGGGGGTGTCGCTCTCGCACGAACAAACTTGCCATCCCGTGGGCTTTCGGGCAGGATTGCCACAATCAGTGTTTTCTGGAACCTGATGGTTTCTGGGTCGCGGCACCCTGGGTGAGGGCGCCAAGAACTGTCACGCATGCCAGAAGAAGACAGTAACGAAGGAGTATGGTGACTAAACGCAAATCCAAAGGCGCTTACATGATCTCGGCGGTGGCCGAGATGTATGGGATTCATCCCCAGACGCTGCGGCTCTACGAGCGCGAGGGACTCCTCAAGCCCTCGCGAACCGAAGGGAACACTCGCCTCTACACCGACGAAGACCTGCAGCGGCTGGAGTTCATTCTGTCGCTGGCCCGCGACCTCGGTGTCAACATCAGCGGCATGGCCATCATCCTGCAAATGCGCGAGCGCATGGAAGAAATGCAGCGCCAGATCCAGGAGTTCGTCCAATACATCCAACAAGAAGTGCTGACGCGGGCGAATGCTGCAGCCGATCCGGCAAAGGGCGCAATGGTTCCTGTGCGAAGACCGATGGTAGTGCCTGCGGTCAGTCCGAAGGATAAGCGCCGGTAGACGCGCACTCGGCTTTCCACATTCCACATGCACTGTTCGGCGCTCCGCACCCAGCATTCCACACGAGTTGTTCCGCGACCAGCGGAGCTAAGGTCCCAGCCGCAACGCGGCGCAAGCCGTGAGTCAGCCAGAGTGGAATCTGCCAAGCCCGGGAGGGGAGAAGGAAAATCCCGCACCAGTCGTGGCGACGTAGGTGCCAACTTCTCCCTGCCCGCGTATCATATGGAGTCCTTCGGCACTCGACCGCCTGAGTGCTGAATGCTGCGTGCTGAATGCTCCCCTTCAAGCTCGTCTACAGCGACGCTTACTACCTTCCCATCGGGGACCACGTCTTCCCCGCCGAAAAATATCGCCGTGTACGCGATCGCCTGATCTCAACAAAAGTCGCCGACGCTCAAGATTTTCTCGAACCTCAGCCCGCCGCCGATCTCGACATCCTTCTCGTGCACACGCCCGAGTACGTGCAAAAACTAAAGACCGGCACGCTCAGCCCGCGCGAAGAAATGGAAATGGAAATTCCCTATTCCCACGACCTCGTGGAGGCCTTCTGGTTGGCCGCAGGCGGTTCGATCCTCGCCGCCCGCCAGGGTCTCGCCGACGGCGTTTGCATCAGCATCGGAGGTGGCTTTCACCATGCGTTTCCCGATCATGGCGAGGGATTCTGCATGATCCACGACGTTGCCGTCGCCATCCGCCGCCTGCAGCGCGATGACAAAATCCGCACCGCCATGACCGTTGATTGCGACGTGCATCAGGGTAACGGCACTGCCGCGATTTTTGCCGGCACGCGCACCGAGAGCGTCCCTCTCCCCTCGGTTTCAAGTACGACGCTGAACCAGAAGTGGGCAGCCAAAACCAGAATGCGCGGAGCCCACGCCGGTGACGTCTTCACCATCTCCTTGCACCAGCACAACAACTATCCGTTGTACAAGCCGCCGTCGTCGATCGACGTAGACTTGCCCGATGGCATTGGCGACGACGATTACCTGGCGTGGCTTGACAACGCTCTCAGCTCCGGCCTGCGCCAGTTCGAGCCCGACTTGCTCTGCTACGTCGCGGGCGCCGATCCGTATTGTGAGGATCAACTGGGCGGACTCGCCTTAACGATCGAAGGTTTGAAGAAGCGCGACGAACTGGTCTTCCGCGTAGCCCGCGTCCGCAACATTCCCATCATGGTGACCTACGCCGGAGGCTATGCCCGGAAGATGGAAGACACCGTGACGATTCACAGCAACACAGTGGTCGCAGCGAAGGAAGTATTCGCCGAGAAAGTATCTCCCAGAACGTTGTCATCCTGAGCGAAGTCGAAGGATCTCATGCCTCTGCGCACTGAATGATGCTTATCTGGGAGTTCCAGCGAGCCATGCCGGCAGCCATATTTGCGCAATCGTTTCGCCCACCCGGCAGGTGCCGAAGGCACGCCAGGTGAAAGCCTGGCACGAACGCTAACTAACCAACTCGTTATCCCCCGAACACGCTGGGCATTTGATTGCTCCGCTATTACCGCTGGACAGGCCTTCGATCGGATTGAAATTCGCCGGAGCCGACGAGCACCTTGTCTTGATCCGACGATGAGCCGAACCTTCGGTGATCGGCGTCGCCTCAGTCAGCAAAACGTTCCTGAGAACTGCCCGGGGGTTGCTCGCTCCGGTAACCGGCTGTCGCCACGCGCTGCTAGAGTTCTTGCTGCCCCAGGTGGCGCATCGAGGGCGTCGACCTTCTATTCTGCGATTCAGTGGCCTTGCCCATGGTCCGTTGCCGCTCGAACTGCATTACCGTCTGCTCGCCCGCCGGTGCCTCGGAAGATCTCGCGGTCGCCATGTACGGGCGAGCCAACCTGGCTCACCTTTGAACCCAAGTAGTGACGGCGCACCCCTTGATCCTGTTTTTCTCCCCGGATCCACAGCGCCCGTGTGACATCTGCCCCGGTCGTCAACATCCCAGTGAGCGCGTCATCTCGGCAGCCCAACAGCGTGAGCCAAGGCCAGCCAGGCGAGCTGACTCCTACACTCGTAAGATTCTGGCCCTAAAACGATTAA